>Ga0307372_10006617_pt1 | contig 16864 bp, 12 predicted proteins | sample OX1MG_FD_202533 | JGI IMG/M metagenome (GOLD analysis project Ga0307372, IMG submission 202533) | Soil microbial communities from Risofladan, Vaasa, Finland - OX-1 | ecosystem: Environmental > Terrestrial > Soil > Coastal area > Acid sulfate soil | place: Finland: Risofladan, Vaasa | collected... | reverse complement strand
CTCACCTCCCACGGTGACTCAAGACCCAACAGATGGCGGTACAGCTCGGTGTCTCGCACGGCCAAATCATGCCGCCAACCGCCCGGTCAGGGCACGTGGCGACCCACTGAGAACCCGGAAGCGCCCAAAAAAGAGTGCTGTCGCGGGTCATCGTGGGACACGTGAACCCTCACGAACGTTGTTCCGAGGCAATCCACTTGGCTGGTAGGCCCGTGAGGTGTCGAGAATCAGGTGCCGCAAGAGGGTTCCGTCAAATCCCACCTCCTCACGACTCCTCGACCGCTGGCCCCGGGCGAGGTTTCGTCATGGCGAATTCGACGTCTTCACTACACCGCGAGTTCGTATACATGGATGAATCCCGTAATGTCCGAATACTGGATCGGGGCCTTCCGGACCGGCTGAGGATCACCAGGTACTCCTGCTCGGATGGCGACACAACGAAGACACTGAGGAAGAATAGGAATGAGTAACCAGTCCCTCCTGGTATCCACGTCGTCGAAGACCAGACGAGGTCTTCGATTCGCCATCATCGGGGCCGGGATGGCCGGGGTCCTGACCGCCGTCAAGCTGAAGGAGGCGGGGTTTTCGGACTTCACTGTGTATGAGAAGAACGATCACCTCGGGGGGACCTGGTGGGAGAACACCTACCCCGGGCTCTCCTGCGACGTCCCCTCCCACCTCTACTGCTACTCGTTCGCCCTCAACCCCGAGTGGAGCCACACGTTCTCCCCTGGCGCGGAAATCCAAAGCTACTTCGAGCGCGTCGCTCGTGACTCCGAAATCATTCCATTCATCCATTTTGGCGACGAGGTCATGAGTTGCACGTTCGAGAACGGGCGTTGGCAGCTTTCGACGGCGGGGGGTCATCGCGACCAGGTCGACGTCGTCATCGCGGCAACCGGAGTCCTCCATCACCCAAAGTACCCCGATATCAAGGGTCTCGACTCCTTCGGCGGCGCCTTGTTCCACAGCGCCCGGTGGGACCACGGAGTCACACTCGACGGGGCGCGGGTCGGCATCATCGGCACCGGTTCTACCTCTGTGCAGATCGTGTCGGCCATTGTGGATCGGGTGGAGCAGCTGGTGTTGTTCCAGCGCACCGCTCAGTGGGTGATACCGGCGATGAACCCGGCGTACACGCCCGAGGAAAAGGCGGCGTTTCGGCAAGACCCCCATCTGATCGAGCAATTGCGAGCCGGAGTGTCGCAGATCTACGACGGGTTCTCCGGTGCGATCGTGGACGCCGAATCGCCACAGATGAAGACAATCGAACAAGCCTGCTTGACGAACCTTGAAGATAGTGTCACCGACCCCGAGCTCCGCGAGCTCCTACGCCCCGACTACCGGGCCGCGTGCAAGCGGCTCATCGTCTCAGGCGACTTCTACCGGGCCATCCAGAAGCCCAACGCCACTTTGGTCACCGACGCGATCGACAGCATCGAGGCCGGCGGGGTCCGCACAGTTGTCGGCCACCTCCACGAGCTCGACGTCCTGGTCCTCGCCACCGGCTTCAAGGTGGACGCGTTCGTCCGACCCATGTCGGTGGTGGGCCGAGACGATCAGAGCCTCGAGCAGGCATGGTCCCAGCGCCCCGAGGCCTACCTGTCGATCTCAGTGCCTGGCTTCCCCAACTTCTTCATGCTCAACGGGCCCAACGGGCCCGTGGGGAACTTTTCCCTGGTAGAGGTGGCCGAACTGCAGGTCGGCTACATCTTGCAACTGGTCGAACGGCTCCGTTCGGGCCAGTGCCGGGAGATCAGCGCCACTCAGGCCGCCCTGGACGAATTCGAGGTGGCGCGGGTGGAAGCGGCCAAGAAGACGGTCTGGGCAACGGGGTGTCGCAGTTGGTACCTGGACGACCGCGGCGTTCCGGCCGCCTGGCCTTGGCACTTCGACCGTTTCCGGAGCGCGATGTCCGCACCCGCGTGGGAGGCCTACGAGCTCCGCGGCTGATTCCCAGTTGTGGGTGCCGAATACTGATCCACGTCACGAGACCAACCGGTGTTCATGATTGAGGCCACCGAACCGATCGGCACGGACGTGTGGGGATCGAAAAGTTCATCCAGTGCGAGCAACCAGGGCTTTCCCCCTTTGATTTGCGGCGGCAACGATGTGGGAAATCACAGCCGACAGCGTGGGAAACGCGTGTGGAAGGTCCGGTCCCGACCCTGGAAGACGGGGTTCTGTCGATAGCCCCCACACACAAGTTCACCGCAAAGTTCGATGCGGTGCTCACCTCCATCGGCATCGAGACCATACGAACCCCGGTCGCCTCACAAAGGGAGAACGCTTTCGCCGAGCGGTTCGTGCGGACCGCCGCCAGGGACTGCATCGACCACCTTCTCGTCGTCTCACAACGACATCTGGAGGCCCTGCTCGCCGAGTACGTCTGCCAATACAAACGAAGCCAGGCCCCACCGCTGTCTCGATCTCGACCAACCGCTCCCGCCCAGCGACCTCGACCACCGGCGACAGCAAGGTCATCCGTCGCGATGTCCTCGGCGGCATCGTCCACGAGTACGAGCGCGCTGCCTGAGACACCCCCCATCGGCCGTACCGACGATGGACCTCCCCCTACCGCTAACCGCTCCCGCTACTGCGTGGGTCCCCCGATCGAGAGTCTCGGACCGCTGCTGACCCGGTGACGCCCCGATCCTCGAGCGGCGATTGATACCCAAGTCACCACGCGATCGGTGGCGACGACGGGACGCGTCCGATTATTTGGACCCTTCAGGCCTCCGCCGGCTGCTTCCCAGAGGTCGCTGGGGCGCCTTCGGCGTGACTCCGGCCACACTGCTCACCTGGCACAGACGCCTCGTGGCTCGGCGCTGCACCTACCCGACCGCTCGCCCGGCCGGCCGGCCGGCCGACCAAGGGTGGACGAGGAGACCTGCGCAGTTCGAATCGCCTCTCTCAGAACCGTCAATGCACGACGAGCGTGAGGTACTGGATCACCGATCCCACCGTGTTGGCTGCCGTAATCGTGATGAGCCAAGTCCCGGTGGTCGTTGGCACCCCAGTAAGTTTCGCGCCATAGGCCGTCGCCGCGAAAGTAACTCCGGCCGGTAGCACGCCTGACTCCATGACCGTTGGTCGTGGGTATCCGGTGCTTGTGACCTTGAATGTGAATGACGCTCCCGTGGCCACCGAATCACTAGCAGCGCTTGTGACGGCCGGCGCAGTGTTGACATGAAGCGTAAAGCCGCGGGAGTGAACGAGCTGTCCGCTAGTCGCGGTCAGGATCACCCTGTAGGAGGGTCTCGACCCGATTGCGGCCGTCCCCGAGAGCGTGGCCGTGCCGTCACCGTGATCAGTCAAGGTAATACCGACCGGAAGCGACCCCGACTCCGTCACCACCGGATTCACGGAGGCGGTAGTGGTGATCAGAAAGCTGAACGGCACGCCCGCCGTGGCCGTGACTTTCGAGGCGCTGGTGAAGCGCAGGGACTTATTCGTCGTGAGCATGAAGAGCTGAGAGGCGCTCGTCACGTCGTTCGAAGCAGTGATGGTGAGCGGCCAATTGGCAATGGCAAGCAGCGTCGTCGGGGTGCCGGCCAGTATTGCCGTGCCATCGCCTCGGTCGGTGAAACTCAAGCCCGGTGGCAGTGACCCGGACTCGACCAGGGACGGGCGAGGAAAGCCCGTCGTCTTCACCACAAAGGAGAGGGGCTTCCCGGGCACGGCGCGTTTCAGGGCACGAGAAGTGATCTTCAAGGCTTCGTCCACCTGGATCGTCAGGGTTCCGGCGACGACATTCGTTGTGGTCCGGGCGACATTCTTGGCGCGAATCCGGATCGCATGTACCCCAGCGGCCCGGGCTACGGGGGTGCCTGCGATGGTGGCCGTGCCGTCGTGGTTGTCGACGAAGCTCAGCCCGTGTGGAACTCCTCCTAGCTTTGTGAGAGACGGGATGGGATAGCCCGACGCCGTCACCGTGAGGGTGAGGAACGTTCCGACCGTGGCGGTAACAGACGACGGCATGGTCAAGGTGGGGGCCACGAACGAGCTGCACAGGCCGAGTGGGGAGCTGGTGCTTCCGCCGTCGCCGATCCACGTGTTGGCGGTGTTGGCCGTGGCCGAGCCGCTCGTGCCGTCGAGGCAGTCGTCGACGGTGCTGCCTGACACGGCATTGTTCTTGAGCATCCCGCCGCTGCCGGCGTGCACCGCGATGCCGTCGGTCGTCGACGCCGACACCCTGTTGAGCTTGATCGTGAAGCCGCTCGGATCGGCGTAGCCGTGACCACCAGTACCGCTGCGCACGTCGATCCCGTAGCGGAACCCGGAGATGTTGTTGGCTACGACGCTCATGCCCGTCCCGGGAGGATAGAAGTCGCTGTTCACGTCGATGCCCGTGGCGTTGCTGGCGCCGTTGCCGGTCAGCGTGTTCTCGTTCACCTCGGTTGACCAGTCCCCGCCCGCGAGGTCCACCGGGCCCTTGGCGTGAGAGTCTCCGGCGTTGGTGATGGTCACGGTGTTGGCTCGGACTTGCGCGCCGTCCGTGCAGACGAGGGTGACGAACGGCTCGTCGATGAACCCGGGGCCGTTCACGGGGTCAGTGAACGATGCCCCGTCCTCGGAGAGGGAGTTGCCCGCGATCACCACGTTCTGCGAGAAGTTCGTCGTGTCGAGCGTGGTTCCGCACGCACCACCGCCCGTGGTGTCGATGGCGGCACCTGGCCCCGACAGATTCTGAAAAGCGTTGAACTCCACCCTCACGTTGTCGGCGGCGCCCCGGGCGAGCAGCACCGCCTGGCCGGAGTCACCCGACGTGGCGGCCGACGGTGTGGCCTGGAGGAACAGGTTCGAGTCGATAGTGCTCGGGGCCGGGTTGGCGACCCCGCCGGTGTTCAGGTAGACCCCGCCACCTGTGCTCACATCGATGACGTTGTCGACGAAGCGCCAGCCCGCGCCCACGCCCACGGCGTCGATCGCCCCGGCGGTGCCCGTATAGCCCTGGAGGGTGAACCCGTCGATGGCGCCGCCCGTGGCCCCGGCTGTGTAGGTGATCCCCCCGGCACCGTCGACGACGGTCTCGGTCGACCCGCCGCGGTTGCGGGCGTCCACGTCGTACTGGGCGCCGTCGAGGGTGAGCGGCTTGTCGATGGTGGGACTCTCGTTGTAGGTGCCGGCGCAGACGTAGACCGTGGCGCCCGCCGTGGCCGCGTCGATGGCGCTCTGGATGGTCGAGTACGACGGCGAGGGGCAGTCGGGCCCCGCCGTGCCCGCGACGATGGCCCCGGCCGGCGGGGGGACTGGGGGGTTGGCGCTCGCGATCAGCGACGGCACCACCGCACCGACGACGCCGATGGCGAGCGCAGCCACGACGCCGAGGATCATCCGCGGCCTTCTCTCCACGGTTCGCCACCCCCCTTCTCGGAAACGCATCCGGTTCCCGCCCGTCCTCGTGTCGCCCGGGTCGATTCGGCGGGAGTGAGGCAGGCCCCCGCCCCGGTTGGCGACGTCTATTTCGACCCCAGCGGGGCGCGTTGCCATACGGTGCGCTCGATCCCGCGTGGCTTGCTCAGAGGCTGGCGACCCCACCGAATGCGATGGCGTCGAGCCCCGAGCCCGAGCACGCAGACCCGAGGTTCGAGACGGTGTCTCGGCTGTCGAGGGTCGCCGTCCCGGTGGACGTGGCGAACGACCCAGTCACGGTAAGATCGCTGTAGGAGACTTCGGCCTTGCCGTTCCCGAGGGTGGTCACGGTCCCCGAGGATGTGGCCGACAGGGTCGAGCTGGCCACCCTTGACGGCGGGGTCCACCGCATGCCGACAACGCTGAATGACGGGGCCGCGCTCGCGGCGCTGCAGGTGTCAGTGGGGATCGTGCCCAGCCCGGCCGCGATGTGCCCCGTCGTACGGCCGTGGGCGCTCGTGGCGCTGCACTTCACCAGCTGGGCGTGCAGGATGACCGTGGAGTCACCGGTGGCGTTCGCCTGGAGTGGTGGGTTGAAGGTCAGGACCGCCTTCACGCTGCACGTTGCGGTGCCCGAAGCCGCCGTCGCCGTCGGGCGGCCCCGGTGCCCGTGGCCTCTGGCCGACGCCACGCCGGCCTCAGCGGCAACGAGTCCGACAACGAGCGCTGCCATCACCAGCAGCATCAAGGTCCGTTTCATCACAGTCCCTTCCCCACGTCTGCCTGACGGTGTTGCCCTCGGAGAAGAGTACCGCAAGAATTCGTCAAAGTGCTAAGGGAAATCCTCCAGCGATCCACGGGCCCGCATCTGTGGGCGTCGCCGTCGTCAAAATTGACAGGCCGGGCCAAACCCACATGCATCGGCAGTGCGGTGGCCCTCGCAGGCGCAACCGAAGTTGCGTCTTCAGCTTGCTACGACGATTTCTGCGGCGCCATCCCCGAAGATGATGAGTGGACATGTCCACCCGTCACGGGGCGTGAAGTTGGCAATGCCGATGTGATCACTTGACTCTCATAACGAGGGCGGCAACCGGGGTAGTGAGCACTTCCGTTCGTCCGCGTGACAGATGTGCTCATGCGTCCGGCCAGTCAGTTGGCGGCGCACTCATTCGGGTGTATCCGATTCGGCGCCGTTCCGACAGCCCGACCCCACGACGTCCCAGCTTTGGTTCAGCGGCATCATCGAAAACACCAGTGCTCTTCACCAGCACGAACTGACAGGTAGCCGTCGCATCGTGGGCGTCCAAGGTGTTATCGGTTCCACCAGGTGCGGTCTCTTGACCGACAACTTCAAGAGTCCGACACGGATGCACTCTGAACGGCAATCCTGGGTGCTGGCAGTGACGCGGGATGGTCGGCCGCGCAGAGGTCGTCGAGGGCGAATTAGACGATCAGCAGATCGCGAGCGCCGGTATTCGACAATGGGTGCCGCAGCTTCGACATGGTCTGTGCCTCGATTTGGCGGGGTGCGCTCACGCGTCAGGTTGACGCGCTGGCCGACTTGATCCAGAGTCCTCGGCTCACCGCGATCGAGGCCAAAACGTAGCCGGACAATCTCCCGCAGTGCCCGAATAGTGGATCACGCCGTTGAACAGGGGGCTTTATGGTCTACGTTCTTCTCGGCTACCTTCCCCACGATGCGCGGTGCACTGGCCCAAAGTCAGCTGTAGGCCGTCGTCTACCTCTCGGTCGTGTGGGTGCCGAGAATGGCATCCACAGGCCCTGAGCAGGAGAGTTGCGACACCGACACCTGGCCAGTGACGATGGCCTTGTCCTTCATCCATATCGCCTTCATCCGGGTGCTCGAACTCCTGCAGTGCGGGGAAGTGACACCACCGATAGCGTGGGAAATGGCGTGCAGAGGTACGGTCCCGGCCCTGAAAGACGGGGGTTTGTCGATGGCCCACACAGGGCTGTCGACATAATTGGCCGGTTCGCGTCGACAAAACTGCTGTGAAGAGGGGCCGCCGCCGACGATTGCTCTTCGATGATAGACCGGCACTCTCAAATGAGGTCGTAGCTCAAGGGTCGGTGAAGAAGGTGGCGAACTTCGACGAGGTCTTTCGCTCCGAAGGCGCCCAGATCCTCAAGACGCCTTTCCGGACCCCGAACGCGAACGCCTACGCTGAACGCGAGCGCAGGCAGCGCAGGCAGCGCAGGCAGCGCAGGCAGCGCAGGCAGCGCAGGCAGCGCAGGCAGCGCAGGCAGCGCAGGCCAAGCTACGACGTATTCGACGACGCGACCGCCTTGGAGGGTTGACCCACGAATACGAACTCGCGGCGTAGCGAGCACGTCGAGTTCTCGAACATTACGCGACTCCGAGCGCCGACTAGCTGAAGCTGAAGGGCGGTGAGGAACTCTCTTTCAAACTGGACCCCCTCAGGCTGCTCACCGTGTCGACCAGCCTGCCAGCCGCCCATCGCGTGGACCAACCCAGGACAACACCTAGCCGAGGATCGGACAGCGACGCTCGCCGGCGAGGCGGTCGAGCATCGCCTGCATCGTACCGGTGAGCTCGTCGTAGCACTCCCGGACAACGTCCTCGTTCTCGGCCGCCTCAGGACCGTGCCGCAGCGACCAGTCGAGCGGCTCGCCCAGCTCGACTGTGATCTTCGACGGGAGGGGCCACGTGGGGATCCCCCCAGGGACGATCCCGAACGGCGGCCCGAGCACGAGGGGCATCACCTTGATGCGGAACATCCGGTCGATGCCCAGGAGCTTCGCCACCCGCTCACCCCGCGCCAGGACGACGACAGTCTCGTGGGCACCGACAGAAACGGCGGGAACGACAGAGACTCCGGTGCGAAGGGCGAGGCGGACCACGCCGACGCGGTCGCCGAAGTCGATGCGATTGCGCTTCCACCAGGGTCGGAACACCTCGTGGTCACCGCCGGGGTAGTCGATGAGGATCCCACCCCCGCGCAGGATCGCCTCGGCGCTCTCGCGGCCGGCCTCGACGGCCCCGGCCCGTTGCATGACCGGCCCCACTCCGGGTATCCCCAGGAGAAAGGAGTGGAACAGTGCGAAGACCGGCTCGTCCTCGCCCCGCTCGTGCCACCACGCCGTGAGCAGGACGGGAAGGTCCGGGGGGATCTGACCCCCGGAGTGGTTGCCAACCACGAGGAAGGGCCCCCTGTCCGGCAATCGCTCGAACCCCCGGACCTCGGCCCGAAAGTACGACGCGAAGAGCTCCAGGATCGGCCGAGCGGCACGCAGGAACGCCGGGTCCCGGGCGGACCCGATCTTTTCGGAACCGGCGTTGCCGTCGCTCACGACGCCTCGACCGCGATGCGCGTCATGTGGGCCAGGGAGCCGTGGAGGGCCTCGGCAATCGCCCACGGATCAGGAACGCTCACCGGGCACCCGAGGATCGACACGTGCAGCGCGTCGGCGTAGCTCCAGGCCGTCATGTTGAGGCCGATGCCTTCGAGGATGGGGCCCACCGAGTAGATGGCGTCCAGCTCGGCCTGCCCGACCCGCAGGCGCTGGCGCGGTCCCGGCACGTTCGACAGCACCACGTTGACCGGTGGCCGCACGTGATCGGCCAGGCCCGTCCGGGACCACGTCCGCACGGCCAGCGCGTACAACTGCGGGGGCACGATGTCGGCCCGCTTCTCCAGCAGATCGTTACCGAGGACGGAGCGCACGTCTTTGGACGCGGCGGCCACGGCATGGACGTGGAGGAGCCGCTCGAGCGGGTCGGCGATGTCGGTCCCGATGGACACATACAGGTTGTCGACGCGGTTGCCGCCGAGACGAGTGGCATCCGGGTCCGTCGACACCGGGACACTGGCCACGAGTGAGCGGTCGGGCAGCTGTCCCTGTCCGAGCAGGTACGTCCGTAGGGCACCGCCGCACACAGCCAGGTAGACGTCGTTGAGTGTCGCCCCGGACCACCGGCGCACGGCCTTCAGGTCGTCGAGCGGCAGGGTCGTCATGGCGAATGTCCGCTCCGGGGTGATCGACACATTGAACCTCGTCCTCGGCGTGTCGAACGGCAGCGGCGGCTTCGCCGGCGATGCGCGCCTCCGGGCCTCCGAGGCGCGCAAACCGCGAACCGAGCGAGTCGCCAGCTGGGGAAGCCGGCACAGACGCGTGACGTGGTCTCGTGCCGCCATCCGCAGGAGCCGCGACCGTGTGGGAATGGCCTCGGGGCGCCACCCGCCGGCCCGGGAGCCCGCGTCGGGCGCCCCTAGCGCGCGCAGCAGGAGGGCGACCGCGGCGGCCCCGTCGGCCACCGCGTGGTGCACCTTGGCCACGACAGCGAGCCGGTTGCCGGCCAGGCCCTCCACCACAACGAGCTCCCACAGCGGCCGGTCCCGGTGTAGGGGCCGGCCGGCCACGTCGGCCACCACGACGGCCAGCTCGCGGTCACCGCCCGGCTCGGCCACCCGGCGGCGGGTGACGTGGCGTCGTAGGTCGAAGTCGGGGTCTTCCACCCACACCGGGTGCCCGAGCCCCAGAGGGACCGGCACGGCCCGCCGGCGGAACGGGGGGAGCCGGTCGAGTCGACGGCCGAACAGCTCCAGCACCTGCCCGTAGGAGTAGCCGCCGCCGAGCGCGGTCATGTCGAACACCGCGACCTTCAAGGTGTGCATGTGGGTCGACGGGGTCTCCGAGTAAAGGAACTTTGCGTCGAGCCCGACCATCCGCTCCACGGTTCAGCTCCCGTCGGCGATGGGTCTGCAGCTGAGTCCAGACGCCTCCAAGGACTCCGCGAGGAACGACTCCACCTGCCGTGACCACAGGTACCCAACGTGGTTCCCCGGGTACCAGCTGATGCGGGGCTTGTCCCAGTGCTCCCACAGGGCGCGCGCCTGCTCCGGGACGGCCACGCGGTCGCCGTAGCCGGCGAAGATGTAGCGACGGTCGTGGGGCACCTTCGGCTTGAGGCTCATCGGTGACACCACCCGGCACACATCTTCGGCCACACCACCCAGGATGTTGTGCTCGATCGACCGGGCCCGGATGTGGACCGGACTGTGGGCCTGGAAGAGAGAGGGGAAGTCCACCACCGGGATGCCGGCCACCACCGCGTCGAGCCCGTCCTCGATGCTGGCGAGGAGCGAGACGACGTAGGCCCCGAGCGACACCCCGTAGACGCCGATGGAGGTCGCGCCCTGGGCCCTGATCCACGACAGGAGGCGACGGATATCCCACACCGCCTGCGTCAGCCCGTGGACCGTATTCATCATGTCGAAGGAGAGGAAGGGCTCGCCGCTCACGAGGGTCACCTTGCGCGGGCCGTGCAAGGGCAACACCGGCAACGCCACGTTCAGCCCGAGCCCGCGGTGCAGCTTGGCGGTGTGGAGCCCGGCGAAGTCCATGAACGGGTATCCCATGGCGAACCCGTGGACGCACACGACCCAAGGGCGCGGCCCGCCCCGGTGACGCAGGACGGCGGCCGTCGCCCGGCCATTGGGCCCGTAGGCCATCCACCGCTCTCCGCCCGGTTCGCCCGGACGCGTGGCGAACCCGCTGTCATAGGTGATCCGTTCGTACCCCAGGCCCGTGGCCCACCCCCGGCTCGTCTCCACGTCCCCGGCGGTGAGCGGCGGCGGGGTGCGGTGATATGAGGAGGGGCGGGTGATCCACCCCCGGCGGGAGAACATCCGCCGGGCGTCGGCCAGTTCCGCGCTCACCCGGGCGAAGTCCGCCCTTCGGGGGAACCGGCTCGGCGTCATGGCCATTGCCAACAGCGCCTCGTCCATGGCAACACCGGCCGCCAGGCCCAACGACAGGCCCGGCGTCGCCAGGCCGTCGGCCACCTCGCCACTCATGGCTGTGGTCACCATGAACCGAAATGTGCGTGGGACGGCGCGGGTGGCCCGGGCGAGCGCCCGCCGGCCCAGGAACCGCATCACGGTGCGATAGGACCCGGTGACGCGGTCGACCGGCGACGGGGACTGCCGGTCCGTACTGGTCGCGTCGGGCGACAGCGCCTTCATGGTCGCGGTCGGGACCGCGACCTGTGATCCGTCCGCGATGCCCCGGGCGTGCCCCACCGGCCCCTCCAACGACGCTCATCCATCCGAGCCACCCTGCGGATCACGCCTCGTGAGGAATACTAGGTCGAGAGACATGGACGAGCCGCCGATCGAGGGGAGCGGCGATGGAGTTCAATCTGGCCGACCTATTCGAGAGCGTGGTCGACCTCGTTCCGGGGCAACCGGCCGTGGTCGCCGACAGCCGCCGGCTCACATACACCGAGCTCGACGCCCGGGCCAACCGCCTGGCACACCACCTCGCCGGCGCCGGCATCGGCAGCGGCGACCGGGTCGGCCTGCATCTGGCGAACGGGAGCGAGTACCTCGAGGGGATGCTCGCCTGCTTCAAGATCCGAGCCGTTCCCGTCAACGTGAACTACCGCTACGTCGCCGCGGAGCTCCGCTATCTGTACCGGGACGCCGGGCTCGTCGCCCTGGTCTTCCACAGCCGCTTCGCCCCTGCGGTCGGAGACGCCCTGGTGGCGATGGCTCCACCGCGGACGCTGCTCGAGGTGCCGGACGAAGCCGGCGAGTCGGGCGTCGGCGACGACTACGAGAGCGCCTTGGCCGGCGCCCCCGAATGGCGCGACTTCGGGTCGCGCTCTGCGGACGATCTCTACTGCGTCTACACGGGGGGGACCACGGGCATGCCCAAGGGTGTGCTGTGGCGCCACGAGGACATCTTCTTCGCCGCCATGGGCGGTGGCGACGCGTTCGCACTCGGCAACGTCATCGCGTCGCCTGAGGAGCTGGCGACGAGGGTACTGCGCCCGGGTATGACGGCGCTGCCGTGCCCACCGTTCATGCACGCGAGCGCCCACTGGCTGGCGTTCACCATGCTGTTCGGCGGCGGGACGGTCGTCACGCTCCCCGGCGGGCGCTTCGACCCTGCCTTGGCGTGGCACCTCGTGGGCACCGAAGCGGTGAACATCCTCGTCGTCGTGGGCGACGCCATGGCCCGGCCCCTCCTCGACGAGCTCGACGCCCACCGCGAACGCTACGACACCTCGTCGCTCGTGGCGGTGGGTTCGGGCGGGGCCGTGCTGTCACCGGCGACCAAGCGACGCCTGGCCGAGATCCTACCGGGCCGGATCGTCGCGGATGCTTTCGGGTCGTCGGAGACGGGGCAGCTGGGTGGGAGCGCCCGCGACGACGATCCCTACGGCGCGCCGCGACTGCGCGTCGACGACCGCACGAACGTCCTCGGCGACGACCTACACCCTGTGGTCCCGGGCTCCGGCGCCGTCGGGCGCCTAGCCCGCAGCGGCCACATCCCCATTGGGTACCTCGGGGACGCCGAGAAGACGGCGGCCACCTTCGTGGAGGCCGGCGGCAAGCGCTGGGCCCTGCCCGGCGACATGGCCACCGTCGAGGCCGACGGCACCATCACAGTCCTGGGCCGGGGATCGCTGTGCATCAACACCGGAGGGGAGAAGGTCTTCCCTGACGAGGTCGAGGCGGCCCTGAAGAGCTGCGACGTCGTGGAGGACGCCCTCGTCGTCGGCGTGCCCGACGAGCGCTTCGGCGAACGGGTGGTGGCCGTGGTGCAGCCGCGTCCCGGCTGCACCATCGACGGCGAGGAGCTGCGCGCGCAGTGCCGGGAGCAGTTGGCGGGCTACAAGGTCCCGGGCCAGGTCGTGGTGGCAGACGCCATCACGCGCTCCCCTGCCGGCAAGGCCGACTACCAATGGGCCAAGGCCTTTGCCTCGGCGGCGGCGAAGGCCGGAGCCTGACCGACCCGCGACGGTGGGCCGGGCCAGCCCGCGGATGACGAAAGTGTGTGGGGTGCCAAAACCTGTGGTGCCAAGAATCTCGTCCTGGCATCCCGACCCGCGACTCTCCCCTTTTGCATGCGCTCTTAGCTTGTGATTAAACCCCCGACTCACTTCAAGCGGTCTTTTTGACTGCTGGATAGCGGGTTCTCGGCGGCTTTCGCGTCCCTTTCGGACGGCCAGGACCCGCCGTGTCGGATTTCGGTGGACTGGCTGGTGTGCCGAGTGTCGGGCGGAGTCGTCGAAACCCCCTGCGGACGCGCGCCGGAGTGAGCTCCGTGGGAGAGCGCGGCCGCTCCCATGGCAGACGCAAATCGTCGACGAGCCCGCGCGCCAGGCGGAGTTGCGTATAGGCGGCGGCGACGAGCCAGGTCCAGCGGTCGGCCTGCTCGGGTGTGCGCAGCGAAGGCGTGGTCCACCCCAATGTGCTCTTCACGAACCGGTAGGTGTGTTCGATGTCGAAGCACCGCAGATAGGCGCGCCAACAGACGTCGAGGTCGGGGACCCCGGGGCCCGACCACCACAGCCACAGCGTCTTCACGGCCCGTGTCGGCTTCGGGAGGTGCTCGACCTCGACGCGGATTACCGTGCCGCGCACGATGGGCGGGGCGTCGTGGTCGCGCCAGCGTCCCCGGCCGTGGAGCTTGGGATGCAGGCCGTGCCACGCAGACACGTGGACCTCGCCGTAACGAGGATCGTGCGCGTGCCGCTCGGCATCGGGCGCGGTCCAGGTGGCGGGGTCCGACAAGGCGAAGCGCTCCCCGTGGCGGCGGGGCCGCCCGACGGTGCCCGTGGTCCGCTCCTGGGGGTCGGGGTGGAAGATCCGGTCCGAGCGGATGCGCACGAGCACCTGGGCACGCGCATCGGCGAGCCCGGCACCAAGCGCGATGGGGTCATATCCGGCGTCGAAGACGAACATCGGGACCTCGCCCTCTTCGGGAAGAAGGCCCACGAGCCGGTGCACCTGATCGATGGTGGCCGTCGTGGCGTCCTCGTTGGGCGCGATGCGCCGGGCATCGAGGGGAGCGGTCCAGCTGTCCGGCGCCCAATCAAGCTGGCAGATCCACTGATAGGACCACCCGGCCACGATGGGCTGGCCGGCGGAGTGCTTCGAGGCCGAGTAATAGAACCCTCGTTCGGGGCTCGTCTCGGCGTCGCAGCGGTCCCACGTCGACGCGTCCACGGCGAACACCATGGGCCAGCGCCCCGGGCGGTGGGCCACGAGGTTCCGACGCAGCCGCTCCTCGTCAATCGACCCCAAAGCGAGCGACTTGTACAGGCTGCCGTGGCTGCGGCGGAAGACCGGCTCCAGGCTGAGCGACGGCACCGAGGTGACCGGGCCAGCCGAGCACAGTGCGGCGTCGCACAGCTCGAACAGCGCGTCGCCCCAGCTCGTGAAGCAACCGTGCAGGTTCGTTCGGAAGCCGACCAGCTCGTCGGCTCGCCTCCTTTCATCCGTCGGACCCTGACCACCAGGTCGTGGTCTCCTCATGCCCGATAGTATGCATACTATCGGGTACCAGAGTTGGGATACTCGTGGCGGAGGCAACACATGGCGACCAAGAGGACCACCGCTCGGCTCGAGGACTACGAACGCCGCTACCGCGAGCTGGCACGCCAGTTGGCGGAGGTCGGCTACATCGCGTCGGGCAGCGTCGCTCCTCGCTACAACCAGTGCGGAAAGCCGAGTTGTCGCTGTCACGCAGACCCACCCCGACTACACGGCCCCTATTACCAGTGGACAGCGAAGGTCAACGGCAAGACCGTCAACCGTCGGCTCACCGAGCGTGAGGCAACGCTCTACAACGAATGGATCGGAAACGATCGTTCGGTCCGCGCCCTGATCGCCCAGATGCGCGAAGTGGCTGGGAAAGCCCAGCAGCTCATGCTCGAACAGACCGCCCGCGAGGCGGGCTGAGGTTTAATCGCAAGCTTAGGCGCCGAAAACCACTCATCAGATGGAATCAAAGCTCAACCTGACTCATGAGTCCTCGGTCAACTCCGGTGCCGGTAACGGCAGTCGAGAACGATCTGGCGGGCCCGAGCCGTTACCCGCTGGCCGCCCCGACTGACCAGGAGCAGGGTCGGGGCCTTCTGCCGAGGCTGTCCCGCTCTAAGACCGAGGGTCCTCACACCCCCCGGGCCGGGCCCTTGCCTCGGCCTTTCGGCCCGGTACTGCCCATCGGACCGTGTGGGTGCCGAGAAAGCTCACCCTGAACTCCGACCTGGGAGTTCTCGCATGATTGCGGCAGCAAGTACGTGGGAAATCCAGAGGAATAGGGTGGGAAATGTGTAGCGCACGGTCGGCGTCGGACCAGGCCCACAGGGTTATGTCGTCAGCCCACCGAACCAACGAACGAACGAACGAACGAACGAACCACCACCACCACTGACCAGCCAGCGAACGGGCGAACCAACCAACCAACCAACCACTACCACTGGGTTGTCCAGTTACGTAGACCCGCCGGCTGTCGAAATCGATGAAGAAGAGCACGTAGAGCTGACTGGACCCGCACGGTCCGCTGGTGAGCCCTGCGTCGAGATCCTACGACGCTTGGCTACGGAGGTGCCGCTGCAGATGGTCCAGGTGACGCTGGGCCGCTCTGAGCTCCTCCTCGGCGTCGCTCAGCTCGGCTCGTTCCTCCCGGATTCGCTCGACGATCCAAGACCGAGCCAAGGTCGACGCCGGCACGTCGGCGGCGTCGGCAAGGGCTTGGAGGTCAACAACCTCGTCCGAATTGAGCCGGATCGAGTAGACGGTGGATCGGCTTCGATTGGGCCGGCTGACTTTCGCCCCGGCCGGTACAGGGGCATCCGGATTCGTCTCAGATGCTTCTGCCTCCTCGTTGATGAGCTGTTCGATGTCTCTCATGAATTCCCCTCTCGGTACCGCCGGACATCTGTGGGGCTGGAGCGCCAGCCGTTGACCCCGTAGGTCACCCCACCTTCCTGCGCGGTGATCACCGTCACCAGGTAGCCAGCCGCCGGTGAGTAGCCGATCGTTCGGATACTCCTGCCCGACTTGCTGGCCGGATCGGGCCTGATCTCAAGCGCATCCGGGTCGGCCAAGGCTTCGTTCGCCCAGGCGACCTCGATCCCGTGGCGCTCTCGCATGTACTCGGCTCGGTAGCTCCAGTCGACCACCTCCACCAATGGGAGTGTATTACAAAGTACGACAGCACGTCGGCGGAGGGGACCGCGGAAGTCGAAAATGTCGTCCGAGCCGTGCCGGTGCCGAGAAACTTATCTGGACCTCCCGACCAGGAACTTCGCACTTTGCTTGCGATCACAAGATTGTGGGAAATCGAGGGGCGACAGCGTGGGAAATGGCGCGGACAAGGCGCCCGATCGACCAGGTCATGTGGGTTGTGTCGACAGCCCACCAACCAAGGGCTGTCGACATAATTAGTCGGTTCGCGTCGACAAAACTGGTCCGAAGACAAGCCGCCGTCGACAATTACTCGTCAATCATGCGGTGGCACTCTGAAGTGAGGCCGGAGCTCGAGCATCTCCGGTTCCTGGCACTGATCCACGCCCCCAAACCTGGAGGAGGGCGCGCTCACGTTGACGCCCGTTTCTTAGGATCCGTCCTGCGCTGTCCTGGTGGGCGGCTCAGGTCCGGCCACGGACATGGCCGTGGTGATGTCGGGCTTCCCGGTGTCAAGGTTGTTGGTCCTGTGGGTGCCGAAA
>Ga0307372_10006615_pt1 | contig 16865 bp, 10 predicted proteins | sample OX1MG_FD_202533 | JGI IMG/M metagenome (GOLD analysis project Ga0307372, IMG submission 202533) | Soil microbial communities from Risofladan, Vaasa, Finland - OX-1 | ecosystem: Environmental > Terrestrial > Soil > Coastal area > Acid sulfate soil | place: Finland: Risofladan, Vaasa | collected... | reverse complement strand
ATCTAATCCGAGGCCTTCCATTACACCTGGCCGGAAATTATGCATCATCACATCGGTATTAGCAATTAATTGCCGCACAAATATGAGATCATCCGCGTTTTTCAAATCAGCAGCAAAACTTTCTTTATTCCTGTTGATAGTATGAAACACTAACGAACTTTCATCAACCCATAAATTCTTGATTGCTAACCGGCGGCCGGCATCTCCGCCGTCGGGCCGTTCAATTTTTATTACACGGGCGCCTAAATCAGCTAAACGTAATCCGGCACATGGCCCGGATAAATACTGACTAAATTCTAAAATAGTAACCCCTTTCAACGGTAACTGCATTGCGTTTATATTTTTAATTTCTTTTCTTTTTTTTACTTTTTCTATACAGCTTATTGATGTCTTCCAATAATTTTTCGGAAGACCTTCCCGACAGTAAACAGGTTTGTAATTGAATGTCGGCCTGTTCCTGAAATTGGAGGTATCCATTATATCGAGGCCTGACAAATGCATTGTCTAACGTATTTATTGTTTCGCTAAAATAATTATTACAATTTCGATTTACTTCTTCACTTATCCAGGCAGAGCGGTAACCTGGCTGTCCACCATTCTGTACATATAATGTGGATTGGATTTCAGAAGAAACCGCCCATTCTGCAAATCGGATAGCCCATTCCTTATTTTTTGTGAATGATGAAACGGCTAATCCGGTTCCTCCAAGAGTGCTCCTAAAAGGGTGACCGCTTTCAAAGCCAACTATGTTGACATACTTCAACAAAGAAAGTGCATATCCTCTTCGTGAATAATTGGAATAGCCGTAGGCAAAAGGGCAATACCAATAATCATCCGTCAATGTCATCAATTCCGCAATCGCTATTGGATTGCATTGAAACATTTTTTTATCTACTAAACCCCACAATTCCTTCATGGTGACTAAAGCCTTTAAACCAGTTTCCTGGCAAATAACTTCTTCTTCATTTAAAAAAGGAACATTTCCATGAGCCTCGCAAAACATATAAAAATGCATAAGCAGGTCAATCGGTATAGAAGGGACAGCCAGATTTCCTCTTTTGGCCAGAGCAATTATTTCATTCCAGGATTTCGGGACATCTGTATCATTTTTTTCAAGCAGATCATGGCGATAGCTGGCTACTGGCGCAGCCGCATCAATAGCCAACGCCCATTGATGACCCTTATAATTATAGCTTAGGTGAGAATGGCCTACTGAATTTTTTAACTGGTTATTCAAATATTCTTTTGATAAATAGTCATCTAATGGCAATACGCATTTTGTTGCTGCCGCACAACCTACCCACGGATGGTCAATGATGAGCAGATCGTATTCTCTCGTTAATTTTTCAATGGGGTAATCTGAAAATTCCTGAAGGGTGCGTTTTTTCCAGTTTATTTCAACATCTGGATGCAATTCGGAAAACCGCTGTGCCACTGCAAATAGCGGTGTAATACCTCTGCTATGCCCCCATGTAATACCATTTAAAGAGATCTTACCCATCTTTATAATTTTATTTATTGATTTTCTCTACCAATAAGATATGTCTGCATATCATCACTAAGTCATTATGCTGGTTAAAGACTTCCACTGATTCTGTGACCAATCCATAAGACGGCCTTTTATGTTCTCTTTTCTCCTTGATCGTAATTTTTACCTGGATAGTATCCCCAATAAATACAGGTTTCAAAAAACGTAAATGTTCATAGCCATAGGTCATGGCTACTTCATTAATCTCATTTGCGGTCATCCCAATGGCGATACTAAAAATGAGCGTACCGTGTGCTATACGTTGTTTAAAAGGTTGCGTTTTACACCATTCTGCATCCATGTGATGCGGGAAAAAATCACCGGTTTGACCTGCATGAATGACAATATCCGTTTCCGTTATTGTGCGACCCCTCGTTTGGCGGACATCATTTAAATTGTATTCTTCAAAATATACTTTTTTGAAATGCCCTCGTGAGTTTTCAGTTAATAATTTCTTAGCTTCTTCCTTTGGCATAATTGATTTTTTTCATGTTACTATATTTTAAATCTCATTAATACAATTCATTTACCTATATTCAACCAGATTTCTGCTATATTCCTTTTAAGTTTATCATTAGATTGCAAACATTCATTCAAATGAGCAATCAAACCATCACTAAGTTGTAATGTGCTATTGATATATAAATCATCAGCAGCTATACGTGATCGCAAGGGTAATTGAGGTAGCATGTTTTGATCCTTTATCTTTTTTCTCTCATCTATCGCCTGTACACATCGTAATATCAATTCTGCATGCTTCCCTTCATAAGTACCTGCTAATTTTTTCTTAACTAAGGTGTTATAAAAAACAAGTATGTTCTTTAATGCTGCAATTTTATTTTCAGGAGTTTTATGTAAGGTATCTTCTGATATTCGTAAAGCATCTATATTCCAAAAATTTTTATCGTTAGTAATTGTTAGAGGTTTATCCTTTGGTAGTTTAACTGCTAATGCAGGAGCATTCCCTAAACCAATCGAAATTGTGACATTTTCAGTTTTATTATCCAATTTTAAGAACAGCGATTGGGTATTAAAATCTTTCATTGATTTCCCATTCATTTTTACTGAAGTAATGCTTCCATTCCCGTTAACGGTAATGAATATCTTCTTTTTTCCAAAATAGACTGGAAATTTTTGCTGCAATGCCGTAATGCCTGAAGGAATATGCGGATATAACCACAATCCATCCGCTGTATAAATATATTCGAACAACCCTCGCAGGAATCCGCCCGGCACACCCCAGCAATCATATACGCAATTAATGGGTTTATCAGGCTGATATTCCTTTGAGCCAAAATGAGTAAGGGGGTTATCCAGGCGAAAGTTATTGGCACGCTTTAACATTTGCTGAAAAGATTCTTCCGCATCATGATAAGCACCAACGCGATAATAACCCATCTGTGCAAATGCCTCTTCAGTAGCCCATTCACCGCCATTTACCCACGTACCATATTGGAATATGCCATCATATTCATACATATCATCGTAAGACGGATAATTGGGAATAATCAATTTGTAAGGACGAAGTTCTGGTATAGACCTAATCATATCGTATATCTCCTTAGCCTGATAGTCATTCACTATGCGAAATGCCATCGCATCGCAGTTGGGGGAGGATGCGAAGTAGCCATGAACAGGAGCGCCATAAACGCCATGTTTTGTTCCATCAGGATCAATAGAGCGAACGAAATACCCTTCCGGGGTTATAAAATTGGACAATCCTTCCTCTATCAACTCAATGCGGTGGGTATATAATTTCACTTTATCTTTTCTCTTCATGATTTTCTCCACTTCGATCAGCCGGTTCAATGCAGCAATATAATTAATTGAAATCTCTGCAAGGTAGGCTTTGCCGTAAGACCCGTCGGGCAATAATTTACCGGTACCTGCATAGCTGGGTGCCAGCAGATTTGCAGCAGGACCCACAAGAAACATATTGTTTGAGGGATCCCTGCGGCTATCTATGAAGTCAGCGCTTTCTTCCAGCAAGGGAAGGTAGTGTTCTATCTCCTTTTTATCGCGTCGTATGAGCATTAATTCTGATTCCAGTAAAACACCGGCAGTGGTAAAGCCATAGCACCAATCATGCTTATCCACTTTTCCATCACCTTGTTTATACCAAGCACCTTTCGGTGTGGCTGCGTCACATAGGACTCCCTTAGGCCCAATAAAACCATTGTTTCCTTTACGAATACCATTCCCTATATGATCAAACCATAAAGCTTGAGAATTGAAGACAAAAGTTTGATAGGCTTTATTCATAAAAGGGAGCATGGTAAAAGTAGGACCAAAAGAATTTTGGATCCACCATGCATTCCACGTGGGGCCTTCTACAAAACCATTCCATTCCGGATCATACAGCATACTCAGGTTTTCCATTCGAGGATTCGGTTGCATCATCATATATGCGCTGTCAAGCAAGGCAAGATATTTCGTGTCGCCAATCCCTGAAAAATAAGTGCCATCATAATGACTGTTCTTGTCATTATTAAATCCTTTTACCTGCGCTGATAACCAATTCCAATTAATAATTAACCCTAAAAGTAGTAAAAGGGAAACCATCCTTTTCACTTTATATGCCTTTTTCATGTTCTCTCCAGTATGTATTAATTTATATTTATTGTTACAAAATAATTATCGCTTTATTGCTTTTATATCGGTAGCTTCCGAATATAAATATTACCAGTGCAATCATTGCCTCCTTCTGCCGAAAAATTCACCATTAAAACTATACTGGTTTCGTTGGTTATCTGCGAAGTACGGTCAATATAAAGCACGTTTCCTTTTTGAATCAGAAATTGAGGCAATGTTTTTCCCCCTTCGTATAATAATTCAGACTGCAGTAACTTCAATTTATCTTTTCCACTTGTCTGCTCTAACTTTACTTCATACTGACCTGGGTGGGTTATATAAGGTGTAAGGTTTAAGGTAATGCTTGTCCGTCCTTTTTTGAGCATCGCGGGAATCCAGGTATCCAGATAATGCCAGTTTGTATCATCTGCCTGGTTGGTGAAAGATAGTTCAGGTGTATGATCAATATTATAGACTGCAAAGAAATGCAACAAGGGTTCCGCAGCAGATTTTGTGATATGAATACGTACTTTGCTAACCGTTGTGTTTTTAAAGTGGGCAATCCTTTTACGACCTATTGAAGAACCATCGCACAATTGCTTCCATTGCCCCTGTATATATCCGTCTACTTCGTATGCCCGAATCCTTTCCCCTTTCTGGTAATCTTCAATAATAACCGCGTGATTGATGGATACCGGCTTTTTAAAATCTATTTCTGTAAGAGTCCCCTTACGGTTTTTGACACTACCTAAGGGATGGGCAAACCTTCTTTTTATTTCTTTTCCCAATGCTGCATACAGAGCCACATCTCCTTCCGGTATAAGACCCGTAGTATCGGGAGTGGAATTCAACAGCATAGTAGCGCCACGGCCTACTGATTTATAATATATCTCCATCAGGTCATTAAGGGATTTCCTTTTTTGCTCATTTTTTTTTGCCCAGAACCAATAATGATTGTATAAAGGTACATCACATTCCAGCGGTGCCCATGTGTTTCCGTCAGGGATTCCCTCTGCTGCAGTTGCCACACCAGTTTTGAGGCCTGAACTATCAACTGAATTCCAGGCAGGATAGGGAGCTATACCTTCCTCATTCCCAACCCAACGAATGGTTGCCTGAGGACCTTGTAATATCACAGCATTTTTAGCATATTTAGCAAGGATGTCCTTCACGTTAATAATACAACTACCGTCAAACCAAACTTCGATTATTTTGCCATAACGGGTTAGTACTTCCTTCAATTGTTGGCGATAAATCTTATTGTAGGCTTCCTGTTTTGATGGATCTTTTGTTCTTCCACCGCTTCCGATACCTACACCCCAGGTTTCATCTGCCGGAGAAAGATAAACCCCCAGATTCAATCCATACTTTTTGCAGGAAGCTGACAATTCCTTTAGCACATCTCCCTTTCCATTATTCCAGGGTGTATTGCGTATTCCATAATTAGTTGTACGAGTTTGCCACCAGCAAAATCCACCGGTATGTTTAGCGACAAATAGTATCTCTTTGGCTCCCCACGATCTCGCGACCCTACACCACTGGTCAGTACTCAATTGTTTCGGATTAATTCGGCTTAGGGGGATAGAATGATTATCATATTCTCGTCCCTCCCAGGTAGCGGGGTCTAAGGCAACAAACATAATGCGTCCCTGCTTTTGCCAGGCATATTGCACTGCGCTAGGCATGGCCAGGGTATTTGAAGTATGTACAGATTGTTGAGCGTGTACGCTTGATATAGAAAAAACCGCAATAACAAGTATGATTATTTTATTTCTTTCCATTTTAGATCATATATCATTTGTTTTCTTCTCGACTAATTGTCAAAGTATCCCCTTCTTTTGTATTAATGGTAATCAGTCCTTTATGCTGGCTCACAGCTATAGATTTGCCATTCCTGGTTACTTTTACTAGTTCATGAGGTCTGATGATACATTTCCCCCCGGTAGTGCATCTGATGATCGCTTTTTCGAGATTATTATTTTTCCAACGGATATTTACCGCATAACCTCCTCTTGCCCGAAGCCCATTAACTTTTCCATTACTCCAATTATCCGGCAGCGCGGGAAGCAGGTCTATTACTCCTGTCTGGCTTTGCAACAACATTTCATCTATTGCACTTGTTTGACCCATGTTACCATCAATTTCCCAATTCACATTCTGAAAGTGAGCAGTAAGGTTAGGGTTCACCGAGATTTGCAGGTGTTTATTCAATACTGCCAAAGCCGTATTGCCGTCTCCCAGTCGTGCATAAACGTTGGATTGGAAGGCCCCCCGCCAACTGCCTACTGCACCGTGTTCCCATGCATCTCTATCGTCAAAAGCTTTACGTAAAGCCGCTGCCAATGCAGGTGTTTTACGAGGCGTGATCTGATCAGCACAGATAGCCCCCCAACTTGAAAGTTCCTCACAAGAACCAGGATCCGCATGTTTCCAGTCTTTCAGCCATTCCTGTAATTCCCCTGTTGTCGGACTTATTTGGAACGGAGCTAATTGCGGAAGTAATTTTTCCAGTTTTTCCCGAAAAACTTCATCTTTATTTAAGACTTTACTTGCTGCAATACAGTTCTTAAACAATTGCCTCACTATTTCCATACTACTGGTAGGCCCCATACAAAGCGAGGCTTTCGTTCCATCCGGTTTGACATAATAATTTTCAAAATTTACATCTGGCGCAGTCACTAACCAGCCATGTGTAGGTTCATGAATAAGATTCTCAGTAAAAAATAAGGCGGCTCCTTTTAAGTAAGGCCACACTCCCCTCAGATAATTTTTATCCATAGAGAAAGCATAATGCTCCCACATATCCTGAGTGAGCCACGCACCCCCAACCTGGAAGATAGCCCAGGAAACAGAACCTGCTACTGGAGTGGCAGTACGCCAGATACCCGTATTGTGATGTGCTACCCATCCATCTGTTCCATACATCAACCTGGCTGTACGTTTCCCATCCACTGCTAATTCCTTCGTCAATTTTATCAGGGGCAAATCACACTCAGCAAGATTAACAACTTCTACAGGCCAATAATTGATCTCCGCATTGCAATTAAGCGTCCAGTTGGCCGACCAGGCAGGATTCATATTTTTATTCCAGATTCCCTGCAAATTAAGTGGCTGTGTTCCCTCACGGGAACCGGCAATCAGCAGATAACGCCCAAACTGCCAGTACAAAGCAGCCAGCGCATCATCTTTCCCTGGTTGATATTGCTTGATGCGTTCATCTGTTGGAATATCTATTGCTTCGGTACTTGTTCCCAACTGTAGGCTTGCCCTGTTAAATAAAGACTGGTAATCGGTAATATGGCGTTTCAGCAACTCAGCATAAGATTTATGTTGCAAGGATGCGATACGACTATTGCAAAGTAATTCCGGATTTTTGCCATTTTTGCTGGGAGATTTATCAAATCCATTGAAGCTTGTAGCCGCTGCTAACACCAGTGTAACACTATTACACCCCTTTGCAATTATTTCATTATTAGTGACTTTTACCGTTCCCCCGTTAGCAAATGCTTTTAATTGCATTTCAAAACGCATCCCTTTGCCATCCGGTGCGTCATCATATATTACTTCATTAGTACCCAAATAGCTTGGATCCACATGTACCGGGCATCGCCCTTTTAAGCACAAGACTCCATTTTGTGCAATGGAAGTATGATGCAATAAACTTCTTAAAGATGCAGAAAAGTTTAGCTGCCCCCGTTTATCCGCCGTCATTCTTACAATGACCACTTTGTCCGGATGGGAGGCAAATACTTCCCGTGTATATTGAACGCCTTTATACTTAAAAGCTATTTTAATCAATGCCTTGGAAAGGCTGAGGCTTCTTTGATAATCATAGACATCTCCTTCAAAGGGATACTGAATGTGCAGTATACCCATAGGCATGTAACTTTCATTATACCTTGTGAGCATGGTACTATCCGCCAATGCCTCTGCTTCTTTATTTTTACCTTCCAATAGTAAATGGCGGACGATGGGTAAATTTTCTAAAAAATGAGGTGCCAAAGATTGATCATGCCGGGGTTCACCCGACCATAGCTCGTCGTTATTCAGGTAAATGGTTTCATTATTAACCCCACCCATTACCATACCTCCTAATCTACCGTTACCGATCACGAGGGCTCCTGACCACGCAGTAGCCGGTTTTGTGTACCATAAGGTAAGCGGATTATTAGGTGGTTTTGCGAAGCTTTTAATATGAATGTCATTTGTGTTATGATAAAGGTCGCCATGTTTCCCATTAATGAAAATGGAAATATTACCTGTAATATCTCTTCTGACCGCAATATTCATCCACTTATCGGGATAGTATGTCCAATACTCCTCTTTTTTCTTTTTATCGTACATAAAATAAATCAATTCATCTTTCAACTCCAGCGAAATATGATGCCCCTGTTTACCAATGCCATCTATTATATACATACCGGAATTAGGTGTATTTACTTTTACCCGGGCTTCAATGGTAAATGGCTTGTCTAATGAAAACTGTTTTGGGAATTGTGTGAAGTACGCTTTACGAATATTCAGCCATTCATTAACAGGCTTAAATTTCGCATCAGGTAAGTCAGGTTTTTGTTCAGATAGTTTCTGAATATCTTTATCTGCCAATGCATGGCTATAAATATCCAACGCCTCTACTTCACCCCTGAAATACAGTTCTCCCTCTCTACCAGCGCCAATCCAGAAATAAGGTTGACCGCTTTGAGAAAAGCCGGCCATTACAAAAAAAAGCACACAGGCTAGTGAAAGCAAGCACCTATATCTTATACCTTTTCTCAAATAAAACTTACGAATAATATTTTTCCTTGAACGCATAATTTAAAATTTGATCGTTTGATTTTTACAATACAATGAGAACTCATGGCATCAAACGAAGCTTGATTCACTTTCCTTTCCAAAGGTGATAGGATCCTATTTTCACCCTTTTCTTTGTCTATAAGAAGCTGTTAAGAAATAGAAACTTTAATTACCATTCAAGCCGTTTGTGGGGTACGAACGACGGCAGTTCGCCGTGGTCGGTGTCCTTCACCGTCCACTTTAAGCAGGATAAAAAATTCATATAATTATTCCTAGACAGCTTCTAAGTACTTCATTGCCATTTATCGAATAATTAAAATGATAAGCGTAATACAACGATTTCAAGCCTCTTCAATAGTTCCCTTTTCAATTACTGTCGGGACGCTTAATACCCCGGATTTTGCGTAAGTTTCGAATTAAGATTTATTTCTGATTGCGGAATTGGCATCAAATAATGGCTGACCGGAAATACCCCATTAACTCCACCAGGCGTTACTACAGTAGGCAATACCTGATCGGCAATTTTCCAACGTAAAAGATCAAAATAACGCAATCCTTCAAAGGCAAATTCTACTTTCCTTTCATGACGAATATAATCTCTCAATGTGGATTGGGTACTGTACTCAGCTTGATTTACCGGAGGCATACCTGCCCTGGCCAAGACCTGGTTTATGACGGCATATACTGAAGGGTCAGGCCCTGTAGCTTCATTCGTTGCTTCTGCATACATCAGCAATACATCGGCGTACCTGATAAGAATATAATCTTCATTTTCTTTATTCACATCACCATAATTTATAGGTAACAAAGTAGTGTCCACATATTTTATTACCTGGTAGTAAGGCGGTATGGTGTTATCAGTCGTAAATACACTTCCATCCGGATTGTGCCAGACCTGTGCCGGAGTCTTAATACTCATTAACAGCCTGGGATCCCGGTTTAAGTAAGGGTTATTAGGATTATAACCTGATGTCGGATCAGTGATAGGCTTCCCGTTGTTCATGAAATATTCATTAACCATAGACTGGTAGGGAACTAACGATGCCCACCATCCCAATTCTATATCCAGCCCGCCATAGTCGCCTTGCAGGTCATTGGGAGCGAGATAATCAGTTGCGAAGATCATTCCCGAATTGGGTTGATTTTTTGCAAAGAACTGCCCGGCATAGTTAGGATAGAGGCTGAAGGTGCCGGATTGAATGACCTGCTGACATAGTGCAGCGCACTGGGACCATTGCTGATTATATAAATATACTCTTGCTTCTAATGCGAGCGCGCTTCCTTTTACTGCATGTCCATTGAAAGACACATCAGGTAATACAGCGATGGCGCTGTCCAGGTCATTGTAAATCAAATTAAGTACTGTGTCCTTGGAAGTTCGAACTACTGAAAGTGCCTCGGTTGCCGTCGGTGGGGTAGTGAACATGGGCACATCTCCAAAGATATTCACTAATTCGAAATAGAAAAAGGCTCTGAGAAAATGTACTTCGCCGATATCAATACCTTTTTGCGTAGCATCCATCTGCACATTACCGATATTTTGCAAAAAAATATTGCAGGAAGAAATACCGGCATAAGAATCTGACCAAATGGTGGATGGCAATTGACTTGTAGGTGCAAGCTCCCCCACTAGCATGTCGGAAACACCATAATAATCATACTGATGATAGGCCTCATCAGTCAGACCTGTATAACAATATCGCGAATAACCGAACAAGTCAGCTTGTAAGCGCTGATAGCAGCCGGCCAGACCCAGTTCCGCATCACTGGACGTTTTCCAAAATGTACCACTGGAAATCGCGTCAAGCGGATTCAGGTTCAGAAAATTCTTTTTACAAGATGTAAAAGTACTTAGCAACAGGAAACTGCCAAGTATCTGAGAATATAATTTAATTGTTTTCATTTTTTTCTTTTTTAGCAGTTAAAAATTAATGTTTATACCACCGGAGAACGTTCTCACTTGGGGATACTCTGCGTACCTTCCACTACCTCCCACAAGAGCTGTTTCAGGATCCGCTCCCTGGTATTTCGTAAATGTAAGTAGATTATCACCAGAAACATAAACAACCACCTGTTTCATTCTTATTTTACCGGCTATATTGGTCGGCAGCTGATAGCCAATATACAAGTTCTTTAAGCGTAGGTAAGATGCATTCTGAAGGAAATAAGTAGAGGCGGTCCCATCATCCGGGGCATAGCCCTGAACATATAAAGCAGGTATTTTTTGATTAAGATTTTGAGGAGTCCAGGAATTTTTAAAATAAGTTGGGGGAGGAGCAGACTGATAAAACGGATCAACTCCCCATCCGTTAACGTAAGCCTTTCCCCCCTCCATTCCCTGGAAAAATGCTGTCAAACTCCAGTTTTTATAAGAAAGATTAAGATTAAATGAATAAGTGTAACTAGGGAAAGCCCCCTTTGTTACCACACGGTCGTCGGCATTAATTACGCCATCGGGCTTACCATTAGGGCCGCTTACATCTTTATACTTCAAATCTCCTGGTTTAGGGGTAAAAGGTTGTGTGGGAGACTGAGCGATTTCAGCCGAATCGTTGAAAATACCAATCCATTGGGTCAGATAGTAAGATCCATAAGGGATTCCCACTTTGTTCAAAAACATTCCTTCATCTTGTGTTCCCCCTGAAAGTGTAAGTACCTTGTTTTTATAAGTGGAAAAAATAAAATTAACCCCATAATGGAAATTTTTACCAATAGAATTCCTATGCCCAATATCAAATTCCCAACCTACGTTCTGCATGGAGCCATAGTTGGTGATAGGGCCGGACAAACCTATATCTGCCGGAACAGCCTGCTGGGCTAATATGCCATTTGTTACTTTCCTATACCAGTCTATCGTAGCGGTAAAAAGCCCGTTCCTGATGTCTATATCCGTTCCAAAATCAAGCACATTGGTCTTCTCCCATTTAATATTCTGATCTACCAGGGCGGTTTGTTGTGCTCCTTGCTCCAGACTACTGCCAAACGGGTAGCTTACCACATTATAAAGGCTTTGATAAGGATAATCACCGATCAATTGATTACCTAATTCCCCATAGGAACCCCTTAACTTCAGCTCATTTAACCAGGAAACATTTTTCATGAAATTTTCCTTAGACAAAAGCCATCCAGCGGAAACAGACGGGAATAATCCCCATCTTCCCGTGGGTGACAGCCTGGAAGATCCATCATAACGGAAATTGGCTTGCAGCAGGTATTTGTCTAAATAACTATAGTTCAGCCTTCCAAAATAGGACCGAATCGCCCACTCAGAAGCATCCCCATTTACATATTGTCCGGCGCTGGCGCCTGCATTAATTTCAGTGAGTGTGTTGCTCGGAAATGAATTGCGGTTGCCACTCAGATTATCATCCCTATAACTATCCTGTTCATAACCCACCATTGCATTTAAATGATGTGCTCCGGCAAAAGTATGTTCATAGTTAAGCGTGGAATAAACCGTCAGCAATATATTCCTGTCGTCCTGATCAGTAACACCCGGACTGGAGGGGTATCCATTATCATTTAATGTATAATCCGATGCGCCGGCAGGTAACTGATAGTTGTATTCGTTTACGGGATAATTAATAATTTTATTAAAAGCATCATTATAGTCAAACGCTGCTTTCCCCATCCAGGTAAGTCCCTTCAGAATATCAGCTTCTATATAACCCTGCGACCTGGCTTCATAAGTATTTTCGTTTTGTCCACCATTATCTATAACAGTAATAGGGCTCCTTTGACCAGGGAAAGAAGCCGGGTAATCCCCATTGGCTATTCTTCCGCTTCCATCCGGTAAATAAGGCATATAGGTAGGCGCTGCATGGTAAATGAGCAGAACCAGGTTATTACCTGTTAGCCATGGTTGTAGTATGTTGCCATAATTGTATTGCATAGTTGCTCCTACTTTAAATATTTTACTGATCCTTGAATCGAGATTCAGCATAGCATTCCACCTCTTGTAATAATTCCCGGGAATAATACCGCTCTGGGTCTGATCTCCTAAGGAGAAATTATAGGTAGTCTTATCATTACCCCCATTGATACTGATATGCTGATTTTGACGGTCAGCATTCCTGAATAAATAATTTATCCAGTTAAAATTGGGATATTGAATGCTATTCGCCGGGGCAGTTTTATAAGCATTTATTTCATCCTGAGTGTAAACATCAGTGTATCCCGAATGCTCACGAGCCTCGTTAAACATTTGCATGTACAGGGCGGAATTATACACCAGGCTTGGCAGACGAGTAGCCTGATCCGAACCATAGTTGGAAGTATAGTCTACATGGAATCCCCCGGCCGCTCCTCTTTTAGTAGTTACTAAAATAACCCCATTAGCTGCCAGAGAACCATATATAGAGGCAGAAGCCGCATCTTTCAACACGGAAACAGAGGCAATATCATCCGGAGAGATATTATTGAGATTCCCCTGTACACCATCTATTAGTATAAGAGGGGCCGCCGATGCACCAAAAGTACCTAATCCCCTTATTAATATACTTGGAGCATCTTCACCTGGTTGCCCGCTCGGTTGGGTTATATCCAGACCTGCCACCTTCCCTTGTAATAAATCAATCGCATTTGTTGCAGGGCGTTTTAAAAGTTCCTCTGATGAAACAGAGGAGACCGACCCAGTAAGATCTATCTTTCTTTGTGTCCCGTATCCTACAACCACCACATCGTTTAAGGAATTGGCCAAAGTTTTCAATTGAATTTGAAAATATTTTTTGCCGGAAATAAACACTTCCTGAGTCTCATCACCTACATAGGAAAATATCAGGACTCTAGCGTGATCAGGCACTCCAATAGAGAAAGAACCGTTGTCTCCTGTTACTGTTGTTATATTAGTCCCTTTTACGTGTACTGTAACACCAACTAAAGGATTATTATCCGGACCTTTTATAATGCCTGTAATATTTGTGGTTTGCGCCATTGCAAACAGACAAAACAGGAAGCATGAAGTAATTGTGAGGAGTAATTTCTTTTTCATTCGCATAATAGTAAATTTTAGATGGCTAAGTTCCTTACTTTACAAAAGAAAATTATTGCAGATTTTATCGGAGTTATAAACTTTTTTACCTATTTTTATATTATCACTTTTTAGCCAGCCAAATACAATGTGAACATATTTTATTAAAATTTAAAAAAATAATTGTAATCAGTTTTCTTTATACTGTTCCACCACAGACAGCTTTAACTACTTTTAAACCAATTATTATTCAACACATTTGTCTATGAAAGCTGAATTAATTATTGACGCACCTATTTTAGATACAAAACAGATCTGGATAAAAAAGGTTATTAAACCACATTTTGATCATCCCTTTCATTTTCATCAATTCTGTGAACTGGTATGGATCGAAAAGGGTTGCGGAAAAATAATAGTGGGTGATTATGCTGGAATTTTTTCAGAAGGAGAATTGATTATTGAAGGCCCGGAATTGCCGCATTTATGGGTAAGTGATGATATTTATTATAAACACAAAAGGAATTTATATATAAAAGTTTATGCATTATACTTTCCACCTAACATTGTTCCTGATATCACAGAGGACTCTGAAAGCATAGCATTATTTAAAAGATTACTGGACAAAGCGCAAAGAGGTTTACGTTTTTACGGAGAAACAAAAAAACAAATAATTGAACTATTCCAAAAAATGATTAACAGTAAAGGACTTCAGCAAATGGGTTATTTTTTGGAAGTGTTGCATATTCTAAATAAAACCTCAGAATTTGAATATCTTGCCAGCGTTGGTTATGAACATAAATTTAATAGCAACCTTGATTTAGACCGCTTTAATGAAGTGTATCAATTTCTTCTTACAAATTTCCACCTGGACATCGGATTAAGGGAAGTTGCGCAGATTTGCAATTTGACTCCAACAGCTTTTTGCAGGTTTTTTAAAACTAGATCACAAAAAACTTTTATCCGGTTTCTTAACGAGATCAGGATAGGGCATGCGTGTAAATTATTGCAAAATGATAAATACCCAATTAAGGACATTTATTACGAATGTGGTTACAATAATCCAGTTAACTTTTTTAAAACTTTTAAGCTCATTGTCGGGAAAACACCTAATGAATATCGCAATCATTTTAATGTAATGACTACTAATGATAAATAGTGCTATACCTCACAAGGGGTAAATTAGTGAATTTTCATCATCAAAGAATTGGAATTTTACTGTAAGTAATTTTGATTGATGAGATTTGAACAGTTTATAAAGATGCGCAGATGAACAGTAAATACTATCTGCCATTTCATGAATTGATAATTTTGATCTATAGGTATATACGTTTAGGCCGCCCAAAATTTCACTTTTTGTCACCAATCCTCTTTGGATTATTTTTTACCATTCTTTCAATCAGTTTGTGAAAAATTGTATCCATATTATTTCTCCGATTATATCTATAATGGTATTCATCCAGGTACCCTTGTAATCTTTCTTTACTACAATGATGGTGTATTCCTCTGAGCCATCCCTTCAGATTCATTATATAGATATGTAAGTCTGGAAAATTCTTTCCGTCATCGGAAGGTATCTGTTTTAAATTCACATACTCTTTCTTTAAAGGCGAATATCCAGTCCATTCATCGGTTATTATATTTGCCTGTTTGCTGATTTGGGTTTTAAAAAATGGTTTAAATTCTTCAAAAGATGCATGTTCAATTATTTGTGCATAAGCCCTGCCTACACCATCCTTGACTTTTTCCAATGCCACAACTACCAATCGCTTACTACCCTTACTACGACCCCGTTTCTGTTCTTCAGGGCCACCGATAAAAAACTCGTCTACATGTACTTCGCCAGATAACGGATGCAGCTTACTACTCTGCATGGCCTGCTGTATCTTCCACTTAAACTCCCAACAGGTGGGCTGTCGCAATTCAAATTCATGGCTTAATTCTAAAGACGACATTCCTTTTTTCTTTGAACTGATTTTAAAAACAATATGAAATGCAATTAGCAAAGAAAACTTACACTTGTCAAACATAGTTCCTGCTGTTGGGCTTTCATCATATTTACACTTTAAGCATCTTCTGGAAAATGGCTTTTTCCCCTTGTAATACTTTGTGTGCTTACACTTCTTACACTCGAAGGTTTCACCAGGCCATTTTATTGATGCTAAATATTCATAACAACTTGTATCGTCTTTAAATTGCCGGTTAAATTTTATAGAATTCACACCTATAAACCTAAACTTTTTATCCATTCAGCTAAAATAGCTCTTTTTAAACCATTGGGCGGCCTAAGCGTATATACCTATTGATCTATACTTTCCTTCATTAAACTTATTTTCTAACGGAGTACTCTCTCGATTTTTAATATTAGTGGATCTAGGGTAAACAAACATCATTAACATAAGCCAAAGGCCTATTTTGGCAAATACGAGGTTATTGACAGCGATCCCGCGAAAGTAATATGTCAAACATTTTGTATGTGTGCCTGATAAATGTCAAAAGTTCATATGAACTTTGCTTCCATAATAAAAAGGCATCATGAAGACTCCCAAAAATATCATGGCCAATACAGCTCCTAACCAATAATAATGAACAGTATATAAACCAAATTTAGCGCCACTAGCCGCCATGCTTATTACCTCCTATGCTCCCACGTCAACAGAGATAAAAGCAAGACTGGTTATCCAAAGTGGAATATTAGGGTTACTAAGCAGAAAATCATTTCCTGTTTTTGTCCTTTTTTCAACATAACCCCAATCCCTATTACGAATAAAAAATAAAGGGCAATAATTACATAATCAATCATCTCTAATTTCATCACCATCGTTGTTTATGATTTATTTTATAATCGGGAATTTGAAATAGAAGAAAAGCAATTTGCAGGAAGTCCTTTTATTTTTGTTTCTGCAATAAAAAATGAGCCGCTTAAAGGATATTGTTTCAACTGTTCATCGCTTAATCCAACTCTTGCTGTAGTGATAAATAACCGGTCCATATTTTCACCACCCA
>Ga0307372_10006614_pt1 | contig 16866 bp, 21 predicted proteins | sample OX1MG_FD_202533 | JGI IMG/M metagenome (GOLD analysis project Ga0307372, IMG submission 202533) | Soil microbial communities from Risofladan, Vaasa, Finland - OX-1 | ecosystem: Environmental > Terrestrial > Soil > Coastal area > Acid sulfate soil | place: Finland: Risofladan, Vaasa | collected... | reverse complement strand
ACCCCAGACCACCCCATTGTCGCGTGACAATGCGCGCTCTCTCGAATTCGCCTCCAGTTGCTCATGCGCGGAAGACTACACTATTATATACCATCAGGTGCTCCCCTTCTGCGGAAAGGGCGCCTGGATGTGAAGATGCAGTGGGGGTACTGCGCCATCCATGAGCATCCTACTGGTGGTCTTGTCCCCGTAGACGTTCAGTGTCAGTGGCGCTGCCTCGTCGCTCCTGGCTCCTGAAGCCATCACCCCTGGCGCTGCCAGGATCTCCTCGGAATGACAGGCGGTTTTTGAGCCAGCGCGACCGGATCGAACGACCTCGCGCACGGACTGGCGATTGGTCGCCATCCGAGGCCATTCCCTTATGTCGGAGCCACTGACACCTAAAGTCACCACTCGTGACAGCCAAGGACACCAGGGACAGCTGCCTCATGAGAGATCTTACCGTGACGACACCACCCGCTGTTTGTCTGTAGTCCACGGCTATACGAAGGGCACGAACTGGCCAGCGTTCACGGTGGCGATGGCGCGGGTGTCGTCCCAGGCGCAGTCCGTGACCCCGGCGGCGGCCAGATCGGGATCGGGATGCGGGAACTCGCGGTAGCCGATCCGCTCGTAGAGGGTGACCGTCACACCCAGTTCTTGCCACTCTCGCCAACGCGCGAGCGCGAGTTGCTCGGCCTCGGCGCGCGAAACGGCGTCCTCGGTCTCCCACGCCTCATCGGGCTCGACCGCCGTCGTATCGCCTCCCGCGCGCGCCAGCGCCTCGGCGTACCGGCGGGGGTCGATATACCCGATGCAGTACGCGCTCGTCTCCGACACGTGCAGGTACCCCTGGGATCGCTCGACGTGGCGCTCGACGCCACGCTCGGTGATCGGTTCGCCCTGCCCACGCTGCTCACCCTCTTCGTTCTGCTCACTCGTCATCTGGTTCGTCTCCTTTCGTCTCCTTGTGGTCTCCCTGGCATCCAGAAGTGGCGTCCGACCGCCGCCGCCGTGATGGCACGTTCATCGCACACTGCCAGCACGCGCTGCGCACAGGGTGGGCGCACAGGGTGGGCGCACAGGGTGGGCGCGCCCGGTGACGACACGTCGCACCCATCACGCCACCAGCGTCGCGCACGTCTGGACATCTACAGACAGCACTTCTCGGACCCGCCCCAGTCGAGCTACTCGACCGGCTTGACACCACGCCGCGTGGGGTGGCTGATCGCCGCGTCGCCCCTCCCAGCCCCTCCCAGGTGTGTGCGCTGGCTGATCAAAGTCGTGATCACCGTCGGCGCTGCGCGCGTCGCACATGCACGCCGGAGGTCATGCTGGGGGTACTGAAGGGGGTGAAGCGGCGGCCACGCCAGGACGGGATCGCGTACAACGTTCACGCTGGCCAGCGTTGCGGTCAGGTCGGCGCGGGACTGGCGGCAAACCCGCAGATCGCGCCGAGCAAACGAAGCGACCACACCAGCAAACGAAGCTGCTGCGCCCAGTGCGCCACCTGGCGTTCGAGCGCTACGACCCGCCGCTGTCCCTCTCCCATGGTCGTTCTTCTACGGGTGATCCACAGGTTAGCCGCAGGCTAGCCGCTTTTGCGCTGTGAGGGAGCCGAGGGAGCCGAGGGAGCCTGGAGGCGCTCATAGTCGCGGATGGCATCTATGAGTCCCTGACGAATACGGTACATGCGGAACAATGCCGTTCGGGCACGATCCAGTTTGCCAGGATCGCCCCGAGCCTGGAACACATCTTGTTCGCGTCCCAGGCACTCGGCGTTGATGTCGACGAGCGCCCGTTGGTAGCCGGCATATTCATCCGCCGTCGTGATGGGAGGCTGGGTTTCTTTCATGTTGGGTGCTTCTCCCTCTGCGTGGTTTGCGTGCTTACTGAACCGTGGGTCGATGTCCCGATGTCCCCGCAAGTGTCCGGTCACAGGTCCAACACCAGGATGCCCTTGGGGCGATTGGTACGCGTATGCGTGAACACCTGCACCAGGTGTCGCCGATGCAAGGGATCGGCATGGATATCCAGGTACGTGGCTGGGATCGGACACTCGCGGGCGAAAAACTCCTGGACCTGAATTTCATCCAGGACATCGGTCAGCGCCAGCAGGTCGATGTCATTGGGCGCGGGTTTGCTCGTCACGTAGCTGCCATCCAGGTAGACGATCACATCCGGCGCCAACGCCTTCAGCGTCGTCAGTGCGCGCTGGATGTCCTGCAACGCCTGATTGAGTTCCTGTCGCTCGACCGTGGTCGCGGGAAAGGCCAGGACAATCTCCGCAACGGTCGCATGATGCTCTCCAGGAGGAAGAACGCCATTCGCCTGCAACGGCGGGATCGGCATGACATTTGCTCTCGCTTCCTGTCGTAGTCCCCTCGCAGTCCCCGTGGTGGGTACTGGGGGACGATAGACGCAGTCTAACATGCCCGACGGCGATTTGCCCAATCAAGCCCAATCAGGCAGCCGTGAGCCGTTCGCCGTTAGTAGAGCGGTGGCCAGGCCAGCACGGGATCGTCGGCCACACTGGCCAGCGTAGCGGTCAGTTCGGCCAAGGATCGGCGGCAGGCGCGTAGATCACGTCGTACCGCGCGGTACTCGTCAAGCGAGACGACCAGCGGGAAGTGCCATTGGCTCGTGTGGCTCGCGCCGCCCCCGCGACGGCGCGCAGACCAGGGGGCCGTCGGCGAGATAATTGGCATCGGTGGCCGTGGCGATCTTCGCGAACTTCGCGGCTGGAGCTGCGAGCATGGTAGACTCGCCGGGAGGCGGAGACGTTGCTCCAGGCTGGCCACCCGGCGTGCGAGCGCCCGCTGCGCGCCAGTGCGATGCTCCTCCACGGTAAGCCGTTCTGTGCAGCTCGCGCACACCCAGCCAGTCCACCGCCCGCGCGCGTGACCGACGGCGTACCCACGCGGCGCGAGCTGCCAGGCGCGGGCGGCAGGATACCGCCGAGCGCGTGTGGCAAGGGAAGGCACGGGAAGCAGGGAGATCCCCCAGGGGTCGATGATGTAATCGATGGGGTGGGCGCACTGCTCACCAGGCTCATACCCGACGCCGCAGGGTTCCCCGTCGAGAAAGCGCTCTGCGCGGGAGGCGCTGGCCAGCGGCGCCGGGAACACAGGGAGCAACACGCGGCGACAGATCGCGCATGCCGTTCGGTGTCCCAATGGGTGACCAGCATCCTCAGTGGGCGTTTCCTGAAGCGGAGTGCGATAGCGTGATCTATCGTTTCTTCTTCCGACGTTCCGTTCCATTTCTCCCAATCCCATCTTTCTTCTCCTGCCTTCTCTTACACGCCTTGTCAGCTCTGGGGAGCTTCGTGCAACTCGGCGTGACCGGATGCTGCGCATCCCAGCGCCACGGCGATCTGCGCTTGACCCTCCGGATCCAACGTCTCCCATCCCTCCACCATGAGCAGCATGGCGACGCTGTACGGCAACGACGTCGGCGTCTCACGCACCTCCTCGAGGGCCTCATTCCCTCCCAACAACACCGCCACCACCGTCACCACCGCCACCAGCCCAGGGTCCCCCTGGGCTAACTGGGTGAGCCGGTCGGTCAACGCTGCGACCATGCGCTCAAACGTGGCAGTCGCATCAGCGCCAGTCACGGCGGCCGCGCCACGCTCAGCGTCATCTGGCGCGTCGTCTGGGACGCCGGTGGTGAGCTGGACGCTGGCCACTGGCGTCTCAGGTGTCCCCTGCAGTGTCACCTGACCCACGTCCGCGCCCGTCGGCGCTGTCACCGTGAATGGAGCCGCTGTCAGCACACCAGTGTGGGGCAAGTTCGTCGCCGAGGGCACGGCGCTGACCGTCGGCGGATGCTGGTCGGTGCCGACCACGCCGACCAGAGCGGCAGCGCCGTGCAGCGCTGTGGCCTCATCGCCGTGCTCAGTGTGTTCACCCTGGTCGCCTGGGGTAGCCGAGACGGCGCGCTGGGCCTGGAAGGTGGCCAAATACGTCTGCGCCTCGCGCAGGAACGCCCACCAGGCGCGCTCCGCCTCCTGCGCCGCCACCGCGAGTTGGGTGAGGTGTTCCCACACCGCGTCCGACGGACAGACGAAATGATCCGCCTGTTTGAAACTGCGCGTGTGCGGCCCGTCGCCGACGAACAGCATCTGCGCCGTGTGGCGGGCCACGGCCAGCCGGGTGGGCTGCGGCGTCTTCCATCGGCCGAGCCAGAACGTGCGGGGCAGTGTCGGGTGGGGGTCGAGCGCCGCGATGACCGTCGGCGACAGCGGATTGGGGGCCAACTTGAGTCCGCCCGCGTCGGCCAGGCGCTGAGCGTACGCGCCGGTGGCGTCCAGCGCGTCGGCCAGCGCGGTGAGCGCCTGCTGGAAGCGCGCATACCGTCGTTGCGCCTCCACCCAGACGTCCTCATCTCGCAACAGCCACACGTCCCCGGGTGGCAGACTGCGCGCCGCATCCGGCGGTGTCTCCGGCTGTGTCTGGCCAGCGCTGGCCAGAGCAGTTCCCGATTCAGCCGAATCACCCGGTTCACCACCAGCGACAGAGGAAGTGTCTGGCAGACGTTGGCACCGCACCGTCGTCACCAGACCATCCCTGACCGTATGATAGCGGACGGCGAACCGGGTGAGGGGCGGCAGGGTATAAGCCGCCGTCTGCTCGGGCGCCCACAGGACCATCGGCGCCAGGGGCGTGTGACGCGTCGTGGGCGTCGCCGGATCGGCGCCGGCGCGCGCCAGTGTCACCGCCGCCTCGGCCACCTCCGCCCAGGTCGCACACCGGGCGGTCTGCTCGTCGGGACGTGGCTGGCCGAGCGACCAGAACCCTTTGCGCGCCCACCACCCCTCGCGGGTGTTACCCTGCAACGTCCAGCCCAGTCGCTCCAGGCGTTCGAGGGCGCGCGCGTCGGCGACCGCGCGCTCGGCGGATGGCACATTGGGGGTGGTCCGATCACGCCACGCGCGTAACGGCGCCCCCCGCGTTTGCATCCACCAAGCGTTTTTGCGTTCATACAACGTACATCCCCGCGCACGCAGGTCGGGCGTAAGCGCCGGATGGGCCACTGCGCGCGTGAGCGGCCACGGGCGTCGGCCCAGGTCGCCCCCCTTCTCGAAGGCTTTCTCCGCCTCCCACACCGTCCACAAGGCGCGTTCCAACTCCGCTGGCGTGGCGGCGGGCTGGGCGTACGGCACGCGCGCCGCGCCGGTGGGGGCGACGGCCCAGTACCCGCGTGGCGGCGCGCCAGTGGTCCCCATGGTTCCTGTGGTCCCCGTGATCCCCAGTGGCGCCGTCGGCTGCGCGGTAACGGCAGCCGCATGAAGCGCTGGATGCAGCGCTGGCGCCGCCACGATACGCCACACCTGCTGAGCGAAGGGCTGCCAGAGGTCCGCCCGAAGGAGCGGCGCAATCTGCTCAGTCACATCCTCTACCTCCTTCGCACCAACCTCCGCTCCTGCTTCCACCGTCGCGCTCGCGTCGTCGGTCGCGTCGCCCAAGGCGCTCCATAGGCCAGCGTCCCCCTGGCCTATGGCCATCGACACAATCGACACATCAGTGTCGCCAGCAACTGCGTCGGCGTACGCGCCAGCGGTCGCTGGATCGGTCTCCTCAGCCTCGGTCTCGGGTAGGTCCTCGCCAACGTCCTCATCCTCATCCTCGTCCCCATTCCAATCGTCCTCGGGCTCAGCACGCCGACGGGAGACATTCGCCGCCCGAATCCGCTCCGTCTGGATCTGGTAGACCTTACCCCGGCGAACGACTGTCCGTTCGGCGCTGGGCGCGAGGTCCCCCGACACGATCAACTCGGCGCGCACCGCCGCGACGGTCTTGGCCACCACCCCACACAGGTCGGCAATCGCGCGATCAGTCCACGTTTGCCACTCCTCGCCGGCGAAGGCGCGCAGAATCGCCCGGCGTTTGTCGGCGCTGGATCGGGGCAAGCCGTGGGTCGCATTCGCGCGCAAGCTCGCCCGCAGCGCATCCCGCCGGGTCCCCTACCGCACCTCGACGTCGATACGGGCCTCGTGGCGCCGCCGTTTGGCGGCAAGCCGGTGGAACCCGTCAGGCGGCCAGTAGTCCTGGCCATCGTAAAACAGCGGCACCGGCGGGAACCGCGCGCCCGCGTCCATGTGCTCGACATACTCGGCGACCACCCGGTCATCGAGCGTGGCGCGCGACTGCGTTCCCCCATCCAGGCGGATGCGCTCCAGCGGCAGGTGCAGGAGCTGCGCCGGGCGATCCAAGGGCGAACGCTCCAGCGCCTCGCCTGGGGCCTCACCTGAAACCTCGCCCGGTGTCGGATTCCTGGCGACGCGCGCTTGCCTCGTAACCAACGTTGGCTCCGGAGCGTTCGCCGCGTTCGCCCCGTGCGTAGGGCTGATCCTGTTCATCGTGTCATCTCCCTCTCGATTGGCGCGTCGGGCGCGTTGCTGGCTCAGTCCGCTGGCCCTGACGGCTGGAGCCGTCTCCTGTGCCACCGCCGTCACTTCTGTCGCCCCTGTCGCTCTTGTCGCCCCTGTCGCTCTTGTCGCCCTTGTCGCCGTCGTCACTTCTGTCGTCGCCGGTGAGATCACCCGATGTCTCCCTCGGATGCCGATCAGGCATGCCCAGCAGGGAACGACAGGGGCGACACGTACCGCTATCTGAGGAAATTCCTCAGATAGCGGTACGTGTCGCCCCTGCGCTACGAGATAGCAGTAGTTCCACGACGGTGTCGCCAGCGTCGCCAGCGTCGCCAGCGCTCGTCACGTCCTCGCCAGGTCCAGCTGTTCCAGCTGTTCCAGCTGTCCCTGTCGCCGTCAGGGCCTCGGTCAGATGAAGAAGCTGGCCCTGCCGGAACTGCTGGCCAAACCGCGCGGGATCGGGGACTGCATCGACTGCATCGACCGCCTCAGGTATCATTGCAAGCGAACCCTGGAGCGCCTTCCCATCGTGCTGTGCGCGAGATGGCGCCTGCATGCAGGTGTACTGGGGCGGCTGGTCGATGACACACAACCCGGCGCGACACAACGGGCAGAAACGAGGCGCGTGATGGGTGAGTTTGATCGCGCGCTCGGCCGTCCGATCCCCTGGAAACCAGGACACCAACCAGAGGCCATAGCCCTGCGCGATAAGCGTCTGGGTGAAGCGCGCGCCCTTCCCGCGCCGATGCGCCGCCACGCGGTCGGCAATATCGATAGCCCAGCCCACATAGTGACGCGCATGCCAGTACCGGCAGTGCTGGCCATCGCGCACGATGGCCAGCAGATAGACGCCAGTCTCGTGGGGCAGCTCGAGATCATACGCCTGGCGCTCTTCCCCGGTTGTCGCGGCTCCGGTGCGCTGCGATTTGGCCGCTGCGTCACGACACGGGGCGCCGATGGCGTCCTTGGCGGAGCAACCGTCCGGGTTTACCGGATCAGGCGAGTTTGCCCCCATCGTCTGAGTTCCCATCGCTGCCATCGCTCCCATCTCCGTGCGCGTCCTGCAGATTCGACGCATCCATATCCGGCGCGGTCAGCGCGGCCTCCCACTCCTGCTGCGTCAAGACAAGGACTGGGCCAGAGAGCCGCTGCTCACACCGCAGGGAAGCGCCTGGGTTCACCTGCGCGGTGGGTTTCAACCGCCCATCCTCATCCACCAGCACGACATGCGCGCGCCAAAATTCGCTGTCGGTTGCCCAGAGCGGTCGCGGCAGGAGTTCGAGGAAGCCTTCCACGAGGGCCTGCGCCTCGGCGAGCGTGAATGCTGGCCTGTCGCTTCCTGTCGCTTCCTGTCGCTTCCCGTCCGGGAAGGAGCTAGCGCCTCAGCAAGTACGTGGGGGTCACAACTGACCTTGGTTGCCCCCGCTGCACAGCGCCCGGCTGACGCAGGCGCTGCGCCCAAGACGCCGCCGAGAGGAGGTCCCACGCATCGTATGCGTCGTTCGCTGTGGTATCCTCGCGGTCCCCGCAGTCCTCACCCGTCGCTGTGGGTTCACCGCCTCCGTTCACCAAGGCGCCGAACTGCGGGCGGGCAGCAATCCACCACGCGTGGAGCATCGTTCTCTTCCCACTCTGCAGAGGAGAAGCGGCCTGCGCAGCAACCGAGGGCAACCCCGCAGGGACATGGGCAGGAACCGCTTCAGCTTCCCACCCCAGGGCGGTCAACTGAGTCACCAACGCCGCAACCTCGAGCGGCGGCGTGATGAGCGACGCACTCCCCAGCGAGCCAGGGGGACCCGCCAACGGGACCAAACGCTCATCCGGGAACGGGCCCGTCTCGCCGACCGCCTCGGGCGCCGTTCCCACTTCCTCATCCTCGGTGTCGAATGTCATATCGCACCTCCTCGTGATCGACTTGGGAGCGTGGGGTGCAACGAACGACCTCGACGGCAAGGGACGGCGGTGCCACCAGCTGGGACCAAGCCGTCCACTCCTGCCAACGTAGCGACCACACCTTGATCGAGCGCCAGTCCCCAGCGAGGTCCAGGGGGCATTCGCTGGCGAACCAATAGATGCGGAACCGCTGCGGCTCCATGATGCCCTCGAGGGCATCGAGGACCGCACTATCCGCACTGTTCAGCGGGGGAAGGCATCCCAGATCACCTGTCCACGGGTCTCGCCCCACGAGATACGCATCGCCGTTCGCTTCCGAAGCCAGTAACGCACACAGCGCCTGATCACGCGCCAGCGGCGCAAGGCGCTGGAAGAGGCGATCCCCGATCAGTATAGTCCCGTGCCGCAGACAGAGGCGGGCGAGCCAATCGCGATGGGCAGGCGGGATCCGATCCCGTTTCGTCACGCCCCGCCACCCGATGAAGTCCATGCCGTTCTCCCCACAGGGAACCAGCGATGCTGCATCTTCCCAATCTTCCCAATTTTCCCAAAGAACCCGCTCTCGTCGGGACTCAGGAGCAGTGTCCGCCGACACCTCGTCCACCAGGCGCAACGCTGCTCGCGTGGCGTGGGGACCGATCCGCTGGGCGTCACCTGGGAGCGGCGCAGCGATCGCTCGCATCACACCCGTCATTGGACACCCCCTCGCGCGCGTGCTGCCGGCGCCACGAGCGTCGACGTGGTGGGGGCGCTGCGATCATTGCACGCCTGGGAGCAGACCTCGAGGGCATAGCGAATGACGGGAGCCGCGCGTAGGACCTGATCGTCGGCGGTGGACGCCACGAGCGTCTCGCTGGCCACCGCCCACTCCTGCGTACTCCACGCACTTTGCGCGGCGACGGCCAGCAAGAGATCGCCAAAGCGGTGGTCGTTGTTCCGGAGGGCTTCCGCCTGGGGTGTGCGAGCGGGGGTCGTCAATGTGCGGCGCAGGAGCGGGAGGTGATCCAACACCACATGGACCGGGCATGGTCGGCTCGTCGTGGGGACCGCAGGGCGTGGGGTGAGCGCGGGACAGCCGGGGCACTCTCCCGGCCGCGACACCAGTGCGGACAGGGCAACAAGCGACACGGCCTGATGCAAACTGCTTCCAGCCTCTACATCGGCAGGTGGCCGACCACCGACGGCGTCCCCAAAGGCGGACCGATCTGCCGCTCGATCGCTGGCCTTGGTGCGAGCAAGGATTAGGATTGGATGGGCTAGTTGTGTCGTATTACGCAAGACAGATGACATGCAGAGCCTCCTCCTCGTCAGGGCGAGGGCGGAGCCACTGTGCCACGAAACTGGGGTCTGTACGACCCACACGGTTCCGTGATAGCATAGGGGGCCTCCTCCAATACTGCTTTTATGGGTTGGTGGAGTGTAACGCCGTTCGGGGTTGCACCCCCGACGGCGTATTTTGTGACGGTGACAGTTCGTCAGAGTGCTATGACGAACTGCTGGCGCGTACACCCCCAATAATAGGCGGCGCGTCACCACATGTCAATACTGATACAAGTAGTATCACCCAAATATCTCATACAAGTTGTTTAAATACTTCAAATACAACAAAAACATCATCTTGACCTAATCCCGAAACATCGGGTATACTACCGACGACGGAGGGGAGAAGCTATGCAACCAATTCCAGACCTGTATGCCGATGCAAAACCATTGAACAAGCGAGAGATCCAACGGCAGCTCAACTTGACGTATTATTATGTGGATCGGGCCATTGAGCTCTTGAAACGTGACGGGTTCGACATTCAACCAACGGTGCGGCCGGGACGAGGCAACGAAAAGCTCTTTAGCCCCGATCAGATTCGCGCCATCCAGCAGAAGGTCGAGCAGATTATCAAAGAGCGCATGTGAGCGATTGACTTTTCTTGCTAGCTGACCACCTAAGGCGTCTGCGGACGAGTGCTGAACCCGCGTGATTTTTTGGCGTAGGGAGTTGACTACTCATCATTGGGCTCCAGGAGACGGAAACGGATGGGCAGTTTATCAGCGATTTTCGCGGAAACTTTACATTCAATTGACACACCTTCCGCGCAGTACCTTGTTGAGGGAGTAGTCCATGCTGTCATCACGCCTCTGCCTTCTGCTTTGGAACCTCGACCAGACGAACTCAACACCATGCATCCATCGAGATTTCGGTTACTCCTCATGCATGGCGGTGAAACTCGCGAGTATGTGGGAACACAACAGGAACTCGTTGCGCGGCTTGCCATCCTTCAGCCACCCATTCCCACCCAGCGTGGTTGGACCATGGTCGAAGCTGTACTTGATGAGTGAGGCTCCAGAAGGAGCACGACGAACCTCTATAGTAGCACCCCAACTGGCTAAAGCAGCATGCACCGCCTCGTTCTCGACCCGTGTCATCACATGTGTCATTGACGTCTTTAAGCCCCTTCGCTGAAATCGTATCCACAGCGGGGACAACGACCTGGCGTTGCTATGTCAAAGGCGTTCTGCGCTATCGCCAATATCATCCTCTGCATATCAGTCAAATCTATCTGGATATGCCCGACGCGATCAGCTAGCTGCTGCAAGAATCGTTGAGCATCCTCTTCTTTAAGGGTGGCATGAACCGGATTCTGGGCTCTCCGTCCTCGAAAAGGTAGAATGGTTGCTCCCGGCGCGCTGTCCACCTCGCCTCTAAACGTCCGATCCATCCCAAGGGTGAATTCCCATTGGAGTTGTAACATACGCTCACGGAGTTCGGACCGATAAGCATCTGGAGAGATACTGTTTAGAAAGCGTCCAATGGCGATTCGCTCTAAACAGAGCATTTCTTGTTGCCCGCCTGCAGTCTTCACTGGATACCGGCGTGCGCAAGCCTCCAACACAGCATCTCGATGAATACGGGCTCGATGGCCCCTATCATCCGTATCGCCAAAGAAGGCAAAGGAGAGAAACTTGACCGGGGTAAAAAGGCCTTCGGGCGTGATGAGCGTGGGGACTTCCATGCCACTCCATTGCGCCAAATGAATAGACGTTTGCCTGACAACCTCTGATGCCATCCTACTACCCCTTTTGCAAGGGTGGAACATTTTGTACCACCCTTGGAACATTTGACCGAAGGGTGGTACAAAATGTTCCACCCTTCGGCCATGTGAACTACGCTAGCTTGCGGCCACGCATACGTCCAGCGAACATCATGATGAGATCGCTGCGAGTTGCATAGTCGCCTAGGCCCCCTTGAGATGTGGTATGTGGTAAGTCCTTGATCCAGTTCTGCACGGTGCGTGTCGTTGGATCAACGCCTGTCTTCGCCAAATGTTCAACAATGCTGGTTACCGAGAAACTAAAGCCGGGAGGCGCATCCAGCAACCATGAATACCCTCCATGATCTTCCAACAATTGTACGGCTTCGTCAAGGGACAGTTCTGGCACTGTTTCCACCTTTCGCTGAGATCAGAACACTACAACTTCGCAAAGTGTACCACATCGCATCAATGTTCGCAATTAGTCTCTATTTCTCGAAACGTGCCTATTTGCATCATACTTGACGATTTGCTTGAAATGCGTTACACTTCCCTTGACAGCGTACTTTGGCTGCTAACCCTCGAAACATCCATCCGGAAGGTGAGGCGGGATTTCTTGCTGAAAACGTGGATTGCGTGTCACTCCGAGGCTCAACAATCCTACATCTTCAGGAAATTGGCTGTTTCACAAGGCGATTTGCTGGTACTGGTGGGCGGGGAGAAGTATCACCCAAAACAAACAAATGGATGAGTCACCTTTAGCGAACAGAAATTGGTGGAGGGAAATGCGCTCATGGACGCATTTTCTGTTCTGCGACATGAAGAAGGGATTGATCACGATGTCCGTACAAGCAGTGTCTCCTGGGGAGAGCATGCAAGAACAAGCAAAAGAAAAGGTCTTGCCGCTGCCCGGATGGCTCACCAAGGTGTACTTCATCTTTCCGGTGGTGCTGTACATCCCCGACGCCCTCTTCAACTACTACGTCTACTCGGATGGCATCTCCAACAACAAGTCGGCGAATCCCGTCATTCAGGTGGGCTTCGTGGTGTTGTGGAGTTTCCTCTCAGTCGGCGTCGTCGGCATGGCGTACCTGCTCTCGGTGCTGGCGCCGTGGCACTGGGGCCAGGGGCATCGCGTCCAGGCGCTCTTCTGCGGCTTCGGTGTGGTCGTCGCCACTGGCATCACCACCTGGAACAGCCTCGCCTACCGTAGCCAAAACTTCGTGCAGTTCCAGACCGACCAGTGGGCCTACGCCCTCTGGCCGCAGCTTCAGGCCAACCACATCAGCGTGACGATGATCCTGGTCTCCATCGCGCCGCCGTTCTGGGGCCTCTTCTGGGCCATCGTGCAGCCGACGCAGACGGGCCGCAGCCTGCGGCAATTGCAGGAGTCGCATGAGGAGCGGCTGATGCGCTTGCAGCAAGAGGCGGAACTGAAGCGCCTGCGCGCCCAGACTAACGCCGCCATCCGCGAGGCGCAGGTGCGCGGCATGGCGCAGACGGCGGCGGCAGTGCGCGAGCAGGCCAGCGGCGTGCTCGCCCAGCGTCGCAACAAGGGCGCCGCAGAGGCAGCCACCGACCAGAGCGCCCACCCAACTGCCCAGGCCGACACAGCGGCGGATACGTCTGCCGACACGGTCTCGTCGGCCGCAGCGACGGCCGACGAGACGAGGTACGATGGCGCCGTGACCCAGGGTCAGCCGAACAATTCAGCATCATCAAACGACGCAGCTCATACCGTTGCGACAATGGGTCCTTCAACAACTGTGCGCGCCACCCCACCTCAACTGAAAACTAGCGTCTCAATTACTGATGGAGCATCGCGCGACACACGCGACACAGATGATTGGTCGGCGGCGATGTTACAACTGGCCAGTGAACCGGCGTCCAGCGGTTCCATTGGATCACCGAGAAGCAGGAGGAGGCGCACCAACTAGCGCAATTGAGTGATGCCAGAAGGCCCGGAAGCACCTGTCGATGTATCGGGCAAAGCGTAACGGATCCCTAAGAAGAAAGAGGCGATGAATGGCGAAACGGCGTCGAAATCGGCGTGGGATGATAGTTGCCACCTTACAACGCAAAGGCGGCAACTACAAAACCACCACTACAGTGGCATTAGGCACCGAACTAGAACAACGGGGGGACTCAGTTCTCGAAGTCGATATCGACGATGGCGCAAATCTGACAGATCTCAATCTGCTTGAAGACCAGATCGAGCGCGTGAATGATGCGTTGTCCTCCCGTCGGCTCTTCGATCACCCTGAGGCGTTTCACGATCAGCTGGCATGGCGCATCGTAACAGAATATAACGCCCTAGACGATGACGGCTACGAACGATACAATAGGGAAGCTCTACTTCGGGCGTACAAGCAACGGAGCTGGCAACCTGGACAAGGAGAGCTTTGGGTGATTCCCGGTCACGAATCGCTGCGTGATGTAGGTGTGGCCCTGTCTAACCGGTATCGTGCGAACAGCAGCTTGCCTCGCCCAGAGACCGTTTTGGACATTGCGCTGTCGAGGGCACGCGACGAATTCGACTGGATCCTCATCGACACGCCCCCGGCTGATACGCTCGAGACAAGAGCAGCTCTCTACACTGCGGATATGGTCGTGGTGCCCCTAGCGTTTGGCCGCTATCAACTTAGGGCATACAATCGTCTCGCCACCCGAATGGCGCAAATTTCCGATCTGCGTCGGCAAAACGGCAAACCTGATGTCCCGTTGGGAGCAGTGATCATGCACAAGTACCCCTCACGCACGTATTATCGCGATGAGGAAAAGTACCTCACGAGTAAACAGGACGCCGATGATCTTTGGGTGGAGTACCGCAAGCAATTCGGCGCTACGCTGATTGACTTCCCAGTCCCCTACGACGAAACCGTTACCGAGGCTGAGGATGCAGCTGTCCCCTTGCAACTCTATGCGCCGGAGTGCGATGCAGCTGTGGCTTGGGCGCACATCATTACCCCGTTCTTGGAGCGGGCAGAGTACATAGCAGCTCACCGCTAGTTTCGATGCGTTCGATGCGTTCGATGCTCTTGGAGGTCTGGACCGTCCTGGCAAAGGGTGTTTCTGAATTGCGGCCTACACGACATCCTTTGTCAGAACGGTCCAGACCTGAACAGTCAACTCATTTCCTTTCGAAACAGTGGGTTGACTGGCAGTCGCCCGGTGGGGCTTCGCGCTCCCCCAAGAAAAAGTAAAAGAGGTTGTATGTCAACGCCAGATTCTTCCTCATCCTATGAGAGCCGTTCGCAAGAGCGCCGCCGCTCACGTCGGGCGACTGCTTTAGAGACCCCCATTGTCCGTGCACTCGAACCAGTGGATGAGGAGACACGACAGAGCGTACTGAACGACCTCAACATCATCTTCAGTAAGTCGAAGGTACCTGGGCTTGGGGGTGGAAAAGATAGCTCATTTCATGCCGTTATTGAAGCTATACCACTTAGCCAGATCGCTACCAACCCAGATCACCCGCGTACTGGTTGGGATGATCCCACCGATCCAGAAAACGAGGAACTGGATCGATTTATCCGTGAACGCTTGGGCGTAGACGGCATCATTCACATACCGCCGCTGGATTTGACACCTCTCGAGAGCAGTGACCCGCGTGTCGAACGCTACCGAAAGGTCTATCAATGTTTTGATGGAATGCGGCGTTACGCCTCATGTATTCGAGTCTCTGCGGGTCAGGGATTCCCAAAGATACCTGCCCTCGTTCACACACATGGGGATCAAACCCCGCTTACCCTCTTTGAGCAAATCGGTTATTGGCTTGCGACGCAGCGTTCCTTGCCAGCGAATGAGGAAGACAAATTTGTGGCCTTCGCAACCATGCAGGATGAATTAGTCAATGTTGCTGCCGCTGAGGGGCGAGACGTTGAGTATCTCACCAGCGGGCAAGGTGCAGCGCTCGCGCACATCAGCCGGACACAGGCGTATTGGTATGGACAAATGATGCAAGGCCCTGCGGAGGTGGCGCGTGCATTTCGGCGCCGCGTGTTTCAGCATGTGGTCGTGCGTCGGCTACATGATTATGTTGCCGATAACAATCGACGTATCGAAATTCTCATGGAGGCGCTGCGTCAGTACTCGGGAGAGAAGCTCATCACTTTTCAGATGATTCAGAAGCTCTTTCCAACCGAACTCACGCCAAAACCATCTACTCCCTCATCGCGGCAGTTGCCTGCGGGATTGAGAGGACTTCATCTCACTGATCTCCTCAACAAACGTCCTGATACTCATCCCGCCATGCAGGTGCTTGCGCTATCACTGGACATGGTTGACCTCTACCAGAAGGCGATAGAACTTGAAACAACAGGTTTTCCGTCCCAAGTCATTTCTGCGCTCCAACAACTCTCAGAACCCTCTTTCATACGCACGGCGCAGCAGATTCTCGAACAGATTGATATGGTCGACGCCTCAGCCTCAACCAGCGGCCTCCTGAATGAGGCAAGTAATCCAATCATGGACGACGATGAGAGCGATTTTGATGTGGAGGACATGGGGGGCTAGATGATCGTATGTGAGATAGATTGCCTGATTGCGCCTTGGAATAGCCATTCTAGGGCGCAATGGTTAGCTCCATTAGGCAAACCACGTACACACTTGCCGATCCGTAAATCCCATCGCTTGGTGTTTACATGTAAACACCAAGCGATGGGATTTACGGATCGGCAAGTGTTGATGATGAAACCACGAGATCGAGTCAACGCTGTATTACACATCACTAAGATGACTAAAGAGATCACTATTCGGCTTGCGCCATCACGCGAATATATTCCCCGATGCCCGAAAATGCTTGACCAAATTCCGTATCTCCGCCAAGGGAATGATCCTGCAGATCCCAAACGTACTTACTGCCAATCCCAACGAACTTTACTGCCGATCCTAAATTCGTTTACTGCCGATCCTGAGTCGGCTTTGCTGTGTTTACTGCCGATCCTAAATCGGTTTACTGGGTGACGACACATCCATCGCATCATAAAATCGGTTGTTCCACATCGTTGAGCATTGAAAGCAGGAGGTATACCGTGAGCAAGAAGAAAGAGTCGTCGGCACACCGGCATAATCCTTCGGGGCTGACAAAGGACTCTACGTTTGATGAGGCGACTGCTCATCTTACCAAGGGGGACATCGAGACGGGCGCCAGAAAATCGCGTCGCGTTGCCCCACGGGCTGCTGCTCCATCAACACAGGGATTCCCCCTTGTGATCCCGCAGAACGGCATACGCCGAGCATATGCCGAGTATCACGCAGGCTATTATGCCGCTGATCGGATCGTTTATATCTATCGCCCAACCATCCACGAGCGCCATGTCTGGGAAGTGGATGTGAGCGGCCATATCACGGCCCAGCTGGAAAGAACAGCGCCCGGTCGGGTCGTGGATGGCGCTCTGACAGATCGACAAGATGGGCGAGACGGCCTCACCGAAGGTGGTGCTTCCACGTTGTTGCTGGCGAGCGGAGATAAAGTGACATCCATGCCCGCGCCAGTTGGAACGGAGCCGCAAGCGCCGCTGCTCGAAGTAGAGACTCTTGCGGGAGTTCCAGAAGAAACAGCGGCGATGGAGACGATACAGCCGATCAATTCTG
>Ga0307372_10006613_pt1 | contig 16866 bp, 21 predicted proteins | sample OX1MG_FD_202533 | JGI IMG/M metagenome (GOLD analysis project Ga0307372, IMG submission 202533) | Soil microbial communities from Risofladan, Vaasa, Finland - OX-1 | ecosystem: Environmental > Terrestrial > Soil > Coastal area > Acid sulfate soil | place: Finland: Risofladan, Vaasa | collected... | reverse complement strand
CGCGCCTCGTAGGGGCGAATCAGGGATATGGGGAACATCCCCGAATGGTTGGTTGCCAGCCTCTTGAGGAAGTGAGAGTGCTAAGACGAGATAGAATTATAGGCGGTCATGGTTAGCTCTTAGCAAAAAAAGATAGCCCCAAATCCAAGGAGGAGCAGTCCACGCTCTAGAACCCTCCAACGTTGATGCCAGCGAGCGACAGCAGCAAGATTACGCCAACGGCGAGCGCGATGACGCCCACTATTAGGGAGATGACACCCTGCGGAGAGCGAGTGCCGCTCCTATGGAGAAAATATGCACCGATGGCGAAGGCGACAATCATCAGTATCAGGTCAGTAACCGAAACCATGTCAATCTACACACAGGATTGGGGATTATTAAGCTGACTACATTTTAGACTTGAGTGGGAGTGCATCCTTCCGTCTCAACTCGATAGTAAATGGGACGCGGTAGACTCGGCCATATTTTTCCTGATCCTACAGAATTTCTACACACGCTCTACTAGCCTATCTTCACGTTTTTTGGCTTCTGAATGTTCTTTTTGATTCGGCAAAGCGATTGTTAAGGCGACGATCAGAACGAACCTACTGCAGAATGCGACTCCGATAGACTTTGGAGTGTGGAGGCTTAAATCGGGTAGAACATTGTTGCGTGTCATCTTAAGCACAAACCGCACCCCGCCTTGACGACCCATTTGCAGGATGTCGGCATATGTGGCTTGTGCGGAAGAATCGCGCGGGTCGTCGGGGCGTTTCGCTACTGCGAAGGCTGTGGCAAACACACGACGGCTTGCGCCTGCCCAAGGCTCGGATTGCCGTAGTAGTCGGCCCATGCATCTTGGTCGGGCGGAATCCTCCTCCCGACCGTCATAGCCCTGACAGGGCGACAGATGAAAATTGTCGCAGAATCAGAAGAACCAACACCCGCTCCTATGAACAGCCTATGCGGATCACATGTCGAGGAAGATTTCGAAGCCCAGGCGGCTACACACGAGCAACCCATAAGTGAATCGTGAGTTATACTGATCCGGCACCTGTTGGCGACAGGCACTAGCGAAATGGCGCCGTCATGTCGCGCGCGAAAACCCAGCAAGAGTGACGGCCACACTTGACCGGTCGACATCCGGCTGCCTCGACTTTACATTAATTGGCAGTCGGCAGGGCGGGTCTGAGCTTTCTTGACCTGGTCTGTATCAACATGATCCCGACGATCGCCACTGCCAACAAGGCCGCCGTTCCTAGGGGGAACTCCGGGACGCCGGTGACGACTGACGTACCGGTAGCCGTTAACATAGTTTGACCTCCTCCTGTGCACAAGGCGAGCTCATTGTAGCCGTTTCCGCCTGAGGATGTGCTGTTGACCACCATACCGTAGAGGTGGCCTGGTGTCAGGGCGGCGGACCCTGACAACGTCAGCGTGATGACAAATGACGTGGAGTTCGCGCAATCGTCCAGAGGATTAGATGATGACAAGCCCGTGGTTGAGGGAACGCCTGTCACGTCCTCCGTCCCGGATGCGACTGAGGGGCAAGGCGACGAGCCTGTGTAAGTGGTGCAACTTGTCAGGTCTACCAAACTGACGGTGGTGGGCCAGGTGTCTGTCGTAGTCGGGTCGCTCGATATCAGGAAGAGCGTCGCCGATGCGGAAGTTAGGCTCATGGATGAGCCCGCGTAATGGTAAGAGCAGAAGCTTGCGCCTCCCTCATTCGTATTATAATTGGTGTCCTCTTGGTCAATTGCGCCCGAACCTGTGGTCGCAGGGGTCGAGGAATCCAGACCGCCCGTCTGGGAAGAAACCGTGCTCGTCAGCGCGCTACATCCCGCGTCGCTACTAGGGGTGACAGAAAAGTCAGGGTAAAGGTTGACGTTGGTGCTTACGGCAGCAACCGAGGCCAACATAGAGCCAGCGAAAAGGATGAAAAGCGCCCCGGTTGAAACAGCGGTTACTTTCCTCATTAGCCTTGTCGGAGACAGGATGATATTTATTGGGTGTGAAGACGAAAATCGCGCATATGAATTCGAAATTCTTACCGGACATTCACAGTGGCAACTGCCATAACACTCAGAGGATATCTACGATTTAGGACAGTGTTCTGATAATCTGGCTCTCGGTAAGGCCGCAGGGAAGCCCGTCGACATGTCTTAAATCCCAGTTGCTGAGACCCGGCCACCGAATCAATTTGACCCATTCCTTCAGGGCTTTTCGTTTATCGGGCGTCCTGGCGCTCGGCTTCATCTTGTCGCAGGCGTTCTTCCCGGCATCTGCGGCGACGTACTCGATGACCCTCCAGACCGACGCGCCGTCCTACTCCGGCGTCCAGCCGATCGTGATAACGGGCACCGTCTCTCCGGTTCCTGGGGCCAACACCGCCGTCATCATCACTGTGAAGAACTCGGCCGGCGGGGTGGCTGACATCGCTGAGGTCGTCCCGAGCTTGACCGTCGGGAGCTTCAGCTACACGTCTTACCCCGGCGGGAACCAGGCATGGACCAGCGGCACGTTCACCGTCAATGCCACCTGGGGAGGCGGCGGAGCTGCCGCGTCACAGGTCGTGACGTTCACATACTCGCCGGCTGCCTCGAGCACGACCAGCTCCTCGACATCGTCGAGAACGACCTCCAGCACGACGACAAGCACGACGACAAGCACGACGACAAGCACGACGACAAGCTCGAGCACGACCCCGCTCGCGCGCACGAACTCGACCACAAGCACGAGCAGCAGCACCACGACGACAACGGCGCCCGCTCCGGAGTTCCCCTCTAGCGCCCTCGCCGTCGTTGCCCTCGTAGCAGTGGCGACGGTCGCGGCCCTCTCGAGGAGGTTCGCCCTAGGACCCGCCGGAAGCGTAGGTCGCTGAACGCCCCGCGCTGTGCAAACTAAGCGAAGACGGATTAAATAGACCGTGTCTTCGGGCGAGCCCTGCAGCGATTTCACAATGAAACCAGACCAGCTAATGCGGATGCCGGCGACCGACCTCCTCACAGAGGCCGAGATATTCCCGTCGAGCGAGACCGTCTCAAAGGTGATAGGGTACCTTAACGAATCGAAGATGAGGGAAGCTTTCGTAGACGACGGCGACGCCACGACATGCATCGTGTCCGTAAACGACCTGTTGAACGTGACCACCCTCGAGACGAAGATCTCGTCTATGATGCACCAGGTACCCCGCCTAGGCCCCAACAACACCGTCAGCGACGCCGCGACGTTGATGCGGGAGTACAGGACGCGCTCGATGGCGATATATCGTGAAAGGAAGCTCATCGGGCAGATCACGTCGCCATCGATAGTCGCTAAGCTCCTGGACTCCGATTCCCCTGGTAAGATCTCGTCGATAATGACGCCAACCCCCATCTGCATGGACGTCTCGGACAGCGTATCAAAGGCGAGGGAGACCATGCTGAAGAAGAAGGTCGACCAGCTGCCGGTGACGAAGAAGGGCGCGCTGTACGGGATAGTCACCGCGGACGAGATCGTCTTCAACCTAATGCCGAAGACGGACAAGAACACGAAAGGGGACACGGGGAGCGGAAGATACGGCGAGGCGCTCGGGATCTTCGCAAAGAGGGACGTGTTGACGAACGAGATCACCGACTCGCTGCGCGATGTGTACCAGAACATTTCCAAGAGCAAATCGAACTACTCAGTGATAGTGGGCACGGACGAGATCCAAGGGATAGTCACCTACCGCGACTATCTGACGGTGCTGGCAAAGAAGGCCGCCGCCAGCTCGATACCCATGTACATCGTCGGTCTCCCCGACGACCCCTTCGAAGCGGAGACCGCAAGGACGAAGTTCCTCGGGGCGGTCGAGCTGCTTCGCAGGAGCGTTCCCGACATCTCGGAGGCTAGGGCGATCATCAAGATGGGCGAGACGAAGTCCCCGAAGAAGAAGTACGAGGTGAAGGTCTTCCTCGTGCACCCCAGGGACCACTACTCGTACTCCGTGCGCTCGTACGAGCTCGCGGACGCCTTCGACGAGGTCAACAACTGGGTCAAAGAACTCGTGCAGCGTTCCAGACCGAGGAAGCAGAGGACGCCAAACGCCCGGTCCTATCCGGACGACTTCCGCCCCGAGACAGCCCCCGGCTAGGGGGGTCTAAGAGAAGGCCGGGCGCAAGCCAGGCGGTAACCCAGGGGCGAGACCGAAGTAAACGGCGAGGAACAAAATCCCGACTCCGCCCGCCGCTACGATCGCGCCGATTCCTTTTCTTGCTCAAGCACCTAGTAAAAGCAGGAATTCCTCGATGGTCGTCTCAGGGCTCCGCCTCGCGCCCATGTCGACGAGCTTCTCGTAACACAGCTGCCCGATGTCGAAGTTTCGCGCCCCGATACCTAGACTTGCAGCCTCATTCTTGCACAGGCCGCATGAGCTCAACCTGAAGGTCTCGAGCCCCGGATGATTGGCGCCCTGTTCTTGGGCAGGACTGGGTCCCACGGCGTGGAGCAATGCAGGAAATTCAGCGCGATCGGAAAAATCAGGAACGAGCTTGTCTATCAGGTTCGAATGAACGAAGACTTCGCTCCTTTTCGTCGGAGCGTCGAGTTCTATCCCTGCTCGGAGGCTCCGATTGAGCCACTGATTCCACTGCTCTCCTTCATCAAGAACAAAAATTCATGAGGATACATCTTCAAGTTCGGTCTCATCCAGATACCGCGACAAGACTTCTTAGCGATCGCTTCCAGGATGCTTCCGGCTCTTCAGGAGGCGGTCTAGGAGTTGGAGAGCAAACGCCTGGTCAAGTTTTCGAAGGCGAGACCCGAGGAGAGTCTGGGCTACATGTTCTGGCTGACGAGCAATCTGTGGCAGCGGAAGATGGTCAAAGCGCTGAAGCCCACGGGCCTGACACTGGTGCAGCTTGTTCTCTTGGCGGGGGTAGCCTGGCTCGAGAGGGAAGCCGAGCCAATAACGCAAGTCCGGCTGGCCCGTCAGGCGAAGACCGACGTGTTGATGACTTCGCAGGTACTCAGGAAGCTAGAATCCAAGGGGCTGGTGAGCAAGAGGCCTAGTGAGTCAGACACGAGATCGAACGTTATCATGTTGACAGAAAAAGGGGCAGAGAAGGTCGCAAAGGCATTGGGAATCGCGGAGAACGTTGACTCCGACTTTTTCCGATCTATGAGAGGGAACCACGGTGAGTTCCTGCTAGAACTGGGAGCACTGACGAAAGCAAACGGCACCGAGGAAGTGAAATGACCGTTCGCCCGCCACAAGCGAGTGGAAATATCTGCAATACCATACCGACTGTCATCAGCGCAAGGTTCGAATCCAATTCTGGAGAATTGATGGTAGCGGGCCCGACGGGACCCGCTCAGTTTACTTCCTTACCTTGGAATTGAATCATAACTTGAAGGGCCCGGTGAGCTTCGACCAGTATACTCTCGTTGGTGGACTTGAATCAAAAATCCTTCATGAGAAGTTCCATTCCTTCACGGTTAAAGATCTCATGCATCTTTCGTGGCACTTTGTCGTCGAATACTCTGTCCGGGTACCACCTCGACCCGAATGCGACGAACATCATCCCAATCCGTATTACATCAAGTCCTTTCTCGGTCAGTGACCACCTAACAATCTTAGGCGGAACGCCCTTCTCTACGTATTTCGTTATGAACCTTCCTGTTCGAGTTGCTTGAGCCTAGAGGCGAGAACTTTCGGGGGGATTGCGGGCATTGACTTGAGCAGGCGAATGAACCGATCTCTCCCGTAGACGCCAATATCCCGGACGATCAGTATCGTCCATTTCTTACCCAAGATGCCAAGAGAAGCCTCGACAGGATAATCTGCGAAGCTGAAATTCAGATATTTGGTTTCCAAGTTCTTGTGCGTGCTTCTGAACTCGCTTTCAAGAGACAGCCTCTGCATAGTTTCCTTTTGCTCACTTTCATGTTATAAACGTGCTTCGTGGTTTTTGGATTGTGAATCGCGACAATGAGTCTCAGGAAGTTTCAATCAAATGGGATGTCTTCGTCACTCCAGGGATCCCAATCGCCACCAGCAATCCGCCGCCTGGAATCAAGGAAACATTCTGGTCCCCTACGTCGTCGACCCTCATTTCCGGCAAAAGAGAAGCGGTACTAGTCGACATCCCCACCACCTCCCAGCAGGGTGCGACCCTGGCAAATTGGGTCGCTGATAGCGGCAAGAGACTAACGACAGTGTACATAACGCACGGCCACGGCGACCATTTCTTCGGCACCTCGGCTTTCTTGGCTCGCTTTCCGAACGTGAAGGTCGTCGCTGTCCCGGCGGTAGTCAAGGCAATGCAGCAGCAGGCCTCTCCGGAAGTCGTGAACTTCTGGAAGAGCATGCTTCCTGGACAGATACCGGACCGGCTCGTGATAGCTGAAGAACTCGATGGGAACACCATCGACCTGGAAGGGCATGATTTGACTGCAGTGGAACTCGGTCACAGCGACAGGGACGATACGACATGTCTGCACGTTCCGTCTATCGGATTGGTGGTCGCGGGTGACGCCGTATACAACGACGTCCACCTGTATCTCGCCGAATCGGATCCGCAGAGGCGTAGGGAGTGGATTTCGGCCTTGAACAGGATCGAGTCGCTCAAACCTCGCCCTGTGATAGCGGGCCACAAGCGGCCTGGAACTGACAACGGCCTCGAGGCCATCGAAGAGACCCGGCAGTATATCCGTGATTTCGATATGGTCGCCGGAAGAACTTCAACGCCCAGAGAGCTTTATGACGAGATGCTAAAGCTGTATCCGGAGCGGCTTAACCGCTTCATGCTCTGGTCCTCGGCGAGCGCCGTGAAAGCAGGGACCTGATCGTGGGGTCACTTCGCAGATGACAGGCTCAGGGCCCGAATCGCGCAACAAGTCCGCCATTGTTGAAGTATTGACGAGTGCTTATGCAAGACGTGACGTTACAGCACTGGAGAAGTGGTTCTCGCCAGATTATATTCAGCACAATCCTCTCATCCCAGGCAAGCGGGACGGATTGCGAAATTATCTTAAGAATCTCCCCGAGGGGCGCCGCTATGAGCCCAGTGTGGTCCTCGCTGAGGGAAACATAGTCATGATTTACGGCCGTTACGTGGGCGGCACGACAAAGACGCTTGTAGGCGCGGACGTATTCCGATTTGAGAACGATTTGGTTGTCGAGCATTGGGATGTGCTGCAGGAAGAGGTTCCTGCAGAAAGAACCGTGGCTGGCAACCCAATGTTCACGATGCTCGGGGAGATTCGCACGGCCCAATAGATGTTGAAGGGACGGACCGGCTCCCAGCGGATGCACTTTTGAAAGAAATAGCTGATGGCATAAGGATCCCCGTCAACCTTGTCCGGGACTTCCGTTTGATGGATTTGATTTATTCATTAGTAAGTCAGCCTTAAGTCCTCAAGGCGTCCGGAAGATACCTAGAATGTCCTGAAGGATGACGTCGAGGAGCCGAGCGGGAAGGCCTCGTAAATCATCTCGATCTCATTCTTGGTAAGACTGAAGTCTGTCACGCCCGCGTTCTCGACTGAGTGCCCAGGGCTCGCAGCCTTCGGGATTGCGAAGACCGACTTATTGCGCGTGAGGGAGCGGAGAGCGACCTGGCTGTGCTGGCCCTCTCCGGCTGCATGCCCGGTCTCCGGCTGCATGCCCGGTCTCCGGCGATAATCGGCGAGCAGATGGCGCCTTGCCGGCGCCACAGCCTCGGTGTCTGGGGGGGTCGTTAGTCCGTCCCCCTTCTTTCCTCCTCCGGCAGCATAGCTGTCAGCTGCCAAGAGGCTAGCAGTCCCCACACCATGCAGATGATTATCGTCGGGACAAGCCAGTAGAGGCCGCCTGCGAATCCAACCAACAAGCTAAATCCCCCGACGACCTCGAAGCAGGACCCGCTATCCAGTAGCGCTATTCGAGCCCTCCACCGCCTTCTGAGGGGCGCGGCGAGTCTGCCAAGGGTACGACGCTGCAAAGTCGTCGCTACCGCCGGAGAGCCGACCCCTAGGATTACAAGCTCGATCCCCAGTATCGCCTGTTCCTGTCCGGGAATGAGCATCAGGATTGAGAGGAGGATGAGTATAAGAAATGCAACGAGAGCCTCACTACTTCGAGCCCGATGAGCGGGCGTGTTCATTATCCTTCTGAGATTGATTGAAAGCGCTACGGCAAGAAGTCCAGTCAGAGTTGCGCTTGTGGCACCTACGAACGCGTAGAGCGTCTGCCACGCCAGTGGATCATAGGCAGCGCTCATAGAGACACGTTTCCTAGGCGGTCGTCCTGGCTCGAGGGCGCATATGATACGCTGCAATCGTGGTCAGCGTAGCGCCATCACCCCCACGCCGTAGGCGAAGGTCGCCTCGCGGAGTCCATAAAAGGTGATTGCGACGCCGGCGATGATGACCGGAACTCCGAGCGCGAGATACGATACTACGAAGATCGAGGAGAGGAGCGAGCCGCGCTTGTCGGGAGGCGCTAGCGGCGCTAGAGCCCTGAAGGCTCCGGTCCACGCAGGACCAAAGCCTACGCCCGTGATCACGCTGCCTGCATAGAATCCAACCACCGAACCAGTCGTCAGCGCTAGGAGAGATGCTCCAAGGCCCGCGATGAGGATCAGCGAGCCGACGATGACGCCTAGTCGCGGACTCATTCCCCGCACCAAGATTGATGACAAAGAGGCGGCACCGGCGAATGTCACTATCACCAAACCGCCGAAGAAGTGGTTGTTGCTATGAAGCAAGTTTAGGACTAACGAAGGCCCGAGCGAGAGATACAACCCGCTCAACGCCCAGACGCCAACCATTGACGGGGTCATCTGGATAAACAATGATCTTGCGCTGGGCGGGACGCCGATGCGCGGCTTCAACGAGGCCAGCCAACCTGGTGTCCGTACCGCGAGGTCAGTTAGCATCGGCATCGCGACGAGGGCGATCATAAAGACCGCAGCGAGGAGCCAAAAAACAAGATCCAAGGGGTCCGGACCATATTGGACGAGCAGGCCTGAAACCAATGCCCCGTCTGCGAGTCCTCCCATCGCGGCGGCGCTGCCGATAAGACCTCCAAGGCCCTGATGGTTCGGGGGCTGGAGATCCAGGATCCAGGCGTTGATGGCGCCTACCGCAAGCCCGACTGAAAATCCTTGCAACGTTCGCCCCAGGTAAAGCGCGTTCACATCACTAGCGGTGATAAAGGCAAACATGCTCACTATCTGCACGACCAAGGCGACCATCACTAATGGCCGTCGCCCTATGTGATCAGACAGACGCCCGGCAATCAAGAGCGTGGCAAGAATGGCGAGCGCGTAAACTCCGTAGATTGCTGTCAGTGTGATCGGGGAAAACTGAAACTTCGCTTCGTATACCGAGTAGAGCGGGGAAGGGGCGCTCAACGGAACGTAGAAAAGAGCAAGCACCGCAGCCAGAAACCAGAACGAGATTTTGGGGGAAAACTCTCGGCCGCTGGGAGCGGGCACAGAACCTTCTCCTCTGCTTGCGGGACTGCCTTCCGGTCCGACCCTAGCTCGCGACAGCTCGAACCACAGCCCCTTCGGTCATTTCAGGCGGATCTCCTTGCTGACCAAGAGCCAGGAGTCGCCGGACTTGGCCAAAGTGTCCACATAGGTTCCGACTATGAGGATCCTTGCGTCCTCGACCCCCAAAAAGTCAGACACAGCTGTGGCTGTGTCGCCCCTGACCGTGATCAGCACATTGGAGGTGAAAAGCGTCCCGTGATAGTCGTCTTTAATCGCGCTCCGGAGGTCTCTTATCACGTCCTCCCTGCCCTTGAACGTACCTCTCCGGGAGGTCACCGACGCGCCTTCCGCAAAGATCTTCGCCAGTTCGTCCCACTGCTTCGAGTCGAAGAGTTGGCAATACCGCGCAAGCGTCCTGCGGATGCCCTCTTCATCGCTCATTGACTCTCACCTGCGTAGAGGTTGCCGTTTTCTGCATGATCAGGCGCCCAAGAACTCCTCTACGTCGGCAGCGAACTCCGATGCATGCTGGAAAAGAAAGCCGTGCGCCGAGTCCGGGTAGACCTTGATAGCGGACTGCGGTATCAGGCCCGCCAACAAGTACGAGTAGCGAGGGAGGATCATCGGATCGCTGTCTCCGTTAGCGATGAACACGGGCACGTCGATAGCGCTCAGCTTTTGGAGTAACGCGTGGTTCGGGATCCCCCACTCGCAGACGGCGTCGTACTGGTTCAACCGTGTCTCCCAGGTGACTGCCTTGTCCCGGTTTTCCTTTCTGGCATACATGCGGCCCAGCGCGTCCTTCCCTGCTTTCCGGCTCGCCTCGGACGACGTGAAGAAGACGCTCAGGTACTCTTCGGCGCTCGTCTCAGGTTTACCCACTGCTCCTATTACCCCGGGGGCCCAGCCGTGCATCCCCGGCGCACCCTCTGGCGCCGAGGACGCCAGGACCACCCTTCGCACTATGTCGGGCCGCAAGAGCGCAATCTCTTGCGCGACGAAGCTGCCGATGGAAAACCCGAGCAGGTCGACCTGCTTGAACCCCATCGCGACTATGAAGGCTGTGGCCCCATGTGCCATCCCCCTTACCGAGTTCTGGGTGGTGCCGGACGTGCCGCCCACTCCGACGTTGTCGAACGCCACGACCCTGCGCCCCGCGGCTAGCGCGTCTACCAACGCAGGGTCCCAACTCTCCAGGTTCCCTCTGAAGTGCTGGAGTAGGATGAGGGGCAGAGGTCCGCTACGTGTGTCGCGATAGGCGTACTCGACACCGTTCGCTGCGCTGATCCGCCGGTTCGGAAGCTCAGAGTAGGATTCTGCTGTCATTCCGGTTCTCCTTGGCTTGATGAGGCGTTTCGTAATAAATGAGAAAGTGAGCAGAAAGATAGTGCTCTTCTTTTATATCGGAATGCGCCCATGCCGAGCGATGCCTAAAACCGGCGGCAGCAAAACACCCTCGATCTTGAAGCCGGGCTCGAAGGCCCCGGACTTTACTCTCAAGACGACCCCCGACCAGAGCGTATCTCTTCGAGACTTCCGAGGCGGACCTGTGGTGATTGCCTTCTATCCAGCCGACTGGAGCCCGGTCTGCAGCGACCAGATGGGGCTCTACGCGCAGGTCATGCCGGAGTTCAAGAAGTTCGACGCGGAGATTCTAGGAATATCCGTCGACGGCATATGGACCCATCTCGCGTTTGCGAAGGACCGCAAGCTGAACTTCCCTCTTCTATCCGACTTCGAGCCGAAGGGCGCCGTCTCCAAAGCGTACGGGGTCTACGAAGACCGCATCGGCGAATCGGCGAGGGCGCTCTTTGTGCTGGATCACAAAGGGATGGTCAGTTGGAGCTTTCTCTCCCCAGTCGGGGTCAATCCTGGAGCAGACGGCATACTCTCCGCGCTGGAGAAGCTAAAGCGAGCCCACAGCGTTCAAGTGAACTCGCATGGCCCAAGATTACAAATCGCCTCGACTGACACTGCCGGTCGGAGAACGAGACCATGCAGAAGGGTCCTTGAAGGCTACAATGGTGCTCGTGGAGTATGGAGATTACCAGAGCCCATACTGCGGCGCGGCCTACCCGATCGTGAAGAAGATCCAGAAGGAGCTTGGGGCGAAACTACGATTCGTATTCCGGAACTTCCCGATCACCAACGCGCATCCCTATGCCCAATGGGCGGCGGAGACCGCAGAGGCGGCGGCTGCCCAAGGGAAGTTCTGGGAGATGCACGACTTCCTCTACGAGAACCAGGTGTCGCTAGGCGATGAGGCATTAATCATGGAGTACGAGAAGAAGCTCAAGCTCGATTCGGCGAAGTTGAATAGCGAGGTCGCCCAGCACGTCCACTCGGCCCGGATTCAAGAAGACTTCATGAGCGGAGTCCGAAGCGGCGTCAACGGGACCCCCACCTTCTTCATCAACGGCGTGAGATACGACGGCTACCCGGGGTTCGGACAACTAGTAGCGGCCCTCGAGAAAGCTGGGAACGCTTCAAACTGAGACTCAGGGGAATCACGATCTCGGAGGCGGTGGCGCTCAGAGATTGCGGGCACTAGCTCCAACGCCTCGTCGGTGAAGCCTCCCCTGACTAATTAATAATGGGGAAATGAGCAAAAAGGAAGTATCGCGGTCAGAAATCCCTCGTCAGGAGTTCCATCCCTTCGCGGTTGTAGAGCTCTCGGGTCGTCCTGGGCATCTTGTCAAAGAAGACTCTCTCCGCTTGCCATCTCGCGCCAAACGAAGCCACCATCATCCCGACTCGCAGGGCATCGAGTCCCTTGTCTGTGAGTGACCATCTTACGATCTTCGGCGGCTTACTTTTCTCGACAAACTTCTTGACGATTCCATCCTCCTCGAGCTGCCTGAGCCTCGTGGCGAGGACCCTCGGACTGAGGCCAGGAAGGGACTTTAGCAGTTGATTGAACCTCGCTCTTCCGTAGACACCGATGTCTCGGACGATCACGATGCTCCATTTTCTTCCGAGCACGCCTAGGGTGGTTTCGACCGGACAGTCTGCGAAGTCTATCGGGCTCAAATAGCGCGCCTGGAGATTCTTGTGGGTCCTCCTGAAATCGGTCTCGTATGATAACGTCTGCAAGCTATCCTTTTGGTCAGTTTCGAATTATATACGCATTCGGGCTCGAACTAGCTTGAGTTATTAATAACATGCCGATGATCGATGTCTACGCTCCTGAGGATCTCTTCCCCGCCGGGACAGACGGGAACCTTGGCCACGAGCTGACCATGGCGGTGCTCAGGGCGGAGGGCGCGCCTAATCCTGGGCCGACGCAAGCGAACAATACAGCGGCCTTCATCCACCGGATGAGACGCGACGCGATTCACACCGCCGCGACCGAATCAGCTCGCAGCGTCCGCGTGCAGGTCATCACGCCTCCCGGCGTATTGGGAAGGGAGGCCCAGAAGAGCTTGACCAAGGACATCACCGAAATAATTGCAAGAATCTCAGGCGACCCCAGCCAGGCAGGAAGAACTTGGGTGATACTTACCGAGGCTGCGGAGGGTGGATGGGGAATCGCAGGGACGGCCTTCGGGCGCCAAGAGTTCGCTGAGTTGGCAGCAAAAGCGGCTGCAGCGCGGGGAAAGTAGCAGAGACGAACAGATAAGGTATTAGATCTCCCTCGGACTCCAGACACTGGCTCTCGAATCTCGAAACGTGGATTCGTGCCTAATCAGGCGAAGACCCTGGACGGGCTACCAGCACCCGATGTACAGAAATAGCTGAAGCATCATGCGGTTTCAATGCGCGCGAAGCTCGAATCCATTTCTGGGGAAGTAAAGGTAGCGGGCCCGACGGGATTCGACCCGTAAACGGTCACCGCTTGGAATCGAAATATTGATGCGAGGCGACCTAGCCTGCGCGTTGAGACCTCAGTTGCCGTGAGATTTAGCGTAGAGAAACAGCGGATCTCAATAGGCTTCTACTTCGAAGTAGAGGTAGCAGATAACTTCTACCTATCACAATAAAGTCAGCTGATTCCTCATAACGTGAATAATGTTCGGAAAGAAATCTGAACCGCGGGCCTTCTCTGGTGCACAGGCGGTCATCCAGCCGCGTTCATTGCAGAATTGCCTGGTCCTCGAACTCCTGTCAATCCTTCGAAGTAAGTACGACGCGAGGCTAAACAATTCTTTGCGATTCGCCTCTTAAATGACAAGGATAGATGGCTCAAGGCGCACGTCAGGCGCGTCCTGGAGTTCATCCCAGGAAAGATCGCGCGTCCTGCCAAAGAATAGGTGACGCTCAGCCTATCACACTCCTTGGGGGCGACCATCACGCTGTCTTCGTACCTCCTTCTGTTGTGGGGGGGTTTCTCGCGTAAGCTCCCGAGAGGAGGGAACCAGAAGGGTCGTATACCCTGGCCGAGTTATTCGTCGCAATTCGGAAGCACCGAAGGGTCAAGACGTCAAGATTGTGCTCCTTCAAATAAGGGCCAAGAGTCGCGTGTATCGCCCGTTTAAATAACAATTCAAGCGTGTTTACGAGGAGAATGCTTGGCGTCGACTGACACCATCCTCCTGCTCATCGCCGCGGTCATCTTCCTGGGCTTCTTCGGCGACATCCTCTTCAAGAGGAGGGGGATCCCACAGACACTCTCGCTTATTCTCCTCGGGCTGCTCTTGAAGGCTGTGGGGCTGGTCCCGCAGAATGCGCTGAACTTCCTGGTGCCCGTCTTCAGCCAGCTCACCCTTGCGATGATACTCTTTGACCTGGGGATGAACCTTGATCTCAGGCAGACCTTGGGTCAGGGTGCGAGCGCGATTGCAAGATCGGCCCTGTACATGTTCCTCAGCATATCCATGGTGTTCCTGATCTTTCACTTTTACTTGGGATGGGGGCTGTATCAGTCGCTGCTGCTCGGCTCGATCATCGGTGGCGAGACGACATTGGCAGTCGTGCCGTATCTGGCGCAACGGCTATCGAGGGGTGATGACGGGCTCGTCGCAAACCTGACCGCGGAAGCGGCATTCAACTCGATCGTCCTGATCATACTCTTCTTCGTGTTCCTCAACGGCTACTTGCAATCCATACCGCTCGACGTCGGCGGGCTGCGTACGATTGCCTTGACGTTCTTTGCGCAGCTCTCGGTTGGGGTGGTGGCAGGGGTGGTCGCCGGGATCGCTTGGATAAGGTTCTCGAAGCTCATGAAAGTCACCGACTACCTCTACATGGCCACGATGGGATACGTTCTCGCGATTTACGCGCTAGTGAACGATCTAGGGGGGAGCGGGATACTCGCGGTCCTCGCCCTTGGAGTGACGTTCCTGAACCTTGGGAAACTAGTCTCCGGATACGAGCTGCCTGCGGGCACAGGAGGCTACATAGGCACGCTTCAGGATGAGATCGTGTTCTTCCTCAAGACCTTCTTCTTCGTCTTCCTCGGGTTGGAGCTGACATTGCAATCTTTCGTTGACCTCGAGACGTGGATGCTCGCAGGCACGGTGATGCTGGTTCTCCTTCTTTCGCGCTTCGTAAGCACGTATTCCATCGACTACAGAAAGGACAGGATGACCAAGAGGGCGATATTCTTCATGATCGCGCAGGGGTTGACTCCGGCCGTCCTCGCAACCACCCTCCTTGACAACAATGTGGCCGGCTCTGGAGAGATCGTGCTCATCGCGACCCTGGTAATAGTGCTGACAAACGTGGTGACGGCGATCGGCTCCTACAGCCTAGGACGAGCTCGCGCCGACCGAGGCGCCGCCGAGGTTACAGGCCATAGATAGTATGGTCTCGACACTATTAGTGTCGAACAGGCCAAAAGGCAAGGGCCAGGCAGTTGGGAGAGATTGTCGGCTTTATCCGAATAGCGATTGTCTCTGGAGGACATCGTCCGGCAGCCCGGCGTAGTCTCCTATCCTCTCTCTCACCATCGCCGCCACCCTCTTCACGACGAGGCCAGTGAGGTTGTCCCCAAGCCTCTTCGCCTGCTGGAACCTGTCGAAGAGCATCTGGTTGACGTCATACCAGCCCCAGAACTCCTCGCGCATCCCCCTCAGGTTGATTGAGGGGAGAGCGCTCTGGAGCACGATAGGTGAGCCCTTGTCGAAGCTTTCGTAGCTGTCCCTCCAGCCGCTCCTGAAGACGTCGGAGGCCATCTTGTCGAACTCGATCGCGGCGACCCTCTCGACCATCGCCCTCTTGCCGAACCCTTGGGTCTCGGCCTTGAGCCTCGTGAAACCCTCGGCGCCAAGGAGGTCCCTGAACCTAGCCCTGTCGTCCTTGTTCCCGACAAGACGTGAAAGCAGATAATCGTGTACGAGCGAGACGTCTTCCCGCGCTCTGTCAGGCACCTTCCTCTTTATGTAGGACCGCGGCTCCCAATCTAGCGCGAGCTTCGATTCCCGCCTCTTCGAGAGCGCCCATGCAAAGAACACCCCGCGGAACCACTTCGGAACGTCGTGCTTTAGCGCCTTAAACCTGACTGCCCTGATCGTGACGCCGCTGAGCCTGGTGTCGAGCTCGACGAAGTCGTCAACTACCTCGAGGTTGACAATGTTGTTCAGCATAACGCCGAATCTGATGCCCGCGTCCGTGACGAAGACGACCCGCCTCCCAACCAGCGTGAGCCTGCCCTCCTCTCCCGTCTGGACGTCGGTTGCCTCTAGGACAGGAATGGGCGGCAGAATTCCTGTCTGTTCGCTCAAATCCCTAGTCGAACGCGACTGCGAACCATTTACTCTTTTCGAGGCGCCCCTACGGGCTCTGTTATCCTGAAATTAGTTCATCCCCTAGCCACCAGGATTAGAGCAAGGTGGGTATGGAGTCGGGGAAGACGTTACCTGGTCTACGTGAAGCTCGACCCTGTCAAGGTGGCGTGGATAATCCGGCAGAAGGAGAACGGCGCAAGGAACAGGACGATAGCCAGCTCGATGGGCGTCTCTGCGAGGAGGGTACAGGTGCTATACTCGTCGTACAAGAAGACGGGCGTGGTGCCGTCGCTGCTCACTCTGATCACAGGAATCCCGAGGTCCCTGTCGAAGACATGGACGTATCCCCCCCTCCTCTTCACCTCGTCGGGATTGATTACCGGGTGGGAGTCCTGGTAGATGCTCGTTATCAGGAAGGCGTCGTGTCCCAGCCTTCGGAATTCCTTGACCATCCTCTGGGCCACCAGCTCCTGCCCCTTTGTCAGGCTGGTCTAATACATCACGACCCCGATTCTCATCGAATCTCAATCACCTTTATGCGTTTGCAAACTCTTGACATGCTCCATAGTCCGTTCAACGAATTCGCCAGCGCGTGGACCGCCATGGCGATATCGTGAATCGATGCGGGGCTTCCATATAAAAGTCCTCATGCGGAGATTTTCCTCAAAGACTCGCGGTCGAGAATTCTTGACAGCCGGAAGCTCACAGGTCCGGCGAAAGCGGGGTTGTCTCTCACTTCCGCCTTAGTGCGCGAAGGTCAAGTGAGAGGTCGTGGTCGGACA
>Ga0307372_10006612_pt1 | contig 16867 bp, 16 predicted proteins | sample OX1MG_FD_202533 | JGI IMG/M metagenome (GOLD analysis project Ga0307372, IMG submission 202533) | Soil microbial communities from Risofladan, Vaasa, Finland - OX-1 | ecosystem: Environmental > Terrestrial > Soil > Coastal area > Acid sulfate soil | place: Finland: Risofladan, Vaasa | collected... | reverse complement strand
GGATTATACGTCTGGGCGTACACGTATCCGGCCGGCCGACCGGCTCGCGGCCGCGGGAGCGTGGGTGCCGAACCGTCCGATCAGCCTCCGGTCTCGTGAAGGGCCGTGGCGAAGGCGTCGACGAATGACTCGACCTCGGCAACGCCCATGGGCGTCGAGAGGCAGCCGAACAGCGTCGGGGTCACGAAGATGCCGTGAGCGAGCAGCGTCCGATACACCGCGTCGAGGCGCGTCGTCTCCTGCGGTCTCGGAAACGCGTTCGTGTAGGTGGCGAGCGGGCGCCGGTGCAGGTGGACGTGGAACAGCGACCCATGGCCGGCCGTCTGACCCTCGATACCCGCCTCGGTCATGACCTCCTCGAACCCGGCCTGCAGCTGCCCCGTCAGGTGCGCCAGACGATCGAACTCATCGTCGGTCATCTTCTGCATGGCCACCAGTCCCGCCACCATACTGACCGGGTTGGCGTTGAAGGTCCCGCCGTGCGGGGCCCGGGGACCGGTCGACGGGTCGAAGACCGCCATCACCTCGGCCGAGCCGCCAAGCCCGCCGATCGGGAAGCCGCCGCCGATGATCTTGCCCATTGCCGTGAGGTCCGGGGTCACACCCAACACCGCCTGCATTCCGCCACGATCCGCGCGGAGCGAGATGACCTCGTCGAAGATCAGCACGATGCCGTAGGCGCGCGTGATCTCACGCAGGCGGCTGAGGAAGGTGCGGTCGGCCGCGTGGAGCCCCATGCTGCGCGGCATCGGGTCGATGAGGACGGCCGCCAGCTCGCCCCGATGCGCCGTCAGGAGCCGTTCGGTGGCCTCGAGGTCGTTGTAGGGCAGGACCACGACCGAGTCGAGCACCGCCTGCGGCGTACCGACCGAGTACGCGACCGAGAGGGGATCGCCGTGTGGACCGGCGGGGGCGGGCTTCGTGCTCACCTCGGCGAAGTCGTAAGACCCGTGGTAGCAGCCGTTGAACTTGGCGATCATCGGCCGCCCGGTGAAGGCACGGGCCGCCTTGATCGCCATCATCACCGCCTCGGTGCCACTGTTCGTGAAGCGCACGCGCTCGACCGAGGGGATGCGCTCGGCGAGGACCTCGGCCAGTGCGACCTCCTGCTCAGTCGGCATGGCGAACGCGACTCCGCCGGCGAGCTGGTCGATCACGGCCGCGTTGATGTCCGGGTCGGCGTGGCCGTGGATGAGCGCCGTGTAGTTATTCAGGAAGTCGTAGCGCGCCTGTCCCTCAACGTCGACGATCACGGATCCGCGGCCGTGGGCCGCGTACGGAGGATACGGAGCCATGTAGAGCGTCGTTCGGGTGTTCCCGCCTGGGAGCACGTGACGGGCGCGCTCGAAGATCCGCGCCGAGGCAGAGCCTGTCTCCAGAAAGGCGTTTCCCGATGCCCTCGTCTCCGATGCCATCTCGTCGGCCCCCTTCGTCGATGCACCGCGCTGGGTACGCTCGCGACTCTCGTGGCTAGCGCATCGTACGGCCATTGCGGAAGGTGGTCAAACGGTCCGAGCGGCAGACCTCCTGGAGCGGGTTACAGAAAAGACGAGTGCCGGGCGGGCACGGATTCCGTGCCCGCCCGGCATTTCGCGACGTGCGCGCCGAGGGCCTAGTAGTCCATGCCTGCCGGCATGGACGGGGCCTTCTGCTCCTCCGGCTTGTCGGAGATGAGGGCCTCGGTGGTCAGGATCATCGACGCGATCGAGCAGGCGTTCTCGACGGCCGAACGCGTGACCTTGACCGGGTCCAGGATGCCCCACTCGATCATGTCGCCGTAGTCGTTGCGGATCACGTCGTAGCCGATGTTCGAGTCATTCTTCTCCGCGTGCAGTCGGCGGACGTTCTGCACGACCACGGCACCGTCGAGGCCTGCATTGGCGACGATGCCGCGCAGCGGCTCCTCGAGCGCACGCTTGACGATCATGACGCCGGTGCGGATGTCACCCTCGGCCTTGACGTCATTCAAGGACTCAGCCGCGAGCAGCAGCGCCACGCCGCCGCCCGGGACGATGCCCTCCTCGACCGCGGCGCGGGTCGCGCTCAGGGCGTCCTCGACGCGATGCTTCTTCTCCTTGAGCTCGGTTTCGGTCGCGGCGCCCACCTTGATGACCGCCACGCCGCCGGCCAGCTTGGCCAGCCGCTCCTGGAGCTTCTCACGGTCGAAATCGCTCGTCGTCTGCTCTACCTGGGCCTTGATCTGCTCGATCCGCCCCTTGATCTCGTCCTCGCTGCCGTAGCCCTCGACGATGGTCGTCTCGTCCTTAGTCGCCACGACGCGACGCGCCCGGCCCAGGTCCTGGACCGTCGCGCTGTCGAGCCGACGGCCGACCTCCTCGGAGATCACCTGGCCGCCGGTCAGAATGGCGATGTCGCGCAGCATCTCCTTGCGACGGTCGCCGAAGCCCGGCGCCTTGACCGCCAGCGGGTTGATCGTGCCGCGCAGCTTGTTGACCACCAACGTCGCCAGCGCCTCGCCGTCGACGTCCTCCGCGATGATCATGAAGTTCTTGGTGACCTGCAGCGCCTTCTCCAGCACCGGCAGGATGTCGGCGACAGCCGAGATCTTCTTGTCGGTGATGAGGATGTACGGCTCGTCGAGCTCGGCCTCCATGCGATCGGTGTTGGTGACGAAGTAGGCCGAGATATAGCCGCGGTCGATCTGCATACCCTCGGTGAACTCGGTCTCGAAGGCCAGGCCGCGCGACTCCTCGACGGTGATGACGCCGTCCTTGCCAACCTTCTCCATGACGTCCGCGATGAGGTCACCGATCTCCTTGTCGGCCGCCGATATGGCCGCCACCTGGGAGATGTCGTCCTTGCCGCGGACTTCCTTGGCCATCGCCTTCAGGGTCTCGACGACCCTTTCAGAGCCCAGATCGATGCCCTGCTTGAGCATCATCGAGTTCGCGCCGGCGGCGACGTTCCTCAACCCCTCGTGCACGATCGCCTGCGCCAGCACGGTCGCCGTGGTGGTTCCGTCACCGGCGACGTCGTTCGTCTTGGTCGCGGCCTCCTTGAGGAGCTGCGCGCCCATGTTGGCGAACGGATCCTCGAGTTCAATCTCCTTGGCCACCGTCACGCCGTCGTGCGTGACCGTCGGGGCGCCGAATTTCTTGTCGAGGGCAACGTTGCGGCCCTTGGGCCCAAGGGTCGTCTTGACCGCATTCGCCAGCACATCGACGCCCTCTTTCAGCGACCGGCGCGCCTGCTCGTCAAATTCCAGGATCTTCGGCACGTTTCCAACCCTCCTTGTGGTGTGTAACCTATTGCGATTCCCTGCTCGATGGGTCGTCTCAGTCGGTGACGATGCCCAGGATATCCTTCTCGCTGAGGATCAGGACTTCTTCGTCGTCCAGCTTCAGCTCGGTGCCGGCGTACTTGGCGAACAGCACCTGGTCGCCGGTCTTGACATCCATCGGCAGCCGCTTGCCATCGTCGGTCAGGCGACCGGAGCCGACGGCGATCACCTCGCCGCGCTGTGGCTTCTCTTTGGCCGTGTCCGGCAGCACGATGCCGCTCTTCGTGACTTCCTCGCGCTGGAGCGGTCGCACGACGACTCGATCGCCCAGCGGCCGCACCTGTGTCTTCACGGTCGACATACCGGTGGAACCTCCCTCGCTCAATCCGACCCCTACCGTGCCAACATTCTCTCGCCCGCTGAGTTTAGCACTCGCACAGCGAGAGTGCTAACACGCCGTATCTTAGCGAACGAGTGGCAAGACTGCAAGAGGCCGAGCCACCGCGCCGCTTCCCGGTCGAGGCCCCGGGCACGCTCCACCGCGCCATTCGCGGCACGTCGGGCGACGCGATCGGCACAGTCGTCTACAGCGGCGGGATACTGAGGCGTCTGAAGATGATGCATAATCGGTCGGCGCCGCCGGCCGGCGCCGCGGATCGAGACCAGCGCTTGGGGGTTGTCGTGGACTACCGCTTCGCCGCGCGCGTGGGCGCCATCCAGCCGTCGCCGACCGTGGCCGTGTCCGACCGCGTGCGCGAGCTACGCCAGCAGGGGCACGACGTGATGGATCTCGGCGGCGGCGACCCGGACTTCCCCACCCCTGAGCATATCTGCCGCGCGGCGGCCGACGCGATGGCTCGTGGTGACACCCACTACGTCGCCAGCCCGGGGATCATCGAGCTGCGTGCCGCGATCGCCCGCAAACTCAAGTCCGACAACGGCATCGATGTCGAGCCATCGCAGATCGTGGTAACCCCCGGCGGCAAGTCCGCGCTCTTCTCGGCCGTGCTGTCGCTGGTTGGCCCTGGCGACGATGTGGCCATGTTCGATCCGGGATGGGTGTCGTACGAGCCCATGGCGACCATCGCGGGCGCGGGCACGGTCCGAATCCCGCTCGACCCGGCCAACGACTACGAAGTCACCCGTGAGGAGATTGTGCTCAACCTCACCCCGGCCACTCGAGTGCTCGTCGTCAACACGCCCAACAACCCCACCGGCAGGGTACTCTCGATCGGGGAACTCGAGGTTATCCGTGACGTGGCAATCGAGCGGGACCTGATCGTCATCTCGGACGAGATCTACGAGAAGATCGTCTACGATGGGTACCGGCACATCAGCCCCGCGTCGCTGCCGGGCATGGCCGAGCGGACGCTCACCTGCAATGGCTTCTCGAAGGCCTACGCGATGACCGGCTGGCGCCTCGGCTACATCGCCGGTCCGCGACCCATCATTCAGCAGCTACTCAAGATCCACAGCCACTCGGTGACGTGCGCGAACTCGTTCGCACAGTACGGCGCAACCGCCGCGCTCGATGGACCGCAGGGCTTCATCGACTACATGGTCGAGGCGTGGGATCGCAGGCGTCACCTGATGGCGTCGGGACTGAGCGCGATCCGTGGAGTGCATTGCCCGCTGCCGGAGGGCGCCTTCTATGCCCTCGCCCAGGTCGGTGGCACCGGCATGACCGGCCAGCAGGTCGCTAAAGTGCTCATCGACGAGGCGCGAGTCGGGGTGACCCCGGGCGACGCATTCGGAGCGGTCACGGCGGACCACATCCGGTTGAGCTTCGCAAACTCCGATCAGATGATCGAGCAGTCGCTCGAGCGCATCCAGCGGGCGCTGGAGGGCTAAGCGAACTCTGAGCCGCAGACAAGTCCTCGCTACAGTCCGCTCATGCGCAACACCTCGAGCCCACGCTCCTCGAGCGCGGCCACGAAGCGGTTGATCCCGACCAGGTCGCTGGCGATATGGCCGGACACGATCAGATTGCCGCCGCCCTCATGGCGCAGTCGCTCCGCCTCCTCCGGGGCGACGTGGATGTACAGGACCGTGCGCGTCCCGTGCTCGAAGTAGGCGCGAGCCACCGGGTAGCCACCGTTCCCCCCCGCTCCGTGCACGACCGCGAACTTTCCGAGGGGTTGGTCGACAGCACCTACCGGCACCATGATTCGCGTGGGCGCATTGGCGAACTCAGGGAGCGTCATCAGCGCGTCGATGGCGTGCTGCACCCGGGCATCCTCGCCCAACGGCTCGACAGCCTCCCGGACCGTGTCCTCCATCACGCGCCGCCCCACCTCGTCCAGCGGAAGATGCAGGTTGAGAAACGGTAGCCCAAGGAGGCGCGCAACCGACGGCACGTGGTCGAAATTGGCCGCCTGCGCCCGCAAGAGTGCGCGCGTCATCATCCCCTGGATGGCGTCACGGGCCGCGGTGGCCGGCACTCCGTGCTCGACCATGAGCTCGACGTGGCGCGTCAGGACCTCCGGGAAGTTCAGCGTCGCGGTGCCGCCCGCCGGATGGTGGGCGATCACGCCGTCGACACCGAGCTGACGGGCGAGGAGGAGATCGCCGGAGCCGATATCGACCCCCATCATCACGCGCTGAAGGTCGGTGCCCTCGACGTAGACGGCGCTGTCCGCCGCGAGGTGCCGCGCACCCGCCAGCTCGACGGCCAGGTTGACGATCTCGGCGGTGCTGAGCCCGGCCATCGTCTCTCGCTCCCGATGTGGTCCACGCGCCAACCCGACGCGTCACCGGAGGTCACGTGGACGCGACGAAGGGCCATTATCGGGCCGCGAGGGAGACGCCGCAATTCCCTCGATCAGCCCTCCCTGGCGTGCCGGGCCTTGAGCTCATAGAAGTGGACCTGACCGTCGTCGCGGGTGGCGGCATTCATCTCGCCGCGCGTCTGCCGGAACACGGGAGTCAGATGCCACTGCTCCCAGTCCGATCGCTCTCGCCAGGTCCCCACCACGACGCGGCGATCTTGCTCACCTTCCGGGATCAGGAGCTGGGCATCGATCCATCCGGGCTGGCGGCGCGCGTCGTCGATGCGCGCCTGGTAGGCACGGTCCCACTCCTGTTCCTGACCTGGCTTGACGGTAGTCTCGGTGATCACGGTTATCATCGAGTGCGCCTCCCAATCATTCGCGCCGTGACGCCGGACGTATCCACCCTGGCTACGCGGCGTCGGCACGGTCCGCCGCGACACCTGCGCTCCAGCACGATCGATACCAGTCCGGCCGGCAGTCGAGGTGACCGGGAAGGTTGTCGACGGCCGGCGCGTTCCCTAAGATCGTGGGGGCAACCTGGCGAGCGCGCCACGGCGGCAGCGGGAAAGGCGACCAGATGCAGTCTCGCGACGAGATTCGACTTACCACGCTGGCGAGCTGCGCCGGCTGAGCATCCAAGATGGGCCCGGCGGCCCTGGCGCAGGTGCTGCGCCCACTCATTCAGCGGAGCGATCCCAACCTGATCGTGGGTCTGCAGACCAGCGATGACGCCGCCGTCTACCGTCTGACGGACGACCTCGCCTTGATCCAGACGGTGGACTTCTTTCCACCCGTGGTGGACGATCCCTACGTCTTCGGCGCGATCGCCGCCGCGAACGCCATGAGCGACGTCTACGCCATGGGCGGCGAGGTGATGCTCGCGCTCAACATCGCCGCGTTCCCAGACAACGTCCCGCTCGACATCCTGACGCGCATTTTCGAGGGCGGAGCCGACAAGGCAGCGGAGGCCGGCGCCGTCATCGCCGGCGGGCACACGGTTACCGACGACGAGCCCAAGTACGGCCTGGTGGTGACCGGGACTGTCCACCCGGAACGCATTCTGACCAAGGGCGGCGCCGTGCCGGGAGACGTCGTGTTCCTTACCAAACCGCTCGGCACCGGCGTGATCACCACCGCGCTGAAGTCGGAGGACGCCGAGCCGCGACACGTCGACGGTGCCGTGGCGTCGATGCTCAAGCTCAACCGTGCGGCGGCGAGGCTGACTCAGGACGTGGGCGCGCACGCCTGCACCGACATCACCGGGTTCGGATTGATCGGCCACACTACCGAGGTGGCCGAGAAGAGCGGCGTGCGCATTGCCCTGTACGGCTCGACGATCCCGCTACTCGACGGCGCCCTGCAGTACGCTGCCGACGGCCACATGCCCGGGGGAGCGTTGCGCAATCGTCAGTTTTACAGCCAGGAGCCGCGACCTTTCCTCGAGGTCCGGCCCGGGGTCCCGGCCGCCCTCCTGGATCTGTTGTTCGACCCGGAGACCTCCGGCGGCCTGCTGATCGTCGTCGCGGACGATCGCGCCGCGGCGCTGGAGGAATCGTTCCGCACGGCCGGCGAGGACCTGTGGCGCATCGGCGCGGTCGAGGCGGGCGCCGGCATCGTCCTGACGCCGTGACGAACGACGATCCAGGTCGGATATCCTCGGGACACCCGTGGCCGCACGCTCCCGGCCGCGAGGTCCTCGAGCGCCTCGGAGTTCGACCGAGCAAGGCGCTGGGCCAGAACTTCCTGCACGACCCGAAGATCGTCCGACGCATCGCCGACGAGGCAGACCCGGCTCCGACCGATCTGGTCGTCGAGGTTGGCCCCGGTCTCGGTATCCTGACGGCGGAACTGGCGCGGCGCGCGGAACGCGTCGTGGCCGTCGAGCTCGACCACCGCCTGGCCGAATACCTGCGCGACGCGTTCAGCGACCCGCCAGTCCACGTGGTCGGGGCGGACATTCTCACAGTCGATCTGCATTTGCTGACCTCCGGCCGTCCCTACACGGTCGTCGCCAACCTCCCATACTCCGTCGCCGCGGCGGCTATCGAGCGCCTGCTGGAGGCTGACCGACCGCCGATCGCGTTGGTGGTCATGGTCCAGCGCGAGGTTGCCAAGCGCATCGTGGCGCGGCCACCCGACATGAGCGTGCTGGCCGTGGCGGTGCAGTTCCACGGGCGGCCCAGGATCGTCTTCCGGCTCGGCCCGGGAGCCTTCTTCCCTCCCCCGAAGGTCGATTCGGCCGTGCTGCGGATCGACGTCAATCCCGAGCCGCGGCTGACGGGCGAGCGGCGATTGGCGTTCTTCAGGCTCGTGCGAGCGGGTTTCTCCCAACGACGGAAACGACTCGCCAACGCGATAGCGGCGTCGCTCGACTCCCCCAAGCCCGACGTCGAGCAACGTCTGCGCGCCGTTGGGATCGACCCGGATCGTCGGGCGGAGACCCTCACGGTCGAGGACTGGCTGGCCGTCGAGCGGGGGCTGGGGGCACTCACGCGTGCCGCGCATTGAGATCGCCGAGCCCCTGACCCTTTTCGCGCCGGCCAAGCTCAACCTGGGGCTCGAAGTGCTCGGCCGCCGCGCCGACGGCTTTCACCAGATCGTCAGCATCCTCCAGACGGTGAGCATCTTCGACCGAATCGACCTGCTGCCCGCACGGCACCTGAGCTACGTGGCGATCGGCGGGATCCGGCGGGACGAGGACCTAGTCTGGCGGGCCCTCCGGGTTGCCGAGACCCGGCTTGATGTCACCATCGCCGCCGAGATCCGGCTCCATAAGTCGATTCCGGTCGCGGCCGGGTTGGGCGGTGGATCCAGCGACGCCGGCACCCTCCTGGGTGCCCTGGCCTCTCTGATTGGGTTGACTCGAGACACAGCCCGTGAAGCCGCGGCGGCGCTCGGCAGCGACGTCCCGTTCTTCGTGAGCGGCGGGACCGCCACGGCGCGGGGCACCGGAGCCCGGGTGTCGTCCCTGCCCGACCTCCGTCGCGCGTGGTTCGTCGTTGTCACGCCCGACCTGATCCTCCCGGAGAAAACGCGCACACTCTACGGCGAGCTCAAGCCGACCGACTTGAGCAACGGCGATGCCACTCAGATGCTGGAGGAGCGCATCAGGGCAGGGGAAGCGCTCGACCCGCGGCTGATGACGAATAGCTTCACCCGTCCTCTACTCGCTCGTGCAGAGGTTCGACGCGCGGTCGAGGTGCTGCGCGCCGCAGGAGCCGAATTGGTGCTGCCGGCAGGCGCGGGACCGTCGGTTTTCGCGCCGGTTCGTGGGATCGGCGACGCCAAACGGCTATCGGCGGGGGTCGCGAGCGCCGGGTATGTCTGCCGCGTCTGCACGACGGTGCGGGCCGGATTGAACGACGGGCGTCTCGCCGCCGCGACCGTGCGGCAGTCGACGCCGCGGGAGTGAACGGCGGAGCGGCCGGCGAGTGGATCAGTGAAAGGGAGCACAAGGATGTCGAGCGACGAGCGGCGTCAGGACCTGATGACGCGCATCCGTGCCGAGGTCAATGGATTCAGCGGGGAGTTCGCGTTCGCGGCGAGAAACCTCACCTCCGGAGACGAGGTTGCGCTCGACCCGTACCGCGTGATGCCGACCGCCTCGACCATCAAACTGTGCGTGCTGGCGGAGCTATATCGCGCCATCGATTGCCGCGAACTGGATTTCGAGCGGCGCATCGATCTCGTCCCGGATGACCGGCGTGGTGGCTCCGGGATCCTGAAGGATCTCGAACCCGGCCTGCTCCCGACGGTTCACGATCTGGCCACCCTGATGGTCGCGCTCAGCGACAACGTCGCCACCGCCGCCCTGGTACGCCTGCTGGGTGCCGACCGGATCATCCGGAGCGCGCGGGGTTGGGGGATGGGGAGTACCTCCGCGCAGTTCAGCGTGCCGGAGGGCGGCACTGCGACGGACTACGGTGCGTCCACCCCGCGCGACCTGATCCACTTGCTCAGCCGGATCGCCACCGATGCCATCATCTCGCCCGAGGCCTGCGCGGCGATGCGGGCTATTCTGTGTACCCAGCAGTACACGGACCAGATCTCCCGCTATCTCCCCTACAATCCCTACGCGCGAGACCGCGGCGACGACCAGCCGGTCAAGGTCGGTAGCAAGAGCGGCTTTATGGCCGGAATCCGGGTCGACGCGGGGATTGTCTGGCTGCCGGACAGCACGTACGTCATTGCGGTCATGACCGACGGCAGTACCGACCGGACCTTCGCGCCCGAGCACGAGGGCATGCGCCTGAACGGTCGAGTCTCACGCCAGATATTCGACTACTGGGCGCCGGAGTCGCTCCGGTGACATGCCGCGGGGTTTGTCGCTGTAGTGCAAGGAGTTGGGATGTCGGAGGCGTCCCGTGTGACGCTCGGCCGGCGACGAGACATCATGGCGTGCGCCGTCGCGCGCCGACACTGCTCACCTGGAAGCAGACCCGAGGTACAGCGCGTCCCACTCGCGCTGCTGGGCGGGCGACACGAGGGCGAACGACGCCGACGCCTCGGCCAGCAGACCGCCGGCGGTGTCGCGGACTTCTGCGTGTGCCTCGATGATGCGGCCGCGGTCGCGCGTCACCTCGCCGTCCACGGTCACCGGTACTCCAACGGGGACCGGACGCCGAAAACGAACCTCCATGCGTGCGGTAACCGCCAGTCGTCCCGGGGCAGTTACGGCCCAGCTCATCGCCTCGTCCAGCAGGGTCGAGACGATACCACCGTGCGTCATCCTGGCGTAGCCCTCGTGCTCGGCACCCGGGATGAAAACGGCGCGGATCCGCTGATTATCCACGCGGTAGAATGCGAGACGTAAGCCGATCGGATTGTGTGTACCGCAGCCGAAGCAGCCATGGTTCGTGACCGTATTGACGCGCCGCGCCTCGTCCATCACCCCGTGGTCCTCCTTCATCGAACGGCCGAGCATACCACCAGTCGCGGCATTGACGCCGACTGGTCGGGAGCCTTGACCGCGACTCACGACATCGCTATCGTCGGAGCGTCGACGACGTTACGTTTCGAAGTCTGGGAGTCATCGATTGACCTCATCGGGTGAACGGGCGCCTCACGGCCGGCGCTGGCCATGGGTGGCGGCGATCGGCCTGGTCGCGGTGCTGGTTGTCAGCGGCACGCTGCTCGTCCGCTGGCTGCTGGGTAGCGCCGCTGGCCCGGCACCGGCTCTCCCCGCGGCGCTGTCCGTGCTCCGCGGTCAGTGGTCGGAGCCCATCCTCGTCCCGACTGTGCTGCCGGGCTGCCTCGGCTACGCCACTGGCGGGGCATCGGTCGTCCAGGACCCACAGGCGAGCGGGTCGCGTGCCCTGCGGATCGCGATGGCACCCCAATCGGGCGCTGGGTGCCCCACCCCGGTCGTCAACCCCGACGTGGTCTTGACCGAGGGACTGGCGCTCGAGTCGTTGTCGGGAGTGGTTTCCACCGTGTCATTCGATCGACTGCAGCTCGCGCGGAGCGCCGAGACGGACGCTGGCGGGGCCAGGCGGGTCACGCTGCAGTGGCACTGCCTCGACATGATGTGCCGCCTCACCGGGACGACGAGCGCCGGGTTCTCGGAGTCCGACCTCGTCACCTTGGCCACCTCGGTCGCCATCGCGTCCCCTTGATCGTTCGCGATACCTGATCACCCGTGCGTGTCCGAACGCCGACAACAGGGACCCGTGGCCGGTGCGTGCGGAGGTCCGCCATAGTACGATTGCGCGCGACTACACGCCACGCGCCACGCTCGACGCGGCGCGCTCTTGACCGTTGACGGCTTCTCGGGGGCCCCCCGGATGCCCCGCGAGGAGGATCCAACCGGTGCCTGCGAGAGTCCTGAACGGACGCTATCGCCTCGACGAGATCATCGGCGAAGGCGGGATGGCCGTGGTGTACCGCGGCTACGACCTCGTCCTCAACCGGATCGTCGCGATCAAGATGCTTCGCGGACAGTACGGCGGAGACGCCAACTTCCTGCGGCGGTTCGAGCGCGAGGCGCAGGCCGCCGCCCGGCTCTCCCACCCCCATATCGCCAACGTCTACGACGTCGGGACCGACGGGGACGCGCGCTTCATCGTCATGGAGTACGTTCACGGGCCCAATCTTAAGGAGTTGATCCGCAGGCAGGGTCCCTTCACCGTCGAGGGCGCCGCGTTCATCCTCCGTCAGGTTGCCGGCGCTCTGGACTACGCACACGCGCATGGACTGGTTCACCGCGACGTGAAGCCGCAGAACATCCTGGTCGACCAGCACGGCGTCGTGAAGGTAGTCGACTTCGGCATCGCCAAAGGCATGAGCGATGCCAACCTGACCGAGGCCGGCACCGGGATGGGCACCGTGCACTACGTGTCGCCCGAGCAAGCGCGAGGCGAGGTCGCGACCGCGGCTTCCGACGTGTATGCGACCGGGATCGTGCTCTACGAGATGCTCACCAAACAGCTGCCGTTCGAGGCAGACACGCCGGTCGGCGTGGCCATGCAGCACGTGGCTGCCGAGCCGTACCCTCCGAGCGCGTTCAACCCTGCCATCCCGCTCGAGGTCGACGACGTCGTCCTGACGGCGTTGGCAAAGGATCCGGCCGATCGCTTCCCCAGCGCCGCGGCGCTGGCCGACGCGCTCGACAACTGGGACAGGCCGGCAAGTCCAACGGGCGCGGCGCGCGTCATGACCGCCGGGTCCGGCGTTGCCGCCACCACCGCGCTACCTCGGCGGCGCAGCAGCGCCTCGACGACACGCGGGGCGCGCGGTGGCCCGCCACCGTCACGCGTCGCCGAGCAGACGTTCCGCGACGACATCGGCTGCGTCACCTGGCTGATTGGATCGGCCATCCTGATCGGACTCATCGGTCTGGTGGTTCTTGGCTTCCGGCTCGGCGACTTCTCGCTGTTCCAGACATCGGCGACTGCCACTAGTGTCACCCAGCCGACGGCACCGATCGTGGCTGCCGCGACTCCCGTGCCGCCCACTCCGACCACCACTTTGACCGTCGCCACGCCCATCGGCACGCCGGTGCCGACCGCTACCCCCGGTACGCCGATCCCCTCGGCGACGCCCACTCCGGCCACCGCCGTGGTGCCGTACCTCATCGGGTCGACGTGGGACCAGGCCACCCAGGCGGCGAAGGTCGGCAACTTTCAGCTTGTGCGTCAAGATGTCTTCAGCGATGCCATCGTGGCCGGACGGGTCGTCGATCAGAACCCGAAACCCCAGGCTCAACTCCCCGTCGGGAGCCCGATCACCGTGAGCGTCAGCAAGGGACCCCAGTACGTCACCATCCCGAACGTGGTGAACCAGCCTCAGGCTCAGGCGCAGCAGCAACTCGCCGCCCTGGGGCTAACCGTCACGATCGCCGAGCAAGGTAGCCAGACAATCGCGCAGGGCAGCGTCATTCGCACCGATCCCCAGTCGCAGGTCGACAGCGGGGGAACGGTCACCCTGTACGTCAGCGTCGGCGACAAGATCCAGGTGCCGGACGTGTACCAGCAGCCTCACCAGCAAGCCGTGGCGGCGCTGCAGCAGGCGGGACTGTCGGTAGTCTCGGTCAGTCCACAGGGCTGCAGCTACATCCGCCAGCACGACACGACCTTCAACTGCCAGACGTTCCCAAATGGCGGCATCGTCAGCGGAACACTGCAGTGGAAATCATGGGTGCCGCGCGGCAGTCGTATCGACGTCGCCTACTTCGAGGCCACCGCGCCGTAGGCGAGGAAGTGGTGCTGGTCCGATGGATTGGGACCGGCTGCGAATCCTCGAGAGGCTCCAAGCCGGACGCGTACGCCCTCGCGCTCTGGGTATTCTCGGCGTAACCGTCCTCATCGCCGCACTCGTCGGTCTCGGGCTGGGCATGGGCGCGACGCGGATCGGGCGTGGCGATCAGGTCGTCGTCGGCAATACCGGAGGCACCGCGAGCGTCGTCCTCTCGATTGGCGATTCGCTCGTAGTCATCGGCGGTGGGGACTCGCGCGCCGACCTCCCGGACTTCGTGGATCGCTCGACACTGCCGTGGCGGCGGCATGTCGACTTGATGATCGTTCCCGCGGCCGACACGCAGCACGTGGCCGGCGCGGTGGGCTTGATCGAGCATGGCACCGTGACGGCGATCGCGATCCTGGGAGACCCCGGGGACGATCCCACCTGGGCGCTCCTCCGCAGTGAGGCGGACCATTACCACACCACGGTGAAGGTCCTCACCGGCCAGCAACGCCTGGTGATCGCTCCGGGGGCCGAGCTGTCACTTGACTCTGGGCAGAGCGACGACCCGGCCCGCCCCGGCCCGTCGGCCGTGCTCAGCTACGGCCAGGCGCGAATCGCGATCGTCGACTGGCCCACGGCGCTGCCCAGCGCCGACGCGACGCCACCGACTCCCCCCAGCGGAGACGTTTTGATCTCGCTGCGCCCCGACAGCCCGCTCGGCGAGTCCGACCCGAGCGTGTTTCTCCGTGCCACACCGTATGGGGCGTCGGTAGCCGGGTCGCCGCGGGCCGAATATGCCGGAGACGTCGGTGTAGGCCAGCGAGTCACGCTGAACCTGCGTGCCGACCAGATCCGGCTTTCGGCGGGAGCGGTCAGCCGCTCGTCTGAGTGACGGTGGCGCTCGTGGTCGGAAGAGTGACGATGCGTGGTCACCCCCTCGGCGCCGCTCGTATCCGCTGACCTCCGGCACAGATCAAGGCGGCGTGTGAACCCGTCTCGAGCGAATTTGGCGACCTCTTCTAGCACGCGCTGCTCCTGGAACAGCTGGGTTGCGCCCGCCACGATCACCAGTTGCATCGTCCGGCGGAACCGCGGGGGGCTCCCGGTTCTGCTCCACTACTGTCTGCAGCATTTCTCGCACCTATTGGCCGGAACCCAGCCGCTTTCGTGGGCTTCGTCCTTCAGCGCGGTAGCTTGAGCCCCGCGCGCCTGCCCCACGCCGACTCGGCGCTCTGCCGATTCCCTTGCAGGTCGCTCTCGTCGTGCCCGCCGACGACGAGAAGCGTTGGTGCCACTGCAACCTCTACGGTAGGGCCGGCCGAGAGCCGACTGAGCGGCCGAAGCTTGGCGTCAGCGCGTCGTCCACCAACGCCGCAGCCACTCCGGTGCCGGCGCCAAAGACACTGAGCACGAGATCCTATATGGTCCAGTTATGTCGTCAAGCTATTTTCTACGCGCGGCGATCCGTGCGGTGGCACCAGGTGTCGGCCCGCTCATGGACGCGGCGTGCGTTGTTCTTCACCGCGGATCAGATGAGTCGATGGCCTCCGGGGGTGCGGGCCGCTCGCCACCCGGGAGCCGTCGTTGCGCAGCGCGCCGGAGCAGCTCCCGCACCTCCCCGTCGGTAGTCGGCTCGAAGTCCGAAAACCACGTGCCAACTGCGTGGAAGCGCTCCGGAATGATGGCACAGACGATCTCGTCGACCTGCTGACCCAACTCCAGGCACGCCTCTGGCGACCCCACCGGCACCGCCACGACAATCCGCGCCGGTGCCAGCTGGGCCAGCGCGGCGACTGCCGCCAGCATGGTCGCGCCGGTCGCCAATCCGTCGTCGACCAGGATCGCGGTCAGTCCACGCACGTCGAGCGGCGGGCGCCCGTCCCGATACTCGCGGGCGCGGCGCTCCATCTCCCGCGCCTCCCGCGTGGTCGCCTCCTCGACGGCTGCCTCGGAGATGCGAAGCTCCTCAATGAGCACGCGGTTCAGGAACCGCACGCCACCACTGGATATCGCGCCCATGGCCAGCTCCTCATGACCCGGTACGCCAAGCTTGCGGACGAGGACGACGTCGAGCGGGAGCTCGAGTTCGAGCGCCACCTCGTAGGCGACCGGCACCCCACCGCGTGGCAGCCCCAGCACAATGCCGTTGGAGCGTCCGCGATACGCGCGGAGAAGCGTGGCGAGGACGCGGCCGGCGTCCCGTCGATCCGCGAATTGGTCGACCATGGGCCGCTCCCCTCCGCCACGGCGCGAGCACGATTGCGTACCTCGTGCATCGGATCCTGCGGTGCCCTCATACAGCGCGGACCTCCGACGTCTCCGCACCGGCTGCCACGACCCGCGTCGAGCCGACCGAAGACCCGTATGTGTGGGGAGCACACCCGCCGGACGACCGGTAGAATGAGGCTCCATGCGTACGCGATAAGTTTCGCACGGGAGAGGACCACGACAATGGCGACGCCGACGATTACGATCAGGCCGGGTCGGTTGGAGGATGCCTCCGCCGAAGCAGCGCTCAACCGCGACGTCGACTGGTGCTGGGACGAAGCTCAAATTATCGCGGAGTACCACGACGATGCCTACGAGCCGAGCTCAGTGCTCATCGCCGATGTCGATGGTCGCGTCGTCGGGAAACTCGAGCTCTTCATCGGCGCCAAGGCGGTGCACGGTCGCTTTGGCCTGATTCGCCGCTTCGTTGTCCACCGAGACGTGCGCGGGCAGGGCATCGGGCGGGCGCTGCTGGACGCCGCGACCGAAAGCGCACGCGAGCAAGGGTGCTCGTTCATCGAGCTCAGCGTGGACGTCATGAACCCGTCGGCCCACGCCTTCTATCAACGCGATGGGTTCCACGAGGACCGTATCGAGGTCATGATGCGGAAGTCGCTGGACGGGAAGTCGCACGCGTCGTTCTACGCGGCGCAGAAGGACGAGTGGCGCTAATCTGGTCGCCGATCAGAGGACGCGGCCACACCGTGGGCAGTACACCTCGGCGCTCCGCACGTCCGCGTGGCAGTTCGGGCAGGTCCCATCCTTGACCGACGTCCCGTTGGCCTCCGGATGGCCGACCTGGATCTGGATGGTGCGCTGCGGATCCCCGTCGCCGCTGCCGCGTGAGACGGTGGCTTCGTCGTCGGTGCCGTTGCGCCGGACCTGGCCTCCCCAGCGCGCCGACGCG
>Ga0307372_10006610_pt1 | contig 16870 bp, 12 predicted proteins | sample OX1MG_FD_202533 | JGI IMG/M metagenome (GOLD analysis project Ga0307372, IMG submission 202533) | Soil microbial communities from Risofladan, Vaasa, Finland - OX-1 | ecosystem: Environmental > Terrestrial > Soil > Coastal area > Acid sulfate soil | place: Finland: Risofladan, Vaasa | collected... | reverse complement strand
TCAGGTATGCCGGCTCCATTTTGGGGTCCAGGGCAACGGCACGGGAGAATTCAGACAGGGCATCCTGCGAACGCTTCAATCCGGCATAGGCATAGCCAAGTTGAAAGTGCGCATACGCGTCGTTGGGGCGCTCGGCGATATATTTTTGAAGCGGGTCCAGCGCTGCGGCGAAATCCATCTTGTCAATCGACTGCACCGCCTGTTGCAGCAGAAGCGCGAGTGGATCTTCGGCATTTTTCGACCCCGCGGAAACTTTTGGCTTGGCCGGTTTTTTTTGTTGCGGCTGGGCATGTAAAGCGCCGGGAGCCAACAGCAGCAACACGGCCAGCATCCCGTGGAAATGCCGGACCGTTTTGTGGCTGCGTGTGCGGTTCATCGGGATGATTTTAACGGACGAGCGGGGCGTTGCGCCGTCCGATCTTGATTTGTCTTGCGATTGGGTTGCTGCAGCGCGCGCGCAAGGAATTTCCCCGTGTACGAACGCGAATTGCGCGCCACCTGCTCGGGGGTTCCCGTGGCCACCACGTGGCCGCCCCGCTCGCCGCCTTCCGGGCCCAGATCGATGATCCAGTCTGCCGATTTGATGATGTCGAGATTGTGCTCGATGACCAGAATCGAGGCGCCCCCTTCGATCAGTTTGCGGAACGCGGTCAGCAGTTTCTGAATATCGTCGAAATGCAATCCGGTGGTGGGTTCGTCAAAGATGTACAAGACGCCCTCGCTCGCGTGCGTGGTGAGATGCGCTGCGAGTTTCAGGCGTTGCGCTTCGCCCCCGGAAAGCGTCGTCGCGGATTGTCCCAGGCGCAGGTAGCCGAGTCCCACTTCGTCCAGAATCCTCAGCTTGGAAGTGATTTTCGGGATGCCCGCAAAAAAGACCAGAGCCTCGCGAACCGTGAGTTGCAGCACTTCATGCACGTTTTTGTCATGATAGCGCACTTCCAGAACGCCGCTCTTGAACCGCGTCCCGCGGCATTCCTCGCAAATCAGCTCCACGTCGGCCAGAAACTGCATTTCCACCGTGACGATTCCTTCTCCCTGGCACGCTTCGCAGCGCCCTCCGGGAATATTGAAGGAAAAATGGCCGGGCGTGTAGCCGCGTTTTTTTGCTTCCGGCGTGCCGGCGAAGACTTCGCGGATCGCGTCAAACGCTTTCAGGTAGGTTGAAGGATTGGACCGCGGCGTGCGCCCGATCGGCGATTGATCGACCAGGACCACATTTCCCAGCAGCTGATCGCCCTCGACGCGATCGCACAATTCCTTGAACGTGCCGCCCGCGCGGCGCGCCGCCAGCGTCTTGTAAATCACCTCATGCACCAGCGTGGATTTGCCCGATCCCGAAACTCCCGTGATCGCCACGAGCATCTGCAAAGGAATCATCAGATCGATATTTTGCAGGTTATGCGAGCGCGCGCCATAAAAGCGCAAAAACCGGCCTTTTGGCTTGCGCCGCATTGCCGGAACGGGGATGCGCAATTCACCGTTCAGATACCGCGCGGTCAGCGATTCGCGGCTGCCGGCAAGTTCGGTGCGCGGTCCGGCGAACAGCAGGCTCCCGCCATGCTCGCCCGCTCCGGGACCCAAATCGATCACGTAATCGGCGGCGGCAATCGTGTCCGGATCGTGCTCGACGACCAGGATCGTGTTGCCGAGGTCGCGCAGGCTTTTCAGGATGTTGATCAGGCGGTGCGTATCGCGCGGGTGCAGCCCGATCGACGGCTCATCCAGGACGTAGAGCGCTCCCACCAGATGCGACCCGAGAGAAGTGGCCAGTTGAATGCGCTGCGCTTCGCCTCCGGATAGCGTGGATGCCAGGCGATCGAGCGACAGGTACTCCAGGCCCACCTCGTCGAGGAACAACAGGCGCTGCCGCACTTCCTCGAGAATTTTGCCGGCGATGGCAGCCTGCCCGGCGCTCAATTCCAGGCTCTCCACGAACTGCCGGGCCTCCGCCACCGTCATTGCGCAAACCTGCGTGATGGATTTCCCCGAGACGCGCACCGCGCGCGCTTCCGCGCGCAGCCGCGCACCGTGGCATTCCGGGCAGACGGCGTATCCGCGGTACCGGCTCAGAAAAACACGCACGTGGAGTTTGTATTTCTTTCGTTCCAGCCACTTGAAAAATCCGTTCACGCCGTTGTAACCGGATTTCGGTTCGCCTTCGATCACCAGGTTTTGCTGCGCCGGGGTGAGGTTGCGGAAGGGAGCGTCGAGCGGGATATTTTTGGCGCGGGCAAACTGTTTCATCTCCAGCAGCAGGGCGCGGAACCTGGGCTTGGTCCAGGGCTGGATCGCGCTTTCGTTCAGGGACTTGCTCCGGTCGGGAATCACCAGGTTGATATCGAAATCGACCGTGTTGCCGAATCCCTGGCAGCGCGGGCACGCCCCGTAGGGGCTGTTGAACGAAAACAGGCGGGGTTCCGGCTCCTGGTACACGGCGCCGCACGTCTTGCACTCGAACCGCTCGTTGAACACCATGCGCTCGGCCGCGCCCCCCGGCGTTTCCGGAACAAATTCCAAAATCGCTTCGCCGCGCCCTTCGCGGTAACAGATCTCCACCGAATCCACCAGCCGCGAGCGCATGTCGGGACCGATCGCCAGGCGATCCACGACCACGCTGACGGGCTGCGAGAAATCAATATCGAGCAGCGTTTCCGGGGAAGAGAATTCGTGCATGCGGCCCGCTTGATACAGTCGCTGAAAACCTCGCCGCTGCAGGACGGTGAGGGTCTGGCGCACGGTTTCCGGCGAAGGCTTAGCTTCCTTTTTTGGCGGGGTTTTCCGGCCCGTTGCCGGAGCCGGCGCGGGGACGTCGAGCGTGTACAGGACATAGAATCTTCGGCCCTCCGGCAAGGCCAGGACGCGCGCGGCGATTTCGTCCATGGTGTCTTTGCGGACTTCGCTGCCGCACTGCGTGCAGTATGTTCGCCCCGCGCGCGCGTAGAGCAGGCGGAGGTAATCGTAGATTTCTGTGGCCGTGGCGACGGTCGAGCGCGGGTTTCGCGTGGAGTTTTTCTGCTTGATGGCGATGGCCGGCGCGATGCCTGTGATTTCGTCCACGTCGGGCTTTTCGATGCGCTCCAGGAACTGCCGCGCGTAAGCCGAAAGCGATTCGATGTACCGCCGCTGTCCTTCCGCGTAAATCGTGTCAAACGCGAGGCTCGATTTGCCCGACCCGGAAACTCCCGTGACTAGCGTGATGGCGTTGTGCGGAATGTCGAAACTGATGTTCTTCAGATTGTGGACGCGCGCGCCACGCACACGGATCGCTTCCCGTTCGGAGGCGGCCACGGCTGTGTCCGCGATTGTCTGGTCGCCGATGATTTGCTTCGTCATGATCTGTCCCGTTTGGGCCTGCTCTGACGCGCACTCTTGTTTCGATGGTCTTGCGGGCCTTGCCTGTCTTGTGGGCACGCGCGCCCGCTCTCAGCGTCTTTGGAAACGCCTGTCTAAACTTGCCATTATACGTTGCTGCTGGAAAACGGGCAATCCGGCCGCCAGGCCGCGCGCGTCACGGGCATTTGTTTGCCCCATCGTTGCCAGGCTGTATACTTTTTTGCGAGGCGGCCATGGCACCATTCGAACGCATTATCTGGATCGTTCTGGACAGCGTGGGCATCGGGGCCCTTCCCGACGCGTCGGAGTATGACGATGTCGGACGCGACACGCTCGGCCACATCGCGCAATCGCGGCCGCTGGCGCTTCCAAACCTGGTCCGGCTGGGTCTGGCCAATATCGCTCCGCTCGCGCACCTGACGCCTCCTGTGGCCCCGGAGGGCTGCTATGGCAAGGGCGCCACGCATTCCCCGGGGAAGGACACCACCACCGGCCACTGGGAGATGGCGGGGATCTGGCTGCCGCAAGCCTTTCCCGTCTATAAGCAGGGATTTCCGCGCGACCTGATGGAGCAGTTCGAACGCGCCATCGGCCGCAAGACGCTCGGCAATAAGCCCGCCTCCGGCACCGAAATCATCAAGGAACTGGGCGAGGAGCACCTGCGAACCGGTTTTCCGATTGTGTATACGTCCGGCGACAGCGTTTTTCAGATCGCCGCGCATGAAGACGTGATCCCCATTGCCGAGCTGTACCGCATGTGCGAAATCGCCAGAAAAATGCTCGATGGTCCGCACAAAGTGGGCCGCGTGATTGCCCGCCCCTTTACCGGCGCGCCCGGAAATTTCCGCCGCACCGAGCGCCGCCATGACTATGCCGTCGAGCCGCCGCACCCCATGCTGATGGATGTGCTGGTGGCGCGCCATGTGCCGATTTTCGGGATCGGAAAAATTCACGACATCTACAACGGCCGCGGCGTCGACCGCTACGTGACGACCAAAAACAATGCCGACGGCATGAGGAAGCTGCACGCGACGCTCGACGAACAGAAAAGCGGGCTCGTCTTCGCCAACCTCGTGGATTTCGACATGCTCTACGGGCACAGGAAAGACGTGGAAGGTTTTGCCAGGTCACTGGAAGAATTTGATCTGCTTCTTGCGCCGCTGCTGAAAGCCATGGCGCCCGGCGATCTGCTGATGATTACCGCCGATCATGGTTGCGACCCAGACCCCGCTTGGCCGACCACGGATCACTCGCGCGAATATGTGCCCATCCTGACCTGCAGTCGGGCGGGGAAGCGCGGCGTGAATCTCGGCATCCGGGACACGCTGGCGGACATGGGCCAGACCATCGCCGAAAATTTTGGCGCACAGATTCCTCACGGAAAAAGTTTTTTGCCCATGATTTCCGGGAATTAAGTAGGACAGGCTTCAGCCTGTCTTCTTTTGAATTTTGTGGCGCTGGCAGAGATCAAAACAAGACAGGCTGAAGCCTGTCCTACCATGCGTCCCGCTTCAGCACGCGATCCACAACGCGCTAATTTCCAGACGCCCGGGCGCGCGGGGCGTAATAGCCGGTGCGCGTGCGCACGCTCAATTTTCCGGTTCCGCGTGGGGGAGTGACCTCCACATGCACCTGCCGGAAGGTGCCGTCATGGGCCGTGTTGGTGGGATAGTAGGCCAGAGTGTACTGGTTGCGAATGTCGTGAGCGATCTGCGTGCAGATTGCCTGGGTGTCGCCGACATTTTCCGGGAAGAAAGCTATTCCGCCGGTGGCTTCGGCCAGTTCGGATAGCGCCCTGCGAGCCTTCTTCATGGCGCGGTGGTCGTGCTTCATGTCATCGTCGCTGAAAAGGCCGACCGCATAAATTACGGCGTTGCTGCGCTGCGCCTGCTCGACCGCGTTTTCGAGGGTGTGGCGGCTGGCGTTATCCTCGCCGTCGGTCACCACGAGAATCACTTTCTTGTCGCGTTTGCCTTTTTTTAGATGATCGAGCGAGCCGATCACGGCGTCGTAAAGAGCCGTGCTGCCGCGCGCGTCAATGCGTTCGAGCGCCGCTTTCATTTCATTGATGTCGCTGGTGAAGTCGTGTTCGGTGTCGAGGTAGTAGTCGTCGTTAAAGTTGACGACGAAGCCTTCGTCCTGCGGGTTGGAAGTCTTGACGAACGTCAGCGCGGCGGCGTTGACCTGGGGGCGTTTGTCCCGCATGCTGCCGCTATTGTCCACGACCAGTCCGAAACTCACGGGCACGTCTTCTTGCTTGAATACGGAAAGCTTCTGCTCGACTTTGTCTTCATAGACGTGGAAATCTTCCTCTTTCAAGCCCGGCACGAATGCGCTGCGGTCGTTCAGCACCGACACATGCAGGACCACCAGGCTCACCTGCGTCCTGATTTTGTACGATCCCTGCGTATCGATTTGCGAGGGCTGCGGCGGGGGAACGCTGGGTGCCGCCGGCTGCTGGGAGGGCGAAATAGGCGCCTGCTGCTGCGCGGACGCCGCCGTCGCCAAAAACAATCCCGCACCTGCCAGAAACAATGTGAGTAGAAATGCCGTGAAGCGGCCGCGGCTACTGTGTCGGTGCGTAGTAGCCGGTTTTTGCATAAACACTAAGGGGAGGGAGGCCTCTGGGTGGCCGCAGTTTGACCTTGATTTTCCGCCACGCGCCATTATGTCGCTTGTTGCTTGGTCTGTATCCCAAAACATATTGATTTCGCAACTCCATCCCGATCTTTTCGGCTATGTCGGGTAATTCGCCAATGTTGGCGACCGGGAAGACTCGCCCTCCCGTCATCTCCGTCATCTCGGAAAGCAGGGAAGGTCCGTTGAGTTCCTCTGCCGTTCGGGCACGCATGCCGATTGGATCGTAAATGCCGATTGCATACAACTGGCAATCGGCCTCCTTCAGAAAATCCCTGACGTCGGTCTCACTGTAACGGCTATGATTATCGCCCCCGTCAGATATGATGAGCAAGGCCCGTTTGGCGTTGTGTGCACGTCGCATTTGGCTGAGTCCAAGATAGATGGCGTCCAGCAGCGCGGTGCGCCCGCGTGAGGATGTGAACATCATGCGATTCTGCAGCTCGTCCACATTAGTGGTGAATCCGCTGGTCAATTCGGCGCGATCGTTGAAGCTCACCAGAAAAAATTGATCGCGGGGGTTTGCCGTGCGCATGAATTGCACGGCGGCCTGTCTGGCCTTGTCGACCTTGTCGGACATGCTGCCGCTCATGTCGAAAATCAGGCCGATGGAAATGGGAACGTCTTCGGTCGACATCGTCAGCACTTCCTGTTCGACGCCGTCTTCAAAGACCCGAAAATTCTTGCGCTCCAAGCCCGTTACCAGCCGGTTCAGCGGGTCGGTCACCGTGACATTGACCAATGCCATATCGACGTCGACGTTGATCCCTTTGCCGGGTTTGACTTGCATGTCGGGGGGCTGCGGGGGAGGCTTGACGGGCCCCGGAGCCTGGCCATACGAGGAGGAGGCGATCAGTGCGCACACAACGATAGCGGCGAAACGCAGATAAAATGGTCTTGGCCCCGCCATCACCACATTGCCTGCCTTCGCCGGCGCTGCCCGGGCGCTTCCGGCAACTCCGGCAACCAACTTTGATTCATTCTACCACCGGCGAACTGCTCTGCAAGGCTCGGTGAAAATTTCAACCATTCCATCGATTTTGGATGTGCGGCAGGCGCGTGGATTGGCGTAAAGCCGCGCCGCGCCGGGAGGTTTGCGCGGTGTGGTAGCATGATTTCATTGCGTCGCGCGCGTCGCAGCGCGTATCCTTGCCGGCGCAGACAGGAAAAATGTGATGGCCATTGCCGTGATCCCCGCGCGTTACGCCGCCACCCGCTTGCCGGGCAAGCCGCTGGTTGCGCTTGCCGGGAAACCCATGATCCAGCGCGTCTGGGAACGGGCGCGGCAGGCCCAGAAGATATCCAGGGTCATCATCGCCACCGATGACGGGCGAATCGTGCAGGCGGCGGCCGCCTTCGGCGGGGAAGCGGCCATGACCCGCTCGGAACATCGCTCCGGCACCGAGCGCGTTGCCGAAGTTGCCGCCACCATTGGCGGCGGCCAGGATGAGATTTTCATCAACGTGCAGGGAGATGAGCCGCTGGTCGAGCCGGAAGCGATCGACACGCTCGTCGAAGCCATCGAGTCCGACGAGAGCGTTGCCGTGGCGACGCTCATGGTTCCCATCGCCAGGCCTGCCGACATCATGGACCCGAATATCGTGAAGGTGGTTCTCGACTTTGACGGCAACGCGCTCTATTTTTCACGCGCGCCCATTCCCTGGGTGCGCGACCGCAACTCCCCCGTGCACGTGCAGCATATGAAACATCTCGGCCTGTACGGATTTCGCCGCGCCGCGCTGCTGGATTTTCCGACGCTGCCGGTGGGCGACCTCGAACGGATCGAACAGCTGGAACAACTGCGCTGGATGGAAAACGGCTACAAGATTCGCGTCGCGGAAACCATTCACGATTCGATCAGCGTGGATGTTCCGGAAGATGTTGCGCGGGTTGAGCAGTTGTTGCGCGGAACTTAACCATTCCTTCCGGCAATTCGCCTTGCGCTCGAAGCTCAATATTTATGATCTCGATCCTATCGAAATCGGCGAGTGCCGGGGCGCGCGCGGCGCAGGAATATTTTTTCAGGTTTGACGATGCAGAAACCCCCGCCTAGTGTGCTGTCCCGGAAATGAGTCGCAATTCCGGATTCTGGGTCAGGGCTTCAGCCCTGACAAAATAAGCTGAAAACAAAGGGGCTTTAGCCCCTGAAGACGTGTTCCACTTCGTGAAGGAATTTCCGGGACAGCACACTAGCCCGGCTTCTCCGTGCGGCGCAAGCGTTCCGCCGAGGGTGGAAAGCCGCTTTATTTTTTGGATTTTTTCCCCGGGAAGGGAATAAATTCGTAGCCCAGGCCGCGAACCGTCACCAGGTGGCGGGGTTTGGACGGCTCGTCCTCGATATACCTGCGCAGGCGGACGATGAAATTATCGATGGCGCGCGTGTCGGTATCCTCGTGCAGGTCCCACACATTTTCCAGAATGGCTTTTCGCGAAACGGGATGCCCGATGTTCTGAATTAGGTAGCGCAGCAGTTCGGATTCCATCAAAGTCAGTTGCAGATTCTGTTTTCCGACCTGCAATCGCAGGTTTTGGAAGTCCACGACCTTGTCCCCGAAACGGTAGGCCTCGGAAGATTCCGCGCCGCGCGCCGCTGGTTTGGACGGGGGCTGCTCTGCGCCATGTGTCCAGACCTTGCGGCGCAGCAGGCTGCGGACGCGCGCGATGAGAATGGAGAGATTGAACGGCTTTGGCAAATAGTCGTCTGCGCCGGACTCGAATCCCTGCAGCACGTCTTCGGGGCGCGTGCGCGCCGTCAGCATCAGCAGGGGAATGTAATTTTTCGCATCGCGCAATGCGCGCGCCACGGAAAACCCGTCTTTGCCCGGCAGCATCACGTCCAGGACTAGCGCATCGAACTTTTCCTTGTTGTCCAGCAGGCGCTTGAGCGCTTCCTCGCCGTTGCCGGTGACCTGCACCGCATAGCCTTCCTGCTCCAGATTAAAGCGGAGGCCCTGGGCCAGATGGGATTCGTCTTCGACGACAAGGATACGGCTCATACGTGGTAAACCCTCGGAAGCCGCAAAGTGAATGTGCTGCCGCACCCGGCTCCTTCGCTTTCGGCGTAGGCGTCGCCCCCATGCCTGCGGGCAATCGAGCGAACGATGAACAGGCCGAGGCCGGTGCCCTTGACCCGGCGCGTGGCCGAACTTGCCACACGATAAAATCGTCCGAAAATGCGTTTCAGTTCGGATTTGGGGATTCCGACGCCCTGATCCCGCACTTTCAGCAGAATCGTGTCGATGTTCGGAGTCAGCACCTCGATGTTGATTTCCGTCCGCTCGCCCGAGTACTTCACGGCATTTTCCACCAGATTGAAGACCGCGGTGCGAAGTTCCTGCGGATTTCCTCGGACGATGAGCTTTTCCGACGGCGGTGAATCAAACCGCAGCGTTTCCGGAGGCAGATTATGGCGAAGACGGGTGAGTTCCACAGTTTCCGCCACCGCACCGGAGAAATCGACTTCTTCCCAATTCTTTTTGCTGCTCGCGTGGCGCGCCTCCCCGGCGCGCAGAATTTGCTCGACAGTGCCCAGCAGGCGGTCGGTATCCTCTACCATAATGCGGTAGAAGTTCCGCCGCTGCTCTTCGGATACTTCCCGGCTCTCCAGCGTTTCCAGGTACAAACGCAGGGAAGCGATGGGAGTTTTCAATTCATGAGTGACGGCGTTCAAAAAGCTGTCCTGCTGTTCGTTCTTGTGGATTTCGCGCACCAGGAAAACCGTGTACACAATAATGCCGGCGATGATCAGGGCGAAGAAGATGATCCCCAGGACCAGGGGAACGACTTCCCGCCAATTGAAGACGATCCATGTGACGTTGAGCGCCACCGCCAGCCCAACCAGGCAGGAGCCCAGGGTCACGAAAAACGCGATTTTTTTAGCTCTGCTCGTGATGTGCATCGCGGACTGGTCAAAACTATACTAGAAGTCGGCTCATAAATCCCCGGTCGAGGTTTTTGATCGCCCCTTGGCGAAACGCGTTCCTAGAAATCCGTCCGCAAATAAAGAAACCGCGGAAAATTGCGCCGCGGTTTCTCCGATTTGACAGCACCTGCAAGGCGAGACTGCTAGTCCCCCAAGGCTTCCTGGGGAGCGGGCGCTTCTTCCACAGGTCTGGCGAGGACCTTCGCGTCGTTGAACTTCTTTGCGGCGCCAACCTTGGGCAATGAAATATCCCAGGCCAGTCCCAGCATGCGCAGGGCTTGAATCCCGTACCAGTTCAGGTCGATTTCGTACCAGGCCAGGCCATGGCGCGCCGACTGAGGCACCGCATGATGATTGTTGTGCCAGCCCTCGCCGAACGTCAGGATGGCGACCCAAAAACTGTTGGTGGAGTCGTCGCCAGTCATGAATCGCTGCGATCCCCACATGTGCGTGGCGGAGTTCACCAGCCAGGTGGAGTGCAGACCGAAAACCGTCCTCACGAAAATGCCCCACATCAGATAGGGCACCCCGCCGAACACAAGCAGAAGGACGCCCAGGACAACTTCCGACACCCAGTGCCACTCGCTGATCCAGACGTGAAATTTATCTTTGCGCAGGTCGGGCACGTAGGGCAGAAGGGAATCGAGCTTGTTGTGCATGGCCTTGCCGGTCAGGATCCATCCCATGTGAGACCAGAACCCGCCGTCGCGCGGCGAATGCGGATCGCCTTCCTTGTCCGTATTCTGATGGTGCTTGCGGTGCGTGGCCACCCAGAAAATCGGTCCGCCTTCCAGGGCCAGCGTTCCGCACGCGGTCAGGAAATACTCCATCCATTTCGGCGTTTTGTAGCCGCGATGCGTGAGCAGCCTGTGGTAGGACATGCCGATGCCAAGACTCCCGGCAACCCACCACAGTAAGACCGCCACAAAAAACGGTTTCCAGGCAAACATGAAAAGCGCAACGAGCGCGCCGATGTGGAACATGACCATGAAAAATGTCGTCACCCAATTTACCGGCTGCGTGAACGTCTTGTCGCGTTTAGCGATACTCGTCATTCGGTTGTCCTCAAGTTGTGAGTCACGAAGTGTTCTTTCGCGTGAGTCAAACTTAGCATGAGCGCGAAAACCCCTTTGTAATACTTATGTAATTGTTGATTCGAAGCGGCGGATCAGGCACGAGCGGAATGTTCCGGGAACTATGCGCCCGCAGCGTCGGAGGATTTATTGTGCTGAAAAAGTTACGGCCAGATCTGGTTGAGCACCAGGGCGAGGCGCGCTCCCGCTTTCGCCACCTGCTGTTCGAACACCGGAAGGGCGGCATTCTGGTAGGGCTGCCCGATGCGTTCGTTGAGTTTCAGCATCCGCGTGGAGATGTGATTGTCCTCCGCGCAGGAATGGTTTCCCACGGGCTGTTCCACGGGAACCGCGACAGGCAGTTTCCCGTACGCGATGGTTTTGGCGATGCGGAAGCTTTCCCATATCCACGCATCGATGTCCACCGGACCGCGCATCCACCGGACTTCCTGTTTGGCAAATTGATGGTCGAACCGTCTGGCTGATTTCCCCACGGACTGCTCCTTGAAGCCGGTCCTGTACTCGGACGCGGATCCCTGCATGGATCTATCCTTGAATTCCCTCTGATAAATTCCGTAGTCCCAGATCGAATGCAGATTCGGCGCAATGAATTCGGTTTGCGGATTCGTCAGTCTGGGCGCTTCGCCAAAGAAGTTGACCGGAATGCAGTTCCCGCCAAGATCATTGTTATTGGCTACGTGCAGCGGCTGGTGCAAATCGCCGACCAGATGGATGACGAACCGCAAGGCGTCGGCCCGTTTTTGCGGCTCCGCATCCGGTGAGCGCAAGATCGCAATCTGATTCTTCAGGGCCTGCGGCAGACAGATCTCCGAGCGCGGGCAAAAGTCCGCCAGATTTCCTTTGTCGACGCTGATCGGGATATTGATCTCGTGCCAGGGATACGTTTCGTGGTGCGCTGATCTGTAATCATCCGCCCAGGTCGAGGAGTAGGCCATGGCATCCAAACCGGATTGCCGGCAATACCGCCTCAGGGCAGGGTCGATGGGATTCTCTTTCAGTAATTGCTGAACCTTGGCCAGTGCGTGGGGCGAAAGATGTTTTTCGGCGATCAGGGCGATAATTTCGTGCCCCTGGCACCCAAATGCCCAAGCGGATGGAGCTGCGAACAATGAAGAAGCGCCGCAGAGAAAAATCAGCGCGGCAAGCAATCTCGCGCATCTGGAAATTGCATCAAGGTTGCGCGGAGCCTTGCCTGCGGCTGATGTGCGGCTCATTTTTCGTCCTTTTCCACCAGATGCAGCGATGCGGAATTGATGCAGTAGCGCAGACCGGTGGGGTGCGGGCCGTCGGGAAATACGTGGCCGAGGTGCGCGTCGCACTTGCTGCACAGGACTTCGTCGCGCGTCATACCGTAACTGATGTCCCGGTCCACTTCGACTTTAGATTCATCGAGCGGGGCGTAAAAGCTTGGCCATCCCGACCCGGAATGAAATTTTGTCTCCGACGTGAACAGGGGTTGCCCGCAACACACGCAGACGTATGTGCCTTCGGTTTCCGTATCCTCGTAGGCGCCGGTTCCGGGCGGTTCGGTCCCTTTTTGGCGGGTCACATGATATTGCTCCGGCGTCAGTGATTTTCGCCATTCGGCGTCCGTCTTGCGAACTTTTTCGGTCATGTTGGGCCTCGCTTGGCACATCTTAGCATCGAGGGCAGTTCCAGTGAAGTTGCGCGAGCGAAGCGGCCACGCGCGGCCGCGGCAGAAAATGTCTCCCGAAGGGAAGAAATCGCTTGCCTTCACACGCGGAGAGCGCACAAAATCGCGTGCGCAGGCGCTGCGAAGCAACTCAAATATAGGAAAATAAAAATGGGAGCAACGCGATGAGGCGATTGCAGGGAAAATTTGCGACATCCATGGTGTTTTCGGGCATTGGAATCGCGGCTCTGCTGGCCGCAGGTTTCGTGTTCGCCGCGCAGCCGCCATCGAGCGCGGGCAAGCCGCCCGCCGCGGCCATGCCGCCGGTTCCGGCGCTGACGCCTTACGTCGAAGCGCATACCCATTATAACGAGAAGGATCCGCAGGGCAGCGTGCGCGCGGCCCTGGCCGGGCTCAAGCGTCAAAATGCCGCCATGATTTTTATGCTAGCGCCCCCCGACACCTATACGCATCCCGGCCACTACGACGCGGAAGTGATCCTGCCCGAAGCGAAAAAGTATCCCGGCAAATTGGCGGTGCTGGGCGGCGGCGGAACCTTGAACGCCATGATAATGCAATCGGTGGCCACGGGAGATGCGGGACCCGCGGTCCGCAAGAAATTCAGTGCGCGCGCGGAACAGTTGCTTCGCGAGGGAGTCATCGGCTTCGGCGAAATGGCCGCCGAGCATTTCGATGGCGGGACGCCGTATCAATATGCCCCCCCGGACCATCCGCTCTACCTGCTGCTCGCGGACATCGCCGCGCAGCACGGCGTTCCCATCGTTCTGCACATGGAAGCGGTGCCACAGGACATGGCGCTGCCGGCGGGGCTGAAATCGCCGCCCAATCCGCCTCGCCTGCATGCCAATATCGCCGCGTTCGAACGGTTGCTCGATCATAATCCGCGCGCTAAAATTATTTGGGCCCATGCGGGATCGGACAACACCGGCTTTCGAACCCCTGCGCTATGCGCACGCCTGCTGGCGGCGCATCCAAACCTCTACATGGAAATCAAGACGGACCCTCTGGCCAAGGGAATGAACTATCCCATGGAGAACGGAAAAATCAAGCCGGAATGGCTCGCGCTGTTCACGAAGTTTCCCGACCGCTTCATTATCGGGACCGACCAGCACTACCCGGAACCCAATGCGCCAGAACAGCGCTGGCAGACAGCGGTGGATCTGTTCAACCAGCTTCCTGCCGGACTGCGCAAGAAAATCGGCACGGAAAACGTAGCGCATATTTACGGCAAGTCCGTCGCAGCCTATTTATTGCATGCGGCGAAGAACTAAATCCCGAGACGAAACGAGGTTGCGTTTCATGAATCGACGTGATTTATTCAAGAGTTCACTGGCACTATCCGCTCTGGCCATGACGGGTGGCACCGCGGAAGCTTCTCCGGCGGAGGGGTGCGTGACGCCATTTCCAAAGGCTCCCGGGCTGACCAAGTACGTGGCCCGATTCATCGTGGACACGAAATATTCCGACATCCCGGAGAATGTAATCGCGTTGGGCAAGAAATCGATTCTCGACGGTTTCGGCTTGGCCCTGGCCGGATCGGTATCGGTCATGGCGCCGCTGGTTCATAAGTACGTGCGGACGTTTGGGCCCGCCGAAACCACTGCCAGCATTATTGGGACGGGAATGAAGGCGCATCACCGCTTCGCCGCGTTCTCCAACGGCGTATCGATCCACGCCGACGACTATGACGACACGCAGCTTGCGGCGGCGAAGGATCGCATTTACGGGCTCCTGACGCATCCGACCGTGCCGGTTCTTCCTCCGGCGTTCGCGCTTTGCGAACAGGGGCGGCGTTCGGGCCGGGACCTCATGCTGGCTTATCACGTGGGGCTGGAAACGGAATGTAAAATTGCCGAGGCGATTTCCCCGCGTCATTACGATATGGGATTCCATACCACCGGCACGATTGGAACGTTTGGCAGCGCCGCGGCTTGCGCCAAGCTGCGCGGCCTGAACCACCTGCAAACCACCTATTCCCTGGGCATCGCCGCCACCGAGGGCGGCGGCTTTCGCGACAATTTCGGCTCGATGACCAAGCCGTTCCACGCGGGGCATGCCGCGGAAAACGGTACCGTCTCCGCAGATCTCGCCGCGCTCGGCTGGACGGCGGCCGACAACATCCTGGAAGCGCCGCTCGGATTTTTCCAGGCCGAAGGCGGCGGCTTCGATCCGACCGCCATCGTGGACAAGCTCGGAAAGCCCTGGACGCTGGCCTGGCCCGGCGTTTCGATCAAGCCGTATCCCTCGGGGTCGCTGTCGCATCCCGCCATGGGCGAAATGATGGACTTCATCCGCAAGTACGACATCAAGCCGGACCAGGTTGAGAAGGTGGACCTGGGAGCAAACCACGCGATGACGACGTCGCTGCTGCATCACGATCCCATGACCGGGCTGCAGGCCAAGTTCAGCATGGAATTCTGCCTGAGCATTCTGCTGCTGGAGCGCAAGGCGGGGCTGGCCCAGTTTCAGGACGCGGTCGTGCAGCGCCCCGACGTGCAGGCCATGATCAAGCGCATACATTTTTACATCGACCCGGTTGCCGAAAACGCGGGTCTGGACAAAATGACCAGCATCCTCAAGATCTATATGAAGGACGGCAGGGTGTTTTCCTCGACCGCCCAGTTTGCCAAGGGCAGTCCATCCAATCCCATGAGTTATGAGGAAGTGGCCGACAAGTTCAGGGGGTGCGCCGAATTTGCCAAATGGCCCTCGGCAAAAGCCGAAACCGTTATCGCCACGGTTAAATCCCTCGAAAACGAACCCGACGTCAGCAAACTTGTTACAGCCCTGACCTCCTGATTTTCCGCTGTGACGCATCGAAAGTTCATCCCGGCGCCAGCGGGCAATCGAAAGATTGCCCGCCATGGCGTTTGGCCGAACAGCTGTGTCCAGATGGCATCCAGGTCCGTCTTACCGCATTGAAATTCTCACATTCGAAGGAGGGCCCATGGGAACGAGTCCGATAGGAAATGCGGGGCGGAATTCCGGGGAGGATGCGGCCGGGGCATTCGCACGTCTGGGCATGCGGTTGGCCGACTGGTCGCAGCGATGGTTTCCGGACGCCTTCGTATTCGCTCTGGGCGGCCTGGTGATCGTATTTCTATTCGGGCTGATGACCGGGGTTCGGGCGCAGGACCTGATCCGGTATTTTGGCGAAGGTTTCTGGGGCCTGATCCCGTTCACCATGCAGATGGCCATGATTATTATCGGCGGATACGTGGTGGCCACGTCTCCTCCGGTGCACAAGCTGATTCGCCGGCTGGCCCGAGTGCCGCGCACGCCTCGCGGGGCGGTCGCGTTTGTGGCGTTTTTTTCAATCGCCACGTCCATGCTCAGCTGGGGACTCGGCCTGATTTTCAGCGGCGTGCTGGTCAGGGAAGTCGTGAGGCACGTGCGCGGCGTCGACTACCGTGCCATTGGCGTTGCTGCGTATTTGGGCAACTGCACGGTCTGGGCGCTGGGGTTGTCCTCCTCGGCCGCACTGGTCATGGCCACGCCGTCGTCCATTCCCGCCGCGCTGCTCAAGATCAGCGGGGTGATCCCCTTGAGCCAGACGATTTACACCTGGCAAAGCTTGGCCATGGCCGCGATCCTGACGGTCTCCTGCGTCACTGTGGCCTACCTGTCCACGCCTGTGCGGTCCACGAAGGATGCGGAATCGTTCGGCGTGACCGAAGGCCTGGAGGTAAAGCAACTGGAGGAGCGCAAGGCGCCCGCGGAATGGCTGGAATACGCGCCCTTCCTTTCCATCGTGGTCGGACTGGCCGGCATGGCCTATCTGGCGCAAGTATTCGTTAAAAAAGGTCCGGTTGCGGTGCTGGATTTGAACACCTACAACCTGCTCTTCCTGATGGTTGGATTGCTTCTGCATTGGAGGCCGCGGTCGTTTGTGCGCGCGGTGAATGATTCGGTTCCGGCCACGGCCGGAGTCCTGATTCAATTTCCTTTTTACGGAGGAATCTTCGGGATCATCACGCTTTCGGCGATTTCGGCGAAGATGGCGCATTTTTTCGTAAGCTTTTCCTCGACCGGCACGTACCCGATCCTGGTGTCCATTTATTCCGGATTTCTCGGGATGTTCGTGCCGTCGGGCGGCGGGAAATGGATCATCGAGGCGCCCTACGTGTTGCAGGCGGCCAAGGATTTGCACGTGAATTTGGGGTGGGTGGTGCAGATCTACAATACGGCCGAAGCATTGCCAAATCTGATCAATCCGTTCTGGATGCTTCC
>Ga0307372_10006609_pt1 | contig 16872 bp, 15 predicted proteins | sample OX1MG_FD_202533 | JGI IMG/M metagenome (GOLD analysis project Ga0307372, IMG submission 202533) | Soil microbial communities from Risofladan, Vaasa, Finland - OX-1 | ecosystem: Environmental > Terrestrial > Soil > Coastal area > Acid sulfate soil | place: Finland: Risofladan, Vaasa | collected... | reverse complement strand
GCGGCATCCCCAACGCCGATTGGGGGTTCCACAGCGGCAGCTGGCCGTGGTGCACTTGCGTCCAGGCCAACGACGTCCAGGGAATGAATTGTGAGATCTGGTCGCCCAGCGTGAAGTTGTGCACAACGACGCCAGGTTGTGTCGTCAGGCCGTACCTCGAGAGCTGGTCGAACGGACCGATGGACTCGCCGTGCGCCAGCGTCGGTACCAGAACAGCTCCGGCCGCCGCCAGGACCCACAAGACGCCCAGGAGGTCTGGTCCCCAACGGCGAGCGCGCACTCAGGGATTCTTGCGTATCGGTCCGGCCTCGACGTGTACGGCGGTGGTGGAGCTGTGGTGCTCCAGAGGGGCTCGTCGGGCTCGAGCGACCCCGGCACCCAGACGTCGAGCCCTGTCCCTTCCCAACTCTGGGACCGTGGTCTATCGTTTGGTGGGGCTTTGATGAGGACGGGAGAGCCGGGGGGCGATGAGCATCATGGGTGAGCCGTATCTCTCTGTGTTGATCCCCGCCTACAACGAGGGGAGCACCCTCGAGCATGTGATCGACGCCGTGCTGAAGGTCCCCGAGGACCTCGAGGTCATCCTCATCGACGACGGATCTAAAGATGACACCTGGCGCGTGATGGAGAGCCGGGCCGACGGCAACCGGGTGCGTGCCATTCGCCACGACGTCAACCGCGGCAAGGGAGCAGCCATCCGGACGGGCCTGACCCACGCCCGCGGCGAGATCATGCTCGTCCAAGATGCCGACCTGGAGTACTCACCCGACGAATACGGCGCGCTGTTGGAGCCGTTCAAGACGGGCCGGGCAACCGTCGTCTACGGGTCGCGCTCGTTCTCCAGCCACGCCGCATTCAGCTATTGGTACGTCATGGGCAACCGGCTCGTGACGCTGTTTACGAACGTCCTCTACAACTGCTACCTCTCGGACATGGAGACCTGCTACAAGGTCATGCCTCTGAAGGTGGCGCGCTCGCTCGACCTCAAGGCTCGCGGCTTCGAACTCGAGCCCGAGATCACCGCGAAGCTGCTGCGACAGGGCCACAGGATCTACGAAGTGCCGGTCAGCTACACGGCCCGGTCTCGGGAGGAGGGGAAGAAGCTGACGGCCCGTGATGGTGTCAAGGCGATCATCACGCTCCTGCGGTACCGCTCGTGGAAGCCGACTCGCCCCCCCGAATGACCGAATCGCCCAAGGACCGCTCTTCCGCGCCGGATCGGGAATCGCCGGAACTGGGTCGGGTGCTCGAGGTTCTCGAGAGTGCCGTCAACTACAGGGACTGGATCTTTTCACTTGCCGCACCCTATTTGGGGGCGCGCGTGATGGAGTTGGGAGCCGGCACCGGCACCATGTTCACTTGCGTCGTCGATCGGGAGCACGCCGTTGGCATCGAACCGGATGCGACGTTGTTCAAAGAGCTGGAAGAGCGATTTGGCGCTCTGTCCAATACCACTCTTGTCTGCGGGAACCTCGAGGACGGTTCCACCGTCGACACGCTGCGAGAGGCGGCTCTGGATTCAGCCATGATGTTCAACGTTCTCGAGCACATCGAGGACGATGTGGCCGCACTGCGCGCCATCGCATCGGCGGTCGGTGCCGGGGGAAGGTTGGCAGTGTTCGTCCCGGCGTTCCCGAGCATCTTCGGATCGATGGATCGGGCCGTCGGACACGTCCGTCGGTATCGCCGCCGGGAGCTCGTGGCCAAGATGGAGGCCGCCGATTTCAACGTCGTGGCGGCGCACTACGTCAATCTCCCCGGCTATTTTGCGTGGTTCATCAACGGTCGCGTCCTGCGCTCCATGTCGCCGGCGGGTGGGCCGCGCATGGTCTCGATCTATGACCGGGCGGTGATACCACCCACCCGCAAGATAGAAACCGCCGTGCACCCCCCGTTCGGCCAGTCGTTGTTCGTGGCCGGCGTGAGGCGATGACCACGAGGACCTCGTGGTCGTGGTGAGAGAAAACAGCGTGTCAGCCCGAGGCGCGGTGCCATCCTGAAGGACCTTGACGGCCTGATCCACGACGCCCACCGCGGCCGAGGCCGCAGGGCCATGGCCGGGCCCGGCCTGGTGCTGCTCGGGCCCTTTCACGGCCGGCTGAAAGGAAACTCCAAGCTGCCGTACAGGTTCGTACCCGAGACTTCGGGTATCGGGTTGATTCGGAGACAGGAGCATGGTGAGCAGCGACGCTGGTAACGAGACGCAGCCGAGCGGGCACGAGGACCGAGGGTCGACGCACGACGAGCCCATCCTGGTCCCGCCCGGGTCCGAGCCCCTGACGGGCCAATTCCCTATCTCGGGTACCCCCACCACCGAGGTCCCCGTGGTGTCGGGACCCGCCTCGGGTGGCGCCGTGCCCCCTCCCCCTCCGCCCCCGTGGGGCCCCGGGTCCCCCGGGCCCGGGGGGTACTGGGTGCCAGGGTCGACGCCTCCCGGTGGCGCACCGCCCTACCCCTACGGGGGCCACTATGCCTACGGAGCCCCCTCTTCCTTCCACGCGCCGACAGGCACACGGAAGCCTCTGGGCAGCTGGGGCATCAGCGCCATTGTCGCCCTGGTGGTCATCGCGGCCTCGGGCGTCGTGGGGGCGGGGGTCGAGCACGCCATGAACAACAATGCGGCCGGCGGCACCCCTTCGTTTGGCACGATCCCGTCCCAGGGTTCCTCGGGCCTCGGATCGGGATCAGGTCTGGGGTCCGGGACAGGGACGGGATCGGGGTCGGGATCGAACAACTCGCCGGCGGGAATCAACACGGCGGCGATCGCGACGCAGGTCGACCCCGCCTTGGTTGACATCGAGACCACCTTGGCCCAAGGGGGCGCGGCGGCGGGAACCGGCATGGTCCTTTCCTCGTCGGGCCTGGTGCTCACGAACAACCATGTGATCGAGAATGCGACCACGATCAACGTACAGGTCGTCGGCAGCCGCCAGACGTACTCGGCGACGGTCCTGGGGTACTCGGTGACCGATGACGTGGCCCTCCTCAAGCTCCAGAATGCTTCGGGATTGAAGGCCATCAACGCGGGAAGCTCGGCCAACCTCAGCGTCGGCCAACCTGTGGTCGCCATCGGCAACGCCGGCGGCACGGGAGGAACGCCGAACGCGGTCGGAGGGACGATCACCGCCCTCCACCAGACGATCACCGCCGGTGATTCGGGCACGCTGTCGGAGACCCTCAACGGGTTGATCGAGACCGACGCCAACATTCAACCTGGGGACTCGGGCGGAGCGCTCGTGAACACGTCAGGGAAAGTGATCGGCATGAACACCGCTGCAGCCCAGACGAACGGCGGCACCAGTCAGGGATATGCCATCGGTATCGACCAGGCCATGTCGATCGCCGATCAGATCAAGGCCGGCCGTGCGAGCTCGACCGTCCAGATCGGGCCACGGGCGCTGCTCGGCGTCGAGGTAACCGACCCGTCACAGGCCGGTGGGAACGGGTTCTTCGGCGGATCTGGTAGTGGTTCGAGTGTCGCTGGCGCCTATGTCGCCGGCGTGCAGTCCGGAGGGGCTGCGGACAATGCCGGGATCGGGACGGGCGACACGATCGTGTCGGTCAACGGCACGACGATCTCGTCGGCGGTGGACTTGACCAATGCGCTGCTCAAGTTCAAGCCGGGCGCGTCGGTGACCGTCGGTTGGGTGGATGCCCAAGGAGCCAGCCACAGCGCGTCGGTCCAGCTGACCACCGGACCTCCAGCCTGACCTGCTTGTCCTGAGACGTCGGCCTGCCGGGCCTAATGGGCTCCGGCATCTGGGCATGAAGAAGACGCACAACCGATGCAGATGCGGGCCGCCGGCCTCGCCGTGAGGCGCTCGGACCCGATGGGAGCTCGGCATCGCTCACATGTCGAGTAGGTACCGGCGTCGAGCCTTGTGAGGGCGAGGTCGAGATCTTCGAGATAGGCGCGCGCCGCGCTGAGCAACGCGCCTATCTGGGCTCTCTCATATGCGATCGTCGAGCCCTCGGGATCGTGCTCGTCATCGATGTTGGCACCAGATGCTGCTGCCACGATCCCGTCGAAGTCGATCGTCATGGCTTCGATCCGGGCCAGGGTCGTCTGGCGTTCAGAACCCAGACGGTCACGGACGACCGGCTCCTCCATCTTCCCCCCATGCGCGGCCGAGGCACGGCGCCGTAGTGCACCGGCGATCTTGCCATGAGTCGCAACGGGGGCCCAGCGCAGGGTCCATCTTCCCAGTAGAATCGGACGGGATCGGGTGCAGGGGGGGTCCGTGCCATGAGGTTCCTCGCAGTTCCGGAGATGCCACGCCACAGTTTCTGGGCTTCGCTCCGACATCGGGGCTACGTCTCGGTGCAATGGCACGCGGTGGTGGACTCCGCGCCGAAACCCATCAAGACGCTTTGCGGTCAGTCCTACACTGCCGAGGCGCATCGGACGTGGGACCAAACGCCGTCATCGGACCGCTGTGCTGCGTGCGGACACCTGGTGAAGACCACGGGAAGAACCAAAGGTGCCACCTTCATCACCGAGGGCGTCTCATCCCCGAGCAGCTGACCTGTTGGGGTCCCGGAACCGGCGCCAAGTCGTCGCTCGGGTCCAGCCTCGAGGGTCGCGGTCGGCCCCGGCGGGACGATTACCAATCGCCAGTCCGAGCATCGGGCCGCCGCCCGGGCTCGATGACATTGTTCCCTGCGTTGGAGTCCTCGTGCTGGGGCGATGGCACGAGTCGTCTGGGTCAGATCGATGGCTTCGAGGTCATGACACCGGGGCCACTCCGCACACGAGCACCCGACGATGAGGGATCAAGTGGATCCGGATTCCCCCTGTCAGGAAGTTGAGATAGGACGGGTGCATCGCAGACACGTGAAAGTTGCGCAACGGGGCGGCCGGGCCATTCTCGTGGGCATCCTGGAGGACCATTTTCACACTCGCGTCTGAGGGCGCAGAGAGGCTCACAGTCATAGGCGAATAGACGTAGAACGTGAGTTCGGCTCTCGCTATCTTCTGGGAAGCCTGAATGCACGCCGAACCCGCCGACGAGAGGCGCACGACATCGTGGAGGCCGATGATCTTCAGGTGCTTACCAGATGAGTCATAGGTGGGGGCAGAGGTCTGTGAAACCTGGAGGAGGGCGCTGGCGCTGACACGATCCGCCTCGGTGACCTGCACCGCTGTCCCGAAGTAGCCCAATTTCTGCATGGTGCTGATCAGCTGCGTCGTGACCAGGGGTCCGATCGACGAGGGAAGTTGTCCCTGGACGATCGGTGCACCGGAGTGAAGTAGCCATGTTGTGCCGAGGACCTGGGCCCGGCCGGCTTGGGTGACGGGACGCAGCTGCCTCAAGCTCGAGATCAACAGCGACACGTTTGCAAAGGCGAAGACCATGAGACAGACAACCGGGATGATCCTCACCAGACGATTCTCGTGCCACAGGGTGAGAAATCGCGTGAGGAAAAGCCCCGATGCAGGCAGTAGGAGCGCCACGACGACAAAGACGTATCGAGTTGCCGCCGCATCACTCGTGCCGAGACCAGCCCTTCCAAACGCCACGACGACGTAAAAGAAGAGTGCGGCTATCGCCAACGCGAAGGCCGGCAATGCGGGTCCCCGCAATTGGCGAATGTGTAGGAGTAGGTGCCCATAGACCAAGCCGGCCAGGATCCCCCCGACGACCGCGATGCCCCCGATCGGCACGTGCCCGGTCAGCTGGGTCCAGCCGACGTTGAGCGCGAATGTCTTGGACAAGCCGGTGAACACATAGCTCGGCACCTGCAAGACAGTGTGCAAGGTCACCGACGGGGTATTTCCCTTGTGACCGATGAGTGCGAACCAGATCAGATATGTCGCCCCGGGAATGAGTACGAGTTGAGCCGCGGATCGAAGTCCGTTCCGAACGAGAGCGACCAGAACACAGGCCAGTGTCACGGGGAACGCGGGCGGTCCGCACATGAAGGCAAGCAAAAGAAGGACCGCAGCGGTTGCGTTTCTTCGCCACGGCAGGGGCCCACGACGGTCAACGATCAGCGTGGCTGCGATCCCCAAGGCCAGCGGTGCTGGAAACGACACCTGAAATGCATTGTCGAGATTCTGGACACCCGAGCCCAACACGACAAAGACGGCGGCAAGTGCCGTCGCGATCCATCTGTTCACACCGACTCGCAACATGAGTCGCCACAGCAGATGAGCGAGTATGAGTTGGACCGCGAACAGGACCAAGAGATACGGCAGGTAGGTCCGTAGGCCGAAGACCGCGACGAGAGCTCGGTATTCGAGCACCTCTCCTGTCGACCAGTGAACGTTGTGCGGGAAGAAGAGGTTGTGGAGTGTGAGCCCGGTCGTTGTCCGCGCGATCATGTCCCATTCGTCGCGATAGAACCAAAGTCCACGGTCGACCCACATGAGGAGAACGAACCCGACGACGAGACTTGCAAAGTGGACGGCCCAGGGCGCACGGCCGGCATCAACGGATCGGTCGTCCTCAGAGGGTTCGGAAGGTGATGGCATCGAAGTGTTGTGCAGTATGGAGGAAGACCGAGGTGGGCTGCACATTCTCCCACGAGGGCGTTGTCTCGTCGGTGAAGCGCGCCGGCCAAGCTTCGCCACGGGCTGTTGATGCAACCTGCGGTCAGGGCGCGACCGATCAGGCGTGATGGACGAGCCAGCCGATGCCCTGGTACGCCCGCCAGACCAGGTAGACGCCGGTGGCGGCGATCATCAACTTGAAATGCCAGGGGATCTTCCGGCGAACCAACTGCTCTCCGCACTCAGGGCACTCGCCCTCGTCGGTGATCTGGTCGTCTTCGACCATGTGCTCGCAGGTGTCGCACCAGGGCATGGGTCAGGCTCCGCGACCCGCCACGTCGAACGAGACGTCTACGACCCTCACGCTTGACTCGGTCACGATCCGATCCGTACCCGGAACTTCACGGGGGTGGGCCCGATCCCGAATTGCTCACGCAGCTTGCGCTCGACATAGCGCAGGTATGGAGCCGGGAGGCGCCGGGTGGCGAAGAGGGTGAAGGTGGGAGGGTCGATCGCCCCTTGCACGGCGTAGCGGATCCGTGACCCGGGGGCGGCGTGGGCGGCCTGGATCGACCGGATGGCGCGATTGAGCTCTCCCGTCGGGATGCGGTGGTGGTAGGCCTCGACGGCGCGCCCCAGCGCGGGAAGGATCTTGTGCACGCCCATGCCGCTCCGGGCGCTCACTTTCACCGTCGGGGAGTCGCCCAGAAACGCCAGACGGTCGTCGACGGCGTCGACGATGTCGCGTCGGCTCTGCGCGTCGAGGAGCTCCCATTTGTTGAGGATGACGACCACGGGACTCCCCGACGCCCCGATCCGCTCGGCGAGCCGTTGGTCCTGGTGGGTGACCCCGTCGGTGGCGTCGATGACGAGGAGTACCACATCGGCGTGGTCGAGTGCCTGCAGCGCCCGCACCATGGCGTAGTACTCCGTGCCCTCTTCGGTGCGGGACCGGCGCCGCATCCCGGCGGTATCGATGAAGCGGATGGGGCCCTCGGCGGTATCGATCTGCGTGTCGATGGCGTCGCGCGTCGTCCCCGGGAGATCGTGGACGACCGAGCGCTCCTCCCCCAGCATGCGGTTGAACAGCGTCGACTTGCCGACGTTGGGCCGGCCCACGATGGCGACCCGGACGGCGACGGCTTCGCTATCCTCACCGCCGGTCTCTGCTTTTTCGGGAACCGAGCCGACCGCGTCGGGCAGCAACCGGACCACCTCGTCGAGGAGGTCCCCTGTCCCCCTGCCGTGCAGGGCGCTCACCATCCAGGGGTCACCGAGACCAAGGGAGACGAGCTCCCAGGCGTCGGCTTCACGCCGGTCGTTGTCGACCTTGTTGGCGACGAGCAATACGGGCCGACCCGAGCGCGACAGGACTCGGGCCACGTCATCGTCCTCCGTCGTGACCCCCACGACGGCATCCACCACCAAGAGCACGAGATCCGCGGCGGCGACAGCCCGTTCGGCCTGGAGGGTCACCTTGGCATCGAGCGCATCCCCCTTGCCCAGCCATCCTCCCGTATCGACAACCACGAACGGTCGACCGTTCCATTCACAGTCGAGCTCGAGCCGGTCGCGGGTCACACCGGGCCTCTCCTCGACGACCGCGGCGCGCCGCCCCACGAACCGGTTGACCAGTGTCGACTTCCCCACGTTGGGCCGACCGGCGACGACGACCAGAGGAAGCGACGTCGTTGGCGCCGCTCCCCCTGCGGTTCGTGGCTCTGCGCGTGGCGGTGCGGGTGTGTTCATGGCGACGCTCCCAGAACCACGGCGACCGACTCGGAACGGATTGGACCTGCCGGTGACTCGAGGGCCAGGCGAAGTGAATACCCGTCACTTGGGATCACCTCGACGGGGAGCGGGAGGTCCGCCACGGTCATGCCGTCGAGAAAGCGCCCCTCAGACAGACAGACGTCGGGGAGCAGATAACGCTGACCGGCGGGCTCGTGCCGGAGGGCACGGGCGATGTCGGTGCCGGTCATCAACCCAGAGACAGCGATGTTGCCGCCGAAGAACCCGTTGCGGACCGGGATCAACCGAATCGGTGGATCCTGGTCACGCAGCAGCGGCTCGAGGACCTGGGCGCCGTATTCGCCGGTCAGGACGGCGATGGGGGCCTGTCCGACACGCACCTGCTCTTGTGTGCCCGGCTCGAGAGCGCCCGGCGCACGTGGCGCGCGTGGCGCACGTGGCGCACGTGGCGCGCGGTAGCCGGCCGCCGGCGCGCCGTCGACCCAGGAGAAGAATCCCGGTTGCACCCCGTGGGCGGCCGAGACATCACCATGGAATGCGGCTTCGAAGGCGCGGGCCATGCCGATGCCGTTCTCGTGTTGGGGGAAGCCGTCATAGGCCGCTACCGCCGGGAACTGTCGCCCGGCGAGGAGATAGTACTCGTCGGCCGCATAGACAAGACGTCTGCCCAGCGACCTCAGGCAGAGCTCTTGCCATTGTTCGACAAGGTCGATCACCGCGGCAGCCTCGGCCACGGTATGGGGACGCATGGACGGCTCGGTCGTGTAGTCGCTCACACCCAGGGGCACACATGCCACGGTGGTCAGGTCGGAGTACTCGTCGACGAGCCCGGCGAGCGTTGTCTCGAGCGCGTCGGCGTCGTTTGTCCCCGGGCACACCACCACCTGGCCGTGCACCTCGATCCCCCCGTCCAACAGGGCCCGCAACCACCGCAGACTCGTCGCCCCGCGGGGATTGCGCAGCATCCGGGCCCGGAGCTCGGGGTCGGTGCTGTGGATGGACACGAACAGCGGCGAGAGCCGCTCGGTGAGGACGCGTTCGAGGTCGAGCTCGGTGAAGCGGGTCAAGGTGGTGAAGTTCCCGTACAGGAACGAGAGGCGATAGTCGTCGTCTTTCAGGTAGAGGCTGCGCCGCATCCCCTTCGGGAGCTGGTAGATGAAACAGAACTCGCAATGGTTGTCACAGGTGCGGACCCGGTCGAACAGTGCCGAGGACACCTCGATGCCCGGGACCTCCCCCGCGGCCTTGCGGAGCTGCACGGTGAGCTCCTCATGTCCCCGGCGGATCTCGAGCTCCGGGTCTGCCTCGTCGACGAAAAGACGGTATTCGATGACGTCTCGTGGCACGCGACCGTCGACGGCGAGGAGCTCGTCGTTGACCCTGAGTCCGGCTCGCTGCGCCGGGGAGGCGTCCGCCACGGAGACCACCCGAGGCGCCGACATGCCATCGAGGCTACTTGGTCCCAACGCCCCACCGGCCCCGGTGGGCTGGCGACACGGGGCCGATAGCCTGGAGAGGTGCCGGTCGAGCGTGTCTTGTTGGCCTCGCCCCGTGGCTTTTGTGCCGGAGTCGAAAAGGCGATCAAAGCCCTGGCGTGGATGGTCCGGGTCTTCGAGCCGCCGGTGTACTGCTACCACGAGATCGTCCACAACCGACATGTCGTGGACCAATTCCGCGCCCGGGGAGTCATCTTCGTCGACGACGTGGACCAGGTCCCCGAGGGTGCTCCTCTCATGCTCTCGGCGCACGGGTCCGCCCCCGCGGTCGTGAGCGCGGCGCGCGGCCGAGGGCGCGTCGTGGTCGACGCCGTCTGTCCGCTCGTCACCAAGGTCCATCACGAGCTCAAGGTCCGAGCCGGGAAGGGATACACGGTCTTGTACGTCGGCCACGAGGGCCATGAGGAGGCGGTCGGCACCATGGCGGTGGCTCCGGACTCGGTTCGCCTGGTGCGCTCCGAGCACGATGTCGAGGTCGCCGCCACCGAGATCGAGCCCGGCGCGCCGGTGGCGCTGTTGGCCCAGACGACGCTGAGTCACGACGAGTGGTCCGACATCATGAACCGGGCCCGGGAACGCTTTCCCGATCTGTGGATGCCCAACCGCTCTGACCTGTGTTTCGCCACCACCAACCGCCAGGCCGCGCTGAAGGTGATCGCCGCTCGATCCGATGCCGTGGTCGTCATCGGCTCGGTCAACTCCTCGAACACCCGCGCCCTCGAAAAGGTGGCCCGCGCCTCGGGATGCCCGCTCGTGCTCCGAGTCAACGAGGCGGCCGAGCTCCCCGACGACCTGACCGGGACGGTCGGAGTCACCGCCGGTGCGTCCGCGCCGGACGAGTTGGTGGAGGCGGTGGTGGCCCGGTTGGCGCCCATCGACGGCGTCGAGGAGGTCCACGTCACCGACGAGGACGAGTACTTCCCTCCCCCTCCCGAACTGCGCGACCTGTTGCGGGGCCTGGCCGCGGCGATGTCGGTGGGCCTGGCCGCACCGGCCCCGCCCGAGGCGGGAGCCGCCGCCGCGGCGGCCTCTGACGGTGAGTCATCCGACGGCGGTGCCGGGGTCGGCGATCGCCACATCTCCGCCGCCGACGTCCTCGCCCGGTTGGCGGGGTGAGCCCGGGCCCCAGTCTCGACGGTCTCCGACTCTCGAGCGGCCCGGGCCGCTGGGTCCTCGCCGCCACCGTGCTCGGATCGGCTATCACCGCCATCGACGCCACGGTGGTCGGCATCGCGTTGCCCGCCATCGGGCACAACTTCGCTCTGCCGGTGGCGAGCCTGCAATGGGTTGTCACCGCCTATCTCGTCTCTCTGGCCGGCCTGCTCCTGGCCGGAGGCGCACTCGGTGACCGCTATGGCCGGCGGCGTGTCTTCATTGTCGGAGTGCTGTGGTTCGCGGTGTCGTCGCTCGTGTGCGCACTGGCTCCCGACGCCGGTGTCCTGATCGCGGGTCGGGCCTTGCAGGGTGTGGGCGGAGCGCTGCTCACGCCGGGCTCGCTCGCCATCCTTCAGGCATCGTTCGTCAAGGATGACCGGGCCCGTGCCATCGGCGCCTGGTCGGGCCTCGGTGGCGTCGCCACCGCCGTCGGCCCGTTCGCCGGCGGCTTTCTCATCAGCGCCGTCTCGTGGCGGCTCATCTTCTTGATCAACTTTCCTCTGTCCATCGTGGTCGTGGTCATCGCCAACCGACATGTCCCCGAGACACGCGATCCCGCCGCCGCGGGGCCCGTGGACGTCCTCGGTGCCACCCTGGTGACGCTGGGACTGGTCGGCTTGGCGGGTGGACTGATCGAAGCCCCGAGCGACGGATGGTCCTCACCCTTCGTCGTGGCGCTGCTGGCAATGGCGGTCGTGGCGTTCGTCGCATTCGTGGTGGCAGAAGGACGCGAGCGCTATCCCATGCTGCCTCTGGCCATCTTCCGCAGCCGGCAGTTCAGCGCCACCAACGCGGTGACGTTCGTGGTCTACGCGGCGATCGGCGGTGCCCTGTTCCTCTTGCCGGTCCAACTCCAACAGGTCTCGCATTACAGCCCCCTCGAGGCGGGAAGCTCCCTTTTGCCCTTGACCGTGGTGATGCTCGCCTTCTCGGCTCGATCGGGGGCGTTGGCGGTCCGCCTCGGTCCCCGACTGCAGATGACGGTCGGCCCGGTCGTGGTGGGCGCGGGAATGGTCCTCCTTCGGCTCATCGGACCGTCGGGCGACTACGTGACCGAGGTCCTGCCGGGGGTTCTCCTCCTCGCCCTGGGGCTCGTGATCACCGTGGCGCCCTTGACCGCCACGGCCCTGGCTTCTGCCCCCGTCGAGCACGCCGGGATGGCCTCGGCGGTCAACAACGACGTGGCCCGGGCCGGGGGGTTGATCGCGGTGGCCCTGTTGCCGGTGCTGTCGGGTCTGACGGGCCACAGCTATGTCCATCCCGCGGAGTTCGCGGCGGGGTTCGGTCATGCCGTGGTCTTCGCCGGTGCCGCCGCGGCGGCCGGGGGACTCCTGGCCGCCGCTTTGATCCAGAACCCCGGAGCCGCCGAGCGCCTCAGGGACCGCGATCGGGCCCGTCGGCAAGGCGGGGCGGCTGTGTGTTGTCCCCTCGAGGCCACCCCGTTGGGCTCCCCCGGTCGCGATCCGGTCGAATCGAGCCTGTGAGGTCGCTGAGGAAAGGGCCCGATGGGCTCTGTTCACGGCGCCTCGGAGCCCGGAGTGCGAGAATGACGCCATGAGCACGACCACCGCAAAGACGACCAGTACCAGCAGCTTCCGGCGGATGGACGAGTCCAGCGCCGAGCAGTGGGCCGAGATCGGAGCCCTCACGGCGAAGCGCCAGGCCCGGGTGGCCACCCAGGTGCTGGCCATGCTCGAGGGGCTCGGTGACATCACCGACGGGTTCGCAGTGGACCAGCTCCGACACTCGTTGCAGACCGCCACCCGTGCCGAGGAGGCCGGGGCCGACCCGGAGATGGTGGTGGCGGCGTTGTGCCACGACATCGGTAAGTTCGTGTCGGTGCCCAACCATCCTCGCATCGCGGCGGAGATCCTGCGGCCGTACGTGCGAGACGAGGTCTTTCACGTGATCTTCACCCATCAGGACTTCCAAGGTCGCCACTACTACCACCACTTCGGCGGCGACCCCGAGTCCCGCGAGCAGTACCGCCGCGAAGCCTGGTTCTCACTGGGTGAGCGGTTCGCAGACGAGTGGGACCAGACGAGCTTCGACCCCGACTACCCCACCGAGTCCCTCGACCATTTCGAGCCGCTCGTACGCGAGGTCTTCGCCCGGCCCAAGAGCTTCTGATGAGTTCGAGAAAGGGCACAACGCCTTCGGCCTGCAGTACGCGCGTGTGATCGTGCGCACCCGGCTGCGCGATCGCCGCTGACCTGATTCGCTCAGGAGCGGATCTGGTGCTTTCCCGCGCGGCGCGTCACGTGCGCCGTCCCGGTGCTCGGATGATGGCGGCCTTCATCGCCGTGCCGAGCGCGATCTTCGGTCTCCCCGCCGCGGCCGGGGTCACGTGGCTCGTGAGCGACAACCTCATCCAGAACTTCCCCTTGCGGGTCCTGGTGGGGATCGATCTACGCCACGGCCACGCCCCGGTGTGGGACCCCTACCTCTGGAGCGGGTCGCCGCTGTTGTCCGGCTTCAACGCCGGCGCCGCCTACCCCGCCACGTGGCTCTTCAGCGTCCTGCCCGGAGCATTCGCCTGGGTCGTGAACCAGGCCTTGGTGCAGATCGTCGCCGCGCTGGGCATGGTAGTGCTGCTGCGGGTGCTCGGTCGGTCCTGGACCGCGTCCGGACTGGGGGCGGTCGCCTTCTCCTACGGCGGCTTCATGGCGGCCCAGAGCGTCCACATCGACCTCATCGAAGCGGGCGCCTGGTTGCCGTGGGCGTTCGCGGCGCTCGACCGCCTCGCCCATCGCCCTCAGGGTCGCTCGGCGGCACCGTGGGTGGGCATGCTCGGTGCCTCGGTCGGGCTCATGGGGTTGTCAGGGGCGGCCGAGCCCATTCTCGACGGCGGGGTCGTGCTCGGCCTCTACGCGTTGTGGCTCTTCTGGCGCACGCCTTCTCGACGGTGGTCCATCGCCTTCGGGGTCGCCGCCGGTGTGGTGCTCGGCCTGGCCTTGGCGGGGGCACAGCTCGTGCCCGGCGCACTCATCCAGGAGCAGTCGCAACGGGCCGTCCACGACTACTGGTACTTCACGTCGGGCTCGATGAACAAGTCGCTGACCCTGCTCGGGCTCGATCCCTTGGTGCTCGGGACGAGTGGCACGTTCCCGGTGCACTTCTTCGGCACCTACAGCCTCCCCGAAGTGTCGTCCTACATCGGCATCATGCCGCTCATGGGCGTCGTCGGGCTGTTGGCGCGTCGTCATCGCCGTGACGCGGAGTCGCCTCACTGGTTGATCTGGTACGTCGTCTTGGCTCTCGGGCTGCTCCTCACCTGGGGCGGGTTCACCCCGCTCGGCCACGTGTTCTTCCACCTCCCCTTGTTCAATCGCCAGCGGTTGCTGGCTCGGAACCTCTTGGAGGTCGACCTCGCCGTGGCTGTGTTGTTCGCGACCTGGGTCGACCACATGTTCCTCTCGCCGTCCCCCGCGGTTGTCCCGATGACCTCGACGGGCGCGGCCCGGTCCGGGTGGTGGCGCCGATTGCCGGGCACCGAGGGGTGGCGGTCGGACATCGTGCTTCCTCTCGTTCCCCCACTGGCGGTGGTGGGTCTGCAGATCGTCCTTCTGGTCGGTGGGACGTGGCTTCCCCATTTCCTACACGTTCCGGGGCGCGTGACCAGGTCGTCGCTGTGGCCGTTGGTGGCCTTCCTCACCGTCCCGAGTGCCATCTCGGGGTGGGCCATGTGGCTCGTTCTGCGTCGTCAGCGTCTGGCCCGGATCATGCCCCGCCTGCTCACGATGGTCATGGTCGTCGACCTGCTGGTGTTCAACGGGTTCATCCAGGGATCTCCTGATCCGGTAGGGGCCACCGACAACAGCGCCACGGCCAACGCCTTGGCGTCGTTCGTCGCCGCCCAGGAACCGGCTCCGGCCGGCGAGCAGCACCGGGTGGCCCTGTTCGACCCCGACCGTTACTACTCGGTGGCGGCCGAGCGCATCGGTCAGCCCGACCTCACCATCTTGCGGGGCTTGAGCAGCGTGCAGGGATACGGTGCCGTCGTCGACGCCAACTACGACCGGGGCACCGACACCCACACCCAGCTCAACATGAAGCCCGCCGCTCTGGCCGACGGTACCTTCGCGCAGCTCGACCTGGGCGTGTTGGCGACGGTGCCGGAGTACTTCGTGCACGTGGCTGTGGCCGCGCCGGGGTCGCCGCAGAGCATCATCTCCGGGGCGACGCGCCTCCCTCCGGTCGGGCCCTCGCCCCAGGCACCTCCCGATGTGAGCACTCCCGCGCCCACGCCGACCGGCGACTACCAGTACGCGCCGGCGCCGGCGCCGACCGTGTCAGTCGTGGCCGGACGCCTCCGCACCCAGTATTTCGGCACCGTCTTGTCGGTGTCCTCGGTCTCGGTCCCGGTGCGATCGGGCCCGGGACCGATTCGGCTTCGGGTGGGACTGGTCGATGCCGACGGGAGCCACACCACCTGGATCGGCTCGGCTCCGGCGGCGCCGGGCAATCACCGCGTCAGCGCGCCCACGCCCACCCTGGCGAGCGGGGTCGTGTTCGAGGTCGGTCCGCAGAACCACGGGCCCGGCCCGTCGGGCGGCCGCGTGGTGATGGGCGCTGCGTTGGTGCGCACCTCCGGCCAGGGGACCTATCGCGTCGACGGAGCGCTTCGTGATGCGGTGACGTCGCCGCGTTGGCGATACCGGGGCATGATCGGCGCCTTCTCGATCTTCACCCAGTCGTCTGCGGCGGGCCGGGCCTGGGTCCGAGGTGACGCCAAGAGCGCCGTACGGGTGGTGTCGAGCACCCCGTGGGGGGACGAGACGGTGCGGGTCACCACCTCTCGCCCGGCCACCCTGGTGCGGTCCGAGCAATTCGCCACCGGCTGGCAGGCCACGATCATCACCACCGACGCCGGTGCCAAGACCCAACACCACGCCAGCGCGGTCCGACGCGACGGCCTCATCCAGGCCGTGGCCGTCCCGGAGGGCACATCGCTCGTCCACTTCACCTACCGGCCGCACCGCGTGCTCGAGGGCTTCATCGCCTCGGGCCTCGGGTTCATCGTGCTGGTCGGCCTCGTGGCGTGGCCCGTTGTTCGGCGTCGTCGTAGAGGGTCTGGAGCTCGCCACGCAGCTGCTCGGTGAGCGCGTGGACCTGGGTGCGCGGCACCCGACCCCGCGTCGAGCGCTCGGGAGCAGCGATGGCCGGCCCCACCACGACGTGGACTTTGACCGGGCGGACGAACTTGGATCCCTTGGGCATGGCCTCGGCCGTGCCACCGATCCCGATGGGGACGATGGGGGCGCCGGTGCGCGCCGCCAGGAAGGCCGCGCCTTCGTGGAGGTCGTCGACGACGGGCCCCGCCCGTCTCGTGCCCTCGGGGAACAAGATGAGCACGTCTCCGCGTTCGAGGACGTCCTGGGCGCGCTCGAGAGCGAGGCGGTCGGCCCCGTCGCGATGGACCGGGAAGGCACCCACGGAGTCGAGGAACGATCCCAACAGAGGGGTCTTCCACATCTCCTCTTTGGTCATGTAGAAGATCTTGCGCTTGGTGACCTCCGACACGACGAAGAAGTCCATGAAGCTGCGATGGACCGGGGCCAAGATCACCGGGCCCGTGGCCGGGACGGCGTCCGCACCTCGGACTTCGACGCGCCAGTAGGCCCGGTTGATGAGGTGCACGAGTAGGCGCAGCACGCGGTAGACGCCCGAGGGGAAGCGCACCGAGGCGCGGCGCCGGGTCGTCCCCGCGTCCTCGTCGATGTCCAGGTGAGGCTTCACAGGCATGCGAGCACCTCCTCGAGCACAGCCCGCGTCGACTTGCCGGTCGAGTCGATCACTTTGGCATCTGCGGCGACGTCCTCGGGCGATAGCAGCGGCGAGGCGAGCCGAGTGGAGTCGAGCCGGTCACGGCGTACCAGGTCGTCGTGGACGGCTTCCACGCTGCGCCCGTCGGCGCGCTGGCGGGCCCGCCGTCGGGCCCGCGTCTGGGTCGCGGCGGTCAGGTAGATCTTGACG
>Ga0307372_10006607_pt1 | contig 16875 bp, 21 predicted proteins | sample OX1MG_FD_202533 | JGI IMG/M metagenome (GOLD analysis project Ga0307372, IMG submission 202533) | Soil microbial communities from Risofladan, Vaasa, Finland - OX-1 | ecosystem: Environmental > Terrestrial > Soil > Coastal area > Acid sulfate soil | place: Finland: Risofladan, Vaasa | collected... | reverse complement strand
GTGAGGGCTACGCGTGCGGCCTCATTGCCCGCACCAAGTCACAACTCGACGAGACCGCCGACCTGATTCGCGCGGCCGGCGGCAAAGCCGTCGTCACGCCGACCGACGTCTCGAACCGCGCGCAGGTGGTCGCCGCGGTGGCCACGGTTGAGCGCGAGCTCGGCCCGATCGGCGTGCTGGTCAACAATGCCGGGGCCTATCTGCGCAAAGCCTTCGTCGAAATCACCGAAGAGGATTTTGACTTCCAGCTCAAGGTCAACTGCTACGGCCCGTTCTTCGTCACGCAGGCGGTGGTCGGCGGGATGGCTGAACGCGGCGCCGGGACGATCATCTTCGTGCTCGGCTCGGAGACCCGCGGCGGCCCGGCTCAGTATGCGGCGTACAACGCCTCCAAGGTGGCGCAGCGCGCGCTGGCCGAATCGGTGGCCTACGAGTTCATGCATCGCGGCGTCCATGCGGTCGCGCTCGACGTCGACGGCGCGGTCGGCCTGCCGCGCGTGACCGACGCGGCACACGACGAGGAGCCCGACCATTTCGTCTCGACCGAGGCCATTTGCAATGAGTTGGTGCATGTGATTAACCAGCCGCGCAACGCGTGGACCTTCGCAGTCGATCTGCGATCGTTCTGGCAATGGCGTCCGCGGGTCGCGGCCAAGAAAAAGGCCTAGCCGCCACGCATCCGCGGGCGGCGCGCAAAAGCGGCGCGCGATAGTTTTGCGGGGGCGCGCCGGGCTATACTGCCGCAGCTTCCGCAGCGCCGAAACGTTTTGCCGTCGCGGCGGCAGAGATGTGGCGGCGCGGCCTGCATCGGGTCGGGGTGTGGCGCAGCCTGGTAGCGCACACGCTTGGGGTGCGTGTGGTCGCCGGTTCAAATCCGGCCACCCCGACCAACCTAAAATCCTGCAAATCCAAGGAGTTTTCCGAGGTTTGACGAGGTAGATCTCGGCCCGCGCCGGAAGCACGTACACCGCCCGTCGCACCTGCCCGTACAGCTCCACGCCTTTCATCCCTCCGCCTTCAACTCTCCGGGTTGAAGGCTATCGCGTGCTGGAGTTTTACTCCGGCGCAACCGGTCCTTCCGGCCGCCTCACTGAGGAATTTTCTCTCCGGCGCTTACAGTTGATAAAACACGCCCGCTACTACTGGCTCTTGCTGGCGGAGAGCCACCTCACACGGCGGCTGTTCGCCGGCTTACTGCGGAAGATCATGGCTTTGCCGGTGCCGCCGGGATAGCGGATGGTTGGGTTGCGGAGACCATGTCTGAGGAAGCAAGAAGCGAGGGACCAGTGCGTGAAAAATCCGTTTCCAAGAGAACCGATGTAGAACCGCGAGGCTGTCCAGGGGCTCGACCCCGGCTCACCTGCGGAAACCGGAGTGTGGTTCCGGCGCGGTCGTCTGCTCATGGTCTCTCCTGTTGGGCTGCCATATTGGCCGCCCGCAGGCAGAAACTCCACTTACCCCGCTGTCCAGATTCTCCCGGCCAGCGCTCAATCCGGTAGCGGTGTCGCGAGCAAATCAGCTATACGCGAGGCGTCGACTAATCAACGACCGAAATTCAATGAGCGAGGCAGTGCGATGGCGAAACGAAAGATATTGATTGCGGGAGCGTCCGGCTTGGTCGGCTATGCGGCGGTGCGCCATTTCGCAAAACTCGAAGGGTGGGAAGTGCTGGCGGTGTCGCGCCGGACGCCCGCTCCGATCGACGGTGCGACATTCATATCGATCGACCTGCTCGATGCCCGCCAATGCGAATCGGTATTTTCGCAGATGTCCGATGTGACTCACGTCGCGTATGCGGCGGTGAACGAGAAGCCGAATCTGCTCGAAGGTTGGCTCGAACGCAAACAGATGGAAGTGAATCTATCGATGCTGCGAAATCTGTTCGAACCGCTGCATAAGGCCGCAAAGAACCTCAAACACGTTACTGTACTGCAAGGCACCAAGGCATACGGGGCGCATGTCGGCCCGATGGCAACTCCGGCGCGCGAGCGCGCGCCGCGCCATCCGCATGAAAACTTTTACTGGCTCCAGGAGGATTACATTCGCGAGAAGCAGACCGGACGCACCTGGGCATGGACCATACTGCGGCCCCAACTGGTACTGGGCGAGGCGGTGGGGAGCAACCTCAACGTGATACCGGCGATCGGCGTTTATGCGGCGATCTTGAAGGAAGCCGGGATGCCGCTGGCGTTTCCCGGCGGTCCGTCCTACCTGTTCGAGTTGGTCGACGTCGACCTGCTCGCGCGATCGATGGAATGGGCCGCGACCACGCCAGCCTGCCGCAACGAGCATTTCAATATCACCAACGGCGATGTGTTCCGATGGCCGGACGTGTGGCCGACGGTCGCCGAAGCACTCGGGATGACGGTCGGTGCGCCGCGGCCCATGTCGCTGGTCAAAGAGATGCCCAAGCAGGCGGCGCAATGGGCCGCGATCGTGCGAAAGTACGGTCTGGCTGCGCCGGAGGACATGCACCAGTTTGTCGGCGAATCATTCGGGCTCACCGACTTCGCCTTTGCCTATGGAGTGAAGGAACCAAATCCAATCCTGGTCAGCACGATCAAGGCTCGCCAGGCCGGCTTCCACGATTGTATCGACAGCGAGGATCTCCTGAGAAAATGCTTTCGCCGATTTCAGGAACTGAGATTACTCCCGATGCCTGGCTAATGGATTTTATGATGGCTCGCACCGATCGCACGTCTGCGAATCGACGTCGCTATCTCTGTCGCACCCATTAAGTCAGGCCGCATCGAGCGCGCGTACGAATTCGTCGAGCAGGTCGCGCCAATGCTCAGTGCCAACTGAGATTCGTACCATCGATTCGGTAATGCCCGCGGCGGAGAACTCCTGTGCTGAAAGCTCGCTATGCGTCGTGGTCATGGGATGGCACACCAGCGATTCGACGCCACCCATGCTGACGGCATTCTTGGCGATTTTCAGGCGCCGCAAAAAATCGAAAGCCGCACGCTTTCCGCCCTTGACCTCAATCGTCACCAGCGAACCGGGATAGTCAGTCTGCGCGTCGCGAATCCTGATCTGCTCCGGATCCTTGAACAGCGACGGATAGATGACTCGGTCCACGCCCGGGTGCCTGGCTAACTGTTCGGCGATGCGCTGCGCGTTCTTGCTCTGCCGGTTCATCCGCAACCCGACCGTCGAGAGCCGCGAATCAAGGATCCAGCATTCGTCCGCCTGCAGAATGTTGCCGAACAGCGCGCGCATCCCGGTCAGGCTCTGGATCAGTTCCGGATCATCCGACAATACGGCGCCGGCAAGCAGGTCGCTGAATCCACCGAGAAACTTGGTCGCGGAATAGACCGCGAGGTCGGCGCCGATCGCCAGCGGATGCTGAAACGTGGGGCCCAGCAGCGTGTTATCCACCGCCAGCAGCGGGCGCTTCGGATGGCGCCGGACGGCCGCTGCCGCCCGCGCAATATCGGTCATCATCAGCGTGGGATTGGCCGGACTCTCGATCAGCACCAGCCTGGCGTTCGGCGACCGCTCAATCGCTTCATCCAGCGCATTCGCATCGCCCGCGGGAACCGATCGCGCCTGGAAGCCCAGCGGCTCGATCACCTGATGAATCAGGTGTTGTGTTCCCCCATACAGCGGCTGGGTATAAATCAACTCGCTGCCGCGCTCGAGAAAGGTCAGCATCACGGTCACAATCGCCGCCATTCCTGAGTTGAAGACCGCGGCGAAGCGGGCGCCGCGCTCCAGCGGCACGAGTTGTTCTTCGAGAATTTCGGCATTCGGATGATTTAGCCGCGCATAAATCAGATCCGGACGGTCCTCGCCAACCGGCGAGATCTTTCCGAGGACGATTCCAAATGCGCGCTCGGCCGCTTCCGGACTGGGAAATACGAATGTCGAGCTGCGGTAGACCGGCGGTCGTGCCGCTCCGACCGACAGCGCCGGATCGAAGCCCCGGGTCAGTACCGCCGTCTCCGGCCTCACGCGATAGGAAATCCTGGCCATTGGTATGCTCCATGACTAACGAAGGGATCCTGCTCTTAGATTGAAGCATGCATGCGCGGCAGCGCAAACCGTTACCGTCGGCACGCGCTGGCCGATGAACGCCTCTCGTACCCGCAAATCGCGAACTCTTTCCGGCCACGGGCTTTCGATGGAGTTCGTGTCACGGACCTGCCGTGCCGTAGATAGCTACACACAACGCGGCTACAGCCCTAATAACCCCTTCGCATTGCCGCGCAGAATCTTTGCCTCGTCGGCGGCATCCAATCCAAGCGCTCTGACCTCTTCGATAGGATGAGCCAGTCCAGCCGGCAACGGATAGTCAGTTCCGACCACGAAACGATCGGCGCCGTAGGTCCTGACCAGGTGGCCGAGCATGGCACGATTATGCGCGATAATGTCGAAGTTAAATTGAGACACGTAGGTCGACGGCGGCCGTGGAATCGCGCTACGGCATTCGGAAACCAGCCGATATCCCATATCGAGACGCCCGACGATCGCGGGCAGCGCACCGCCCGCATGGTACAGAACAATTCGCAGCTTCGGATGCCGCTCGAGCACACCGCCGTAAATCAACAGTGCCGCGGCCATCCCGGTGTCGTACAGGTTGCCAACCAGGTTGCCAAGGAAATATCGCGCGAGCGCACCGGTCGGCGCCGCCTCGAACGGATGTATACACACCACCATCCCCAGCGCCTCAGCGGCTTCCCAGAAGGGTCCGAAGTCCGCTTCATCAAGTTGGCGCTCAATCACTTTCGGCGGAATCTCAACTCCGCGAAGTCCCAGCCTGGCGGCACGTTCCAGTTCTTTCGCAGCCGCGGCGGGATCCTGCATCGGTACCGAGGCCAACGCGACAAAGTGCGCCGGGTCGCTCGCCGCGAGCGCCACCATCGCATCGTTGTTGACCTGAGCGATCGCAAGCCCGAGCGCGGCATCGACGTCCGGATACATCAGGAATGGCACGCACGACACCGCCTGGGTTGCGATGCCCCCGCGCTGCATGTCCACGATACGCGCGCCGGCGTTTGATATTGGACCATCGATCGGCCGCAGCGCCTTTTCCTGGACCAAAAAGAATCTGCGGCCCTCGCGCTCGACGATCCGTGTGCCGTAGTGCTTTCCATCTCGCGCAAGATGTTCGATCACCTCGGGCGCGATGAAGTGATTGTGCATGTCGATTGCGTCCATGCCCACTCCGCAATACCGTTAGCCTATAGTATGAAACTAATCTTTCCGTGGGGGCGCAACGCTTCATTATCGAGCGTGGCTCTTCGACGCCGAATCTTCAGGGTCTGCCCATTGCGCACCAGCCGGTAGTCGTAACGGCCAATGTAGCTATCGACCGATTCGTGGCGCATCCGATGCACCGCGAAGTTCGCTGCCACGACAATCTCTTCGCCATCGACGCCGAGCACGCGCACGTTCGTTACCAATCGGCGCGTGCGCGAAGGAGGGTTCTCGGCCCATGCCGCCTTGCCCAGCAATTGCTTCACGCGGGATCGGATTCGGACAATATCGTCGGCAATTATAAACAGCGTATTACGCGAGTCGCCTTCGGGAACATCAGTCGGCGGGATTTCGTAAGTCGCGTCTTCGCAAAGCAGTTCGAGCCATTCTTCCAGCCGCCACTCGTCAAGCAAAGCCGCTTCGCTGAAGAGCAAGTCCTCGACTTCCTGCCGACTCGGAATGTCACCCGCGTTCACGCGGCCTTCCTTGCGCGCTTCAATTGCGGCTCAGTCATCAATTGATTCCAACGGCGCCAGAACGCGCGCATCTGCAACTCGTCGGTAATCGATGGATGCTCGCGCTTCATCCCGCGCGAGATGTCGGACCATCCAACCTCCCGATTCGCAAAACCGCGCTGGCAAGACTCGAGCATCTCGACGTCGTCCGGCGTCGCAAATCCTCCGGGACCGAGAAAGGTAAGGAAATTATCCAGACGCAGAGCGGAGTCCTCGGCAGTTTCCTCGCTCGGTGCAAGCGCCCACGCGCTGACTTCCATATAGTCAGGTGACACCGGATAAAAACTCCGAATAGTAATCGCCATGATATCGTTGATCACGAGATTGGGGAAAATGCCAAGGTTGCGGCTGGTCTCGCATATCCGGCCGGCACGCTCCGAACCGAAGCGATCGTCGAACTTGCGCCGCAACTCCTCGAAATGCTGCTTGCGATGCTCGCCGAAGGGCGCCGCCCACTGCGCGATCGGCCGTCCCCACGGGCTGTCATATTCCAGCACCGCATGGCCATTACCCAGATCGACCGCGCACTGCCGGCGCGACGCGATATTGCCAGCCTTCATCTGGATTCCGGCGTCGGCCAGAAACGTAAAATAGCGTTGATGCGTCGGCAGGCCATGATAGCCATCGTAGCTGTTCTCGACCAGCAACTTCCAATTCGCACGCGCACTATATGCCTGCTGGCCGGCGACCACCTTCATGCCTATTTCAGATTGGTCAGCGACCAGATCGAGGTACTCGCGCGCTCCGGCCAGATAGTTATAGAGACTTTGCGCCGAGGGATCGAAGCACGCGAAGATAAAGCCCCTATACGTTTCCACTTTGGACGGCGCGGCCAACCCCATGTCATCGCGCTTAAAGGCGTCGCTGTAGGAATCCTCGCCGGGTACACCGACCAGTTGGCCGCGCGAGCTGTAGGTCCATGCATGATAGGGGCATTGGAAGGTCCGGGCATTACCCATTTTAGTCCGGCAGACGATCGCGCCGCGATGCGTGCAGGTATTGAGCAGCACGCGGACCGTGTTGTCATCGCCGCGCACCAGTATGATCGGACGGCCCGCAACCTTGCGCGAACGATAATCGCCGGCATGTGGGACCTCCGAATCGTGCCCGACATAGAGCCAGCACTTGTCGAAAATTCGGCGGCGTTCCTGCTCAAGGCATTCCCGCTCAGTGAAGACACGGCGATTTACGCGAAACAGTCCCGCTTTCTGATCATCGAGGATGAAAGCCTCAGCCGATTTATCCATGATGTTTCTCCTGCCCTTCGCAGCGAATCGTCACCTTTGTTTCGACGCTGGATCCCAAGCCCAATATTGCGCGATCGCGCCGGCATCGACGCGAAGGTCGGTGCCCGTAATCATCGCGGCATCGTCCGACGCCAGGAACGCCGCGGCTTGTCCGTAGTCATGCGGACTCGGCAGCTTCTGCATTGCGACCCGATCGCGAAACGGTTTGAAGGCTTGTTCGAGACGCGCCAGGTCATCAGGCTTTGCATTTTTGCGGCCCCATCGCGCGGCACGATCCAGCGATTCCGCTGGATCGGTTGCAGTCGGCGTCAAACTGTTGACCCGGATGCCGTGCGCAATCAGTTCCATCGCAGCCGAGCGCGTGAAATTCAAAAGTCCGCTCTTGCCAGTACAGTAGGCAATGTTGTTGGGCTCACCCTGATGTCCGGCGGTCGAAATGATATTGATAATGCTACCGTGCCGACCCTGTTCAATCATCAGTTTGGCGACATGCTTGGTGAACAGAAAGGTGCCGGTGAGAATGATCGCGAGCTGACGCTGCCACTGCTCTAGCGGCATGTCGATGACGCCCTTCTTATTAAAGATAACCGCGCTATTGACCAGGATGTCGATGCCACCGAAAGCCTCACGCGCGGCGCCGACCGCGGCAGCTACCTGTTGCTCATCGGTAACGTCACAAGTCACCGCAATCGCGCGGGCGCCGATACTCTTTAGGTAACGCGCACAGTCCGCGGCATTCTCGGCGCGGGAGTCGACGCAGACGATCGCGGCTCCCTCGGCCGCGAGACTCTCGGCTATGCCGCCGCCAATGTTGGCACTCGTCCCGGTAACCAATGCGATCCTGCCGCCAAGCTTCATTGAGTTCTCCGCAATTGCCGATCAACGCGGCGGCGCCGTCAGAAAACATTTCGACGAATTGAAAATCCAGGTCTCGATAAACTCCATTTCCGCCGGCCTGCGCTCAAGCTCCGCGAGCGCGCCCGCGAGACACATCCAGTTGAGAATTTCCTGCTGGCCGCTCGTCTCGACTGATGCCGCGGGATAGTTCCGCCAAGCGTCGTAGTTTCCCGCGCACAACGCTTCGAACAGCATCCGATCCGCAGGCGTGTCCGGATACAGGTAATGGTTCTTCTCCGCGAGGAACGCATGCGACCATCCCGACGAGGCGAGCAACGCGACGCGCCACCGACTGGCGGCAAAGAGGCGCGCAGTCGCCGCACCGAGATCGAACAGGCGCCGCGGGGTCGGCGCAGGCGGATCCAGTTGCGAGTCCGTGGGCGGATTCTCGAACATCGGCAAACCGCCGCGTTGCGCGATCACCTTCCGCCCGTAGCAGTTTATCGCGAAAGGAATTATCTGATAGGGAAATCCCTTGCGATCGTAATTGAGATACATCACCGCGTTGGCGAACGCGTGACCCAGCGGATGATGCAGCGGCTTATACGAATAGGCGGTGTCGAATCCCGCTTCGATCAATCCGCCAGCAAGATATTTTGCCGCGGCCACGTTGCCCGGCGCATGGAATTTCGTCTCAACTGGTTCGTTCCAGATATTGTTCGCCGGCGGACCAAATTCAAATCCTTCGTGCGCATATATACAGTACGGCGGAACGATATCCTCACGAAAATTTTCATACTGATCGTCGCCCCACACGACGATAAAATCAGGATTAAACTCGTCGATTTGCGCGCGGGTCTTGCGCAGCGCCTGTACGAGGCGCTCGCGATGGAGGCGTGCCGCGGCCAGGCCCTGGTCGGTGCCCCATTCCCGGCGCATGCCTTCGGGCCAGCTTTCGCTTCGCCGGTATTTCTCGGGCAGATGCGGGTTCTCGAGCATCCGCCTGAGAATCCACGACATCACTTCGTCGCGTCCGGCGAGCGGCGGATAGTGAGTGATGCCAACCGCGAGAATGTCACCCATTTGCGTGTTCCCCGCTCCAGTTATAACTATTGAGACATCCCAACCCGTCAGGTCCGGCTGCTATCGTCGCGAAGAATCCGCTTCTCATACAGCATCGTGATTCGCTCATTCGAATATCCAAGGACGCCGGATAGTACATTCGCGTTATCGGCGCCGAGTGCCGGAACGTGCTTTCGCGCGCGCGCCACGCTCCGCACAAATTTGAACGCGGGATTCGGCACCTTGAGCGGCCCCGCGCCATCATCGATCGCCTCGAAGCTCCGGCGCTCCGCGAGATGCGGCTGCTCGAGGATCTCCCGCACGGTATAGTAGCGCGAGCAGGGAACATCACCCGCAGTGAGTATCGCCTCGCACTCGGCGGCGGTCTTGTTCGCGGCCCACTCGTCGAGCAGCGACATAATCGTGGTCCAGTTATCGAGGCGGTCACGCACCGTGGCAAAGCGCGGATCGGCGGCGTATTCGGGATGTCCAATGGCTCGCCACAGGGCCGCGAAGTTATTCGGCTTGACCGCCGCGATCATCACGAAGCCGTCTTTGGCGCGCGTCGGCTGAAAGATATTGTTCTTCTTTTTTTGCGGGAATTGAGCTTCCTGAAATTCGTAGACCAGCATGCCGAGCACACCGTCCATCATCGCGAGATCGACATGGTCGCCGCGTCCGGTGCGTTCGCGCGCGAGCAGCGCGGACTGGATCGCGCCGAAGGCATACGTCCCGCCGAGCACGTCGCCCACGTAGATGCCGGTGTTGAGCGGACGATCGAGCCCGTTTTGATGCGACAGGTTGACCAGGTCGAAACCGCTGGCCGCGTGGAGCATCGGCGCATAGGCACTGCGCTTCGCCCACGGCCCGGTTTGGCCGAAGCCCGAGATCGAGCAGTAGACGATTCGCGGATTAATCTTCTCGATCGCCGCGTAGTCTAGTCCCATCCGACCCATAACACCCGGCCGGGAATTCTCGACGACGACGTCGCACTTCGTTGCCAGCTCACGGATGAGATCCACGGCACCCGGCTGCCTGAGATCGATCGCGACGCTTTTTTTACCGCAATTCAAATGCGCGAAGTAGGCGCTCTTGCCGGCTCGGAGCGGTGGCTGCGTCCGCACGAAATCGCCTTCCGGCGGCTCGATTTTGATCACCTCGGCGCCCAGATCCGCCAACAGCCGCGTGCAGTGCGGACCCGAGACGATCGTCGTGAAATCGAGCACACGGACGCCGCCAAGGATTTCGCTATTCAATGGCGACCCCGGCGTGCTTCATTTCATTCACCAGCGAGAGCTGCGCGAACCCCACAACATTAGAACTGATTGATCACACTGATGCCGACGTTCTCGAATTTGGACATCTGCTCGAGCACCCCGAACGCCTTTTCCAGCGCGATGGTCTCGGTGATCAGCTTGCGCGGTTCCAGCCGCCCGCGCTCGACCATGCTGAGCATCGCGGGATAGCGGAAGGACTGTATCGCGAGCGAGCCGGTGAACTGGAGTTCCTTGAACACGATCTGATCGATCGGCAGTGCGACTTCGCCCTTTTCGCCTTGCGTGGTGAGTCCGATCTGCACATGGCGGCCGCGCTTGCGCAGGCTCAACACCGCGTTGCGACAGGTGACCGCGATCCCGAGCGCGTCAACGCTGACGTCGGCGCCGCCGTGCGTCAGATCCATCACCGCCTTGACCGGGTCGGTCGTGCGGCCATTGATGACGTCGGTGGCGCCGACCTGTTTCGCCAGGTCCAGCTTGCGATCATCGAGATCGACCGCGATTACCCGCGCGCCCAGCGCCGCCGCAATCTGAATCGCCGACAGTCCGACGCCGCCGCATCCGTAGACCACCACGGTTTCGTCGGCCTTGACCTGCCCCTGGTCGAGGATTCCGTGAAAGGCGGTAACGTAACGGCATCCCATCGAGGACGCCTCGACGAAATCGATCTTGTCGGGGAGCGGTGCGCAATTGAAATCGGCGTGGCTGAGAACGCCGTAGCGCGCATAGCCGCCCATGCCGGCACCCAGGCAATGGTTGGAATGGCCGGTGCGGCAGTCATCGCAGACGCCGCATCCCTGGGCGAGCGGGACCACGACCCGCGTTCCAGGCTTCAGCGTCTTCACGTCCTTGCCCACCTCCTCGATCACGCCCGCGAATTCGTGCCCGAGGATCGCCGGCAGCCGCGGCTTGAAGCCGATCCAGCCCCAGTCGCCCTGCCATAGATGCCAGTCCGATCGGCAGATGCCGCTGCCTTCGACGCGCACGATCGCACCGTCGGCCGGGCACTTCGGCTCAGGCCAGTCCTTGACCACCATCGGCTTGCCGACTTCTTCCATCACCAATGCTTTCATGAGCTGCGCACCTCGCTGCGAATGGCCGGAATGAGAGCGGCATTCCGGGCTTCCTGAGAACTAATCACGTTACGGTACTCGACATCCATATGACTGAGCTTCCAACTCGGCCCGGCGCCGCACTCGAGTCGATCGCTTCGCGATAGCGGTCAATCTTTCAGCGGGATAATCACCATCACGCGCGGCCCGTCGCCGACCGCCCGCGTCGTATGACCTTTGCCGGTCAGGTCCTCGGCGAGAATTCCCTCGCCAGGTCCGAAACGATGCACGGAACCGTCGCCCAGTCCGATCTCGACGCCGCCCGCGAGCGTGATCACGTACTGGCGGCGCGGCGCGTTATGCCAATCGACGAACGCCCCGGGCGCCATCCGCGTGAAGATCACGCCGGTCGCGGGCTGCAGCGCCGTCTGCTCGGCGAATTGCCCCGGCGTAAACGCCATCTTCAGTTCTTCCAGATGGGACTGCTGATCATCACCGGTGAAGAGACGAAATATTCGCATAGCTACAACCTCCGCGGGCGGGTTATCAGTCACATACCGCGCCGGCCACTCAGGAACAAACCTAAGCGGATTAAGCGCAGCGCGATGCGTGCGCCGCAATGCTGCCCGCGCGCCCTGCGACGCATCCGCCGGCGGATCGATCAGACGTGCGCGTGCCGTTCCGACCGCTTCAATTTGGTCAGCCGCAGGAAGTTGCGCACCGGCCGCGGCGGTTTGAGCTGGCTGCCCAAGAGCGCCCATGAGACCTCCGCGACCAGGATATCGCCCTCCGGCGTGACCGCCATCCCATGCGGCGCGATTAGCTGGCCGGGGCCTTCGCCCTGTCCGTTATCGCACAGCCGCGCCTGCAATATTCCATCGAGCGAGTAGATACTCACGCGCGGACCCATGCCCGGACGATTCCACGAGTCCCAGAAATCGCCCAGCCCCTGCGTCCACCATACGGAGCTGAGCTCGCCGATATAGCACAATTGCTCGGGGCTCCGCGTGTCGATACACATCCCGCACGGCATCGCCATCCCGGTCCAGATGTGTTCGAGCTTGCCGTTGGCAGTGAAGACCTGCACGCGATTGTTATGGCGGTCGGCGACGTAGACGTAACCGTCGCGATCGGTCGCGATATTGTGCGGCAGATTGAACTGGCCCGGATCGTTTCCGGGCTGCCCCCATGAATAGAGCAGGCGTCCGTCGGGGGCGTATTTATGCACTTTCGCGTTGAGGTAGCCGTCGGAGACAAAGAAGTCCCCGGTATGCGGATCGATCGCGACGTGCGTGCATTGATTGAACGGCGCGCCGCTCATTGCCTTGGCCGGTTGGCCACTGACGCCGATCGTCATCAGGACCTTGCCCTCCGCGCTGCACTTTCTCACGGTATGGTCGTAAGCGTCGGTGAGCCAGACGCTGTCGTCTGGTCCGATCGTGACGCCGTGGGCGCGCGGAAACATTTTCTTGTCGCCCCAGCTATGCAGAAATTTGCCGTGGCTATCGAGCACCACGACCGGCGTGTCGCCGCGGTTGAACATGTAGACGTTGCCCTTGGAGTCCACGGCGACGCCGGCAATGTCGTACGTCCATCGGTTGGGCATCTCGCCCCACTCTTCGACCACCTCGTAGAGATAATCACCACCGCCGGTCTTCAGAACCATAGTCCGCCCTCCCCGTCCGCGCTGACGCGAAATCGTCGACACCGTCTACTATCGCCCATTTTCTGAGCGCACGGCCAGTGCGCCGGGCGGCGCTTCCTGCCTGGCGGGCCCGCCTGATGAACCGGTCCGCTGGTGGTCGAAATGAGGGTGCGCTTGACAAAGCATCGTAGAAAATGAGAATCATTCTCATTATCAACGAGGCTTACTCCCATGAACCGATATAGTCCCCGCGTCCGGCCAATGGTTTTCGCTCTCCTGAGTGCAATGCTTGCGCTTCCCGCTGTGGCCCATAGCGACGGCAGCGGGCTGAACCTGCGTTTTGCGGACCATCACTTCACGCCGCAAAATCTGGCCGTGCCGGCGGGACAGCCGCTCATGGTCAAGGTCCTCAACGACAGCAAGGAGACGATCGAGTTCGAAAGCTTCAAGCTCAATCGCGAAGTTGCCATGACCCCCGGAGAGACGATCACCGTGCGGATTCCCGCGCTCAGCCCTGGCAGCTACGACTTTTACGACGATTTCCATCAGGACGTGCCCCAGGGCGCGATCGTTGCGAAGTAGCGATCGGCGGGCTCTCGCTAATGCGGATGAATCGCCATGAATTTCGGCAGGCTTGCGTGGATCGCGGGACTGGCATGTATCGCCGCTGCGTCGGCCGCCCAGTTGGTTCCGGTCGAGCGCATAAACCCTCCGCCCACGGGCACGCTCGCGGCTCCGCCCGAGATCGCGGCGACGCTCAAGCGCGCCTGCTATGACTGTCATTCCAGCGCAACCCGCTGGCCATGGTACAGCCGCGTCGCTCCGGTCTCGTGGCTCGTCGTTCGCGACGTGAATCTCGGGCGCAAGGAAGTGAACTTTTCCGATTGGGGGAGCTACTACCCGGTCACCCGGCGGCGCAAGCTCGAATGGATCGGCCGCGCGTTGCGCGAGGAGAAGATGCCGCCCTGGTCCTATCGGCTGATGCATCCAAGCGCGCGCCTTACCGAGGCCGATCGAACCGCGCTGGAACGCTGGATCGAATCCACATTGACGACATCTCCCCCTCCGGGGGAGTGAAAGAGCCTTTGTGAAAAATCCTCTACGACTGATTGTGATCGGAGCCTTGCTGTTCGTTCCTCTTATCTCGGCGAGCCGCGTCCAGGCTCAAGTAGACCCGTGGGAATTCGAAGTTTACCCCTACGCCACCCAGAGCCGCGGAACCGCCGAACTGGAATCCGACAACGCGGTCATTGCCAACGGCCACAGTCACGGCGGAGAGGGCACCGCGGCTGGGATCTTTCGCAGTCAAGGGATGTGGTACAATCAGTACGAATTTACTTACGGCCTTACCGACCGAATCGAGGCGGCGGCATATCTGCTGATGGCTTCACCCGACGGCCACGGCTACTGGTACGCCGGCTCCGAATATCGCCTGCGCGGCCGGCTCTTCGATCCCGACGTGCTGCCGGTGGATCTGGGCTGGTATGCCGAGATCGAATGGCATCAGGCGCCGCAGTTCGACAGTGCCGACGCCGAGATTGAGCTACGCCCAATCATCGAAAAGGATCTCGGGCAATTTTCGCTCATGGTCAACCCGGTCTTCGAGAAGGTGCTGGCCGGAGTGGGCACGAAGCAAGGCTTCGAGTTCGGCTACTCGACCGCCGCCTATTACCGCTGGACGCGCTATCTGTCGCCCGGCCTCGAGTTCTATGGCGCCACCGGTCTGATCGATGACACCGTCCCGCTCAGCCAGCAGCAGCATTACATCTTTCCGGTACTTTGGGGCGAGCTGCCGCATGGAATCGAATATAACTTCGGCCCGGGCTTCGGCCTCACGCGCGGCTCCGACCACGTGATCGTGAAGTTCAATCTCGAGGTCGAGAGCTTCGTCGGCGCGGTCTTCGGGCCGTCTTCCGACAACGGATGGTTCTTTTAGCCGACGGGCTTTGCGCGATGCAATCGGTTTACTACCGATGGCACTCGGGCGCATCGCCACCAGGATGACTTTCACGACGATTCGCGCGCGAATAGCCACTGGCAATTCCCGATTGGCCCGACGCATGTCACGTCGGAACCGCGCGCCCTCGCGAAGCTTCATCCGCGGGCGGGCGCTCGCCTGATGGCGCACGCGTAGTAACTCCGCGGGGACGTTTTCTTTCACCGCGATAGCAGCCGGCACGTACACCGCCATCGACTTCGATCTGTATGGCGGTCAGCGCGATACGCTCGAGCCGAACGTCGAACTCGGCGGATGCAAGGGGCGCTTCAGTTACTACTTGAGCGGATACTATTCGCGCAACGAGGTCGGGCTTCAGCCGCCGACCGACAGCCCCGGCCCGAATCACGACCACTCCGATAATGGCCAGGGCTACGGCTATCTCTCTTACCTGGTGAACTCCGACACGCGGCTTTCGATGGTTACGGGCGTCGCGGTGAACTCGTTCGAGATAGCACCCGAACCGGGCCTGCGCCAGCAGTTCACGCTCGCGGGGGTGCCCGGCTATCCGTCATCGCCGGTCAAGGAAATCGATTTCGAGCGCAACTACCACGGCATCGCGTCGATGCAGGATGCGATCGGCCATGACCTTCACTACCAGGTGGCGGCGTTCAGCCGCTACTACGAGTTGACCTAACCCCCGGACCCGATCGTCGATCTCATATACAACGGCGTCGCGGCCAAAATTGTGCACACCAATTTGATCAACGGGGCACAGGAGGACACCAGCTATCAACTCGATTCGCGGCACACCTTTCGAGCCGGGCGTGGGGGTCGGGCCTGAGCCTGACGTTTGAACGTAATGGACTGCCGGCGTATCTGAATTTTCCTACGCGGTGCTTCAGGCAAAATATATTAGCGCGGGTGCATTCCTGGCCGATGACGCCGCAAAAATAAGTACGGAGCCTGCGACGTGAAGAATCCCGGGATTTTTCGCTGCGCTCAAAATGACCGAGTGGGCCTTGTGCAGAGCTTCCCTAGCTCGCCCGATTCCGCAATCTCATTTCACGGTTGACTCGTGCGACAGTACGATGCGGATGGTTCAATCGAACGCGCGCGGCACTCGCCGAGTCGGCGCGCCAGGAGCGTGAACTTCCGCGCGCGCATCGCACGCGCGCATCCGCCGTAGCGTCCGTCGGCTAACGGTCTTTCGCGTCGCCGCGGGAAGGCTTGACGCGCCGCTCCGCAACCCGACGTGGCGTGCCCGGCGCAGAATCTTTCGGCTTGACCACCCTGGTCAAGGCTTTAGCCGCGCCCGCTACCGATTCCTTGGCCGACCGGGCGGCTTGTTCCACCGTCAATTCGACGTCCTGGACGACCGCGTCGAAAATATCGGTCTTGGCGGGCTTGATTGTTGACCGCTTGCGCATGGAGCGATCATGCCACGGGCGACGCCAATCGTCGAGCGACCGCACCCGCATTCAGTTGCGCAGCAGCGCGATCGATTGCGTGATCCGCTTGACCGGACCGATCAGATGGTCGACCGCGCCGGACAGCAGGCCAAATTGAAGCATCTGCGCCATCAGATTCTTGCCTTGGCGTCCGCGGCCGGCGCGCGGTAAACTTCCAGCCGGGAGGATTGGCGCATGGCGTACATCTGGCTCCCGATCGGCATCGGCGTGGCGATCGGCCTGCTGCTCTGGATGCTCGGACTGCTCGGCCTCGTGCTCTGGATCATCGGCAACCTGATGGCCATACCGTTTCGTTTGCGCGCGGAATTGCGCACGCCGGAGGGCGCCGCGCGGATGGAACAGCGCAAGGTACTGTTCGGCGCAATCATTCGCACCCGCGGGACGCCGGAGCATCGCGCCGCGATCCTGCGTTATCGCGAATTTCAGCGCGCCTGCCGCTAGCGCGGCCGCTCGGCCGCGCGCAGCGCCGTCACCGTCTGATATTTTCAGCGGCGCGCGTTTCTACCGCCCGGCGGCACCGTCAGGAATTTATTCGGGTATGATTTTTTGGCGCGGGGATATGGAGACGCCGAAGTCGCGCAGCGCCTGCGCCCAAGCCTGCGATATGGGAGGCAGATCCTCGGTTGGCCG
>Ga0307372_10006605_pt1 | contig 16878 bp, 13 predicted proteins | sample OX1MG_FD_202533 | JGI IMG/M metagenome (GOLD analysis project Ga0307372, IMG submission 202533) | Soil microbial communities from Risofladan, Vaasa, Finland - OX-1 | ecosystem: Environmental > Terrestrial > Soil > Coastal area > Acid sulfate soil | place: Finland: Risofladan, Vaasa | collected... | reverse complement strand
ACGCCGAGATGGAATCGATGGACGGTCCGACGGGGGCGATGGCCTGGCTGAAGGAGGCGAAAGAGTCCAGGGCCCGGATCTGCGCCTGCAGGGTCTGGTCGAACAGGTCGGCCAGCTGGGTGCCCTCCTGGATGCTGGCCCGGATGGCCGGGCCCTGGCCGGCCGAGGCGATGGCCAGCTGGGAAATGACCGTGGCCAGGTCCTGGCCGTTGACCTCATTCAGGAGGGGGTCGGCGGCCGCCAGCAGCTGGGTGAACTCATCGGACACCGAGGTGTCGGTGATGGTGCCGCCGGCCCGCAGCATCGGGCCGGTCTGGCCATGGGGGAAGGTGAGGTTGACCGTCTCCTCCCCGAAGACGTTCTTCGGGGCAATGGCAGCCTGGGCGTCGACGGGAACGCTGAAGCCGTGGTCCAGCTTCATCTCCACCTCGGCCCGCCGGTCGACCAGCTTGATGGCCGTTACCTCACCCACGGTCACGCCGCGGTACTGCACCTGGGACGAGGGATGCAGGCCTTCCCCGGCCCGGGCGAAGATCCCCTGCACGGGGTACTGGTCGGAGAACGACCCGTAGGACGCCTTCACGATGAGGCCGGAGACGGCCAGGAGGACCACCACGATGGCGGCGCCGATCACGGCCCGGGCCGAGCGGGGCAGTTCGGTCAACCGACGATCCGGGCAGTGGTGCCACTGCCGAACATGAGGAAGGACATGAGCAGGTTGAGCACGACCACGGCGATGATCGAGAGGCGAATGGCCCGCCCGGCCGCCACCCCCACCCCGGCTGGGCCGCCGGTGGCGTAGAAGCCGTAGTAGCAGTGGACCAGGGTGACCACCACGGCAAAGACCATGGCCTTGACGAAGGAGAAGAACAGGTCGATGGGGGGCAGGAAGAGCCGGAAGTAATGGGTGTAGGTGCCGGTGGAGAGGAAGAAGAACTTGGTGGAGATGGCCTCGGTGGCCAGGAAGCTGGCGAAGAGCATGGCCAGGTAGAGCGGAATCATGGTGACCAGCGCCGCCCACACCCGGGTGGTGACCAGGTAGACGAAACTGTCCACGCCCATCACCTCCAGGGCGTCGATCTCCTCTGACACCCGCATGGCGCCCAGCTGGGCGGTGAATCCCGCCCCCACCTGGGCGGCCAGGGCCACCCCGGCCACCAGCGGGGTTATCTCCCGGGTGTTGGCCAGCGAGGAGATGATCCCGGTGAAGGCCTCGGCCCCGATCTGGGACAGACCCTGGAATCCCTCCAGGCCCACCTCCGTACCGGTGAAGAAGGCGATGCTGGCGCCGACGAAGAACATCCCGCCCCCCACCACCAGCGCGCCCGGCCCGATGGTTACGTCGGTCATGAGGGCGAGGATCTCTTGGCGGTACCTGAGGCCCCGCGGCAGGCTGCGCAGGATGCGGCCGTAGAAGGCGAACTGCTGATAGAGGCCGTCGAGAAGGGTGACGGATTGGCGGGCGGGCCGGCCTACGACCCGCTCGATGGCCGGGGCCGCCATCAGATGACCTTCTGGGGGAAGAAGTTGAAATACACGATGGTGAGTACGAAATTGACGAAGAAGGCCAGGATGAACACGATCACCACCGCCTGGTTGACGGCGTCACCGACGCCCTTCGGACCACCCTTGGCGTTGAGGCCCTTGTAACAGGCGACCATGGCGGCAATGAAGCCGAAGGCGGCCGACTTGATGAGGGCCATCCACAGGTCTGGCAGCTGACTCAACTCCGAGAAGGAGGAGAAGAAGCTGCTGGAGGTCACATGGATGACCCGGGTCCCGAAGAACCAGCCGCCGGCTATGCCGGCCACGCTGACGATGGGGTCGAGCAGGATGGCCACCAGGGTGGCGGCCACGATCCGGGGCAGCACCAGGCGCTGGATGGGATTGACGGCCATGACCTCCATGGCCGATATCTCGTCGCGGATCCGCCGGCTGCCGAGGTCGGCGCACATGGCCGAACCACCGGCTCCGGCTATCAGCAGGGCGGTGGCCACCGGCGCCTCCTCCCGGATGACGGCCAGCACCATCGATGCTCCCAGCTGGGACTGGGCGCCGATCTGCTGGAGAAGCGAACCCACCTCCAGGGCGATCACCAGCCCGAAGGGCACCGACACCAGGATGAGGGGCAGGGTCGTGACCCGGGCCAGGAACCAGCACTGGTCGATGAACTCCCGGTAGGGGAAGGTCCGGAACCGGAACTGACGCAGCGCCTCGAGACCCAGGGCGAACATGTTGCCGGTCTCGCGCAGAGCACCGGTCGCCTTCCGGCTGACCGCGGCCGCCATCGCCATGGGTACCTCGACCTCTCCTACTGGCGAGCCCGGCCCACCCTGGTCCGCCGGAGCGGACAGTAGCCGTGCCATCCGCACACGAGTACCCGCCCCAGCGTTGCCACCCAGGGCCCGGGTTAGTGTGCTGACCGTGGCGGAATCGATCGAGCCGGTCATCTCCCTCCGGGGCGTCACCAAGGCCTTCGGGTCCCACACCGTCCTGTCCGATGTCACCTTCGACGTGCCGAAGGGCAAGACCACCGCCATCCTGGGTCCGTCCGGGACCGGCAAGTCGGTGCTGCTCAAGAACATCATCGGCCTGCTCCGCCCCGACGCCGGGGAGATCTGGGTCGAGGGTGAGCAGATCGTGGGGATGAAGGACAAGGACCTGTACCGCATCCGCCGCAAGTTCGGAGTCCTCTTCCAGGACGGTGCCCTGTTCGGGTCGATGACCCTCTACGACAACATCGCCTTTCCCCTGCGCGAGCACACCCGCAAGGGGGAGAAGGAGGTCCGGGAGCTGGTCCACAAGAACGCTGAGCTGGTCGGGCTGATGGACCACCTGCGCAAACTGCCGGGCGAGGTGTCCGGGGGGATGAAGAAGCGGGCCGGCCTGGCCCGGGCCCTGGTGATGGAGCCCGCCATAGTCCTCTTCGATGAGCCCGACTCCGGTCTCGATCCGGTCCGGGTGGCCTACCTCGACGAGCTGGTGCGCAAGTCCCAGGCCGAAACGGGCGCCACTTTCTTCATCATCACCCACAACATCCCCTCGGTCATGCGCACGGCCGACTACATGGGCATTCTCTTCCGCTCCAAGCTGGTCCGCTTCGCCAGCAAGGAGGTGATGCGCACCAGCGACAACCCGATCATCCGGCAGTTCCTGACCGGCAAGGCCGCCGGTCCCATCGGCATGGACGAGATGGCCGACAGCGGGGACATCGACGCCAAGCTGGAGGACTATCCCGAACTGGCCGAGGCTGACGGCGTGCACGACGGCGTCATGAGCGTCTGAGCCGCAGGTACGGTTCCCGGCTCTAGGAGGGATTGAGAGTGAAGACGTTCCGTATCGGATTGAGGCTGGGCGTGCTGGCCGGCCTGGGGGCGGCCATCTACGCCGCCATGAAGGCCCGCCGTCCGGCCGGGGTCGGCTCGGATGACGCCATCGGTGTGCACGGGGACTGGCCGGCGGTCACACCGGCCGAGGGCTCCGGGGACCACCACCCCCACGGGAGGGTGGCCGTCCCCATGGAGGCGGCCGCCATGGGCGCCCCGCCCGCCGTGTCCGATCCGGTCCACCCCCGCGCTCCCGAACCCGAGGTGCCCGTGCCGGCCGAACGGCTGGACCGGCCCGATCCCCACCCTGGTTCCCTGCCCCACATTCCCCCGCCGCCGGCTGACCCTCCGGCGGCGGCCGCTCCGGCGGCGGCCGCTCCGGCGGGGGTCGCTCCAGGCCCGGCACCCGCACCCGCACCCGCACCGGTTCAGCCCAAGGGGGTCGCCCCGGTCAAGAAGGCGGCCCCCCGCCAAGCTCCGGCCAAGAAGGCCGCTCCGGCCAAGAAGGGGGCCACGACGCCGATGAAGGCCGCGCCTCCGCCGACCCCCCCGCCGGCCAAGAAGGCCGCTCCGGCCAAGAAGGCGAGTCCGGTCAAGCCGCCGCCCGCCAAGAAGGCGGCGCCGGTGAAGAAGAGTCCGCCGTCCACTAGAGGCTGACCTGGTGGACGGCCACGATCCCCTCCGAGCCCGACAAGCGGCCGAGCACATCGGAGGGGACGGCCCGGTCGGTGGCCAGGACCATGAGGGCGGCGCCCCCGGAGGGTGAACGGCCCACGGCCATGTTGGCGATGGACAGGCCGGCCTCACCCAGGACGGTGCCGACCACTCCGATCATGCCGGGCCGATCATCGTTGCGGACCACCAGCATGTAGTCGGCGGGGGCCAGATCGACGGTGTGGTCATCGACCATGACGATGCGGGGTTCGGAACGGTGGCCCGAGACGGTGCCGGACACGGAGTGCCCGCCCCCGGAGAGGGTGAGCAGGTTGAGGTAGTCGGGGCTGGCCGAACTGGTCGTCTCCCTGACTTCGATCCCCCGCTCCTCGGCCATGCGGGGGGCGTTGACGTAGGAGACGGGCTCCTCGCTCATCCCGCCGGCCCCGAACAGACCCCGTAGAGCGGAAAGGGTGAGGATGCGGGTGTCGTGATCGGCCAGGCCGCCCTGATAGGTGATCTCGACCACCGGCGGCAGCCCGCCGTGGAGGCTGGCGAAGACCCGGCCCAGCATGTCGGCCACCCCGAGGTACGGCCGCACCGGCTCGGCCACCTCCCCGGCCGACACATTGAGGGCGAACGGGACCAGGTCGCCCGCCAGGGCCAGGAGCACCTGCTCGGCAATGGTCAGTCCCGCCTTATCCTGGGCGTCCTGCGTACTCGCCCCCAGGTGCGGCGTCACCACCACGTTGGGCAGCTCGAACAGCGGCGAAGTGGTGTTGGGTTCGGCGTCGAACACGTCCAGAGCCGCCCCGCCCAGACGCCCGCTGCGCAGGGCCTCGGCCAGAGCGTCCTCATCGATGATCCCGCCCCGGGCCACGTTGACGATGCGGGCCCCCGGCTTGGCCTTGGCCAGCAGCTCCTTGCCGATGAGGCCGGTGCTGTCCGCCGTCTTGAGGAGATGGACCGTGACGAAATCCGCCTCGGCGAAGAGAGTCTCGATGTCCATCAGCTCTATCCCCAACTGCCGGGCCCGGTCGGGAGAGACCCAGGGATCCCATGCCACCAGGCGCATGCCGAAAGCGTGGGCCCGCTGGGCCACCAGGGTCCCGATCCGCCCGAGGCCGAGGACGCCGAGGGTCTTACCGTGCAGTTCGACCCCGCCCCACTTCGACTTCTCCCACCTCCCCGCCACCAGGGCGGAGTGGGCCTGGGGGACGTTGCGGGCCATGGAGAGGAGCATGGCCATGGTGTGCTCGGCGGTCGACAGGGTGATCGACATTGGGGCGTTGACCACCATGACCCCCTGCTGGGTGGCGGCCGGGACGTCGACGTTGTCGACCCCGATGCCGGCCCGGCCCACCACCACCAGTTCCTTTCCAGCCGCCAGGACCTCGGCGGTGACCTTGGTGGCCGACCGGATGATGAGGGCGTGGGCGCCGGGCACGGTGGCCAGCAGCTCCTCGGGCGACAGCCCGATGGCCACGTCGACCTGATGGCCGGCCTGGCGCAGCATGTCCAGGCCGGTGTCGGCCAACTCCTCGGTGACCAGGACCCGGGCCATGCTCAGGAAACCTCGGCCAGAAGCTTGCCGATGCGCTCCACGCCCTCCTCCAGGTCGGCGTCGCCCAGGGCGTAGGCCATGCGGGCGTAGCCGGGAGCCCCGAAGGCCTCACCCGGGACGATGGCGACCTTGGCCTCGTCCAGGATCAGCTCGGCCAGCTCCAGGGTGTTCTTGGGGGTCTGGCCCCGGATCTCCCGACCCAGCACACCCTTGAAGGACGGGAAGGCGTAGAAGGCCCCCTCCGGCTCCATACAGGTGACCCCGGGGATGGCCGAGAGCATCTCGTGGATGCGCTTGCGCCGGCGGTCGAAGGCCTCGCGCATCATGGCCGCCGCCGACAGGTCACCCGAGACGGCGGCCAGGGCGGCCCGCTGGGCCACGTTGTTGACGTTGGAGGTGGCGTGGGACTGCAGGTTGGTGGCCGCCTTGATGACATCGGCGGGGCCGATCATCCAGCCCACCCGCCAACCGGTCATGGCGTAGGTCTTGGCCACCCCGTTCACGACCACGCAGCGCTCGGCCAGTTCCGGCACCACCACCGGCATGGAGTGCTGGGTGTGGGTGCCGTAGACCAGGTGCTCGTAGATCTCGTCGGTGACCACCCACAGGCCGTGCTCGGCGGCCCAGCGGCCGATGGCCTCGATCTGGTCCCGGGAGTACACGGCCCCGGTCGGGTTGGACGGGGAGACGAAGAGGAGGATCTTGGTCCTCGGGGTGCGGACAGCCTCCAGGGCCTCCACCGGGGCCTTGAAGCCGGTGCTCTCATCCGTTTCGACGTAGACCGGCACGCCCCCGGCCAGGGCGATGGCCTCGGGGTAGGTGACCCAGTAGGGGGCGATGACAATGACCTCGTCACCGGGGTCGAGCAGGGTGGCGAAGGTGTTGTAGATGGCCTGTTTGCCCCCATTGGTCACCAGGACCTGGGCGGCCTCCACGGCCAGGCCGGAATCCCGGGCCGTCTTGGCGGCGATGGCCGAGCGCAGTTCGGGCAGGCCGGGGGTGGGGGTGTAGACGTGGTTGGCCGGGTTGCGGCAGGCCTCCACGGCCGCCTCCACGATGGCCTCCGGGGTCGGAAAATCGGGCTCCCCGGCCCCGAATCCGACCACCGATTCACCGGCCGCCTTCAGGGCCTTGAAGCGGGCGTCGATGGCCAGGGTGGCCGACTCGGCCACGGCAGCAATACGTCGGGAGATGCGTTCCATTGCTGTCATGCTGGCACAGTGACTGCTCCCGTCAGCCCCGATATCCGCCTCCCCGCCGATCTCCTGCCTGCCGACGGCCGCTTCGGCTCCGGACCCTCCAAGGTCCGGCCCGCCCAGATAGCCGCCGTGCTCGATCACGCCCGGGATTACATGGGCACGTCCCATCGCCAGGCGCCGGTACGGAAGGTGGTGGGCCGCCTGCGGGCCGGCCTGCGGGACCTGTTCTCCCTCCCCGACGGCTACGAGGTCGTCCTGGGCAACGGGGGGACCACCGCCTTCTGGGACGCGGCCACCTTCTGCCTCATCCAGGAGCACAGCCAGCACCTGAGCTTCGGGGAGTTCTCATCCAAGTTCGCCGCCGCGGCGGCGGCCGCACCCCACCTCAAGGACCCCGAGGTCATCGAGTCCGCCCCCGGCACCCACCCCGAGGCCGTCGCCCGGGAGGAGGTCGATCTCTACGCCCTCACCCACAACGAGACCTCCACCGGGGTGATGATGCCGCTGCGCCGGCCGAACGGCTCGACGGGGCTGGTGGCGGTGGATGCCACCAGTGGCGCCGGCGGGTTGCGCTTCGACCCGGCCGAGGTGGACGCCTACTACTTCGCCCCCCAGAAGTGCTTCGCCTCCGACGGCGGACTGTGGGTGGCGCTGTGCAGCCCGGCGGCGGTGGAGCGCATCGGGAGCATCGCCTCCAGCGGGCGCTGGGTGCCGGCCTTCCTGGACCTGTCCATCGCCCTGGATAACTCCACCAAGGACCAGACCTACAACACGCCGGCCCTGGCCACCATCCTGATGCTGGTGGACCAGGTGGAGTGGATGCTTGAGGGCGGCGGCCTGGAATTTGCCGCCTCACGCTCCGATGCCTCGGCCGACATCCTCTACGGCTGGGCCGAGGCCTCTTCCTATGCCACGCCCTTCGTGGCCGACCCGGCCGCCCGCAGCCGGGTGGTCGGGACCATCGACCTGGATGAGCGGGTGGACGCCACCGTCCTCTCGGCCGTCCTTCGCGAGAACGGAATCGTGGACACCGACTCCTACCGCAAGCTGGGCCGTAACCAACTCCGCGTGGCCATGTTCCCCGCCGTGGATTCCGAGGACGTCGCCATCCTCACCCGGGCCATCGACTACGTCGTACAGCGCCTGACGTAAGGAACCCGCAGAGCGACGCGGGGCTGGCCCGGCCGGGGTTGGGCCCCCGGCCCTAGTGGTGGGCGAGGTCCGTAGGACCCGGGTGCCTGCCACCATCGGTATTGGCCTGAGCCCAGGGCATGTTCTGTAGCGGGTTGGTGGCCTCCAGGACCGAGGTCATCCACCACCGCTCGCCGGGCACGGCGTAGAGCCCGTCACGGGTGACGGTACCGAGGATGCGGCCGGCCTCGTCCACCACCGGGAGGCTGGTCAGCACCGAGTGGCGGAAGTACCGGTCGTAGGTTTCCGAGACGGTCAGGCTGGACGGCACTCCGACCACCGCGGCCGTCGGGACGGCGGCGGAGGCCAGATCGATGACCTGAGCCCCGGGACGGGCGATGACGGCGCCGGCGCCCGAAGGGCGCGACACCAGCATCTGCTGGGTGGCGGCGGAGGAGATGAACCAACCGATCATGGCGAACCAGAGGCCGTTCAGGTTCCCGGAGAGGGTCTCGAACAGCCCGAAGGCAACCAAGAGGAAGCCGAGCACCCGGCCGGTGCGGGCGGCGGTGTAGGTGGCCCGGGCCTTGTCGCCCGAACGCAGCCAGAGCAGCCCCCGCAGCACCCTGCCCCCGTCGAGCGGAAAGGCGGGGATCAGGTTGAAGGCCCCGAGTAGGAGGTTGATGCCGGCCAGCCAGGCCAGGGCGGCGACGGCCAGCGGGCTCAGGCCGAGCCAGGCCACCATCCAGGCGGCGGCGGCGGACAGGCCTCCGATGAGGAAGCTGGTCATCGGGCCGACCAGCGCCATGCGCAGCTCCGAGCCGGCGTCAGTGGCGTCCCCGTCGATCTGGGCCATGCCTCCGAAGAGCCACAGCACGATGCCCTTGACCTGCAGGCCATTCCGGCGGGCGACGAAGACGTGGGCCAGTTCATGGGCCAGCAGGCTGGCGTAGAAGGCGACCGCGGTCAGCAGGCCGGCCACCCAGTACAGGTCAGGCGGGTACCCGCCCACCTCATGGGGCAGGCCGCCGGCCAAGCCCCAGGTGATCAGGAAGGCGATGGGGATCAGGGTCCAGCTGACTCCGATGCTGGTCCGGCCTATGCGGCCGAGATGGATGCTCTCTCTCATTGCGGAACCTCTTTCACCCCGTTACAACCGGGGTCACCCCTGGATTGTGCCCGCCGGGGCTTGGAGACTCCTGAGCGTTTGCTGGGAGGACCCGGAACCCGCTACGTAAGTTGCGCTCCGCCGGAGGCGTCCTGGGGCCGGGTCTTGCCCGCCGAGATCCACGGCATCATGGCCCGCAGCTCGGCGCCCACCTTCTCGATCTGGTGCTCCTGACCGGCCTGGCGCAGGCCGTTGAAGCGGGCCCGGCCGGCCCGGTGCTCGGCCACCCACTCCTCGGCGAACTTCCCGGATTGGATCTCACCCAGGATCTTCTCCATCTCGGCCCGCACGGCGGAGTTGATGACCCGGGGGCCCCGGGTCACGTCCCCGTACTCGGCGGTGTCGGAGATGGAGAAGCGCATCCCGGCTATCCCGCCCTCGTACATGAGGTCGACGATCAGCTTGAGCTCGTGGAGGCACTCGAAGTAGGCCGACTCGGGCTGGTAGCCGGCCGCCACCAGGGTCTCGAATCCGTTGATGACCAGGGCGGTCAGTCCGCCGCAGAGCACAACCTGCTCACCGAAGAGGTCGGTCTCGGTCTCCTCCGCGAAGGTCGTCTCCAGCACCCCGGCCCGGGTGGCCCCGATGGCATAGGCGTAGGACAGAGCCAACTCCTTGGCCTTACCAGTGGCGTCGGCCTCCACCGCCACCAAAGCGGGTACTCCCCCACCCTCGGTGTAGGTGCGCCGGACCAGGTGCCCCGGCCCCTTGGGGGCCACCATGGCTACGTCGACGCCCGCCGGGGGCTTGATGAGGCCGAAGCGGATGTTGAGGCCGTGGGCGAAGAGGAGGGCGTCGCCAGCCTTCAGGTGGGGCTCGATGTCGGCGGTGAAGATGTCGGCCTGCTCGGTGTCGGGCAGCAGGATCATGATCACGTCGGCAGCGGCCGAGGCATCGGCTATGGACATCACCTTGAGCCCGGCTTCCTCCGCCTTGGCCTTGGAGGACGATCCCTCCCGCAGGCCTACGACCACGTCCACGCCGGTGTCCCTCAGATTGAGAGCATGGGCGTGGCCTTGGGATCCGTAGCCGAGGACGGCCACCTTCCGACCCGAGATGAGAGAGGGGTCAGCGTCCTTCTCGTAGTACAGCTTGGCCATCATCCAACCTTTCCGGTGACACTGCGCAGGCGGGGCGCCTGGCGATCGAGTTTGGGCAGGGCGACCCGTCCGGTCCGCTGCAGTTCGACTATCCCATACGCTCGCATGAGCTCCTCGAAGTCGTCGACCCGGGCCGGGGCATCGGCCACCGAGACGGTGAGGGCGTCGTGGGAGACATCCACGATGTGGCCCCCGAAGACGTTGACCATCTCGATGATCTCGCCCCGGGAGCCGGCGTCGGCCCTGACCGTGGCCAGGGCCAACTCCATCTCGGTCGACTCGGCCGGGTCCAGCTCGTTGATCTTGACCACGTTGATGAGCTTGAACAGCTGCTTGGTGATCTGTTCGAGAGTGGTGCCGCCCACGTCGACCACGATGGTGATGCGGCTGAAGCGATCGTCATCGGTGGGGGCCACGGCCAGGGAGTAGATGTTGTAACCCCGGCGGGAGAACAGGCCCGACACCCGGGCCAGCACCCCGGCCTTGTTCTCCACCAGGACGGAGAGGATGTGGTGGCGGGCGGTGGTGTGCCGCCCGGGTGAGGTGGCGCTCATCGGCCGCCCTCCCCCTGGGACGGGCCGAGGATGATGTCATCGTTGGAACCGCCGGCGGGGACCATGGGGTAGACCTTTTCCCGGCTGTCGGTGCGGAAGTCGATGACCACGGGGCGGTCATCGATGGAGTTGGCCTTTTCGATGGCGGGCTGCACCTCCTCAGCGTGTTCCACGCGCAGGCCGACGCAACCCATGGCCTCGGCCCACTTGACGTAGTCGGGCAGGTCGGGGGACAGGTAGACCTCGGAGTAGCGCTCCTCGTAGAACAGCTCCTGCCACTGGCGGACCATGCCCAGATAGGCGTTGTTGAGGATGGCGATCTTGACCGGGATGCGCTCAGCCGACGCCGTCACCAACTCCTGGGCCGTCATCTGGAAGCAACCGTCACCGTCGACGGCCCACACCATCCGATCGGGGCGGCCCACCTTGGCCCCGATGGCGGCGGGCACCGCGAAGCCCATGGTGCCGAGACCCCCGGAGTTGACCCAGGTGTAGGGATGCTCGAAACGGAAGTGCTGGCTGGCCCACATCTGGTGCTGGCCCACCCCGGAGGCGAGGATGACGTCCTCCGGGGTGTTCTCCCGCAGGGTCTCGATCACGAACTGGGGCTTGAGGAAACGGTCGTCCTCGGCCATCTCGTAGTGGAGGGGGAAGCGGGCCTGCCAGTCCCGGATCTGGGCCAACCAGGGCCCCCGATCGGGGGGCGGAGCGGCGTCCTCGGCGGCGGCCAGCTGGCGCAGGGCCTGGGTTATCTCCTCGATGACACTGCGGCAGTCACCGACGATGGGGACATCGGGACGGCGAACTTTGCCGAGCTCGGCCGGGTCGATGTCGACATGGACGATCTTGGCCCCGGGGGCGAAGGCGTCCACCTTGCCGGTCACCCGGTCATCGAAGCGTGAGCCCAGAGCGATGAGCAGGTCGGCCTTCTGCATGGAGGTCACGGCGGTGTAGTTGCCATGCATGCCCGGCATGCCCAGGGCCAGGGGGTGGCTGTCCGGGAACGCGCCCCGGGCCATGAGGGTGGTGACCACGGGGATGCCGGTCAGCTCGGCCAGCTCCCGCAGGGCCTCGGCGGCCCGGGCCTTGAGGATGCCGCCGCCGGCGTAGATGACCGGGCGCTCGGCCGCCGCGATCATGCGGGCGGCCTCGCGGATCATGCGACCGTTGCCCTTGGTGGTGGGCTTGTAGCCGGGCAGGTCGGCATCGACATCGGCGTCGGTCGGCCACTGCCACTCCATGAGTTGGTTGGCCACGTCCTTGGGCAGGTCGATGAGCACGGGGCCGGGCCTGCCGGTGTTGGCGATGTGGAACGCCTCCCGGACCACCAGGGGGATGTCGGCGGCGTCGGTCACCAGCCAGTTGTGCTTGGTCACGGCCTGGGTGATCCCGGTGGTGTCGCACTCCTGGAAGGCATCGCTGCCGATGGCGAAAGTGTTCACCTGCCCGGTGATGACGACCATGGGCACCGAGTCCATGTAGGCGTCGCAGAGCGGGGTGACGATGTTGGTGGCGGCCGGGCCGCTGGTCACCATGGCCACGCCCGGCTTACCGGTCACGTGGGCATAACCCTCGGCCATGTGGCCGGCGCCCTGCTCGTGGCGCACCAGGATGTGGCGGATGGGGCTGTCGATGATGGGGTCGTAGACGGGCAGGATGCAGCCCCCGGGGAGGCCGAACATGACCTCCACGCCTTCCATCTCCAGGCTCTTGATCAGGGCTTGCGCCCCCGTCAGCTTCATGACTGGCTCCTGCTCCGGTACGACTCGGGGAATACGGGCATCTCGAGGAATTCGGGAAATGAAAAGACCTCCCGGTTGGGAGGTCTCGAACGCACGCGCGGTGAGGCGGCGTGCGTCAGGTGATTACTACGAGGTTCAGGCGGGTGAGGGGACGAGTGGTCATCTCACCGATGATCTTACACATCGATCAGGGTTCTGTCACTGCCCCGCGCTCGGCTCCGGTGACCAGGCGGGCGTACTTGGCCAGCACACCGGTTGTGTACCGGGGGGCGGGCAGGGTCCAGGCCGCCCGGCGCCGTTCGATCTCGGCCGGCTCCACCAGCAGTTCGACCCGCCGGGTGGGCACGTCGATGCGGATGGTGTCCCCGTCGGCCACGAAGGCGATGGGTCCGCCGTCGACGGCCTCGGGGGCGACGTGGCCGACGCAGAAGCCGTGGGTTCCTCCGCTGAAGCGGCCGTCGGTCAGCAGGGCGCAGTCCGCCCCCCGGCCCGCCCCCTTCATCGCCCCGGTCACGGCCAGCATCTCTCGCATGCCCGGGCCCCCTTTGGGGCCCTCGTAGCGGATGACCACCACCGTGTTGGGCTGGATGGACCCAGCCAGGATGGCGGCCATGGCCCCGTCCTCCCCGTCGAAGACCCGGGCCGTGCCCTCGAAGTGATCCGTGTCGATGCCGGCCACCTTGACCACGGCTCCGTTGGGAGCCAGCGAGCCGGTCAGCACGGCTATGCCGCCCTCGGCGTGGATGGGGTCGGTGAGGGGGTGGATGACCGAGCCGTCGGGGGCAGGCGGATCCAGGGCGGCCAGGTTCTCGGCCATGGTGCGCCCGGTCACCGTCAGGCAGTCCCCGTGCAGGAGGCCGGCCTCGAGCAGTTCCCTCATCAGGGCCGGCACACCGCCCACCCGGTCGATGTCGACCATGTGGTATCGGCCGTGGGGCTTGGTGTCGGCGATGTGGGGCACCCGCCGGCCGATGCGGTTGAAGTCCTCCATCTCCAGGTCGACCCGGGCCTCGTGGGCGATAGCCAGCAGGTGGAGAACGGCGTTGGTCGACCCCCCGAGGGCCATGGTGACGGCAATGGCATTCTCGAAGGCCTCCTTGGTCATGATGCGCCGGGCGGTGATACCGGCGTCGACCAGGCGGACCACAGCCGTGCCGCTGTCGTAGGCGAACTGGTCCCGGCGGGGATCGACGGCCATGGGCGAGGCGCTGCCGGGCAGGGCCATGCCCAGGGCCTCGGATATAGAGGCCATGGTGTTGGCGGTGAACATGCCGGCACAGGATCCAGCCGTGGGACAGGCGTTGTGTTCGATGAGGGACAGCTCCTCGGCCGAGAGGGAGCCGGCGGCGTGGGCGCCGACCGCCTCGAACACGCTGGTGATGTCCAGGGCGGTGGCGGTGGGCCGGCCCTGGGCCGGATCCGCGGGCAGGGTGCCGGGCAGAATGGAGCCGCCGTAGAGGAAGACCGACGGCAGATCGAGGCGGGCGGCCGCCATCAGCATGCCGGGCAGGGATTTATCGCAACCGGCGAAGGTGACCAGGGCGTCGAAGCGCTCGGCGTGCATCACCGTCTCCACCGAGTCGGCGATGACCTCCCGGCTGACCAGGCTGGCCCGCATCCCCTCGTGTCCCATGGAGATCCCGTCGGACACGGCAATGGTCACGAACTCGAAGGGGAAGCCGCCGGCCTCCCTGACCCCTTCCTTGGCCTGCTTGGCCAGCCGGTCGAGGGGCAGGTTGCAAGGGGTGACCTCGTTCCATGACGAGGCCACGCCCACCTGGGGCTTGTCCCAGTCCTCGTCGGTCATCCCGACGGCGCGCAACATGGCCCGGGCCGGGGCCCGCTCGTACCCGTCGGTGACGTCGCGGCTGCGGGGTTTGCGGTCGATACCGGGCTCGGCCATGCCGAGAGGGTACCGGTAGCGCCGGAAGCGGCCCAGCGCGCCGAGAGGGCCTCCCGGCCCTCTCGGTGAATTCGTATTCAGTTGTCAGCCCTCGGGTGAGGCTCCGTCGCCAGCCGCGATTCGGTTCGAGAGAACGCGTGGGGAGCCGATCGACGTCCTGCCAGCCAGGTCCATCCTGGCCACGGCCATGCCCGGGTAGGCATTCAGTCGCGCCGGGAACAGGGTGCCGGTCCTCGATGCCGCGTTCCGCAAGTTGCGGGGTCCGGAGTTGCTCCCCGGGGGCCGTTCAGGCGATGACCCGCCGGGTCGCCCTCTCGGGCGGAGATCTTTCGATCAGGTGCGAAACCACTGCGGAAACCTCCCTTGATGGTTGGGCTTCCTGCTGCGACCGTTATCCGGCCGTACCCCTATTCATAAACCCACCGGGACCGGAACACAAGAGGCCAAACGGCCTTGAAACACAACCTTTATGTTGCGTCTCAGGCCGTGCTCAGAGGCCGGCCCGCTTGCGCAACTCGGCGGTCACGGCGCCACCGTCGGCGTTGCCCTTGGTGGCCTTCATTACCTGGCCGACGAAGAAGCCGGCCACCTTGGCCTCACCGGCCTTGAAGCGCTCCCACTCGGCCGGGTTGGCTTCGATCACGGCCGAAACGGCGTCGGCGAGGGCGTCCGAGGCCAGGGCCTCGAAGCCTCTCTTCCGGGCCAGTTCCTCCGGGTCTCCGCCGTGGCGGAGCATGTCGGCCAGCACGGTCTTGGCCTGGGTGGCGGTGAGGGCGCCCTCGGTCTCCATCTTGACCAGGCGGGCGAAGGATTCCGCCGGCGGAGGCGGGCCGTCCTCCAGGGCGCCGGCCACCTCGTTGGTGGCCCGGTTGACGGCGGTCCGGGCGTCGGCGCCGGCCGCCACCGCGGCCAGCACCAGCTCATCCAGCCCGGTCTCCACCAGCACGGCTATGTCGTCTCCAGGGGCGCCCGTGGCCTCGGCCAGTCGGCTCCGCCGGGCGGCCGGAAGTACGGGCATGGATGCCTCCACCCGGCCCCGCCAGCCGGCGTCGGGCGCCACCGGCACCAGGTCGGGCTCGGGGAAGTAGCGGTAGTCCTCGGACTGCTCCTTGGTGCGCCCGCTGGTGGTCCGCCCGCCGGCCTCGTCCCAGTGCCGGGTCTCGAGGATGATGCGCCCGCCGTCGGTCAGAACCTCGATCTGGCGGGCCGCCTCATAGTCGATGGCCCGGACCAGCGAGCGCAGTGAGTTGAGGTTCTTGATCTCACATCGGGTTCCGAAATCGGTGCTGCCCCGGGGCCGGACCGAGACGTTGGCGTCGACCCGGAGGGACCCCTCCTCCATCTTTCCGTCCGAGGCGCCGGTGGCCACCAGGATGGAGCGGAGCTCGGCCACGTAGTCCCGGGCCTGCACGGCGGAGCGGATGTCGGGCCGGCTGACGATCTCGACCAGGGGAACGCCGGCCCGGTTGTAATCGATGAGGGAGTGGGAGGCGTCGTGGATGCGCCCGGCTCCCCCGACGTGGGTGATCTTGCCTGTGTCCTCTTCCAGATGGGCCCGCTCGACCCCGATGCGCCCGCCACTCGGGAGCTCCAGCCAGCCGTCGATGTTGATGGGCTGGTCGTACTGGCTGACCTGATAGTCCTTCGGCATGTCCGGATAGAAGTAGTTCTTCCGGTGGAAGATGGACGGCTCGATCCGGCAGTGGAGGGCCAGGCCGATGCGCATGGCCATCTCCACGGCCATCCGGTTGAGCACCGGCAGCGAGCCGGGCTGGCCGGTGCACACCGGGCAGATCTGGGTGTTGGGCTCCTGACCGAATCGGTTGGGACAGCCGCAGAAGAGCTTGGTGGCGGTACGCAACTCGCAGTGGACCTCGAGGCCCACCACCGTCTCCCAGGCCTCGGCGCCCTCGGCGCTGGCCGCACTCACGACCCCCCTCCCGGGGCTGAGGGCGCCGGGGGCGCGCCGGCTTCGATGGCCGCCGCGGCCCGGAGCATGACCGCCTCGCCCAGAGCCGGGGCCAGCACCTGGACCCCGAGGGGCAGGCTGGACCCCTCCGGCCACCACGGCACGGTGACGGCCGGGTGGCCGGCCAGGTTGGTCGGGATGGTGCACACGTCGGAGAGGTACATGGCCAGGGGGTCGGAGGTCTTGGCCTCCAGCTCGAAGGCCGGCCCCGGCGTGGTGGGAGACAGCAGCACGTCGGAGCTCCGGTAGGCGGCGTCGAAGTCCCGGATGATGAGGGTGCGCACCCGCTGGGCCTGGCCGTAATAGGCGTCGTAGTAGCCGGCCGAGAGGGCGTAGGTGCCGAGCATGATCCGGCGCTTGACCTCGTCCCCGAACCCGGCCGCCCGGGTTGCGGCGAACATGGCCGCCACATCGGCGGACCCTCCCGGCGCCTCGGCCCGTAGCCCGTAGCGGACCCCGTCGTACCGGGCCAGGTTGCTGGAGGCCTCGGCCGGGGCGATCAGGTAGTAGGCGGACAGGCCGTAGATGGCGGCCGGGACCGAGACCCGGTCGACCTTGGCTCCGGCCG
>Ga0307372_10006600_pt1 | contig 16883 bp, 14 predicted proteins | sample OX1MG_FD_202533 | JGI IMG/M metagenome (GOLD analysis project Ga0307372, IMG submission 202533) | Soil microbial communities from Risofladan, Vaasa, Finland - OX-1 | ecosystem: Environmental > Terrestrial > Soil > Coastal area > Acid sulfate soil | place: Finland: Risofladan, Vaasa | collected... | reverse complement strand
TGGAGATGGCACGTTTCTGCTTTGTCATACTATGGTATAACCAAGGTATGATATAAGGTCGATCCTCTCGGTATTTCTTAAAACATCAAGTTATCTGCTGTAATTGATGTCCCAAGATTCTAAATGTCTTGATTTTTTCCATAAATTCAGAATATTTTGGATAGATGTCAGACACCGGGAGATTTGCAAATTATGGGATTGGCATTTTTTGTTGTCGGTGCAGGTCTTGCAATTTACGGAGCTGTAACAAAGTATTCGTCATAATGAATTTTTGGTGATACTATTACAGGGTATTTACACTATACTCAGTGACTCTGAGCCTGACCTTACTGTGAACTCACAATACATGAATAACATCTTTTCGTATATCATACTTTTAAAACTTACTTCACATGATATTTTTTGTTTTGGTAAATATCTAGAACCACTTGGTCAAATCGTCTGCCTTATTGGTTACAACTTTCAAAACATTAGTGATAAGTTCAGTTGTTGTGACATCCATGATCTTTTGAGCGTCTAGAACGATATTGCCTGCACCATTGCTATTGGTGGCAATGATGATGTCATATAGCCTAATTTACCCTTGACGGAAAACTGGTATGTTGAAAACATTTTTTTCATTCAACCTAATAAGTTTTCATAAGTAAAATTCCATGCAATCTCAATAAACAATCGCATTTCAGCTAAAATCGATCATTTTTTGTTTCATCAGCATTCAAAATGTCAAGAATTAGTTTTTCATAACCTTTTACTTGTTCTTGCATTTTTTTTGATTTTAGTGTCTGTTCTACTTCGTATATAGGCAGAGAGATGGTTTTATCTACAAATGTCCTATTCAAAAATCCCTCCTTAATGACAATACCTATCAATAATCCACTATTGGAATTTTCTTTCATGAACAATGGACCACCGCTTGCACCAGGAGCCCCAGGAGACTTTGTAATTATATGATGTATGTCTGCTGATAAAATATTGCCTACCATAACACGCGCAAAAAATGATGGTGTGTCATCTATGTACTGTGAACTCAACCCCAACGGATAACCAAGGTGAGCTACTATTTCACCAGTTGGAACCTTGTATGCATTAATCCAATATTTTTCTCCTATTGCTACAACGTCCATGAAGGGTTTTATTGGAAATGGAATTGCTGCAATATCTAGACCTGACGGATGATAAACCCACTTGAGACCTAACAATGTTTCAAAACGATGGCAACTAACTCGTTCAAGTGTTTTATCAATACGATGAAATCCAAACATAGGATCTCTTAATTTTTCTAGCACATGTTTTGCCGTTATGAGATAATTCACATTTCCATATTGAAGTAGAAATGCTGATCCCAGAAGATCATTTGTAGTAAGACCAGGATCTTCCAATATTGGTAAGGTAGATTTCATCCAGTGAGCAGGAAACCAGCCTTTTGAACCAGGCATCATGAATATCATGAGATATAAGAGAATAATAAAACAATGGTTCTGTAATCTAGTTTAATTTTTATTAGAACTAATTTTTCTCATACGCCACTTTCTATAAAGAACAATTGTTTCATCCCGTGATATGTATTTGGGAGGAGTTTTAACTACTAGTATTTTGCCATTCTTTAATTCATAGACAGATTTGTTTTGTAATAACGCATGATGAATTTCTATACCTACGCCAGATGTTATTTTACTCATAAGTTTTGTGAATACCACGGCATCACAAGTATTAACAAGTTTTTTACAGTATTCCATACCATCTTTTCTTTTTTGAGGATTATTTGCATATGATCCTGGATCAACTATTTTTGATTCAGGGAAGTTTATTGTAATATGATTAATTTCTTCTTTTTCGTCATCTGATCCATATATGCACATAGCATGAGCATAATAGATTTCCATGAGAGTTATTTCACGTCTTATTGCATAAATCTTTTGTAGCATGTATGTAAAGTGAAATGATGAATCATGACAACTTACAGCGTCTAGTTACTGAATTTCTGAAAGAAAACCAAGTTTGGAATAGAGCCATTTCATTAGATATAGAGGCAGATCTTAGAATTTTAGATGATCCCAAAAAGATTATTCTAAGTATTTCTACTGCTAGACGACACGAAGGTAAAATTGACATTCAAAAATTTGTTCTCAATGATGAAACATTGGAGGAGGAAGAGAAAATTTTTAATGAATTTGCATCTTTTTGTGCTAGATCAAAACCTCTAGTATTCATAGGGTATAACATCATGAGATTTGATTTACCAGTTTTAGTTTTAAAAATGCGACAGTTAGATGAAAAATTTAAAAAATCTGGAAAATACCAACCAGAGTATTGGGCCTTCAGGGAAGCATTAGGTAGGAGTTATTTTCTAGATATGATCGATCCAATAAGATTTGAGATTGCTAAATATGATAATGTATCTCCAAAATTTATTTCTCTAGAAAATGCTATATCTCATAAGAGATTTTCACATATTTCATTTATGCGAACAAAGAATATTGTTTCAAACATTACAAATAATTCTACGACTAACAAATGGGACACAATTTACAACTTATGGAAAAGTAATAGAGAGTCCTTTAACAAATACATCGAAGGAGACGTTCATGACACATTGCTTCTAGCAGAAGAATTGTTTAATATAAAATCAACAATCTAAGAGCATAAAGATCCATCTGAAAACATGAGAGAGATTAAAAGAGGTTTTTATAATACGGTAACGAATTTAGGCTATATGATTAGTCAAATTTCCACTAACAAATGTTTACTCTTTGTTCAAAGTTTAACATCTTATTCCTGTAAATACACATAATCTATGACACAACATGCACAAAGATAATCCAGTACATCAGCGTAAAGAATACTCTGATAATCCAAAATACATACAACCAATTCCACAAGATAATGAAAAAGGTTTTCCGTTATTACATCAGAGTAATCCCTATTATAGCCTCGATGATCTTATCATTTCTGATGAGGTAAAGGAAAGACTGCATCACATAATTTTAGAAAATAAAAATGCTTCAAAATTGTATGCTATTGGTTTACGACCAAAACGAAAAATTCTTTTTTGTGGGCCACCAGGAACAGGAAAAACCTTAGCTGCCAAAGTGATGAGTAATGCAATGGGCTATCCCTTCATACATGTGTTATTTGATGCAATCATATCGTCTTTCTTGGGAGAAACTGCAACCAATCTACGTAAGATTTTCAATCACATAGAGGCAGAAAGATACATTGTACTTTTTGATGAATTTGACATTGTTGCAAAGAAAAGAGATGATCCACACGAACACGGTGAAGTCAAGAGAGTAGTAAACAATTTCATGCAAATGTTAGATCATTATGATGGGGACAGTATTCTCATCGCTGCAACTAATCATCAACATCTGCTAGATGCCGCAGTGTGGAGACGGTTTGATGAAATTCTTTATTTTGATCTACCAGATAACAATTACCGTAAAAAATTATTTCAGAAATACTTATTCTCATTAAAAAAATCAGAAGATATTGATTTATCATACTGTGTAAGAAAAACTCGTGGCTATTCAGCCGCAGATATTGCTCAAATTTGTGAAGATGCCATGAGAAAGAGCACCATTTCGGACAGAAATGAGATCAATACGAGTGATGTCTTGTGGGCATTATCTGAACAACAGCGAAGAAAAAAGACAATAGCACGGATTTAAACCTAGACTTTAAGAAATCAACATCAAAAATCAGATTTATCTACATGAAAGTCAGATAACTTGTGAGGTAAGAAATTGTCAAAAGACAATATTGAAAATAACCCAAACAATAGAGACCATCAAGACATCTCACCCAGTCCAAACAAAGAACATTTGGACTTGAAGCGAGAAAAGGGAAAATTTCACAAGAAAACTCCTCCAATTAAAATTAGTTATAAAATAAAACCAGACATGGGGAAATTTTACAAAGAACAGATCATAAAATTAAATCAAATAACAGATAATTTTCAAAAACAAAATAAAGAATATGGTAAATACTTCGAGTCTAAATTATTATTTAAAATCAAAACAGATCCAAAAAAACCAATAATAGAAGAAAACTTCAGAAAAGATTTGGGAGATGCTGGAATTGAAATAATTTCAGCAGCTCAAAGTAAGGAGGGAGAATGGTTAGGATATACAAAAGAAAGTGATTTTGGAAAGTTAAAACAAAGATTAAAAAATCGTGCAGTTAGTGACACTCCTACTTTCATAGATGCGTTTGAAGAAATAATTGACGTTCCCAAAGAAGATAAAATTGGTCCATCTCTTCTCAAAAGACCTTTTAGAGATGATGAATCAGTAGCGAGTCTTGATGTTGAATTACAAATTATTGATACCGATGACCGTGTTGTATCGCTACCAAAATTTTTGAATGGATTTAGACAGTACATTTCTGATCATAATGGAAAGGTGTCTGATGAGCTAATAACTGAAAAGACGTGTTTGTTACGTATAAAAGCCGATAAAGAATTATTTCAAAAGCTTTTAGAAAATAAACGTGTTACACTGATTAATCGTTCTCCAATATTGGAATTTACAAATAAAGAAGTAAATGATATGGATTTACTGAAACAGACCGTCGTTAATTCTCCAAGTGAGGATGTGCATGGAATTTTAATAATGGATTCTGGAATTGTGGAACATCCAATACTAAAACCTGCCATTAGAGAAGTATTTGCCGCAGCCACTAAAAGAAGTACAAGAATCAGATCAGATAGACCAAATGACGATGAAGGTCATGGTACTATGGTATCAAGTATTGCGCTATATGGAGATGTAGAAAAGTGCAGACTGGAAAAAACCTTTACACCTGAAATCAAGATCTCTTCTTCAAAAATTTTATTTAAAGATGCAACAGGTATGCCGATTTATGATGAAGACGAATTAGTAGAACAGCAGCTGAAATATTCTGTAGAAAAAATTAAGAGTACTCAACCAAAGTGCAAAGTGATTAATCTATCAATAGGCAATCCAGAAAAATCAGTTTACGATGCAAAAAAACAATTCATTTTAGCAAACGTGATTGATGAGCTAGCATTTCGTTATGATGATTTGATTTTTGTTGTAGCTGCAGGTAATAATTATGAGCTACTTCACGGAGGCACATATCCAAAACATCTCCTCACTAATTCTAGGACTGTACGGATTACAGATCCAGGTACATCGGCACATGCAATCACTGTTGGCTCCTTGAGAAATTATGATAATGAAATTAATATGAATAAAGCGATTTACCCTTCCATATTTACTAGAATTGGTCCAGGGTATAAAGACATGATTAAACCCGAATTAACTGAATTTGGAGGAGATAGGAAACACGACATCATAGGTGCACATTATGATTTTTTACATGGAAATCCTTTTGCAAAAGATGCCGGCACTAGTATGAGCACCCCTATGATTTCACATCATCTAGCTAAACTTATGAATAGATTTCCCAATGCTAAGAGAAATTTAATTAAAGCTTTACTAATCGCATCAGCAGAGATACCAGAGAATAAACCATCACCAATTCCAAAATTAATGAAATCCGGCAATGGGAAACCATGGATTCAAAACTTGAATATCTATGGATATGGTAAACCGATATTTGAGAATGCCATTTTTTCTGATGATAAGAGAGTACTGTTAAAACATGAAGGTAAAATAGGTCTTGATCAGGATCAATTTTTTCAAATTAATTTGCCTGCTAACTTTCTAACAACTAGAGGTAGAAAAGATATTTCAATAACACTAGTCTTTGACCCGCCAACCGATAGAGAACAAACCAGTTACTTGGGAGCAATTATGGATTTTAAACTTTTTATGAACAAACCTGTAGAAAAAATAGAAGAAAAATTTAGTGTTTCTATTGAAAACATGGACGAACCATTTACTCCTCATGGATTAGAAAAATTTGAAATACACTTGCTACCAGGATCTAGAAAAAGAACCAAAGGAGTTCATATCAAAGGTCATGTTACATATACAAATTTACAAAAAAATCCAAAAATAGACTTGACTAAGCCATTAGTTCTAGTAGTTATGTGTAAAAATCGTTGGATAAAAAATGAGAGTTATGAACAGAATTATGCATTAGTTGTCACCATAAAACATTCAGAATTAATTGATCTTTATAATCAAATAAAGAACAAAAACCAAATTCAAATAAGTGAAGATGTAGCATTAAAACAGAGAGCTCAAATACGCTGATCTAATTCCAATGTAATACATCATGATAAGATTTTGGGACATATTCTTTCATTTCATTGATTAATTTCAAAGCCTCGGAATCAATAACATATGTAACAGCATGATCTGTTTCAGATCTTATGCTCCTACCAAACCCCTGAAGAAGTTTTACCAGAGTCACGTATTTGTACCACGTAGGATTTTGCAAAAGTTTAGCTTTTACACGTTTATCAGATAATGTAGGATATGGTGTTTTTACTATGATTTGAAATCTAGATAGATCATTTTTAAGATCTACCCCATACCATAAAGATGGAGATAGTAATACATCATCATTTTGTTTTTCATGTTCTGAAAGTATTTGCTCTTTCTGATCTTCAGTATCACTATGCAATATTGATAATCTTAAACTTGATTCTTCTGATAAATTCAAGAAAATCTGTTCACATGATTTTTTTGAGGATGTTAAAATGAGACCTTTTTCTTCTAGATGTGTTCTCATCAATCCATCTATCACTTTGTATACGCCATTCAGTTTATCTTGGGATGGCATACCACTTAACGAAGCAACATTAAGAAATTTAATAGTCCTATTTTCTACAGGAAATGGAGATTTTTCAATCTCAATAAATGAAGTTTCATCCTCTATGAATCCCATCATATTACAAAACATTTGTTTATGTAATGTAGCACTCATGAACAATTGAATGTCATAATTAAAAAATTGTTCTACATAATCACGAATCTCGAGGGGTTTTATGGAATAACCATTAATTTTTCCAGATAAATCCATTTTATGTTCTATAATAAAATTATCAAAATTCAATTCAAATTGAGATTTTATTTGATCAAGCTTTTGTAAACGATTTTTATAAATCACAATTTTTTCATTAGATTTTGATTCTTCCAATTTATTGACAAAGTTTGAATATTTTTCATATAATTCTGTCAATGTTGATACCATCAACTTCGGTTCAGCAATAGGCGTATTTGGAAATGGCATTTGTAAATCATCAAAATAGGCTTTGCCTAGTTCAAATCCTATGAAATTCAGTAACTGGTCTTCAATTTCATGTGCTTCATCAGCGATTAAACAGCTTCTTTTTAAATATGATTCAATTCCATGATCAAATTTTTTTGTTTGAAAAAATGATGAATAGTTGAATATCGTGTGCGAAGATAGTAAACCAGCATATTTTTGTAAATAATAGTGACACTTATCATCAGGAAGTGAAATGTTCTCATTTTCTTTTCCCTTCTCATGACAAATGAATTGGTCGATTGTTGGTTTATATTTACAATATACAATTTTTTTATTTCCACTATTATCATTTTCTGTCCATGAGCAATCTCCTTTGTCACATAGTACACTTTTCACTTTCATTGCATCAACGTAATTTACATTCGTTGGGACATAAAGTGACAGACATGGAAAATTAGATTTCCCTTTTATGGAACGAAGCCAAGAAAAGTCTTTAACATATTGATCTTGTAGAATTTTTTGAGCAGTAATCACAATTGAAGAACCAAGTGATCTTGCAACAGTGGCAGCTACATGACTTTTACCAATTCCAGTAGGAGCACAAATGAGGATATTTTTATATCCTGACTTAATCATTGATTCTATATCCGAAATTAATTTCTTTTGTTGTTCACGCGGTACATGCGTATTTGGAAAGTGATTTAGAAAACTCAACTAAACAATAGAATATCATGCATTTATTATAATATTTCATACCTCAAAAGTATGTCTATTATCTTTTAACATGATCGTATTTTTAATCTCCTAATTATAGATAATTAGTAATTCTGTGATATTATGAAAGACAAAAACTACCAAAGTGAAAGAGAAACCAGAGCGCATATCGACAAACAATTACAAAATGTAGATTGGATCAAGAGATATGTAAAAGAAGAAGTAAATTCAGTTAAAAGTGATTTTAAAAATAAAGACTATGTTCTCTCCAAAGGCATCGGTGACGATTCAGGTAGATTCATTGATTATTTGTTGTTGGCTGAAGACAATAGTCCAATAGCATTCATTGAAGCAAAGAAATTTTCTAAATCAGAAGATGATGGAAGGGCACAGGCAAGAACCTACCTAAATGACATAAAAAAGCAGACTGATGAAAATCTACCTTACTTTCTAACAAACGGTAACAAGTGGCTTCTCATAGATCAAGATGGTATAGAAAGACCAGTTAGCGGACCATTTTCTCAATCTGATCTAATGAGAAGAAACGAGTTGTATAAAAAAAGAAAGGATCCAACAAAGATCAATATCGGTAAAATAGTTACTCGAGCTAGAAATATATTCATAGTAAAACAAGTAATGGAACACATCCAAAAAGGTCACAGATCAGCTTTAATTTCTATGGCCACGGGAACTGGAAAAACACGAGTTGCCATGTCCATCATTGATATCTTAATTCGATCACATATTGTAGGAAATGTTTTGTTTGTTGCTGATAGGATAACTCTGGCTAATCAGGCAAAATCAAAAGGATTCAAGCAATTCTTTTCTGAACCAGTAGTTGATTTACGAGAAGATCCTAAAAGCTTTCCAAACGGCCTGTACGTTACAACAGTTCAGACTTTGAGAAGTGGAAAGCATAAAAAAGTTTATGAAAAGTTTAGCCCGGGGTTTTTTGATTTAATTATTTTTGATGAGGCACATAGATCAATTTATGATCCAAATAGGGAAGTCCATAGGTATTTTGATGCTATGAGAATTGGGTTGACTGCAACTCCATCTAGTGTGGAGAACAAAAATACTTTTGAGTTGTTTGAGTGCAAAGGAGAAAAAGCAACAGTAGAATATTCTTATGATGAGGCCATAAGGGATGAGATTCTTGTTCCATATGATGCTCAGGCAATAGATACTGCCGTATTATCCCTAGGTATCGAAGGAAAAACTCTCTCAAATGAGTTGAAAAAAGAATTGAGAAAACAGGAAGAAGACCCAGAGTATCTATTACTTCCAGGTTCTACGTTTGCTAAAGTTTTCATGGACGATAAAACAAATGAGTTGATTGTAAGAGAGTTCATTAACAGATGTTACAAATCAGATGAAGGAAAGCCTGCAAAAACAATTTTCTTCTGTGCAAACGTCAAACATGCAAAGCATATTAAAAAAATCTTCAACAAACTGGCTCCAGCATTAGGTAAAGATGTCCAAGTAATTGTCTCTGAAATTTACAGATACACAGACGAAGTCAATAGGTTCAAACTTGATTCTGAGCCCAGAATAGCTCTCTCGGTAGGTGTTCTGGATACAGGTGTAGACATTCCAGAAGTATGCAATCTGGTTTTTGTCAAGCCTGTATTTTCTGGAATTAGATTCTGGCAGATGTTGGGAAGAGGTACTAGGAATCTGGAAGCGTGCGAAAATAGAGAATGGTTGCCAAATAAAGAGAAAAAGGATTTCTTAATTCTTGATTTCACAATTGGAGGACATTCTAACGTCAAGTTTCATGAATTGAAAAAAGCCAAGGAAAGAAAGGCAGGAACTGATGTACTGACAAGGATCTTTATCAATAGGGTTGATTTGTTGAAAAAACCATTAGATAAAAACCAGAAAGCATTTGTTGAAAACAAGATTATTGAGGAGGTTGACTCTTTAAACAAGGATTCATTCATAGTGCGAGAAAAACTCTCAATAATCAAAAAAGTGGTTTCCAGAAAGTTTGATTTAAAGAACTACATGGAGGAATTGAAGACGGAGATAGCACCGCTTATCTCATTGAATCCAGAAAAAAGCCCACTAGTCTCAGCATTCATTCTACAGGTTGAGAGATTATTTGGTCACATCATGGATGGAGACAACGAGAAAATTATTGATGTTAGAGAATATGTTATTGAAAAAATGGAAAACATTCTACAAAAAGATCATTTGGAAACTATACAGGAAAAGAAAGAAGAAATTTTGAAGGTATTTGAAGATACATTCTGGGACGGAATTTCCTTTGAAGATGTAGAGTTTATGATAAAAGAACTGGCCCCACTAATGATTTATTATGAAACTAATCCAAAGAAGATAATTCAAGTAGATGCTCCTGATTTGGTTATATCTATAGAGAAATTTCATCGCGAGATTGAAGAAGATGAAGAATTGAAAAAGTTCATTGAATCAAATCCTTTGCTAAAGAAAATAAAAAATGGTGATGGTGTTACTTCTTTGGAACTCTTGAAATTAGAAGAACAATTACAAGAAATCAGACCTGGGTTTACAATTGACAACATTCAAAGAATTCAAAAGACTGATTTTATGATCTTCTTGAGAAAAATTCTTGGATTAAAACAGGATTATGATCCACAAGAAATGATTGAGAAAGAATTTCAGAAATACATTATTGAAAGAAATCATAATTATAATTCAGAGCAAATAAAATTCTTGGAGGTACTAAAGAAGATTTTTGCCAGAACAAAGCATATCGAGCTGAAAGATTTCACGGTTCCACCACTTTCCAACGAAAAACCACTTGACAAGTTTCAAGCAACGGAATTGCAAAAGATTGTTGTGGAATGCAATAAGATAAAGATGAAATAAGTGGTTAACCCGAGGTATACTTAAAAGTTTAAGTAGCCTTTAGGCATATTACTACTTATGATTCAGGAAACAAGAAAATCACTTGGCAATAAAGTCGTGTTAGCCAAGATCCCAAGGGAAGAATATTCTCAATTTCAACAATATTGTGATCATAATGATGAAACAATAAACGCCTCCCTGAGAAGAATGATACTTTCGGAGATTGAAAATCCACATCCGTCAAAGATAGCAGGAAAAAGTGTATTTGAATATAATAAGAGTAAAGATAACTTTGCTTGGAAAGTAGTATTGGATGATGGAAAAATTTTTGATATTGATAATAATCTACCTGCAAGTTCAATAGAGCAATTATACGAATCACTCAGACAGGCAATTGAAGAAAGAAATGTTTTCATTAGAAAAAATAAGAATGAATCTGTTTCATTACCAAGTAAATTATTGAGGACTAAAAAATGAAAACTAAATTACTTAGTGGATTGAAAGAAGTCGCATTAAAAGAAATTTGTATAGTTAAAAAAGGTCAATCAATTACACGTAAGGATATTCTTCCAGGTAAAGTACCAGTTATTGCTGGTGGTCAGCATCCAGCTTACTATCACAATAAAGCAAATTATGCTGATAAAACAATCACTGTAAGTGCATCTGGAGCTTATGCGGGATTTGTAAACTATTTTGAAATCCCAATTTTTGCATCAGACTGTTCAGCAATTGTAGCCAAGAGCAATGAAATTTTGCTGAAATATGTCTATTATATGCTCAAATATCAACAAAAAATTATATATGATTTTCAACGAGGTGGAGGTCAACCTCATGTTTATCCAAAAGATTTGATGGATCTTAAACTTAAACTACCTACATTTTCGACTCAAAAAGAGATTGTTTCAATTTTAGAAAAAGCAGAGAAGGTAAAAGAATTGAGAAAAGAAGTAGATGAATTGACAAAGGATTTTCTGAAATCTGTATTCCTAGAGATGTTTTCTCAAGGTCTTTCCAAAGAATCGGATCATATTTCACTAGAGGATATTACTACAAGAATAACTGATGGTGAGCATGCTACTCCACGGAGAGATGTTAAAGGAATATACTTGCTTTCAGCCAGAAATATTCTAAATCACCAAATATCTTTGGAAGATGTTGATTTTATTGATGAAGAAGAGTTCAAAAAAATATCTAAAAGAATTGTACCTCAAATAGGAGACGTACTGGTTTCATGCTCAGGATCTGTCGGAAGAGTTGCAAGAGTAAAAGATGATTATAGATTTCAATTAGTAAGAAGTGTTGCGTTGATTAGACCAGATATTGAAAAATTAAATCCTATATATCTAGAGTATTTTTTTGAAACTAATTACATGCAAATGCAAATATCAAAGTCGATAAATCAATCATCTCAGGCAAACTTATTCCAAGGAAAAATTAAGAGACTTAAAATTTATCTACCATCTATAGAACTCCAAAACAAATTTGCTTCTATTGTAAAAGAAATTGAAAAAATAACAAACCATCAAAAACAATCAAAAGAACAAATTCATAATTTATACAATAATCTAATACAAAAAGTATTCAAAGGAGAATTAATATGTTAGATTCAAAACTCAAATCGAAAATAGATTTACTTTGGGATAAATTCTGGAGCGGAGGAATTTCTAACCCATTGCAAGCAATTGAACAGATGTCTTATCTGATCTTTATGAAAAAGCTGGAAGATGAAGATGTTGCTAGAGAGCAAAATGTAAAACTTTTGAAAGGAAAACATGTTTCAATATTTAGAAATAACGAAGATTGTAAATGGTCCAAGTGGACAGAAATGTCCGCGGAGCAGATGTTTGAGCATGTTCGTGATTCGGTATTTCCTTTCTTGAGAAAATTGAACGGAGGAGAGGAATCTGTGTACAGCAAATACATGAAAGATGCCAGTTTCACTATTCCCACTGCATCTCTTTTGAAAGAAGCGATAAAAATAATCAATGATATGCACATCAAGGAGCAAAATAGAGATACACAGGGAGATATGTACGAGTATCTTCTGAGTCAACTTCAGACGGCGGGTAGGAATGGCCAATTCAGAACACCTCGACACATAATCCGAATGATGACAGAAATTCTAGATCCAAAATATGGAGACAAAATCTGTGATCCAGCCTGTGGAACAGCAGGCTTTCTTGTTGCCGCTTATGAGCACATCCTAAAGAACAATACTTCAAAGGAATTAGTCAGGGAAGGGAACTTTGCAGGAGATAAAATGAATGATGTACAATGGGAATTTCTCAGAGAAGAGAGTCTATACGGTTATGACTTTGATCAGACAATGACAAGAATTTCCTTAATGAATTTGATGATGCACGGAATAACAAATCCAAACATAGACCAGATAAACACTCTGTCAAAGAGATATGATGAATCCAATTATTATGATGTAGTTATGGCAAATCCGCCATTCAAAGGAAGCATTGACGAGTCAGATATTGGAGAGAACTTTAGAACCCATACGGCGAAGACAGAAATATTATTTCTAGAACTAATGTACAATCTGCTAACAAATGGAGGAAGATGTGCAGTAATTATTCCAGATGGTGTATTGTTTGGAAACTCTAATGCACACAAGAAAATAAGAGAATTGTTACTAGAACGATGTCGTCTTGATGCAGTCATCTCCATGCCATCTGGGATCTTCAAACCATATGCTGGAGTATCTACAGCTGTTCTGTATTTCATAAAGGGCGAACCGACAAAAGAAGTTTGGTTCTATGATATGGAAAATGATGGATTTAGTCTTGATGATAAAAGAGTCCCAATTGAAAAAAATGATATTCCGGATATAATTGAAAAATTCAAGAATAGGAAAAAAGAAAATAATTCAGACAGGAAGAAAAAATATTTCCTAGTACCAATTAAGCAAATCAAGGAGAATAATTACGATCTGAGTGTCTCTAAATATAGAGTAACTGAATATGAGGAAATAAAATACGAAAAACCCGAAGTAATTAAAAAGAAAATCTTAGATTTGGAAAAGAAGATTATTGAAACATTAGAAGATATCAAAATGAGATGATTGATTGAAAATACATCCATTTTTTATAAGAATGTATTCCAAAAAATATGCGATAATCTTTTTGTTATCTCTGGGCATTTTTTTGGTGGGAATAGGAATTGAAAAGGTGATATTTGCTGGGAATGAATATGACGAAAATTATTTTAAGAGTAAGGGGATTCCAAGCACTCCTGCAAGAGATACTATGGTCATACCTATAGAACCTATTGCAAATACCATACGTGGTAATTTGACCAATGCTACGTTGAATTTTACTACAAATGATGATGTGTTTGCAGTAGGTAATCGAGTTGATTATTCGATGCTTGCCAACGTGGATGATGCAGATCACATTGACAGAGTGGTTGTTTTTCTTCTATCTAGTGACAGCATGACGCAGTTATTTCAAATGCATAATCAAGATCTTCTTGAATTTACCCATCGCATGGAAAATGCTGGCCATGCCTTCAAATTATCTAAGATTAACAATAATTCATTTTATCTTGAAAACTATTTTACCCCTCTTACTGAGGGCGACGTCTATCTTGATTTGGAAATACTTACCGATAAGAATGTCAGAGAGGATCATCAAAAACATGATATCGCCTTTACTGTTCACCCTGCTTCCGAAACACTTCAGTCTGGCCTAACCAGAGTGACAGCTGAGCAAATAAAAAGTCAACAAAAAAGTAATGATGTCATAGAAGGACTTTCATGGGTTATTGTTGGATGGATTCCACTTTCACTTTTTATGCAGATAAGATCGGAAGAAGAAAAGAAAAAAAATGAATTAACTAAAGTTAGAAACTTACTAAAAAGTGATTATTCTATGATTAATCGTATAAACATAATGTATCAGCAAATGTATCGGCCACTATGGAATAATATTGTAAACCGCCATGCGGGAACAATAATAACTGCTAATGTTGCAATGTTACAAGATTTCATTACCTACATTGAAATCAAATACATGTTTACTTTTTGGGATACTATAATGAGTAACGGATCTCTGATAAAGTTGGAACCAAATGAAATCAAGATAATCCAGGTAACTCATGATGAAATCATGAAGGGATATGCAAGAGAATACGAAGGATATCAATCAATGAATAATAAACTGGCATTGGTTGTACAATCTCCCATATTGACTCCAATTCAAAAAGAAGATCAGTTCATACGGATAACCAGCAAATACTTTCAGGATACCACGAAATGGTTCGAAACTGTGGAGGGATTGTTACAACTTCCAATGAAATTTGATTGGTTTGATCTTAACAGTGAATATCAATTAGATTCCATACCAGTTAACTAACAGAAATAAAAAATCACTTTATTTATGCTGAATGATAGGTCTTGGAGCATTCATTCTCGATATTTTTTTTTCTTATCTCAAGTCGTGGATGAAAATCGAATATCGTTGTTTTTTTACTTTTATATCTTATTTCTAATGCTTTCATCGCCGCCTCTTTACCTGATAACTGGGCTCCTTGACAATCTGCCATGGATTCTAAACTTCGTTCTGAAAACACCCTCAATAAGTAAAGCAAACCCCCAAAACTTGTTATACTCACGACATCTATTTTCAACGAAATCATCAATCCAAATAATAAAATTAAAACAGCAATGATGGGCAGAAAAACATAAGATTCTGCCTTGCCTCTGTAGTGAAAAAGTTCGTGGCCTATGACAAAAGTTTTTTCAGCACTACTGATCAATTTCTCAAGATAATCTTTGCCCAAGATTATTTTGGGTCTCCGTGTCTCCGCTACAAAGTCTTTTTTCTCAGTTACGAGAAACGGATTTTCAATAAGTTCAGGATCCAATTTTTTCGCTATCTCAAATAATTCTGATGTCGAACAATCCTTGCAATCATTTCCCAGACGACCCCTCAAACGCTTTATTATGCCTAACAATAGAATTAGGAAAAAAAAGATAGGGAAACCAATGGTCATAAATTGAGAATTTGATATTGGATGAACTAGTAGAAAATATGGAAATAAGCAAATAGGTAATAAACTGCATATTACTTCATATTTTCTAATATCAGTTCCTAAATATGAGATAAACTTAGTAAAACTCGTAGACTTTTTCATTGCTTCTAGTTATTTCCTCCACTATTCTCCAATTATCACTAGAAAAGAACGTTATTGATGCTAATCCCCCCTGACTCGAACTCACATTGAAAGCAGGTCGGATGAGATCCAACCATTCATCTAGTTCTTTTTTTCAGTAACGCAAGTTCTGGTAGTGCAAGGGCAAAATGAATGTGAATGCAATCATCTGCTTCATCCTGGCTACAAAACATCTTGTTGTTTTTAAGATAAACCTCTGCTAGTTTCCCTGTCTTGTGATCTCTGAGTACCAATGTTTCCCCAACACTGATTTTTTCAATATATGGTGCATAGTTTTTCAAAAAATTATCTTTTTCCACATTCAGCAAAAGAGTTTCATTGACATAATCTACAAGTGTTAATCCCTTTTCTTTTGCTTTGTTTTTTACTTTTTGATATGTTGCTTCTTCTATGGCAACAGTTGGATTACGTTTCTGTTTGTCTTTCATCGACATGTCTTTGATATGATATGATATTACTAGAATATATGTTTTACATGTTAATAACACGTAAATAAAGAGTTGTTAACCCGTAAACTTTATTATTACGTATTACATGTTAAAAACATGTTATTTACAAGTTTACAATTTGACTTAAAACCCAGAAAGCAAGAGGGTTCAAGGATGCAGGATCTCAATAAATCAGTCAATTTGGAATCAAAATGTGCTAAAATCAAGACCACGCCTTTGGAGGAATCTGTGAATTGAGTCAAAGGCAGGACCTCTCAAGTTACAACATGACGAACAACAAATGTCCAAGATGCAATAAACTTAGTCTCTGTGTCATGGATAATGAGATTTGTTGCAGCAAATGTGGAATTGTACTTGGACCTGATTACCAATTACAAGAGACCACTTCAAGCTCCAAACTAAACTTGTACCAAATTACAGAAGTGGGATGCAAAAAAGTGAATCTTGAATTTGCAAGGCATATACATGAAAACAAGTCTGATGTATCCCAGATATCAAATGTCTGTGTAAAACTAGATCTTCCAATCTATGCTGCACAAGACATTAACATTGTATATCAAAAAC
>Ga0307372_10006599_pt1 | contig 16886 bp, 19 predicted proteins | sample OX1MG_FD_202533 | JGI IMG/M metagenome (GOLD analysis project Ga0307372, IMG submission 202533) | Soil microbial communities from Risofladan, Vaasa, Finland - OX-1 | ecosystem: Environmental > Terrestrial > Soil > Coastal area > Acid sulfate soil | place: Finland: Risofladan, Vaasa | collected... | reverse complement strand
CGCTGTCGGATGCGGCGACGCTGGTCCAGCCGGTGCGCGCGGCGAAGCCCGATTTCGTCATGTTGCTGTCGACCAACAACGGCGACGACAAGATCCTCGCCGACACGTTCAGCGAATACGGCATGTCGGCCACCAAGCTGCCGCTCGTCGGCAATGGCGGGCATTGGGTGGTGCCGGAGCTGCTCAAGACCACCGGCAAGGACATCCTGCAGGACATCATGATCGGCTTGGCGAACTGGCCCGGCAAGGCGGTCGAGGACCTGTCGGCACGCTATGTCAAGCGCAGCGGCAACCCGTGGTTCGGCCACAACGAGATCTTTGCCTACGCGCACGTTCAGATGTTCGCCTGGGCGCTCAACAAGGTCGGCGCCGCCGACAAGGCCAAGGTCGCTGACGCGATCCGCACGATGGACATCACCAACGGCCCGGCGATCTACTTCCCGGGGGGACACCTCAAATTCGACGCCAAGGGCCGCCGGGTCGATGCGGAGCTGGTGATCGTGCAGTGGAGGGACGGTAAGCCGGTGACCGTGTTCCCGGAGAACATGGCAGTCGCCAAGCCGGTCTGGCCGACATGATCCGGCGAACGCGCCTTTAGCGGGCGGGGGAGCGGCCGGTTGGCGCCGGCCGCTCTCCGGCTCACGAGGCCGGCGGCATCCCCATCGCGAGGAATTTCTGCCGGCGCTGGCCGCGCAGGGTGTCGCCGTCGAGAACGACGAGCGGGCGCAGTGCCTCGTCGAGCGCATCGCCGAGGCTGGCGACCGCCTCGTGCGGCGCCCGATGGGCGCCGCCGAGCGGCTCGGCCACGACACGGTCGATGACCCCAAGGCGCTGCAATTCCTGCGCGGTCAGGCGCAGCGCCTCGGCGGCGTCCTGGGCGTGCGCGTTGTCGCGCCACAGGATCGAGGCGCACCCCTCGGGGGAAATCACTGAATAGACCGCGTGTTCGAGCATCAGCACGGTATTGGCGGCGGCGAGCGCAATCGCCCCGCCCGAGCCGCCCTCGCCGATCACCGCGGCGACCAGGGGCACGCGGATGTCGAGGCAGGTCTCGATCGCCCGGGCGATCGCCTCGCTCTGGCCGCGCGCTTCGGCATCGATGCCAGGGTACGCGCCGGCGGTGTCGATCAGCGTCACCACCGGCAGCGCGAAATGCTCAGCGAGCCGCATCAGCCGCCGCGCCTTGCGATAGCCTTCGGGCCGCGCCATCCCGAAATTGCGCTTGATCCGCGCCTCGGTATCGGCGCCCTTTTCGGTACCCAGCAGCAGCACGCTGCGGCCACGAAAGCGGCCGATGCCGCCGACTATTGCGGCATCCTCGGCAAACGTGCGGTCGCCCGCCAGCGGCACGAAATCGGTGACGAGCCCGGCGATATAGTCCATGCAGTGCGGCCGCTCAGGATGCCGCGCGACCTGCACCTTCTGCCACGGCGTCAGCCGCGCATAGCTGCGCACCAGCAGCACATTGGCCCGCGCCTCCAGGCGCCCGACCTCTTCGGCGATGTTGAGCCCGCTGTCGGTCGACAGATGCCGCAGCTCTTCGATCTTGCCTTCGAGCTCGGCGATCGGGCGTTCGAAATCGAGAAAATGGCGCATGACCGGGTGGCAATCTCGATAACCGGGCGAGGCTTGTCAACGCCAGGCCCGCGGTGCGGTCATTTGCGCCGGGCCAGCGGGTGCGCGGTTTCGACGAGGCGGCGCAGCCTCTCGCCCTGGACATGGGTATAGATCTGGGTCGTCGCGATGTCGGCGTGGCCCAGCATCTGCTGCACGCTGCGCAGATCGGCGCCGCCATCGAGCAAGTGGCTGGCAAAGGCGTGACGCAGCACATGCGGCGACAGCCTCGCCGGGTCGAGCCCGGCGCCGAGCGCCAGTTCCTTGAGCAGTTGGCCGCAGCGCTGGCGGGTCAGATGCCCGGCCTCGCCGCGCGACGGAAACAGCCAGCGCGACGGCTGACCCTTTGCCAGAAACTCGCGCCGGCATTCGAGCCACGCGGCAAGCGACTGACGCGCCGGCTGGCTCAGCGGCACCACGCGCTCCTTGCCGCCCTTGCCGCGCACCAGCAGCACGCGCGGATCGCGCTGCGCCGCTGCGACCGGCAGGGTGACCAGCTCCGAGACGCGCAGTCCGGTGGCGTAGAGCAGCTCAAGGAGGCAGCGCAGCCGGACCCCCTCGCCCTCCGGCCATTTGGCGGCTGCGGCGAGAAGGCGGCCGATTTCGCCCTCGGTCAAAATCTTCGGCAGCGGCCGGCCGATGCGCGGCGCGTCGAGCCGAGCGGTCGGGTCGTCGGTGCGCGCCCCCTCAACCAGCAGAAACCGGTAGAACTGGCGCATCGCCGACAGCCGCCGGGCCAGCGTGCGCGGTGCCAGCGCGCGCGTCGCGGCGTCGGTAAGGTAGGCGTGCAGCGCCTCGCCGTCGCCGGTGTCGAGACTCTGGCCGCGCGCCGCGAGAAACCCGGCAAGATCGGCGAGGTCGTTGCGATACGCGGCAAGCGTCAGCCGGGCCGCGCCACGCTCGGCCGCCAGCATCTCGAGAAACCCCTCCAGCCGCCGCGAGGCGAGCGACGCCGCGCTATTTGGGGAATCGCGCATCCGGCAGCACCTTTTCGACCGGATGCAACGGCACCGGAAAATGCCGATAGGCCAGAAACAGCGCACCCCCCACCGTTGCCAGCACAAATACCATGACGATGAGGACGGTCAGTTTGCCCATGCCGCGTCCCGCGTTTGCGACCCCCACTGAGCCACGCCGATTGACGACCGGCCGGCGCGATATGCTAGTACCCTGTCGGCGTGGCGAAAAACAGCCGCGGGGCGGGCAAGGCGCGCGGGAAATGGAGCTGCAGACCGAGCGGGTGCGGATACGGCCGACGGCGCATGGCTTTACGCCGGCCCGCACCGTCGTGCTCGTCGGCCTGATGGGCGCCGGCAAGACCAAGATCGGGCGCCGGCTGGCAACCCGCCTCAATCTTCCCTTCTTCGATTCGGACATCGAGATCGAAGAGGCCGCCGGCGAAACTATCGAGGAGATTTTTCGCAACCGCGGGGAAACCGTGTTTCGCGAAGGCGAACGGCGGGTGATCGTTCGCCTGCTCGCCCAGCCGACGCACATCCTGGCAACCGGCGGCGGCGCCTTTATGGACCCCTGCACCCGCGCGGCGATCCGCCGCTGGGGCGTCTCGGTATGGTTGCGCGCCGATCTCGACGTGCTGCTGGCCCGGGTCGCGCGCCGCACCAACCGGCCGCTGCTGAAGGAGCGCGACCCGCGCGCGGTGATGGCCGACCTGATCGAGCGCCGTTCGCCGATCTACGGCGAAGCCGACCTTGTCGTCGACAGCAGCGAAGGACCGCCCGAAACGACGGTGAACCGGGTAATCGCGGCGCTCGCCGAGTGCCCGCGCGCGCTGCTGCCGCCAGAGCCGGAGAACGAGCCGTGAGCGAGACCACGATCCAGCGCCTCAGCGTCGAACTGGCCGAGCGCAGCTACGACATCCTGGTCGGCCCCGGGCTGATCGCCGAGGCCGGCGCGCGCATTGCGCCGCTGATGCGGCGCAAGCAGGCGATCGTCGTGACCGACGAGCACGTTGCGCCGCACTACCTCGGGCCGCTCGAAGCGAGCCTCGGCGCGGCCGGGATCGGCCACCAGGCGATCGTGCTGCCGCCCGGCGAGCACACCAAGGATTTCGCGCATTACGGGCGGCTGATCGACGACATCCTGGCGTGCGGCATCGAGCGCGGGACGATGCTGGTGGCGCTGGGCGGCGGGGTGGTCGGTGACATCACCGGATTTGCCGCGGCGACCGTGCTGCGTGGCATCGATTTCGTGCAGATCCCGACGACCCTTTTAGCCCAGGTCGACAGCTCAGTCGGCGGCAAGACCGCGATCAATACCCCGGCCGGCAAGAACCTGGTCGGCGCGTTCTATCAGCCGCGGCTGGTGCTGATCGACACCACGACGCTGGCAACCCTGCCGCGGCGCGAGTTGCGCGCCGGCTATGCCGAGACGGTAAAATACGGGCTGATCGCCGACGCCGACTTCTTTGCCTGGCTCGATGCCGAAAACCGAGCGATCTACGACCTCGATTCACGCGCGCTGACCAGCGCTGTGATGACCAGCTGCCGGATGAAGGCGCGGATCGTCGTCGCCGACGAACGCGAGACCGGCGACGAGCGCGCACTGCTCAATTTCGGCCATACGTTCGGCCACGCGCTCGAAGCGGAGACCGGGTTCGGCGACGCGCTGCTGCACGGCGAGGCGGTTGGGTTGGGCATGGCGCTTGCCTTCGATTTCGCGGTGCGGCTCGGGCTGGTCGAGGCGTCCGAAGCGCGCCGCGTGCGCGACCATCTCGACGCCGCCGGGCTGCCAACGACGCTTGCGGGCGTCGGCCTGTCGGGTGCGGCGGCAGATCGGCTGATCGGCCATATGGGTAAGGACAAAAAGGTGCGCGACGGCCGCATCACGCTGATCCTGCCGCGGCGGATCGGCGAGGCATTTGTAATGCGCGACGCCTCCGCCGCCGACTTACGCGAGCTTATTACCACCTATAGTTGATTTTTTCACATCGGCAGCGCTCGGGGCCACCCCGGTGCCGGCTCCGGGCGCGCGGTCGACGCCGCCCTTGCCGCCGCGGTCCGATAAAAATCCACGATATAGACGCGGATCGCCGCGGTAAGGGTCGACGCGCTGCGCTTGCGGTCGATCTGGGTTACCACCGCATGAATACTCAACTTTCGGCGCCGTGCAATCTCGTGCAGCGCCTCCCACATCGCGGGTTCGAGCCGGACGCTGGTGCGCCGGCCGCCGACGATGACATTGTGAATGACCAGGGACGATGGAGACCCATCCTGCATCCGTGACCCCCATATCCAGCGAAGCTATTCACTGAATAGATTACATTTTACACTTTATACGGGTATCACAAATTTTCGACGAGTGAAAGTTGAAATTGCCGGGTCTCAGCACCCTTCCTCGGCCCCTCGTTCGCCCGGCGCCAGCGTGGTCAGCGACAGCGCGTGCACTTGGCCGGCCAATTCGTCGGCCAGCGCCGCGTAGACCAGGCGCTGCCGCGCCACCCGGCCGAGCCCGGCGAAAGACGCCGACACGATGGTCACCGCGAAATGCGTCTCGCCTGCGGGATGTGCGCCGGCATGCCCGGCGTGCCTGTGCGATTCATCGGCGATGACCAGCCGCGACGGAGCAAACCGGTCGCGCAGCTTGTGCTCGATCGTGGCAGCGACGGTCATTCCGGCGGCCTAGGGCAGGCCTCGGCGAGAAACCCCGCGAGGTCGTCGACGACATGGTGGATATAGTCGCTGCCGGGCTCGATCGCGGCCCAGTCGATGCCGGTGTTGACCCACGCGGTGGTCATACCGAGCGCGGCGGCCGGCGCCAGGTTCTTTGCCATGTCCTCGACCATCAGCGCGCTGTGCGGGGCAATCGCATAGCGCTCGACAAACACGCGAAACGGGGCCATCGCCGGCTTGGGGGTGAAACCGGAGGCGACGATATCAAAGATTCCTGAAAACGAGGCACTTATGCCGAGATGTTCAAGCAATCGCTCAGCATGCGGCACCGAGCCGTTGGTATAGATCAGCTTGCGCCCCGGCAGCGCCGCCAGCGCTGCGGCTAGCGCCGGATTGGCCGGCACAACGCTGAGGTCGATATCGTGGACATAATCGAGAAATTCGTGCGGGTCGATCCGGTTGACCAGCATCAGCCCGTTCATCGTCGTACCGTGTTCGAGGAAATAGCGGCGGCGCAGCCCGATCGCCGCCTCCGGCGACACGCCCAGCCGCGCGCAGATATATTGGTTCATCTTCGCCTGCACCTGCTCGAACAGGCGGCACGAGGCGGGATACAGCGTGTTGTCGAGGTCGAAGACCCAGGTATCGACCGCATCGAGCGGACACCCTTCGCGGCGTGTCGTATAGGCCATCGGCCTAGCCGCCGCGGATCAAGGTTCCGGCGCCTTCGGTGAACAGTTCGAGCAGGATCGCGTGCCGCACGCGACCGTCGAGGATCACCGCCGCCTCGGTGCCGCCGTCGACGGCGGTAAGACAGGTTTCAACCTTGGGAATCATGCCGCCCGAGATCGTCCCGTCGTCGATCAGCCGACGCACCTCGGCCGCGCTCAATTCGGGGATCAGCCGCTTGTCGGCATCGAGCACGCCCGGTACGTCGGTCAGCAGCAGAAACCTTGCCGCCTTGACCTCGGCGGCGACCGCGCCGGCCACCGTGTCGGCGTTGATGTTGAAGCTTTCGCCACCGGAGCCGACGCCGACCGGCGCAATCACCGGGATCATCCCGGTGGCGCTGAACCCTGCCAGGACGCGAGAATCGACCCGCTCGGGCTCGCCGACAAAGCCGAGATCGCCATTGCGCGTCGATTTTGCGGCGCGGATCAGGTTGCCGTCCTTGCCGCACACCCCGATCGCGAGCCCGCCGGCGGCGTTGATCGCGGCGACGAGCTGCTTGTTGATGGTCCCGGCAAGGACCATCTCGACGACCTCCATCGTCTCGGCGTCGGTGACGCGCAGCCCGTTCACGAAACGGCTCTTGATGCCGAGCCGGTCGAGCATGCGGTTGATCTGTGGGCCGCCACCGTGGACCACGATCGGATTGATGCCGACCTGGCGCAGCAGAACGATGTCGCGGGCAAAGGTCTCGCCGCCAGCCCCCATCGCGTGCCCGCCATACTTGACCACGACGGTCTTGCCGGCGTACCGAGCGAGGTAGGGTACGGCCTCGGCGAGGACCGCGGCGACGGTGGCCGGATCGGTACCGGACGGCGGGATGAAGGAAGGGCTGCTCATCGGCGCGCACTCTACCGCGCCCGACCCGCAGGCGCCACGGCGCCGAGCCTCAGACAGGCCACCGGCGGATGCATGGGTCACCCCGGCGTCGCTGCCATATGCGCCGGCGCGGTCTGCTCAGGCACCGCAAAGCCGGCGAGGATTGCGCGCAACGCAGCGATGCCGGCGCCAGTCTCGGCGCTGGTCAGCACGATTTCGGGGTGCGCCGCGCCGTGCCGGGCGAGTTCTGCCGCGACCGCCTCGCGCAACGCGGCGAGCGCGCCGGTGCGCGGTTTGTCGGCCTTGGTCAGCACCGCCTGATACGACAGCCCGGCCGTGTCGCACAGCTTCATCAGCGGCGCATCGGCGACCATGATGCCGTGCCGCGCGTCGAGCAGCAGGCACACCCGCGCGAGGCTCGACCGGGCGCGCAGATAGCGCTGCATCAGCGACGTCCACGCCGCGATTTCCGTCTTAGACGCCGCCGCGTAGCCGTAGCCGGGCAGATCGACCAGCATCAGCCGCTCACCGAGCGCAAAGAAATTGAGCTGCCGCGTCCGCCCCGGGGTTTGCGAAATCCGCGCCAGCGTGCGGCGCCCGGTCAGCGCGTTGATCAGGCTGGATTTTCCCACGTTGGAGCGGCCGATAAAGGCGATTTCCGGCAGGGTTTCCGGCGGCAGCGCCCCGGCACCGGCCGCACCTGCGACAAACCGGCACTCCCGTGCGAACAAGAGCCGCCCGGCTTCGACCGCATCCGGCGGAAGCTCGCGTTCCGGATAAAGATCGTCGGGTTTCGCCCCGCTCACGCCGCGCCGGCGCGGTGCATGATCACCCATTGCTGCGCGATGCTGAGGGAGTTGTTCCACGCCCAATAGATCACCAGCCCGGCCGGAAAGGACGACAGCATATAGGTAAAGACGATCGGCAGCGCCAAGAACATCTTGGCCTGCACCGGGTCGACCGGCTGCGGGTTGAGCTTTTGCTGCAGGAACATCGACAGGCCCATGATCAGCGGCCAGGCGCCGATCATCAGGAAATGCGGCGGGACCCACGGAATGACGCCGAACAGATTGGCAAACGAGGTCGGGTCGGGCGCCGACAGGTCGTGAATCCAGCCGAAGAACGGCGCGTGGCGCATCTCGATCGTGACAAACAGCACCTTGTAGAGCGAGAAAAACACCGGAATCTGGATGACGATCGGCAGGCAGCCGGCCAGCGGATTGGCGCCGACCCGCTTGTAGAGCGCCATGATCTCCTGCTGCTGCTTGGCCTTGTCGTCGGGATAGCGCTCGCGCAGCTTCTGCATCTCGGGCTGCAGCAGCTTCATCTTGCTCATCGCCCGATAGGATTTGTTGGCAAGCGGGAAGAACAGCAGTTTGACGATGAAGGTGAACAGCAGGATCGCCAGGCCGAAATTGCCCAGCAGGCGGTGGAAGAACACCAGCACCAGAAAGATCGGCTTGGTCAGGAAATAAAACCACCCGAAATCGATCGCCCGGTCAAAGCGCGGGATGCCGGAATCGGCATAGGCATCAAGCAGATTGACCTCTTTCGCCCCGGCGAACAGCCGGTTCGAGTTTGCCGCGGTGCCGCCCGCCGGGACGGTAACCGCGGCACCGAGGTAATCGGACTGGTAGCGGTCGATGCCACCCTCGACCTCTTTGCGAAACTCGGCCTTGATCGCCTCGTGCTGCGGCGGGATCAGCGCGGTCAGCCAGTATTTGTCGGTAAAGCCGAGCCAGCCACCGGTGGATTTGAAATCGGTGGATTTGGTCGGCGCAAGCGAGGCGTATTTGATCTCCTGCAGGCCGCCGTCGAGAAACCCGATCGGCCCTTCAAACAGCAGGTAATAGCCCGAAACCGGCGGCGTGCCGCTGCGGCTGATCAGGGCATAAGGCAGCAGCGTGACCGCCGCGCTGCCGGTGTTTTTCACGCTGTCGGTCAGCGAGAACATGTAGTTCTGGTCAATCGCGATCGTGCGGGTGAAAACCAGCCCGGCCCCGTTATCCCACGTCAGCGTCACTGGGTGCGTCGGGGTCAACGGGCCGGGCGATGCCTGCCACACGGTATGCGGCCCCGGCAGCTTGGGTTTGGCCTCGCCGGCGCCGGCGACCCAGCCGAATTCGGCGAAATACGCATCCTTGGTTCCGACCGGCTCGAGCAGGACAACATCCGGGCTCTTCGGGTTCACCGTGTCGTGATAGTCGACCAGGCTCAGATCGTCGATCACCCCGCCGGTCAAGTCGATCGAGCCTTGCAGGTGCGGCGTGTCGATCTTGACGCGCGCCTGCGCAGCGAGCGCTTCGGCCCGGCTGCGCGACTGTTGCGCGCTAGGCAGCGCGCCCGGCGCCCCGCCGGTCGGCGCCGGGGCGGGCTTGGCGGTTTGCGCCGTGTGGGTGGGCTTGGCGGTCGGCGGCGGCGGTTTGGGGCCGAACGCCCCGAACAGGTATTCCGAGCCGACCAGGATCACGACCGAGATCAGGATCGCGAGGAAGAGGTTTTTTTGGTCCATGGCGTTGGGCGGCGCGGCTCAGCGGCGGGCGGGATCGGGAACCGGATCATACCCGCTGCCGCCCCACGGGTGGCAGCGCAGGATGCGGCATACTGCCAAGCCAATGCCGCGCCACGGGCCGTGGCGGGCGATCGCCTCGGCGGCGTAATGCGAGCAGCTCGGCTCGTAGCGGCACGAAGGCGGGATGACCGGCGCCAGCGCGAGCTGATAGACGCGGATCGCCGCCCGCATCGTCCAGCCGAGCGCCGCGTTGGCCGCCTGGCCGGGCCCACCCTCAAGGGTCATCTCGTTCCTCCTTTGCCGGCCGCGACCGATCGTCGCCGCCCGGCCTGTCACGCGCGCGTTCGATCTGCCGCAGCGCCCCGGCCAGATCGCCGACCAGCGCACGATAGGGGCGCGCCGGGGTCGCCGCGCGGGCGATCAGCACATAATCGGTGCCGGCCCGCCCCTCCCGCGCCAGCACCTCGGCGGCCGCGGCCCGCAGCCGGCGCTTCGCCCGATTGCGCAGCACCGCGTTGCCAACCCGCCGGCTGGCGGTGAAACCGACGCGGATCACCGCGGCTTCCGTCGCCTGCGGCGGGCACGGCGCGGCTTGCAGGATCAACCCGTCGCGCACGGCGCGGCGGCGCCGCTCGGCAACGCGAAGAAAATCGGCGCGGTGCTTAAGTCGCGCAAGGCCGGTCGACATGCTACTCGTAGCCGCAGGCCCGCGGCGAACGCCGATGACGGCGCGCAACGGGTCAGGCAGAAAGGCGCTTGCGGCCCTTGGCGCGCCGCGCCGCCAACACCCGACGGCCGCCCGGCGTCGCCATTCGCGCACGAAAACCGTGGCGGCGCTTGCGAACGAGCTTGCTCGGCTGGTAAGTGCGCTTCACGCTAACGGCTCCGGCGAAACCGCCCCGGTCGAGCGGCGCGCGCTGTATACGAGAGCCGCCGGGCCAAGTCAATTACGGGTGCTGCGCGATGCGATGCGCCCGAGAGGAGAACCATGCGGTGACCAACGAAGCCACCCTCGCCGCCGCCGACCACACCGCGCGCTACTGGGCCGGTACGCCCGGCGGCGCGTTCCGGCCAGGCAGCGACGGGCACAAGACCGCATTCTGCCGGATGCTGCTCGACACCCATAACCCCTACAAGCCGGCGGTGATCGAGTGGCCTGTGCTGCCCCCGGACGCACGCGACCGCCTCGTCAGCCTGCCGATCTGGGACATCGCGGTGCAGACCGAGGGCAAGGCGCGCGCCCGGGTGCTGGGCTATGCGGGGATGGTCCGCGACCCGCTGTTGCGCCAGGCGGTCGAGCTCGACGGGTTCGAGGAAGGCCGCCACAAGCAGGTGCTGTCGAACATGGTGGCGGCCTATGGCATCCGCCTTCAGCCCGAGCCCCCCTACCCGCCGCCGCGGCACCCCGAATGGGCGTTCATGACGACCGGGTTCAGCGAGTGCATCGACAGCTTCTTCGCCTTTGGCCTGTTCGAGGTCGCCAGGCGTTCGGGCTATTTCCCGCCCGAACTGGTCGACACGTTCGAGCCGGTGATGCAGGAAGAGGCGCGGCACATCCTGTTTTTCGTCAACTGGGTCGCGTGGCACCAGCGCACCATGCCGTGGTGGCGCCGACCGTGGTTCTGGGCGATGATCGCCGCGGTGTGGATATGCCTGATCAAGGAGCGGATCGGCCTGTCGCGCGGCATCGGCGCGGCCAAGGACGAGGCGCCGCAGGACAACAACTTCACGCTGACCGGCAGCAAGGCCGTCGCCGATGTCGACATCTCGGTGCGCGAGCTGTTGGACCTCTGCCTGGCCGAAAACGACCGGCGCATGCAGGGCTACGACCGGCGCCTGCTGCGGCCGAAGGCGGTACCACGGCTGGTGCGCTTTGCCCGCCGTTTTATGCGCGCCGCGAAGCCGGCGACCGGTGTGGGCGCGCCATGAAGATCGGTTCCGAGCGGCACAAGATCAGCTTCTGCCGCCAGTTCATCGACAGCCATCAGCGCTTCGACCCGGAGCAACTGCCGTGGCCCGAACTGAGCGATGTCGAGTTGGCGCGGATGCGGGGGGTGCCGTTCTGGCAGGAGGTGCTGCATACCGAGCGGCGCGCCGGGGCGATCGTCGCGGCATTTTCGGCGACGATCGACGATGATCTGGTGCGCGAGGCGGTCGAGCTGCAGGGGGTCGAAGAGAGCCGCCACGCGGCGCTGATCGGGGTGATGATCCGGCGCTACGGCCTGCCCGCGACCGAGCAGCCGCTCGAACCGCTCAATTCCAACCCCTACACCGCCTTTGCCGATTTCGGCTATGGCGAATGCCTCGATTCGTTTCTCGGCTTTGGCGTGTTCCAGATCGCGCGCCAGGCCTGTTTCCTGCCCGAGCCGCTGTTCCAGATCTTCGACCGGCTGATGCTCGAAGAGACCCGGCATATCGTGTTCTTCGTCAACTGGATGGCGTGGGAACAGGCGCGGCGCGGGCGGGCCTGGCTGCGTGGCGCGACGGCGCTCTGGTATTACGGCCGCGCCGTCGGGCGGCTGGTCGGCACAGTCTATCGCGGCCGCAAGGAGAACGACGGCAAGGATTTCTCGGCGACTCAGGCCGGCATTTTCCTCGAAGGGTTTACGTTACGCCGGTTTGCGGAAGCCTGCCACGCAGAGAACCGCCGCCGCATGGCCGAGTTTCACGCCGATCTGCTGCGTCCCCGGCTGCTGCCGGCGTTGACCGGGGCGGCGCTGTCCGGGCTGCGCCTGCTGCCACGCCGGACCGCCGGCAAGCCGGCCGCATGAAAGCCGTATCGCTCGTCGCTGCCGCGCTCGGGATCGCCGCGATCGGCGGGCTCGTCGCCTATTTCGGCGCCGACGCGGTCGGGCACGCGCTGCTATCGGTCGGCCTCCTTGGGTTTGCCGCGATCTGCGCCATCCACCTTGTGCTGATCGCGGTGATGGGCATCGCCTGGCGGGCGCTGTTGCCGGAGACCCCGTGGTGGGTGCCGCTATGGGGCCGGATGGTGCGCGATGCGGGCTCCGAGGTGCTGCCGCTGTCGCAGGTCGGCGGTTACGTGCTTGGCGCGCGCGCGGTGAGTCTGTTCGGGGTGTCGGGCACCGCGGCGGCGGCGACCACGATCGTCGACGTGACCCTCGAATTCATCGCCCAGGTGGCTTACACCGCGCTCGGGCTGGCGTACTTGGTGCGGCTGCGGCCGGACAGCGAGGTCGCTACACCGGTTGCCGTAGGGCTGGTCGTCGCGGCGCTCGCCGCGCTGGGGTTCTTCATTGTGCAGCGCCGTGGCGTCGCCTATGTCGACCGCATCGCCGGCATCCTCGGCCGCGGCTGGGCCGAGCGCACCGCGGCCGGGGCGGTTGCGCTGCATCAGGCGCTCGCCGCGATCTACGAGCGGCGCGGCGGGCTCGTGATCAGCTTCGGGCTGCATCTTGCCTGCTGGGTCGCCAGCGCGGCCGAGGCGTGGCTGGTGTTGCGCTTAGCCGGATCGCCGCTGCCGTTCGGCGCTGTGCTGGTCATCGAAAGCCTGCTCTACGCGACGCGGACCGTCGCCTTTATGGTGCCCAACGCGGTCGGCGTGCAGGAAGGGGCCTATATCCTGCTCGGCGCCGCCTTCGGTCTCGGCCCCGACACCGCGCTGGCCCTGTCGCTCTTGAAGCGCGCCCGCGACCTGGTGATCGGGCTGCCGACCATCGCCGTGTGGCAGGCGGTTGAAGGGGGCCGACTGTGGCGCCGCACCGAACGCCGGCCGCGCCTGACAGGATCGTGATCGGCGAGCAGGCGCAGCGAGCGCACCGTCGGTAGCTGCGTGCGCGAGGAGCCGCCTACGGAGTATTGGAATCCTCGCCATGGTCAGCGTGCTCGGCACCTTGGCGCCGGCGACGATGAACCACGCGATGTAAGCGATTTCGCAAACGGCTTGCAAATTCTGCCGCCGGCGTTACAGATCGGGCATGGCACGAAAACCCCTGGTCTCTGCCGCCATGCTCGAATTGATGGCGCGCCGCGAGCATCACGCCTGGACCCTCGAAGACCTGCACGCGGGGCTTGCCGAGCTATGCCCCGCACCGAACTTCTCGTCGGTGTTCCGCGCCGCGGAAAAGCTCGTCACCGGCGGCCTGATCCTCAGAGTGCCGCTCGACGACGGCCGCGCCCGGTTCGAGCTTGCCGGCACACACCACGACCATCTGCACTGCACCGCATGCGACGAGCTTGTGCCGGTGCCGTGCGTGATCGCCGGCGCGCAATCGTCGGCGATCGAGGCCGAGACCGGGGTGGCGATCACCCAGCACCACGTCATCTTCAGCGGTCTGTGCCCGGCCTGCTCGGGGCAGCGCTGACGCCACGTCTCGACTTGTGGAGGCCGGGCGGGCGGCAGGCGGCTCAATCGCCGCCGCGCGCGCCGAGCTTGTCGTAGCCCATCACCCGGTAGACGACGAACGAGACGATCCAGCTCGCGACGAAGATCCCGACGACCGCATAGCCGATCGCCCCGAAATTGTCGTTGGCAGCATCGATCGCGGTCCACACACCGCCGGTAAGGCCGAACTGGCCGGCGACGAGGCCGAGCGCCTCGATGCCGCCGACCGCCACCGCGACCGCCACCGACATTCCGGTAATCGTCAGGTTGTAATAGAGCTTGCGGACCGGGTTGACGAAAGCCCAGCCATAGGCGCCGAGCATCACCACCCCATCGGTCGTGTCGACCAGCGACATGCCGGCGGTGAACAGCGCTGGAAATACCAGGATCGACCACGCCGAAAGGCCGCGCGTCGCCTCCGCGGCCGAGATGCCCAACAGCCCGACCTCGCTCGCAGTCTCGAACCCGAGCCCGAACAGGAACCCCAGCGGGTACATGTGCCAGCTGCGTGCGATCAGCCGGAACAGGCGGCGGTACACCCGGCCCATTACGCCCCGCCGGGCGAGAAACACGTCGAGCTCGTCGTCGCGGTAATGCCCGCCCCGCCGTACCCGGCGAAACAATCGGATCACCCCGGCCATCACCAGTGCGTTGATCAGCGCGATCCCGAACAGGAACAGCGCCGAGACCGCGGTGCCGATCGCCCCACCGGCGGCGATCAGCCCGGGATGGCGGTTCTGCAGCGTGCTGGCGGTCAGCGCAACCGCCAGCGCAGCGGCGACCACCACGGTCGAATGGCCGAGCGCAAAGAAAAAGCCGACGGCGATCGGGCGCTTGCCCTCCTGCATCAATTTGCGGGTGACGTTGTCGATCGCCGCGATGTGGTCGGCGTCGACCGCATGGCGCAGCCCGAACCCGTAGGCGAGCAGCGCCGTGCCGAGCAGCACCGGGTTGCCGCGGAAGGCGAGCAACGCCCACGCCCAGGCGGCGAGGTTGGCGGCGACGAGCCCGGCATAGAGGCCGGTGATCTTGGCCCTCACCTGCGCCGCCCGGTCGTCGAACAGCCGGCGCAGCAGCGGGGCGAGGTTGCACGATGGCATTGTTGGTGACTCACGATCCGGCGCAGCCCGCAGCGCGTCACCGTGAACCGGTCCTGCCGCCAGCGTATGGCGGCCGGTCCCGCCGGTGCACCCCGCCCAGCGTGTCCACGCGTGACCGTGGTCGAGGGCAGGTCTCCTGGCTCGCGGCTCGGCGAAGCGCGTCTCCTTCCCAGGGCGGCGCCCCAGTGGACTCGCGACACGCTCCTCACCGCCTACAGTTGCGGGGGCAGCCGCGGCATCGGGCCGAAGCCCCTCACCGCGTTCCCTTTTGATCCCGTAGGGGAACCCTCGCCGCCACCCTAGCCGTCGCTGCCCGGCCGCGCAATGCCGCCCGCCGCTCACGCGAAAATGACCGGTGCCGTCGCCCAAACCGCTGGCTTCGACGCGGCACCAACGCCACAGTGCCGAAATGCCACAGGACAGCCCGCATCCGTTTTTCGGCTGGCGCCTCCTGCCGCTCGCCTGTCTGCTCGCCGGCGGCGTCACCTTCCTCGTGCTCGGCGGGCACCGCTTTCTGAACTTCTCGACGCTGGCGGCCAACCACGAATGGGCGCGCGGCCTGGTCGCGCGCGCGCCGCTGCTTGCCGCGCTGTCGTTTGTCGTCGCCTATGCCGGGCTCGTCGCGCTGTCGGTGCCGGCCTCCGCGCTGTTGACGATCACCAGCGGGCTGCTGTTCGGTACCTGCCTCGGCACCACCTATGCGGTCTTCGCCGCGACGCTTGGCGCAACTGCGGTGTTTGTCGCCGCGCGCGCCGGGCTTGCGGGACTCGCCGCGCGGGTGGGGCCGCAGCTGCGCCGGATCGAGGCCGGGTTTCGCCGGAATGCGCTCAACTATCTCTTGGTGCTGCGGCTGGTGCCGATCTTTCCGTTTTGGCTGGTGAACGTCGTCGCCGGCGCGTCCGGCATGCGGCTCTCGGCCTATCTGGCGGCGACGTTTTTCGGGATGCTGCCGGTGACGTTCGTCTATGCGAGCCTCGGCAGCGGCCTCGGCAGGCTGATTGCCGAGGGGCGGCCGCCCGGGATGCACATGCTGTTTCAGCCGCGCATCCTGCTGCCCATACTCGGCCTGGCGGCGCTGGCGCTGCTGCCCGTCATCTACCGCCGCTGGCGCGCCGCGCACGGCGAGCCGCCGGACCACGGCGGGCGATGACTCGCATGCTGACCCCGGACCTTTGCGTCATCGGTGCCGGCGCCGGCGGGCTCGCGGTGGCGGCCGGCGCCGCGCAGCTGGGGGCCGAGGTGGTTCTCGTCGAGCGCGGCCGGATGGGCGGGGATTGCCTGAACTACGGGTGCGTGCCGTCAAAATCGCTGCTCGCCGCGGCGCGACTCGCCGGCGCGTGGCGGCACGGTGCCGAATTCGGCATCCGCTACGAACCGCCGCAAATCGATTTCGCCGCAGTGGTCGACAGCATCGACCACGTCATCGCCCGCCTCGCGCCCAACGATTCGGAGGAACGGTTCGCCGGGCTGGGAGTCACGGTAATCCGCGCCGAGGCGCGTTTTATCGACCGCCGTACCGCGCATGCCGGCGGCGCCGCGATCCGGCCGCGCCGCTTCGTGATCGCCACCGGCTCGGCACCGCTGGTGCCGCCGATCCCCGGCCTCGAAGGGGTGCCGTACCTGACCAATGAGACCGTGTTCGCCAACCGCGACTTGCCGCGCCACCTGATCGTGATCGGCGGCGGGCCGGTCGGCGTCGAGCTGGCCCAGGCGCACCGCCGGCTCGGTGCCGCGGTATCGTTGATCGACCAGGGGCCGATCCTGCCGCGCGACGATCCCGAGTTGGCGGCGCCGCTGGCCGCCCGCCTCGCCGAGGAGGGCGTGGCGCTGCGCCCGTCGACCCGGGTCGCGGGGCTCGCGCCGCACCCCGACGGGGTCGCGGTCACGCTCGCCGGCGGCGAGCGCCTCGTCGGCTCTCACCTGCTGGTCGCCGCCGGGCGGCGGCCCAATTTCGGCGCACTCGACCTTCCGGCCGCCGGGATCGAGGCAACCGAAGCGGGCATCACGGTCGACCGGCGGCTGCGCACGACCAACCGCCGCGCCTTTGCCATCGGCGACGCGGCCGGCGGGCCGCAATTCACCCACGTCGCGCTCTACCACGCCGGCATCGTAATCCGGAACGCGCTGTTCCGCCTGCC
>Ga0307372_10006598_pt1 | contig 16887 bp, 16 predicted proteins | sample OX1MG_FD_202533 | JGI IMG/M metagenome (GOLD analysis project Ga0307372, IMG submission 202533) | Soil microbial communities from Risofladan, Vaasa, Finland - OX-1 | ecosystem: Environmental > Terrestrial > Soil > Coastal area > Acid sulfate soil | place: Finland: Risofladan, Vaasa | collected... | reverse complement strand
AGGTGGTCGATCCTCAGCACGTCTTGGTTGTGATGCCCGGCGACATGAAAACGGAGCTCGCGGCCGTGCGCGCGTCGATCTCCTTCGCCAAGGTGAAGAGCGGGGACAGCCTCAAGATCTCCACGGGCAAGGGGAAGATCCTCGTCTTCCTCGATTTGACCAGCCAGTAGGATTCGCGCGCCCGGGCACGTACGCAGAGCTCATGACCGGCGGAGGCGATACGCGCGCAAGAGCGATACGCGAAGCGCTCGGGGACGAGTTGCTCCGCCTCGCGGAGCGCTCGAACCTGCGGGAGGCCTTCATCGCCGAGCGGCTCCTCGGCGCCACCGCACCCTTCACGGTGACGGAGGTCGCCCTCGAGTGCTTCGGCATGCCCAACAAGCACGAGCGCGAGCGGATGGCGCAAGTCGTCGCGGCGCTCGAGCGCGCCGGCCTCCTGGTGCGCCTCGACGCGGCCGGCAGCCGTTGGGCTCCGCCGCCGAGCGGCGAAGAAGACTCCGGCGTTACGGCGAGCTGACGCCCGCGCGCACCAGATGCTCGTCGGTGGCCGCGGTGGCGTGGCCAACCTGCAGGTGATAGTTGTCGAACGTGGCGTGGCCCGTGGCCTTGAAGCCCGGCATCGCGATCTCGGCATCCTGCTCCACCGGCAAGACGAAGCCGTCGATCGACGCGGAGTGCTGCACCAGATCGATCGTGCCGCCGTGCTCGTACAGGAAGTGCATGCGCTTGACGCTGCCCGTCGCGGTGTCGATCACGGCGCGCGCCTCGGTGATCTCGCCCTTGACGCGCTCGTGGAGAATCAGCTCCACGTCGGAGCCGGTCCGCTTGCCGACGGCGATCTCGTACTTCTCGGGCCAATTGGACGGATCGAGCATCTCGCCGGTCACCTTCTGGTAGTTCTTGGCCAAGGCCGGCACTTGCCTGAAGGTGATCGTGTAGTGGCCCGGCTTCTGATATGTGCCGCTTCCGATGAGATACGGCTGCAGCCAGGGAAACGTGTGCATCGCCAGCTTGACGCGCAGATCGAAGGTGTAGGACTGCAAGGGCGCGTTGCGCTGCGCCAGCAGGGCGAGCGCCTTGGCGGCCTCGGGGGGGATGGCCATCGGCGAAGCGCTCGGGGCGGAGCTCGGCGAGGCGCTGGGCACGGGAGCGGGCGCCGTCGGCGTCACGGCCGTTGCTTCAGCCGGCATGATGGTGATCGCGGTCACGGCGAGGCTCGTCGCGAGCAACCCAGCGTGGAGCCAACCTCTTGACATGGTCGTCGTCATCTCCTAAACTTAACCCGTTGAAAGTTTAGCACTAAACTTTTAGGGTGTAAAGAGAGCCTCCGGCCTCCGGAGCGCTCCCTCCGAAAGAACCGAGCCGTACAGATGAACGCGCCGCCGCGACCCGCGGACGACCACTCCAGCGCCCCTGCCGCAGCGGGCAGTTGCAGCGTGGTGATCCCCATTCCGGACGAGATGCTGGAGGCGTGCGTCTCCCTCCCCGGGTTCGACAAGCTGGCCATCCAGACGGTGCTGGCCCTGAAGACGACCGCGCACCAGATGGAGACCTGCGCCGGCGAGTGGTTCGACGAGTACGGGCTCACGCCGGCCAAGTTCAATGCGCTGCTGGTGCTGCGGGCCCGCGGCGATCAGCCGATGCGGCTCTCCGAGATCGGGAACTTCCTCTTCTCCACGCGCGCGAACGTGACGGGGCTGATCGACGGCCTGGAGCGCGACGGCCTCGTCCAACGCACCGCGAACCCGGGCGACCGCCGGTCGACGCTCGTGACGCTCACGGAGAAGGGCTCGCGCCTCATGGCCGACGTCCTGCCGAAGCATTTCACGCGCGTGCGCCGCATCGTGGCCGTCCTCTCGCCGGAGGAGCGCCGCCAGCTGGTCGACCTGCTGGCGAAGCTGTTCACCGCCTTCGAGGACTTGAACGCAGCGGATTCCAAAGGAGAAGCATGCTAACCGCACTCTTGGGCACCGTGCTCGTAGCCGCCGCCACGCCCCAGCCGAGCGCGACGCCGCCGCCGTCGACCGTGACCCTCTCCTTGAACCAAGCCGTCGACCGTGCCCTCACGGGGAACCTCCGGTACCGGCAAGCCCAGGAGAGCGTCACCTCGTCGATCGCGCAGCTGAGGCAGGCACGGTCGCCGCAGTTTCCCTTTCTGGTCTTTTCGGACAAGTATCAATACACCAACCCGCTCGCGGCGCTGACGCTGCCGCCCCTGGTCCCGGGCGCGTCTCCGCTCACGCTGGATCAAGGGCTGAAGAACGCCAACGATCCACGCGTCTCGCTGAGCTACACGCTCTTCGACGGCGGCAAGACGGCCTCGCAGGTCGGCGAGGCGGCCGCAGGCGTGGCTGCCGCCGAGGCACAGGCACGCGAGGCGGCTGACGCCACCGTGCAGGCCGTCGCCAATGGTTACTACACGCTCTTGGAGACGCGCCGCCTCGCCGACGTCTCCGACGAGGCGGTGCGCGTCGACCAGCAGCACGTGACGCAGGCCGAGCAGTTTCTCGCCGCCGGCACCGTGGCGCGTTCCGACGTCCTGCGAGCCGACACGACGCTGGCCAACGATCAAGTCACGGCGATCCGCGCGCACAACACGGCGAACCTCGCCGAGTCCTCGCTGGACAACCTGCTCGATTACCCCGTCTCGACGCACCTGGCGCTGACGGACTCGATCGCGCAGAGCGTGCCGGAGCTCTCGCTCGAAACCCTGCAGAAGGCGGCGCGCGAGAACCGGGGCGAGCTCCAGGCAGCGCACTTCGCCATCGACGCGGCACAGGCCGCCGTGGGCGTCGCGCGCTCCCAGGAAGCACCCTCGATCTCGTTGGACGCTTCGTCCGGCAACGCGCAGCCGCAAGTGGTGAGCGGCTATCACTCGCAGTTCATGCTCCAACTGAGCGCCGTGTGGACGCTCTTCGACCACGGCCTGACCGCCGGCCGCATTCAGCAAGCGGAGTCGCAGCTGAGCAACGCCAAGCTCGCGTACCGTCAGGCCGAGCAGGATGTCGATCTGCAGGTGGAACAGGCGTACCTGAACCTCCAGGCCGCGCGCACCGGCGTGGAGGCGGCAAAGCGCCTGGTGACCTTTGCCGACGAGAATCGCCGCCTCGCCGAAGAGCGCTACCGTGCCGGCGTGGGCACGGCCGTCGAGTTTGCCGACGCTCAGCTCAACGCGACCTCCGCGCAGCAGAATCTCGTGAAGGCGCTCGCCGACCAACAGACGGCCCTGGTTGACGCGCGTTTCGCGGCGGGGCTGCTGGGGCGTTAGCGCGCGGGCACGCCCCTCCCTAGAGCAGGAGCCCGGTAGCCAGGAGCACCTCGAAGGTCTCGCTGGGGACCGCGACGCGCCCGTGCTCGACGGGAAGGCGCACGTTGAAGACGCCGATCTCCTCGCCGCGCTCGCGCGCCCATGCCGACCAGCGGCGATGGCCCTCACCGCCGCGGATCCGGAACGGCTCCTCGGTGCTCGCGAACCAGATGCCGAGGATCGAGAGCTCCGGGAGGCGCAACTCGAAGCTTCCCAGGTTCCCGGCGGTCTCGAGGAGCAACGCGCGCGTCGCGGAGACGACCTCGTCGATCAGGCGCGGCTCGCCGGGCGCCCTCAACGCGCGCGCGACCTGCAGGAAGAGCGTCGCCGCGCCCTGCGGAACCCGTGCGGCCGCCGCGTCGAGCGGCGCGAGCAGACCGCCCGCCTGGCCTTGCCGGTGGTCCGTCAAGGAACGCTCTTCTAGACTCCCGGCGGAAAGACGTAGAGCGGCGGCGTCACCACGGGCTTGCCGACCTCGAGCGTGATCTCCTCGTGCTGCGCGAAGGGTATCGCGCGGAAGTTTCCGTGGTAGGCCATCCCGTCGACGAAGGCGTGCACCGGGCCGATGTGCCCGGCCACGTCGTCCGGGGCGAGCTCCCGCCCCCAGATGTCGAAGAAGTCTCCCAGCGTGAAGGCGCCGTCGGGCTGCGGAGACTCGATGTGGATGATGCCGGTGGCGTCGTGGGTGTGGAGCCAGTAGAGACAGCCTTGCGCGTTGGGCTTCTGCACGATGCCGACGTACTCGGGCACGGCCACCTGCTTGCCGTTGAAGAAAAGCGTCAAGTGCACGTGATCGTGCTCGGCGAGCATCTCCTGGAGGTTACAGGCGACGCCGTCGACCGTCTGGCCGCGGCCCCCGCTGCCCGTGTCGCCGTCGGGAAAGACGCGCTTGCCGACCGTCGTCCCTTGGATCAGAGGCGTCCCCTGCGGCGCGGGCGTCGCCGCCGGTGCCGCCACCGGCACGGACGCGGCGTAGGAGTGACGGATGGCAAGCACCACCGCGATCACGATCAGGATCGAGACGATCGTCACGATGACGGCCGGTCCCGAGATGCCGCCGCGCTTGCCCTGATTGGCGGGAGGCTGCTTGCGTGCCATGTCAGGCGATCCTCAAGACGATCTTGCCGAACTGTTCGGAGCGCTCCATCAGTCCGAGCGCGTCGCCGATCTGCTCGAGCGGGAAGACGTGGTCGACGGCGGGCACGATCTTCTCGCGCTCCACGAGCCGGAGCATTTGCGCGAAGTCGCGCGGACTCCCCATCGTGGTCCCCTCGATCCGGATCTGCCGGAAGAAGACCAGCGCCGCTGGCACGGTCCAGTTGCCGAGCGTCGCGCCGTAGCAGACGATGCGTCCGGCATTGCCCGTGGCCTTCACCACCTCCGCGAACGTCTCGCCGCCCACGGAGTCGACCGCGAGCGCCACGCCCGCGCCGCCGGTGGCTTCGCGAACCGCCTTGGACCACTCGCCGGCCGAGATGTTGAAGACCGCGTCGGCGCCGAGCTGCTTGGCGCGCTCGAGCTTCGCGTCGCTGCGCGAGGTGGCGACCACCTTGGCGCCCAGCGCTTTGGCGAATTGCAGCGCAAGCGTCTGCACGCCGCCGCCGATGCCCGTGGCCAGCACCCATTCATCCGCGGACACGGCGCCCTTGGAGACCACCGCCCGATACGCCGTGAGCCCGGCCAGCGGCAGCGCGGCCGCGTGCTCGAAGTCGAGGTGCGCGGGCATCGGGTAGAGGCAATCGGTGCCGACGACGATGTGCTCCGCGAACGTCCCTTGATCGGGCATCCCCAGGATGCGGAAGCCGTCCGCCGGGAACGCCTCGCGGTCGCCCCAGCCGATCTCCGGCAGGATGACGACGCGATCGCCGGCCTTCCAGCGCGTGACGCCCTCACCCACGGCGAGGACCTCGCCCGCGCCGTCGGAGCCCGCGACGCAGGGAAGCGCAATCCGCGGATAGAGGCCGACGGTGATGAAATAGTCCCGCCGGTTGAGGGCGGCGGCACGGAGACGGACGAGGACCTCGCCGGGGCCGGCTTGCGGATCCGGCCACTCCTTGACGGCGACGCCCGCGGGACCGCTCTTGTCCGAGATGACGGCTGCACGCATGCGCGTTCATTGCGAGTTGCGCCGTGCCGCTCCTTCTCGTCTCGCGGGAACTCGCGCTACGCGAAGCGCTCCACCATCTCCGCCAGCTCCGCCGGCGCCTCGATCGGCACGTTGTGCCCGGTTCCTCGCAGCATCGCGTAGAGACACCCGGGAATCGCCTGCGCCACGTCGCGCTTCACGCGGCTGGGCGGCGCCAGCGGATCGCGCTCCGCCGCCACCGCGAGGCATGGCACCGCGATGGTGCCGACGCGATCGAAGAAATCGAGATTGCGGCCGTGGTCGTACCACCCGAACCACGCCTCCCGTTGCGCCACCAGCGCATCGTCGACGATGCGCTCGAGCCTCTCCGGAGGAACCTCGCGCGCCATCGCGGCGAGTTGAAAGCGCTCGATGCGGGCGCGCGCGCCGAAGACCTCCAACGCCAGCGCTCGGTGACGCGCGCTGGTGGTGTAGGCTCTTGCGCTGCCCGGCGTGACGAGCAGCAGTCTCGCGAGGTTCGGAGGCGGAGCGAGCGCGACGTACTGCGCGACCTTGCCGCCCATCGAGTGGGCCACCACCGTCACCGGCGCATCGACGGACTCGACCGCGCGGCGCAGATCGCTCGCGTACCCATCGAGATCGTGGCCGCGGCTCGGGCGGTCGCTGCGGCCGGCGCCGCGAAAGTCCAACAGGTGCATGGTGAACGCGCGCGGGTCGAGCCGCTCGGCCACGTCGTACCACATTCGCCGAGAGCTGATCCAGCCGTGGACGAAGAGCAGGTGGCGGGGCCCCGCGCCCCGCGTCTCGACGCAGAGCGCGACGCCGGCGTTCTCGATGAAGCGGTCCACTCAGCCGGCCAACGTGTCCTCGGCGAGGTGATCAGCGAGGTCGTTCGCCTTCGACTCCAGCGCCAAGACGATGCCCTCGAGCAGGTGCCGCGTCCCGAGATCGTCGAGCCGCTCCGCGCCGCGTGCCCCGCGGCGCGCCTCCTCGGCGATCGCGACGTAGCGCCTCACGTCCCCGGCCAGCATCTCGCGCGTCCGTGCGCACCCTTCGGACTCGTCCTCCACGCTCTGGAGCGCTCTCTGGCCCGCGAGCGACGACGTCGGAACGCCGCCCAGGTCCACGTAGCGCTCCGCCACCGCGTCGGCGTGGGCGAGCAGCTCGGAGGCGTGACGGTCGAGCAGCAGGTGCAGCTCCTGGCGTTGCGGGCCCTCGACGATCCAGTGGTGTTTCTTCACAAAGTGGTACGCGGAGTAGAGGTCGGCTACGAGCCGGTCGAGCTCGCCCCCGATCTCCGCGCGCGCGGGAGCGGGCAGGGCGACCGGGCTCTCGCCGATCGTGCGGTTCATCTGCAAGGCGCTCATGGGATCTCCTCGTCGATCGTTGCTACGCATATGGTAATGACTTTCACTTGCATTGTCAATCCCATCCGCCTACACGAGGTCGACGAGCCCGCTCCACTCCTCCTCGAGCCCGGTCTGCTCGTCCCGCAGCTGCTTGAGACGCTGGTGCAGGCCGCGTGCGGCCTCGCCGTCCCGGAGGACGCCGGGGTTCCCCAGGCTCGCCTCGAGCTCCGCGATCTCCCGCTCGAGCGATTCCAGGCGGCGCTCGACGTCTTGCAGGCGGCGCTTGGGGCTTGCCCCCCGGGAGGCCTGCGCCGCGCGCTGCTCCGCCTTGCGGCGCTCGCGCTCGGTCTTGCCCACGCGCTCGTCCTCGCGCTCCGAGGCCGGCGCGTGCGCCGCGGCGACCTCCGCGTATCCGCCCTCGACGAGCCGGGCGCTTCCGTCGGAGATCTCGATCACCCGGTCGCAAAGGCGCTCGAGCAGAAAGCGATCGTGGCTCACCACCACCACGCTCCCGCCGAACGAGGCGAGCACCTCCTCCAGCACTTCGCGCGAGGCGATGTCGAGGTCGTTCGTCGGTTCGTCCAGGAGCAGCACGTTCGCGGGGCGCGCCACCAGCTTGGCGAGCATCACGCGTCGCTTCTCCCCGCCCGAGAGCAGGCCGATGCGCCGCTCCTGCTCGTCACCGCTGAAGAGCAGCGCCCCCAGCAAGTTGCGCGCCTCCTCCGGCGTGCCGAGCCACCCGCGCATCAGCTCATCGAGCACGGTGGCACCGGGATCGAGGTCGCCGGCCTCCTGCGCGTAGGTCCCGCGCTGCACGCCCTCGCTCCAGCGCACGTCGCCCGCGTCGGGGAGCACCTCGCCGGTGAGCATCTTCAGCAGCGTCGACTTGCCGGCGCCGTTGGGCCCCACGATGCCCAGACACTCTCCGGCGCGCAAGCTCACGGTGAGCGGCCCGAAGAGCGTGCGCGCGCCGTAGGCCTTGGAGACGCCGCGCAGCTCGGCCACCGGATCCTGCAGCGGGCGCGCCTGACGCAGGCTCACCCGCAGCGTGCGCGTGCGAGCCGCCGGCGCCACGCGCTCGACGCGCTCGAGCCGCCGCGCCCGCGCCTTCATCTGCACGTAATTGTGGGAGCCGTGCGTCGCCAGCTCCGCGATGACCTTGCGCTCCCGCGCGATCTCCCGCTCCTGCTCGGCGGCTCGCCGCTCGCGCTCTTCGTCGGCCAGCGCCTTGCGCTCGGTGAAGCGCGAGTAGTTGCCCTCCCAGACGGAGAGTTCGCCGCGCTCCAGCAGCCAGACGTGGTCGGCCACGCGGTCGAGGAACCAGCGGTCATGCGAGACGACGATGGCGCCGCCCGGATAGCGCGAGAGGAAGCCCTCCAGCCACTCCACGCCCGAGATGTCGAGATGGTTGGTCGGCTCGTCCAACAGCAGGAGGTCCGGCGCGTCGAGCAGGACGCGCGCCAGCGCCGCGCGCGTCCTCTCCCCGCCCGAGAACGTGCTCAGCGGCCGCGCCGCGTCCTCGTCGCTGAAGCCGACGCCGTGCAGCACGGCGTCGATGCGATAGGAGTAGTCGTGGCCGCCGGCGCGCTCGAACCGCTCGCGCAGCAGCGCATAGCGTTCCATCACGCCATCCAGATCCTCGCCCTGGGCGCGCCCCATCTCCTCTTCCAGGCGCAGCAGCGCGAGCGCGTCGGCCTCCATGTGCGCGAAGGCCTCCTGGACGTAGGCGCGCAGCGTCCGCGCGGGATCTCCCTCGAGCGACTCGCTCGAGGCTTGGCGGAACCAGCCCACCTCGACGCCGCGACCGCGGTGGATCTCGCCTCCGTCGCTCTCCGCCGTTCCGGCCAGCAGCGAGAAGAGCGTCGACTTCCCCGCTCCGTTGCGTCCCACTAGGGCCACGTGCTCGCCGCCGCGCACGGCGGCGCTCGCGCCGCTCAAAATGCAGCGCGCACCGAACCAGCGCTCGAGGTCGCGAAAGCGCAAGAGCTCCACGTGCGGGATTCCGGCGGACCTAATGCGTTCGCGAAGCGGAGAGTGCGGGCTCCGGCTTGCTCACGATGCGCCCGTCACCTTCGACGTGCTCGGCGATGACCTCCGGATAGCGCCCGGAGAGGCAGCCGGTGCAGAAATCGCTGGGCGGGCGCCCCGTCGAGGCCAGGAGCCCCTTGAGGCCCAGATACCCCAGCGAGTCGGCGCCGATGTGCTCGCGGATCTCCTCCACCGTCTTGTTGGCGGCGATGAGCTCGTCGTACGAGGCGGTGTCGACGCCCAGGAAGCACGGGTGGATCATCGGCGGGGAGGTGATGCGCACGTGCACCTCCACGGCGCCGGCATCGCGGATCAGGCGCACGATGTTGCGGGTGGTCGTGCCGCGCACGATCGAGTCGTCCACCACGACCACGCGCTTGCCGCGCAGGTTTTCCACCAACGGGTTGAACTTCAGCTTCACGCCGCGCGCGCGCATCGACTGATCGGGGCTGATGAAGGTGCGCCCGATGTAACGGTTCTTGATCAGTCCCTCGACGTAGGGCAGGCCGCTCTCGTCGGCGTAGCCGATCCCGCCCGGCACCGCGCTGTCCGGAACGGCCATGACCACGTCGGCGTCGGCCGGGTGCTCCTTGGCCAATTGGCGCCCCATCGCATGGCGCGCGATGTAGATCGAGCGCCCCGCCATGATCGAGTCGGGACGGGAGAAATAGATGTACTCGAAGACGCAGAACGACGGCTTGCGGACGACCTCCGACCGCGCCGAGCGCAAGCCGGCGTCGTCGATGCAGACGATCTCGCCCGGCTCGATCTCGCGCACGTACTCCGCTCCGACCGTGGCCAGGGCGCACGACTCGCTCGCCACGACCCAGCCGTCGCCGAGCCGCCCGATGCACAGCGGGCGAATGCCCCAGGGATCGCGGAAGGCGATCAGCTGATCGGCGGTGGCCATCACGATGGAGTACGAGCCCTCCATCCGCCGCATCAGGCTCTGGATGCGCTCGACGAAGTCGCTGCCGGGCTCGAGGGCCAGGAGCTTGGCCATCACGTCGGAGTCGGACTCGACCTGGAGGCGCAGGTCGGGCGGGAGCAACGCCCGCAGCTGCTCGGTGTTGGTGAGGTTGCCGTTGTGGGCGAGCGCGAAGTCGCCCAGCGGAGAGTTCTCCAGCAGCGGCTGCGCGTTGACCACCAGGGAGCTCCCCGTGGTCGAGTACCGCGTGTGGCCGCAGGCCACGTAGCCGCTCAACCGGGAGAGGATCTCCTCGTCGAAGATGGCGCCGATGAGCCCCATCTCGCGATGGCAGACGACCGTGTGCCCGTCGCCGACCGCGATGCCCGCCGATTCCTGGCCTCGATGCTGAAGCGCGTACAACCCGAAGTACGCGATGCGCGCGACGTCGACGTCGGAGCCGCGCACGCGCACGCCGATGACCCCACACTTCTCGTTGAGGTTGTCACCGCCGGGATACGGGGCCTCTTCATCAAACGATCGCGCCATCTTGTCCGCCGTATTCTGAGAGACCGCCCCCGACTCTTCCCGGTTGCGAGGCCCCCCGTTCATTCGGCGGGACGGTGCCCCAGAGCGACCGAGATCTGCTGGGCCGTCGCGGCCACGCGCGCGGCATAGCGCTTGGCCTGCTCTTCGGGAAAGCGATCGAGCGGACCCGAGATGTCGAGCGCCGCGGCCGTCCGCCCCGTGGCGTCGAAGATCGCCGCCGCGATCCCGCAGGCGTTGGCCACGCGCTCTCCGCGCGTGACGACCGCGCCGGCGCGCCGCGCCTCCGCGTCGCTCATCGAGAGCACGCGCCCCGCCGCGCCCCGGTCCAGGGGCATCCGCTGCCCCACCCGCACCACCAGGCGCATGTCGTGCGACGACTCCAAGCGCTCGATGCAGTACCGGGCGGAGCCCTCCCGCACGTAGAGCGCCACCGTCTCGTTGACCTCTCGGAGGAGCCGCTCCATGTACGGGCGCGCGATGCGCGGCACGTCGTGATCCTCTTGGTAGACGCGCGCCAGCAGCAAGACCTTGGCGCCGAGCGCATAGCGCCCGGAGCGCTGATCCTGACGCAGAAAGCCGCAGTCGCGCAGCGTCGCCAGCAAGCGATGCGACGTGGACTTCGCCAAGCCCAGGGCCTGTGCGGCGTCGCCCACGCTGAAATCCCGACGCTCGGGAGTGTAGAGATCGAGGAGCGCCGCGGCTCGCGCCACGGTCTGCGCCCCCTCGGAGGAGCCGTTCGCCATCGTTGAGAACCCGCTTGCGAGACCAGATCTGGAACATCATTCCATTATTTAAAATCTCGTCCTACCCCTGCCCACCCCTGCCGTCCCGAGGAGCCGCTCCATGGAGCCCCACGCCGCCGCCACCGATCGCTCGGAGTTCGCCCGAGCCGCCGAGCGAGCCGCCGCATGGACCGCGCGGTACCTCGAGGACGTGGGCTCCCTGCCGGTGCTCTCGCGCGTTCGCCCCGGGGAGATCGCGGCACGCCTGCCCGCGGCCATGCCGGAGGAAGGGGAGAGCCTCGACGCCCTGCTCGACGATCTCGACCGCATCGTCCTGCCGGGGATCACGCATTGGAACCATCCGCGGTTCTTCGCCTACTTCGCGATCACGGGCTCGGAGCCGGGGGTGCTCGCCGAGATCATCTCGGCCGCGCTCAACGTGAACGCGATGCTCTGGCGCACCTCTCCGGCGGCCACCGAGATCGAGGAAGTCGCGTTGCGCTGGCTGCGGCAGGCACTCGGCATACCCGACTCCTTCTTCGGCGTGGTCTACGACACGGCCAGCGTCTCGGGTCTCCATGCGTTGGCCGCAGCCCGCGAGTCCCTGGGCCTCGACGTGCGCAACCTCGGCATGAGCGGCCGCAACCTGCCGGCGCTGCGCGTCTACTGCACGGAGCAGACGCACTCGCACATCGAGAAAGACGCCATCCTGCTGGGGATCGGCCGCGAGAACGTCGTCAAGGTGCCCACCGATGACGCGTTCCGCATGGATCCCGCGGAGCTGGCACGCCTCGTGGACGAGGACCGCGCCGCCGGCCGTCTGCCGATGTGCGTGGCCGCGACCGTCGGCACCACCTCGACGACCTCGGTCGACCCCGTGCCGGAGATCGCGCGTGTCTGCAAGGAGCGAGGCCTCTGGCTCCACGTGGACGCGGCCTACGCCGGCCCCGCCGCGATCGTGCCGGAGCTGCGCTGGCTGATGGACGGCGTCCAGCACGCCGACTCGCTCGTCGTCAACCCGCACAAGTGGATGTTCGTTCCCGTCGACTGCTCCGTGCTCTACACGCGGCACGAGCCGCTCCTGCGGCGCGCCTTCAGCCTGGTGGCGGCGTACCTGGAGACGCCGGAGAGCGACGTGCGCAACTACATGGACTACGGCGTCCAGCTCGGGCGCCGCTTTCGCGGCCTCAAGCTCTGGTTCGTCCTGCGCTTCTATGGGCGGCGGCGGCTGGCCGAGCTGTTGCGCGGCCACGTGGCGATGGCGCAGGAGCTCGCGGCCGGAATCGTGCGCGAGCCCGATTTCGAGATCTTGGCGCCGCACCCGCTCTCCGTGGTCTGCCTGCGCCACGTCCCCGCGGACCTCCGCGGCGACGAGACCGCGCTCGACGCGCACAACGCCGCGCTCGCCGAGCGCGTCAACGCCACCGGCTTCGCCTTCATCTCGACCACCCGGCTGCGCGGGCGCACGGCCCTGCGCATGGCCATCGGCAATGCTCGCACGACCGCGCGCGACGTGCGCGATACGTGGGACGTGATCGTGCGCCTCGCTCGCGAGGCGGTCGCCTCGAAGACATAAGCAATCGAGCGAGGATCGCCGTCGAGGCCGGCGAATCTTCGCTCGAGAATTTGTTGGAATGGAGTTCCGTTAATTGGAACAGATCTCTCCTCCGCTCCCGCCGCTCGCCGGCATCCGCGTGCTCGAGCTCGGGAGCTCGGTCTCCGGTCCCTTCGCGGCGCGTCTGCTCGCCGACCTCGGCGCCGAGGTCATCAAAGTCGAGCCCCACGAGGGAGACCAATTGCGCACGTGGGGAACGCAGGCGCCCGACGGCACCTCCTGGTGGTTCAAGTCGCACAACCGCGGCAAGAAGCTGGTGGCCTTCGATCTGCGTGACGCGCGCGCGGTGGAGACCGTGAAGGCGATCGCGCGGCGCTGCGACGTCTTGCTGGAGAACTTCCGTCCCGGGCGCCTGGCGGAGTGGGGTCTGGGTTATGACGCGCTGCGCGCGGAGCACCCGGGCCTGATCTACGTCTCCATCAGCGGGTACGGCCAAGAGGGGCCCTACGCCGATCGCCCCGGCTACGGCAACGTCGCGGAGTCGATGGGGGGCTTGCGGTTCCTCACCGGCTTCGCCGACCGTCCGCCGGTTAGGATGGGCATCAGCCTCGGCGACCAGGTCGCCGCCCTCTACGCCGTGATCGGTACCCTCGCCGCCCTCGAGGCCCGCCGCCGCGACGGCACGGGCGACTACGTCGACGTCGCGCTCACCGAGGCGTGCTTCAGCCTCACGGAGGCGGCGCTCCCCGAGTACGCCCACACGGGCGTGATCCGGGAACGCTCGGGCAACCGCTATCTGCGCGCCGCGCCGAGCAACATCTACCCGACCAAGGACGGGCGTTGGATGGCCATCGGGGGCAACGGCCAGGGGATCTTCCGCCGCCTCGCCGCGGCGATGGGGCGCCCCGAGCTCGCCGATGACCCCCGCTTCGCCACCAACCTCACCCGCGTCCAGCACTCGGAGGAGCTCGACGAGATCATCGGCGCCTGGACCGCCACGCTCGACTCCGGCCCGCTCAACGCCATGCTGGTCGAGGCGGCGGTTCCGGCAGGCCCCGTGATGTCCATCGCCGACATCGCCGCGGATCCGCAGTTCCGCGCGCGCGGGATGATCGCGGCGGCGCCGGACGAGCAAGGCAACGAGATCGTGATGCCGGGGATCGTGCCCAAGTTCCGCCGCCACGCGACGCGCCTCACGACCGCGGCCGGCGCGGTCGACCGCGACGCGGAGGCGGTGCTCCGCGAGCTCGGCCTGGCCGATGTCACGGAGGCGGCGCGGCGAGCATGAGCGAGCGCGTCACCCTCCTCGACGTCAGCGCGCGCGACGGGCTCCAAGACGAGCCGAAGGTCGTCTCCACCGGCGACAAGCTCGCCGTGGCCGAGGCGCTGATCGCCGCAGGCGTGCGAGAGATCGAGATCACCTCCTTCGTCCATCCGGCGTGGGTGCCTCAGCTCGCCGACGCCGACGCGCTCGCGCCGCGCCTGCCGCGCGGCCCCGCCTACTCGGCGCTCGTCATGAACGAGCGCGGCTACGAGCGCGCGCTGGCGGCGTTTGCCGGCCACGCCCCCGGCTCGTGGTCGCTCGTGTTCGTCTCGTCCGCCAGTCCCCGGCACAACCGGAGCAACAACAATCGCTCCATCGAGCAGACGATGGAGATCTTCGACGCGGTCTCCGCCCGCGCGCGCGGCCAAGGCGTCGTCCTGCACGGCGCCATCGCCTGCTCGTTCGTCTCGCCGTACGCCGACGAACCGACCGATCCGCGGATCGTGGCGTCGATCGCCCAGCGCTACGAGGCCGGGGGCTGCACCCTGATCACCCTCGCGGACACGATCGGCCGGGCCGACCCGTACACCGTCGCTCGGCGCGTCGACGAGATCGCCTCCGTCGTGCGGGCGCCGCTCTCGCTCCACCTCCACGACTCCTTCGGCTACGCGCTTGCCAACGTCTACGCCGGCCTGACGCGCGGCGTCCGGCGCTTCGAGGGGGCGCTGGCGGGACTGGGCGGATGTCCCTTCGCCCCCGGCGCGCCCGGCAACCTCGACCTCGAACGGCTGAACCGTTTCGCGACCGACTGCGGCTTCGAGACGGGCATCGACCCCGTGGCGCTCGCGCATGCGAGCGACCGCGTCCGCGCGGCCTTGAGCCACGCGGCGCCGCTCCCGGAAAGGAACCCCACGGCAACCACGCACCCCTGAGAAAGGACGAGCATGGCAGCTACAACCATAGGCGGCCAAGCGACGATCGCGGCACGCCTGGACCGCCTCCCTCCTTCGCGTTACTTCCGTGGCCTGGTCGCGCGCATCTCCCTCGGCGGCTGGTTCGAGTTCTACGACCTCTTCATGACGGCGTACATCGCCCTTGGTCTGATCAAGGCTGGACTCTTCGTGCCCACCGGGTTCTTCGACTGGAGCGCCTTCGCCAGCTTCGTGGGCGCGGGCTTCGCCGGCATGTTCGTCGGAACGCTGGTCTTCAGCTGGGTCTCCGACCGCTACGGCCGCAAGACGACCTTCACCTATTCGCTGCTCTTCTACTCGATCGCCACGTTCGTCATGGCGTTCCAGAACTCGGCGTTCACGATCGACCTGTGGCGCTTCCTCGCCGGCATCGGCGTGGGCGTCCAACTGGTCACGATCGACACCTACATCTCCGAGATCACCCCCAAGGAATCCCGCGGCCACTTCATCGCCTTCAGCCAGTTCGTCACCTACACCGCCGTGCCCGTGGTGGCGTTCGTCTCCTACCTCCTCGTCCCGCACACCATCGGCGGCCTCGCCGGCTGGAGATGGGTCGTGATGATCGGCGCGCTCGGCGCGCTGTTCATCTGGTTCGTCCGGCTCGGGCTTCCCGAGTCGCCCCGCTGGTACGAGATCCACGGCTTCGCCCGCGAGGCTGAAGAGTCGATGGACAATATCGAATCGGCGGTGCGCGCGGAGACCGGCAGCGAGCTTCCGGCGCCGCACGTCATCCCCGGCGAACAGGTCCACGAAGCGGGTCATTGGAGCGAGATCTGGAGCCCCCGCTATCTCTCGCGCACGATCATGCTCGTGATCTTCAACTTCTTCCAGACGATCGGCTTCTACGGCTTCGCGGCCTGGGTGCCGATTCTGCTCTTCACCGAAGGCGTCACGTTCGTGCACTCGCTCGAATACACGTTCGCGATCGCCATCCTCAACCCGCTGGGACCCGTCATCGCCATGTATTACGCCGACCGCTTGCAGCGCAAGTGGCAGATCGTGGGACTGGCGATCGCGATCGCGGTCTTCGGCCTGATCTTCGCGCAGATGCGCATTCCGGCGCTGATCATCTTCTTCGGCATCTTGATCACGCTTGCGAACAACTGGTTCTCCTGCGCCTTCCACGCCTATCAGGCGGAGCTCTACCCCACGCGCATCCGAGCGCAGGCCGTCGGCTTCGTCTACTCCTGGAGCCGCTTCAGCTCGATCTTCATCGGGTTCATCATCGCGATGGCGCTCAAGGCCTACGGAACGGTCGGCGTCTTCACCCTGATCGCGATCGCCATGGCCGTCGTGGCCGCGGTGATCGGCACGATGGGGCCCAACACCAGCGGCGAGCGCTTGGAGGCGCTCTCGCAGTAATGCGCGTCGGCGGCCTGATCGATGCCCATCTCCATCTGGCCGCCCTCGACGCCGCCATCGGAATCCCGCCGGAGCAGGTGCTCCGGCGGGGCGTCATCGCGGCCGTCGATGCCGGAACCTTCGGCGCCGACGACTTCCCGGCGGCACGTGCCGTCTGGAAAGCAACGCTTCCGGTGCGCGCGTTCGCCAACCTCGTGCCGCGCGGGTTGCGCGGAGAGCAGCCGTGGGCGGCGCCGCCGGACGAGGATCCCGTGGCGCCGTTCCGCGACTTCGAGGCCGACGGCATCAAGGTCCGCCTCGGGACCGCCGTCGAGCGGGACGACGCCGCCGACCTGGCGCGCGCGAAGCGGGCGGCCCGCGCCTGCCGCTTGCCGCTCATGGTCCACGCCACGGGCGCCCGCATCGATCCCGACGACCTGCTCGATGCGCTCGACGCGGGAGACGTCCTCACCCATTGCTTCTGCACCGGCTCATTTTCCCTCATCGACGCCGCCGGTCAGGTGCGCGCATCGGCCCACCGGGCCCGCGCGCGCGGCGTCAGGTTCGATCTCGCACGCGGATCGCAGCATTTCGACCGGGACGTCGCTCGAGCGGCGCTCGGCCGCGGCTTCGCGCCGGACTTCGTCTCCACGGATGCCACCTCTCGCACGTGGGGCGCGGCGCCGGTCTTCGACCTGTTCCACGTGCTCGCCGAGATCGTCAGCCTGGGCATGGCCGCCGAGGACGCCCTGGCCGCCGTCACCACGCGCCCGGCAGCCTTCTACGGCTTCTCACTCCCTGCGCCGAC
>Ga0307372_10006597_pt1 | contig 16889 bp, 16 predicted proteins | sample OX1MG_FD_202533 | JGI IMG/M metagenome (GOLD analysis project Ga0307372, IMG submission 202533) | Soil microbial communities from Risofladan, Vaasa, Finland - OX-1 | ecosystem: Environmental > Terrestrial > Soil > Coastal area > Acid sulfate soil | place: Finland: Risofladan, Vaasa | collected... | reverse complement strand
ACCATCTCGCCTGGCTTGAACGCCCCCATCTCGCGCATCGGCAGCGCCGTCTGCGCGTCATTGTTGCGAAATGTAATGGTGTCGCGCGCCAGGTTCTGGAAGATGTCGCTATGGCGATCGAACTTCAGTTCGTCGTACACGTTGGGTTTCTGAAAGTCGGTGTCGATGTCGAATTGCTTGCCGCGCTCCAGGCACACGACGCTCAACCCGGCGCTGGCCAGCTCCATGGACATGATCGAGCCGACCACGCCACTGCCCACGACGACAACATCGACGGATTTCAATTTCGTAGTCGACATCTCAGCGTCCCCTGTTGCTGTCGCGCTTGATGATGACGTGCTTCGGAAAGCCTTCCGCATCGAGCGGCACCTTACCGGTCTGGACGTCGAGCACGCTGACGGGTTCGGCGTGGTACGGCTCATGGCTGGTGACCAGCTCTCGGTATCGGCCGCTGGGCACTCCGGGGAATCCGAGCAGCTTCCAACCCACTTTGTCGCGGTTGCCGCCGTACAGCGGATCGGCAAAGTACCCCTCTTCGGTGTTGCGCCACAGCAGATCGAAGAAGAATTTCGATGACAGCGAAGGCAGCGCGATCTCGTCCTTCTCTAACTGCTCGAGCAGGCGCAATTGTCGGTCACTCGCAAGCTGCGCAAAAGGCCGGTCGAACTCGGCTTTGCAGTGCTGGTTGATCTCGCGAATCGCAATGCGATAGACCTCTTGTGGCGTGAAGCGCGATTGGTAGCCCTGCTGCGGCGTGCCCTCCATCCATGGGCCGCCACGATATTGACGGCCGTGGGCGCCCCAGGTGCCGGCCAATTGCCGGTCGATATAGACCACCACACCCGCATCGCGAGCCCCAGGGCCCAGCTCATCGGTGGGAATCAGATGCTCGACGGCGGCCTCCAGAAAGCGAATCTCGGGCTCCAGCAAATAGAGATAGGAAGCCCCGATCGGATTGTCGCTCAAGGTCATCTCCTCAGTTCCCCACGAGTCGAACGTCATCATCTACGCGATCTCGTACGGGGCGCAACGCGAGGGCTGATTGCGAGAAGCTCATAAGGCGAGCCGGTGAGCGGGCCGAGCGTGAGCCTCTCGGGGTAGCCGCTTAGTGGCCATCCGCCAGTGCTCGAAGCCGCGTTCAACGGAACGCCGACTTGACCTCCCGCGCCAGTAGCCGGATCGCCTCTCGCTCCGCCGCGTGATCGGCCATGCCCGCGCAATTCGTTTCCAACTGCACGCCCGACAGCCCAATGTCGCGTTGTAGGTCTTTCAACTTCCCCACTACCGTATCGGGTGAGCCGATGAACACCGAACCGCGCAAAGTTTCGTCGATCGTGATTTCAGTCAGACGCCGCGAGGTTTTCCAGCGCGCGTGGTCCGGCGGGCTGTTTTGCCGCCGAGCGGAGTCGGCGAGCAGGCGGCTTTGGTTCTGGAAATGCCGCATCAGCGTGGGCCCGTAGGCCTCCTGGGCCGCCGCATCGGTATTGGCGACGAAACCAGGGCAACGGAGATAGACGGGCGCCTCCCCGGGATGTCCGGCGTCGGTCCAGGCTTTGCGGTAGACATCGATGTGCTGCTTGAACATCCGCGCATCCTCGTGCCGTACAGACAGGAACAGGCCTTGGCCCGCTTTGCCGGCTGCGGGGAATGTTTCGAAGCTCGCCGCCGCGAGACGGATTTCGGGCGTCGGTTGTTGCAGCGGCTGCGGAACGACCGTGACGTCTTTGATGTCGTAAAACTTGCCCTTATAGGAGAAATTGTCTTCTCGCCAGGCGCGCTGGATGATCTCCAGACACTCAATCTCGCGTTCCTTACTTTCGGAATACGCGATGTTCAGCGCCTCGTAGGTCTTCACGACGCCGCTACGCCCGACGCCGAAGATCAGTCGGCCCTTGGAGATGTGGTCCAAGGTCGCTGCTTCCTCGGCGATTCGAAGCGGATTCGCCAGCGGAAGCACTTGCACGCTGGTCCCGATCCTGATCCTCTCGGTGCGGGCCGCGATCGCGGTACCGAGGACCAGCGGGCTGGCGGCCAGGGAGCGCGGTTTGTCGAAATGAATTTCCGCGAGCCATATCACGTCCAGGCCGTATTCCTCGCCGGCGTCGACGATGTCGAACCCGGCGGCGAAGCATTCGGCCTGGCCGCGGCCGGGCAGCGCCGGAAACTCGTGATAGATGCCGAGTTCCATTGAATGGGACCTTCCCCAACACGGTCTTATCCGACACTCACCGGATTGCCGACGGTGTCAGCGCCACGGTCGCTGTCTTAAGCGATTTGAGCAACGGCAAATCGCGCGGCGCATACCCGGCAGGCGCCACGGTCGGCCGTTGACCGCGCCGCCGCGCTGAAATGCGGTGCTTTGCCTGCGTCGGTGCGGGTAGGCCGACGGTATGTTAACGGCGCGTAACGGCCTCGCGGCCGTCTCCCCAAGGCCTCCCATTGCGGTCCTCGCTCAGTGCGAGAGGTGGCGGTTTGAATCAGGTTGATCCTCGCTCACCAATAGCGCCGCGCCTGGGTCACCTCAATCCAGCAACCTCCGCGTAGGCCCTTAGCTCCCGCTCCACATCGTAGCCGCTGGTCCCGAAAATGATGCCAGTGGCGCCGCGCGCCTCGAGCTGTGCAAGACGTTCGCGCAACTCCCCGCGAGTGCCTGTGAAGGTCATCTGTTTGGCGGCGGACACGTCGACGTGTGCATCATGGCCGTTCGAAATGTCGAGGGAATGACCGCGGTGAATGGAGAGGTGGCGGATTTTCTCGTCCACGCGTTCGACGCTGGCCAGCCACGCGTCGCCGTTCGGCAGCGCTTTCACGCTTTCCGGATCGGTCGCGTACCTGAAGTGATAGGCGAGCGCGATGAGCGGCTTGACGGCGGTCGAGGCGCGCGGCGAGGTGACGTCCTCGCCATCGTCGAGGACCGTGCCGTTGGTCGATACGAGGCAAGTCTCGAACCCTTCGGCCGGGCCGCCGAGGGAAATCAGGCCGTCGGTAATCTCTTTGGCGAGCGCGCGGGCCTTGGGGCCCTGGCCCGCCATGTAGACTGGCACGTCGATCGGACGGTCGGGCAGCCAGCCGTCGGACGCGAGGATCTGGGCAAGACCGCAGTCGATGTCGACAATGTCGCCGCGCAGCAAGGCCCTGACCTGCAGGATATGCGCGCGCATGCTTGCGAGGCTCAACGGCTTCTTGCCCATTCCCGCACGGCCGGTAAAGCCGGTGCCGAACCCGACCATCAGGCGTCCCGGTGCGATCTGCTCGAGTGTCGCGATGGCCGAGGCCTGTGCCATCGGATGGCGGTAGCTCGGTATCAGCACGGAGGGGCCGAATTTGATGCGCTTTGTCTTTTCGGCGATGCGGGCGAGAGTGACCCAAATGTCGTGGCCGAAGGCGGGAACCTCGGGACACCAGACGGCGCGAAAGCCGAGCTCTTCGGCAAGAAGCGCGTACTCGACGGTTCGGGGGCCGGGCGGCAGGCGGAAGTCATAGGTCAGCACGGGGTGTTCCTCACAGCGCCGTCATACCGCCATCCACGAACAGCAGGGCGCCGGTGACGTAGGAGGCGTCGTCGGAGGCCAAAAACAGGATCGCGGCGGCGACCTCCTCGGCCCGGCCCGGGCGCTTCAGCATGGTGCCTTGTGCGGCCTTGGCGTTGTACTGCTCGACGGTCTCGCCGGAAGCTGCGATGCGGCGCTGATGGAACGGCGTGAAGATCGGGCCAGGGCCGACGGCGTTCACACGGATGCCGTCCGGTGAATGGTCGGCGGCGAGCGCCCGCGTCAAGCCCGCGATCGCGGCCTTGGTGGTGTCGTACTGGAGGTTGCCGCCGCCTGCGACGACGGAACGCACGGAGGCGGTGTTGACGATGGCGCCGCCCTTGTTGCGGCGCATCAGCGGAACCGCCGCCTTGGCACAAAAGACGTAGCTCATCAGGTTGACGCTGAGGATCTCGTTCCAGCTCGCCGCGCTCGCCTCGTCGACCTTCTCGTATTTGCGGATGCCGGCATTGTTGACGAGGATGTCGAGGCGCCCGAACTTCTGCGCGGCGCCGTTGACGAAGGCGAGGCATGCGGCCTCGGTGCCGACATCAGCGTGCGTAAAGGCGACCTTGGCGCCGGCGGTCTCGAGCTCGGCCGCCACGCGCTGGCCGCGCTCAGCGTCCCGATCGCAGAATGCCACGCTCGCGCCCTCGGCAACGAAACGCCTGACCGTCGCCTCGCCGATCCCCGATGCCCCGCCCGTCACCGCTGCGATCTTGCCGTCGAGCCTTCCCATGGTCTCCACCTTTCATTGCGTTGCGAAACGCACATCCACGATACGCCCTATCCATCCCGTGGACACCGCCTTGTTGGCCCGGCCTGGACGTCCGACCTTAACAGGCGGCGTAAGAACTCCGAAATCTCAAGTGTTTCCCGGCTGGGCTGACCTGTAGCGGGATGTCTTGGGTGGAAATAGCGCGATCCAATATCTAAACCTGCGGTCGGGCCAGTGCGGCCGGTACACCTGCATAAAGGCGTTGATGCCGTGGTCGCCTAAACATCGCTGGTTGAGCAGGCTATGCGGCCTTGGTCTGCTGTTCAAGGTCGAGGTTGACGATGTGCTTGGCCTGATGAGCAGTCAGGGCGGCCCGCAGGATCGGTAGTTGCCTGTGGGCCTTGAGCCGCCGGAATCCGTTGGCGGCCTCCATCATGCTGGCGGCGGTCCAGCGCAGCGCCATTTTGGCGTCCTGCCAGCGTTTGACGTTGCGGCAGACCCGCCGGATCGTGCCGTTCATGTTTTCGATAATGTTGGTGCACGCCAGCGACCGGCGCAATTCGACCGGCAGGCCGAGGCGGGTGACGGTGAGGGTCTCGTCGACGCCCTCCAGGATGCTGGCGGAGACGCCGGGGGCCTCACGTTCCAGGCGGCGGGCGAGATTTCCGATCAGCTTTTCCGCCTTCTCGGGATCATCAAGTTCCCACGCCTGACGCAGCGCCTAGCCCGGATATCTCACCGGGCGTAACGCACGTCCGCGCCCGACCCAGCATCGCTCGCGGCGACATTGACCGTCATTGGGCTTCCCTGCGGCGACATCACTCGGCGCGCCAACCTGGTCCGCGCCAGGGATTTCCACGAGGCCCGCAGCGCGAGTAGGTAACCGTAAATGAATCCGTGGCCCACCACCTGCAACGGGGTGTCAAAGCCCGCGTTGACGAACGAGGCGACGAAGCCCAGCGTGAAGAGCGTGGCCGCGTGCCTTCGAGCATTCGGCGGAAGATCTCGAGGCGGAAAGCCGGTGAAAATCGCCGCCACGAGCAAAGCAAAGCCGACGATCCCTGTGCGCAATAGCGTCATGATGTAGGAATTCTCGACACTGCTCGACAACGCCTCCAACAGGCGGTCTCGTGTCATGGTGTCCCAATCCGGCAGGAACGTAAAATCGGGCATGCCGGGGAACGAATACAGGGCTTTGACAGACTCCTTTCCGTAACCGATGCCAATTCCGTCCGTGTCCCATACGGAGGATATCGCGTCCCGCATCATCACCGCTCGAAGGCCATCATTCGGATCGACGCGCATCAGCTGCGGTGCAACGCACATCGCCACCGCGTAGGCGCTAATCAGCGCTATGATCACGCCGATGGCGACCTTTCGTGCGGGCACTCCAAATGCAATCAGAAGAGTTGCCGCCGCCCATAGCCTGAATTGGATGAAATGGGTAATCGCCGCGATGGCAACCACCACAGCAGTTCCACAATACCGGCGCCAGCTGCGACTAAAATAAATATAATATGTAACGTAAAACATTCCAATCATCGAATTATTCAGGAATGAACCAAACATCGCTAACTTTTCATATAGGGAATTGTCTCCTTGATACCCACGATTTAATACATACATCGTCAGAAAGGCTGCACCAAAACTTAAAAACAATACGAGATTTGCCCTAGTAAGGGCGTATCCATGGCGGAGTTGTCGACGAAAATAGGCCTTCGCGGCCCAGCTCACCATAAAAAAGCTGAGAGTGGGCACGAGCTGTCTGATGATTGCCTCTTGGAGAAAATGAGTTTGCCATGAGTGAGGTAACAACTCGAATTTCGATAACACAGCAATGAGAATGCAAAACAGGACATACAATCCAAGCAATCGAGGCATCATGACCCGCAGCAGCAGGGCGTACAGCAGGCAGGACAACGGAATAAGAAAAAATAATGCCCCTAGAAGCCGGAGACCGGGTCCCAGCGCGCAGGCTAGCCAGATACCTGGCCAGAACAGCAGGTAATCGAGGAGATTCGCCGGCACGCGCCGCCGGAGGTACGGCGCCAGTCTTGCCGGGCTCTGCGCCTCAACTGCCATCGTGAGATGAACCACAGAGCCCCCGCGCGTACGGACGGAAATTCGCGCGATTGCTTTCGCGTCGAACCGAATATCAGGGCGACCGCATGCATCGCCGGCGCCAAAACTAGACCCGTTTTCTCCGGCACCACAATTAGCCATCCGGAGATGGTAAGTGACTTGTACAGCTCTAAGGTACTAATCCCTATGCATTCGGGAAAATGGCCGTCCAATATGAGAAGATGTGCCAAATCTTTCGTACATTCTTTCGCACATTCTCTTGGGAATCCGGAACAATGAGTTTTCCCGACAAGTCATACCGCGATGCTGGCCGCTATCTGGCGGCGTATCGGGAGCAGGTGTTCGAGGCGTGGCAAACGCTCGACGGCGATGCGATGGAGCGGGCTGCGTGTCTGCTGCACGCCACAATCGTAGCCGGACGCGTCATCTATGCTTGTGGCAACGGGGGTTCGGCCGCCATCTCCGGCCATCTCCTCTGTGACATGCTAAAGGGCGTACAGACCGACACGGCGCTTCGGCCCAGGGTGATCAGCCTGGCGTCGCCGGTCGAGTTAATCACCGCGATCGCCAATGACATCGCCTACGACGACATCTTCGCCTACCAGCTTCGCACGATGGCAGACCCGGGTGATATGCTGATCACAATCAGCTCCTCCGGCAACTCCGAGAATATCGTGCGCGCGATTCAGTGGGCGCAGGCGAATGGCGTTGCGACGGTCGCGATGACGGGGTTCTCCGGTGGCCGCAGTGCCCGTCTTGCCGAAATCAATCTGCACGTCAGGGCCGACAATTACGGAATCGTCGAGGATATTCACCAATCGCTGATGCACTGCCTGGCGCAATACCTGCGGCAGCGTGAGATGCCAGAGGAATTGTTGCTCAACCGGGCCTTTTGATCGAGGCTCCAGCCGGCAGGTTGGTTGCAAAGCTGGCCCACTCAACCTCGGCCGTGCGGTCTGCAGCTCATGATTTTGTCACCAGCCGCAAAAGCAGACGCAGTTCGTGGAATGCGGTGATCAATTGGACGCTTGCCAGGAGCGCGCATCCGTAAAATGCCCACGGCCAAGCGCGTTCCCACTTGAGAAACCAGCGGCCGGCTTCCACGCACCACGGGAGTTGCGCGAGCGCCACGAAAACGCCGGCCAACAAGAAACTTCCGGCGATGTCCGTGAGGTAGTGCAGCCCCAAATAAACGCGTGAGAATTCTATGACGGCGAAGCACCCGAGGGATAGGAGCCCGAGGTCCCGGCGCACCATGAGAATGGCCAGCGACAGTCCGGCGAACAATACTGCGCGCTCGCTGGGAAAAGTGGGGGAGTCCGGAAAGGAATTCGCCCGGAGCGTGTCAATAGCGCCAAAAACACTTGGCGTATGAAGCTGAAGTAGCGGATCGAAGATGGGTTTTGGTGCCGGTGGTAACTGGTATCGCAAGAAGTGGCTGGCGAGACCGGCCAATACGGCCGCGGCGGTGCCGATCACCAATTTGGCGCGCGATTCTGGGCTGGGGCTGGAAAACCAAGCATACCAGATCAACGAGACCGAGATCAGGCCTTCCACAATCGGGTATGCAGCCCAGTATGCGAGTTCGGTTGCGCGCGGGTGGACTTTCGTGAGGTTGTTGAGAGCCCTTGCGAGAGGCCAATCGAGCCAATCTGGATAAAGGCGTAAGATAGAAACGCCGATTAGCGCCAGAATAAAGACACCGCAAAGTGCCAAGAAGCTCGAGGTTTCCTTCAGCATGGAGCTATCGCGGGCCTGCAGATGCCTCTTCCTCCTTTCATCCCGCGGCCGACCCACGGGAAGGCATCAGGGCGAGGAACCGCAGGCCGCCGCCCACACGCAAAAGTTGAAGCGTGCGCTGCGCCATTGAACGGGGAAACCTGCTGTCGGGAAACCGGAGAACCCACTGCGCTTGCCTGACCTCGCCAAAGCCGACCTCGCACAAAATGCGATAAAGTGTCCGCCGAGTGAAAAAAACGATGTGCCCCGCGTTCGACGCCGAGCTCCAGCGTTGTCCGTATAGTCTGGCGGTAAGGCCCCGCGGATTGGGTGTCGTCAGAAAGAGCCAACCGCCCGGCTTCAACCGCGTGCTCAGCTGGCGCAAAAGGCTACAGGGCTCGCGCAGGTGCTCGATCACTTCCATCATGATGATGCCATCAAACGACACCCCTTCCGGCAAATCCTCAACACTGCGATACACGGGTACGCCGAGTTGCTTCAGCTGTGCATGACCATAGGGCTCGACCGCGGTCACCTCGGCTCCCCGCTCGCGCAGCGCCGCGCTCATACCGCCGCGCCCGGCACCGAAATCGAGAATGTGCTTTCCCGAGAGGCCGCTGCCACCGAGCTCGCCCAGGAGCGCAGAAAGAACCGTACGGCCAAATTTTGCACTCGTGCCGCCGGTTTCATCGATGTGTTCCTCAAAGCAGGACCAACTCGCCTGATAGAGGTTGTTGAGCTCCGACTCGTCCGGAAACGGGAGGCGGAAGATGGCATCACAGCGTCCGCATCGTCCGAAGCTCGGCGTTTGCCAATAAGCCCGCGGCGGTTCGGCCGAGCCGCAGACAGGGCAGTTTTTGTCGGTGTCGGGTATTGGCTTCAGCATATATCGAACATCCTAAAGTCGATCATTTCCGCCATCTAGCGGCTTGCCGGGCGGCGAACGCCGTTAGCGGGTTTCCGGCTCCGGAAGCGGCTGCCCGTCGTTTTGCCACCGTCTTACGACCGATGCCGTATTGGTCTCCGACCTGCACGATCTCACCATTTCGGGTATCGACCTCGAGCAGGTCTTCCGACGATGCAATCGCGCCGACCTGCGCGTGGTCGTGAACGCTGAAGACTGCGGTATCCCTATTACTGTTCTTCTCTGGCGCGACGTACGCAAAATCGCCTTTTATCGAGAACGTTATCCAGTGGGATGAGCCGGTCGACAGTTCCAATATCTGACTGAGCACCGGCTGCAGTGGATCTCGCATGTTCCAGACATAGACGTTAGCATCGCCGCCGGCCTGCCAGACCTCCCGTTCATCCGGAGTCCAGCCGATGCCGTGTAGGAGGCCGGGATCGCGGGAAGGATGCGTCGGCAGGGTCGCCTGGACGATTTTCCCGGTCGAGAGATCGCCGACCTCCATGCCCCAGAAATGCGTCACGTCATTCACGACGTACCTGCTTGCGCTGTCCACCGCGTACGGGCCCAGGATGTCGGAATAGGGGCCGGTCCGCGTTACGTCGTAAGTCCTCGGATCGACGCGGTAGAGATACCTTCCGCTGCCATCCTCCGCCTTCGTCTCCTGAAACAGCGGCCCGGATAGCGGATATTGAGCATCGTGAGAATGGTTCGAAAAGCGGACTTTTTGGATCACCTCGCCCGTCGCGGCGTCGATGACATTGATGAAATCCGCGGCATTTCCTTCCCACGTCGGAACGTAAAGCACGCGCCCATCGGGACTGATCGCCAGCCGGTCGACCCCGGGTAGAATTCGCCGATCCCAGATCATCTTCTGCTGTCTCAGGTCGACGCAGTAGATCCGACCGTTTCCGTCGGAGTCGCGAAACGACACGTACATCCTGCCGGTCGCCGCGCTCGCGGCGACGCCTTTCACGTCGTAGACGTTCGGTGCGGTTTGAATGGTTTTTATGAGACGATGATTAGCGTCGATATCGTACACGGAAACGGAGCCGCGGCTCCCTCGCCCCTGATTGACGGCATAGAGCAGTCGCTGCAGTTCGGGTGCAGCGTCGGCCGCCCATGACCCCGGCACGCCCGCCACCGTCGCGACGAGCGCCAGCACTCCGAGACCAATTTGCGACCCTGGCGCCATCCTCCGAGCCATCGAGTTCAAATGGCGACGAATACCGACGCGCATAAATTTTCTGTTTTGCATTCAGTAAGCATTCTTCGTCGTATATATGCGAGCCGGTGTCAGAAGCAGGATTTTCAAATCCAGCCACAATGACCAATTATTAATGTACCACAGGTCGTGATTGACGCGGTTGACCATCAGGTGAATATCGGGTGTCGGGCCCCTCAGATCGTTGACCTGAGCCCAGCCCGTAATACCCGGCTTAACGTTGTGGCGCGCTGTATACCACCTGATCATCTCGCCGTACTCGGTGTCGTGCGCCAGTGCATGCGGGCGCGGCCCGACGACCGACATGTCGCCTTTCAGAACGTTGATAAACTGCGGCAGCTCGTCGATGCTGAGACGCCGGAGAATGCCGCCGACACGCGTCAATCGTTTGTCGTCCGCTTGGGCCTGTCTGATGACCTGGCCGTCTTCCAATACCGTCATGGTACGAAATTTATAGATTTGAAAAATTCGGCCGTTGAAGCCCATGCGTCGCTGCTTGAAGAGAACCGGGCCAGACGATTCGAGGGCAATGAGTGCAGCCACGCCCGCGAGCAACGGAGACAGCAACGCCAAAACCACGACCGACACTGCCAGATCGAGCAACCGCTTGAGAGCGCGCTGCCCGGTACTTAGCGGAGCGCGCTGCAATTGCACGCCGCGCACCGGCCCAAATTCGACCAGCGGCCGTTCCAGCAGATTACCGACGATATGATCCTGTATGAGCGTTATCGAGACAGGCACGACCCGCAGCTGATCTACCAATCGCTCCACAAAAGCGATGTCCGTCCATGTCAGGACAAGGAGCACTTCATCGACCGTGTGAGTGCGGATGTACTCGATGGCTCCGGCTACGCATCGGGAGTATTCCGCCCCAGCCGTCGTCGGCGGCAACACGATCGTATCCTGAACCTCAGGGCCGTAAGTTTCGATTGCATCCAAAACACTGCCATTCAACGTTGGAACCGCCTGTCTGATCACCACCGCCCCGCGCTTCCGACGCCACGGGGCAACGGCCGCGCGTGCCAACGCCTTCCGAATGGAGTAACGGAACAAGAGAATTGCTGCGAGGCTGACCGCAAATGCGGGGAAAGCCCGTGTCAGGAACGATAAGGCATCGAGCCCGAGGAATAGACTGATCGCAGCCAGGGATGCGATTGCCATGATGCACGCGATTGCGAGCTCTTTGGCCTGCGCCGTTAAATGCCGCAATTGGGTCCGGTGGTAGACGCCCCGACCGATCGCGGACACCGTAAACAGTCCCGCGGCTGCAAGACTGAACTTGGAGGCGCCGCCGAGGGCGACGACGTTACCCCAGCCTCGACCCTCTTTGAGCAATTCGAGCGCCAGCGAAAATGTCAGGAAGATCACGCCATCGCCGAGTGCGACCGCTTGCGGAAAACGGCTAAGGAAGCCCCCGCCGCGCAGGCGGTACCCGAGTAGATGATCTGGCCTGTTGGCCCGGTCAGCGAGTAGAGCCATTGTGTTTCACTGTCTGCTCGGGATCGGTTCGACGACCCGCGTGGAGACAGAGTTGCAGCAGTGCTCACGGATGCCAAATGCGCTTTGGGCCTAACACCAGTACGGTGACACTGATTAGCTCTTTCTGGGTAGGACACACATCAGACCGCGTTTTCGCGGCTCGTTTTCAGCTGTCGTGGCGGCCTGGCGGAGAGGTGTCGCCGGCGTGCTTGGAGAGGCTGCTTTGATACCAGTCGTAGAGCCGGCGCAGGCCCGCCTCAAGGGTCGTTTTCGGCTTCCAGCCGGTGGCGAACAGGCGACTGCTGTCCATCAGCTTACGTGGCGTGCCGTCGGGCTTCGACCGATCGAACCGTATCGCCGCATCGAGGTCGACCGTATGCATGACCATTTGAGCCAACTCGCGGATGGTCACATCGTACCCGACGCCGACGTTTACGTGCTCCTCATCGGAATAGACCTTGAGCAAATGAACGAGCGCGTCGGCGAGGTCGTCGACATACATGAACTCGCGGCGAGGCGCTCCGGTGCCCCACAATTCGATCTCCCGATGTCCGTCCCGCTTTGCCTGGTGCGCCTTGCGAAGCAGGGCCGGCAGCACATGGCTGGATGCCAGATCGAAATTGTCTCCAGGCCCATAAAGATTCGTCGGCATCGCCGAAATGAAATCGCACCCATATTGCCGTCTATAGGCTTGGCACATCTTGATTCCGGCGATCTTGGCGACAGCGTACCATTGGTTCGTCGGTTCCAATGCGCTGCTCAACAGCGCGTCTTCCGGGATCGGCTGCGGCGCGAGGCGCGGATAAATGCAAGACGAGCCGAGGAACAGCAGCTTCTCGACGTTGCGGAGCTTAGCGCTGTGAATGAGGTTGGCCTCAATCATCAGGTTGTCGTAGAGGAACTCCCCGGGTCGCGTGTCATTGGCGAGGATGCCGCCCACCGTTGCGGCGGCGATGACGACAACATCCGGCTGATGAGCTGTCATCCACGCATCGACTTCCGCCTGGCATCGAAGATCGAGCGCCGCCCGATCTGCCGTGATGACCTCACACGACTCGGATGTAAGGCGTCTCACGATCGCCGAGCCGACCATTCCCCTGTGACCGGTCACCCACACGCGCTTTCCTGCGAGAGAATACCGGCTGGCGTTGCAAATCGTCATGGCGCTGCTCTGATTGAAGTTCCCGGATGTCGGACATCACCATCTCTTCGACCAGGTCGGAAAAGCTGGTCGTGTGTCGCCAACCAAGTGACGCTCTCGCCTTGCTCGGATCGCCGATGAGCAGGTCGACCTCGGTCGGACGAAAGTACCGTGGGTCGATACGCACGAGGACTTGTCCTGTCGCATCGACGCCTTCCTCCTCCGCGCCCTCGCCTCTCCATTCGATCTGCCGGTCGACCACCGCGAATGCTCGTTCGATCAACTCCCGCACCGAATGTGTCTCACCCGTCGCCAGTACATAGTCGTCGGGTTCAGGTTGCTGCAGCATCAGCCACATGCCTTCGACATAATCCCGGGCATGTCCCCAGTCGCGTTTGGCATTGAGATTGCCGACATAAAGTGTCTTCTGTAATCCGTACTCTATGGCAGCAACGGCCCGCGTCACTTTTCTGGGCAAAAAGGTCTCGCCGCGGACCGGACTTTCATGATTGAACAGAATCCCGTTCGATGCATGGAGACCATAGGCTTCCCGATAGTTAACGGTGATCCAATACGCATAGAGCTTGGCGACGCCATAGGGGCTGCGAGGATAAAACGGTGTCGTCTCTCGCTGCGGCACCTCTTGCACCTTGCCGTATAGCTCTGATGTCGATGCCTGATAGAAGCGTGTGGATTTTGTCATTTGTAGAAGGCGGATGGCCTCCAGTAAGCGCAGCGTGCCGATAGCGTCCGCGTTGGCCGTATACTCGGGCGTTTCGAAGCTAACGTGGACATGGCTCTGGGCCGCGAGGTTATAGATCTCCGTTGGCTGGGTTTCCTGAACCAGACGGATCAGGTTCGTTGCATCCGTGAGATCGCCGTAGTGCAGGAAGAAGCGGCTGGCTCCATCGTGCGGGTCCGTATACAGGTGATCGATGCGTCCCGTGTTGAGCGACGATGAGCGTCGCTTGACGCCGTGGACGACATAACCCTTGTCCAGCAGCAGCTGGGCCAGGTACGAGCCGTCTTGGCCGGTTATTCCGGTAACCAGTGCTATCTTGGACGACATCTTGATACTTTCGGTAATTTTGCCAACAGCATGCAGAGAGTGTCGCGCGGAGTTTGCAGTTGGCTGCTCTCCCGAGGCAAATATTCTTATGGATTAGTGACTGTCGGCTCACATTTTCCGCCGTTGACACTTCGGCTTTGCCCCGTTGCGTTCGGCATCCCGGGGCAGTCCGTATCTACTCATTTAGTCGTATGAGCCAATCCAGAAGGATGAGTCTGGTGAATCGGTTGCTCGACGACATCAACCCGCGGCATTACCTTGCCGATGTCCTCGCCGCATCGCCGACCACCCGGCTCGGCATATCGCCGAACTGCTCCCGTGCGACTGGCTGCCCGCTGCGGCCTCGCGCGTCGCCGCTTAACCCGGCGCCTACACCGTATCATCGCATCGACGCCATCAACAGCTCGTTGGGCGCTCCAACGCTTAGGGGGAAGGCGCTGCTTTGTCCTAGAACCCATAAAGCCGAGCCGGATTGTCGACCAAAATTTTGTGACGGGTTTCTACATCCGGAACCCATGTTGCAAACAGGTTGAGCAGTTGCCCCGAATCAATCGGCAGGTCGGGCGTGATGGCTGTAACCGGGCGGCCGGGAACAGCACCGGAAACATGGGGCCAACCGGAGCCCCACAACACGCGGTCCGGATTGGCGGCCAAGAGGGCTTGAACGACAGGGACGAGATCCGGGTAATTGGGGCCGTTTTTCGAAAGCCGGTATGGTTCAGACAGTTTTACGTAGGCTGATCCCGACTTTATGAGCGACAGGACAGCATCGAAGCCGGGTTCGTCCACACCGCCCCCAGCCCACCCGAAATATGTGAAGACAATTGGCACCGGAGATGAAGCGAACTGCGCTTTGAGTGCAGAGACCACGAAGGGAGGCTCCGAGAACTGGAGGTGCCATTTTTGTCTTTGGGCGAGATCGAACCTGGCCTGAAGGCGTTTGGCTGCTGCCGCAACATCGAAATGCTTGCCCCCGTATAAATTAACCCGCATTCCGACGATGCCGGCAGCCGTCATGGAATCGATAGCCTCTGGCGGGGTTGCCTCCGCCACCCAGGCGACGCCTCGCGCACGGTCTCGCCCAAGCTCCTTTATAGCGGCGAGTGTTGCCGAATTATCGTTACCATAGATGTCTGGAGTAATAATTATCACGCGATCTATTCCCATCTTTTTTAGCATCGCGCGCAGATCATCGACCGTTGCTGGGGGAGGGGTGTAGTCGCGGCTCCGTGACATGGGGAACGCCATGGGGTCGCCAATCACATGCACATGTGTATCGCACGCGCCGCGCGGAACCTTGAAGGCGACCGGCGTTTTGGGTTGTGGTGCGTCGGCAAATGCTCCAGTGCCGGTGACACACAAGCCTGTCAAGCCCGACACGACCGAACGACGAGTCAGCATGCCTTCCTCCCGCGCCTCGACATGATCTGGGTGATCGTGTGGCAAAAGTCGATGCGCATGCCCCGAAAGAGCCGCCGGAACAGTGCCACCCCAGGTCCCGCAGAAATAAATTCGCCTCCTACCCCTGCCGCATGTTTTCGCTTCCAGTCGAGTGCGGCGACGTTGAATATAGCTGCGTCCAATTGTCGTTTTCCCTGTTGAGTTGAAATAACGCGTCGCATTTTCACGGAAGTAGTCGAAATTATTTTAATGACTTATTTCGTTTTTTTCTTTTAATATGTTACCCAAGTCGCACGGCAAAGTGTCAATTGATGCGTGTTGTGCTAACGCGACGCGAGTCCATCGAATCTCCCGACGGGGTGAGCATTTTCATCGTCTCGTTGGCTCAAGCGCTGTGCGAACTGGGGCATGAGGTTAAGGTTATTGTCGGTCATCTAAGGAGCCATTCCGAATATCAACGGCTTCTTGCCCCCCGCCTCGATCTGCCGATTATCGCGCTGAGCAACACACCGGTGAGCGGGTTCGGCTCGGTTATTGTGTGGCTGCATGCGAAACGGATCATCGATCGGTTTGCCCCAGATCTCGTCATCCATAGCGAGGCAGTACCCCTCCAATTGCGAGGAACCAGCATACAGGTCGTGCACGACCTGCAACGCCGGCAAGGGCCATTAGCGCCCTTATGGAGGATAATTCGGCGCTTCACCGCCAAGCGGAACGACTATGTTGTAGCGACAACATCGGAGTTGCGAGAGGAACTCGTCCGAGAGCTCGGGCTGTCGGCTGACAGCATCCCTCTGATCCCCAAGTGCATAGATCGTCAAGCTTACCGATCCTCCAAACTCACGGCGCGCGAGCGGGCGATCGTCCATGCTGGAACATCGCCCTATGAGGATCCCGGCGCGACCATCCGTGCATTCGGCGTGCTCGATGATCCCTCAGTTCGGTTGTACGTCGTCGGAGCGCTCACCGCGCCAACGCGCGAAGCCATCGATGCTCTTCCGTTGCGCCTTCGTGATCGTGTGGAGCTATTGGGCGAGGTGGCGGGTGATGTCCGAAGAAGGCTGCACAGTCAAGTTCGGGTCGCCGCTTTTCCAAAGCACTACACCGTACCCGTGGCGTCAGCGACTGTCATGGAAGCGATTGCGACCGGAACCCCGATCATAGGCTCTGAGACCCTCAGCCGAGATGTTCTGGTCGATGGCGTAAACGGCATAGTTGTAGGCACCGAGCCCAAAGGGATGGCAGCGGCCTTCAAGCGTCTGCTGAACGACGACAAACTCTGGACGCGACTTTCTGCCGGGGCCAGTCGCATGGTTAAGCGCTTCGACGCTGTTGTCGTTGCCGCGGAGTATATCCAGTTGGCATCGGGCTCTCTGTTGAGCCCGGCACCCAACGGGGCCGGCGACTCACGGACCCGATCGCACACTGCGCTACCGCCCGACCGCTTGTTGCATTCAACCAAAAAGGTGGCCCGGGAAATCCGGACAGTAGGCTAGGGGGATTTTCTGCCTGATGGCGGCGAGGATCGCCGCGGATCAGGAGAGAGCATGACAAGATCGGCCGAGCGGAAGAGCCGTGCCCGCAAGGCCCAGCTCGAGGTAGAAGCGCGACCGTAACG
>Ga0307372_10006594_pt1 | contig 16897 bp, 18 predicted proteins | sample OX1MG_FD_202533 | JGI IMG/M metagenome (GOLD analysis project Ga0307372, IMG submission 202533) | Soil microbial communities from Risofladan, Vaasa, Finland - OX-1 | ecosystem: Environmental > Terrestrial > Soil > Coastal area > Acid sulfate soil | place: Finland: Risofladan, Vaasa | collected... | reverse complement strand
CCGCTGACGAGCGCCAGGAAAATGGCCACCGGTGATGCTCATACCTTCACTAGGCCGGTGACGGCGCCAGTTGCTCGCGTGCTCAGGCCAATAACTCCCCCGTCTTTCACCACTATTGACCGCTGCTCACCGTTCATGAGATAACCCTGGACAGCCGCCCGACCACAGGCGCATAAACCCCCCAACGGCCAAAGACTCTGAACACGATTGCAAGGGCTCCGCCCCTGCTTGAGGAGTCGGCAGCGGGGGAGCGCAGCGGTGGCGTGGATGCGGATGATGGGGATCGACTCGGTGGAGTACCACCGCCAGACGGTGCTCGGCCGCGACGACGACCACCCCGGCGCGGCACTGGCCTACTACGCCTCCCGGGGCGAGACGCTCCTCGTCTGGGGTGGCGCCGGCGCCGAGCTGCTCGGCCTGTCCGGTGCGGTGACCGATGAGGCCTACTCCGCCATCTTCGGTCCCGGAGGCGCGCTCGACCCCACCACCGGGGATCGCCTGGTCGCCACCCGCCGGCCCGGCATGGAACTGGTGGTGGCCGCGCAGAAATCCGTGGCCGAGCTCGGGGTCATCGGCCGGGCCGAGGACATGCACGCCATGATGGATGCCGAACGCGACGCCACCCTGGGTTATCTGGACCAGGTAACCCAGGCCCGGGGTGGCAGAAGGGGAGTGGCCGCCACTCCCTCACCCACGGCCGGGCTCATCTACGCCACGACCCGCCACGCCACCTCCCGGGCCGGGGACCCGGCACCGCATGACCATGTGCTCCTCGCCAACCTGGTCGCCATGGCGGATGCCAGCGGCGGCTGGAAGGCGGCGGACACCACCGCCTGGCGAACCCACCTCCACGCCGCCACCACCATCGGCCGGCTGGCCAGTGCCCGGGTGGCCGTGGAGCTGGGCTATGCCATCCAGGCCGACAACGGGCCGTCGGGTCGTCTCGGACACTGGCGAATCACCGGCATCCCCGTCGAGGTCTGTGACTGGCACTCGAAGCGCTCGGCCCAGATCGAAGAAGAGCTCGAGCGCACCGGGCATTCCTCCTACCGGGCCCGGGGCATCGCGGCCCGGGCCTCCCGGGAGCACAAGCGACACGAGCCCATCGCCGATCTCATGGGCCACTGGCGCTCCGAGCTGGCCGAGGCCGGCTGGCCGCTGGAACGAGTGGTCGAGAACCTGGGCCTGGCCAATGAGGCGGCCAGGATCCCCCAGCGCCTCGGCCATGGGGCCGAGGCGGCTCTGGCCGCCGAGGTCCTGGCTCCCGACGGCGCCCTGGCCCGGGCCAAGGTCTTCTCCCGCCGGGACCTGATCGTGGCCACCGGGCCCCGCCTCTTCGGCCAGGACATGGCCGAGGCCACCCGGGTCATCGACCGGATGCTCGGAGACGCCGAGGTGATCCCGCTCATCGCCCGCTCCGGGGCGCGGGAGCGGGTCTACGCCCTGGCCTCGGTCATTGCCGCCGAGGTGGGCATCGCCAAAGCGGTGGAGCTGGGAGCCACCGCCACCGATCGCACCCGCATCGCGTCCATCGGAGACGCTGTAGCCGAGGTCGAGGCCCGGCGGGGCTATCGCCTCTCCAGGGAACAGCTGCGTCTCGTCTCGGCCATCGCCCGGGACGGTCACGGACTGGACGCGGTGATCGGGGTGGCCGGTTCCGGGAAAACGACTGCCCTGGAGGCCCTGGCCCTGGCCTGGACCCAGGCCGGCTACCGGGTGCTGGGCACGGCCACCTCCGGCCAGGCGGCTCGCAACCTGGGTGACGAGGCGAAGATCGACGCCCACACTGTGGCCTCCCTCACCCGTTCCCTGGAGAAGGGCAGGATCACCCTCGGCCCGACGGACTTGGTCATCCTCGACGAGGCCGGGATGACCGAGGACGCCGACCTGCTCAAGCTGCTGAGCGCGGCGGGGGCGGCCAAGGCCCACGTAGTCATGGTCGGTGATCCCCACCAGCTCTCCGCCGTGGGGCCCGGCGGGGCCATGGAGGCGGTCTCGGCCCGCCATCCCGGCGTGCACACGCTCTCAGAGAACCGCCGCCAGTCCGACGAAGCCGAGCGAGCGGCGCTGGCCGAGCTGCGCCACGGCGAGGTCAGCGTCGCCGTGGAGTTCTACGCCGGCGCCGACCGCATCCGGACCGGGGCGGACCGGCATTCCGCCATGACCGCGGCGGTGGATGCCTACCTGGGAGACCTGGCCGCCGGGCGGGATGTTCTGTTGCTGGCCTGGCGGCGGGACCACGTGGCCGAGATGAACGCCCTGGCCCGAGCTCGCCTCCAGGACACCGGCGCTCTGTCCCGGGTGGAGATGACCGCCCCCGGCGGCGCCCGCTACGCCCTGGATGACCGGGTGGTCTTCACCGCCCCCAACCACCACGCCGGGGCGGTCACCTCCCAGACCGCCACCGTGTTCCTCACCGATGACCAGGGCAGCGAGCCGGCCCTCATCCTCGAGCTGGAGGCAGGACGCCGGGTCCGCCTGGAGGGCGAGGCCATCGACGCCGCCCACCTGGCCCATGCCTATGCCATGACGGCTCATCGGTCTCAAGGCGCCACGGTGGAGACCGCCCACGTGCTGGCCGATGGGGGAGGACGCGAGCTGGGCTACGTGGCCATGAGCCGGGCCAAAGAGCAGACCCACGTGTACGTGGTGGCCGACGACTTGGACCAGGCCAAAGAGGACCTGGTGCGGGACTGGAGCTCCTCCCGGCGGGTGCGCTGGGCCATCGACACCGGCTGGCCCGAGCGGGCCATCGAACAAGGCGAAGTGGCCCTATCCCACATCTACCCGGGGCTGGGCCGGGCGGCGGCCCGAGCCGAAGTCGAGGCCCTGGCCGCCGTCGTGCCCCCGGGCGTGGCTCCCGAGGACTTCGACCGGGCCGGGCGCCGCATCAAGGAGCTCGGCTGGGCTCAGGAGGCCCTGGCCAAGGGGGAGGGCCGCTGGGCGGACCCGGAGCTGGAGCAGGCGGCCGAGGATGCCCGCCAGGCCCAGCAGGGCGTCTACACCGCCAACCAACGGGTGCAGCGGGCTCACCCTGGGCTCGGCCGCGCCTGGGCACGCCACCAGGCCGAGCTCGCCGACCAGAGCCTCACCGAGGCCATCGAGGTGCTGGAGGCCGCCGCCGCTCCGCACCGCGCCGCCATCGGGGCCGAGCTGGCGGTGGCCGAGGCGACCCTGGTCCAGCTACAGGAACAAGGCGCGGCACGGGTGGCCTTCGACCGGGCCCATCCCGGGGCGGCCCGCCGGCTCTCCTCTCTGGACTACGACGCCGGCCGGAGCATTCGGGCTGTGCGCCGGGAGGCTCCCGAGACGGCCCTGGGGGCGGTGGAGACCGTGGGCTCGCCTTCTATGGCCGAGGCGAAGTCCGAGTTCTTCGAGCTGCGGCCCGGCTCGGCCCGCTACCTGGAGGAAGTGAGGGAGGCCGCGGTGCGTCAGGCAACGCCCAGGCCCGATCACGTCCCCGAACCCCCGGTGCCGAGGATTGCAGGGCCGAGGCTCGAACTGTGAGCGCAGCCGGGTCTCCCCGTCCGCGAAGTCGAACTCCAGGCCTGTCGGACAGCGATCTACCGGTCGCGGCGGCCATATCGAGACGAGCGGTCAGCTCGGTATTAGGGGGTATTAGGGGTGGCTTCGAGGGCGTTCCAGCCGCCCACATAGCCGTCTGATTGATTACGCGCACGACGGGGTGGCCAGTGGGCCACTCTCGTCAGGATGCCTCTGGGCGATGTGGGCGGCATTATCGGTCACCTGTTCTATACAGGCGCCAGGCGGCCCGGTGTGGCTTGGACCTCGCGGTCCATCAAGGTCCGACCCCGTTCAGCTCAGCAAGTGTGGCGACCTGGTCGCTGGGAGGGATCCGAATCTGAACGCTCAGACCGAAGTCCCAGTAGTCGATCTCCTGATGAAACGTCACGCTCGGCAGCTGAGCACTGGCCGGCAGGACGGCGTTCAAGATGATCTGAACCAGGCGGTTCTGGCCGTCGACCCAGACATCGACTCTGTGGGTCGAGCCTCCGATGGCGGAGAAGAACTTGTTCAGGTCTTGCTGGGTCAGCCCGTCACCGGTGGTCGTCGTCACCGAGGGCGCCGCCAGGCCAAGGTTGGGGTCGACGGTCAGCACGAGGTGCGTGGACAGGGAACCGTGGATGAGGTCATGGCCGACCACCCGAGACGAGCTCGACAGCTTGAGCATGGTGTCGAAATAGACCGAAGGATCAAGGAACCCCTGGCCAAGGGCCAGGCCGAAGATGGGCATCACGGCCTCCTCTCCCTGGGAGAGGGACCCGGACAAGATGCCGCCGGTGCCATTGGCCAGCAACAGCCATCTTCGGTTCTTGAAGGCCTGGGGCGCACCCACCACCAGATTGGGTGTCACGGCCGAGTAGGAAGCTCCGTCGGCCAGGACGATCTCGCTGGCGGTGGGATGGCTCGGGTCCTCACCAGTGATGCTGGTGGCACCGGGGCCGAGTTCTATGACTCCAGCGTTGTGGACGAAGTCAAAGACGCCGGCGGCATCGAGGGCCGCTCCTTGGTCGGTGCCCCCAAAGCTCACCGACACACGGGCCGTCCCGGCCGAAGTGGTCTGCGTAGCGACCGCCGCCAACCGAACGGGCTGTGTGGCGGTCCCACCGCACGAGGACAGGAGCATCAGCATCACAGTGGTCGCCACCACGCACCGTACCGCCGCTGAACTCGGCGCTGACCCCATCGGACCATCATCTCACCGGATGGGGCCCAAACGCTCCTGAGGCCGCTCTACCGGTACGGGCCCCGCATATCTCGGGCGCTTCGGGTCCTGGCGACGGCGTGCCTTGGAGGCGGCCGCCACGACACGAGCCCTCGGATCTGCAGGAAGGCGTCACCCTGGTCTCTCGCAGTCAGCGGCGTCGAGTGAGCCGGGCGGTGACCCGGAGTGTGTCGGGCCCCTCCGCATAGCGGATCAAGTCGAAGCCGGCGTTCGCCAGCTGCGCCATAAGGGGGTCTCGACGCCAGAACGTGAACCACCGGCCCGGAAGGTCGTTGTCGGCCCGGTCGTCCCCCTCGAAGTCACCCGCGTGCATCGCCAGCTGTATCAGTCCCCCCGGCTCCAGGGCCCGAACGGCCTCAGCAAGCGCTGTAGCGAAGTTCGGCCGAGGAAGGCGCTGGTAGGAGAGGTTTCCGGAGACGCCCCGGGCGACGCTGTCGGCCACCGGTAGGGCCTCGAGATCACCGAGCACCAATCGGCCGTGAGGCCGGGCCTCGACCAAGCACAGCATCGCCAGTGAGGCGTCGAGGCTGATCACGGGGTGCCCCAAGGCCTCCCTCAGCCGACCGGGTCCGCAACCGAGGTCCACGATCAGCCCTGCTCCCACTTCTGTCCGGAAGGCTGACGCCTCCTGCTTTTGTCCAACACTCCGCTCGGCTCGCATCCGTGTAGCAGCCCAATGTTCCGCTGAGGAGTCGTAGACCCTTATGGTCCCCTTGTCCATCCTGACAACTCACGGCCAGCGCCCACGGGCGGGGGACGATTCTGGCTGCCTCTACGACTGCGGGTATGGGCTGGGGCTGGCCGATCCGTGGCTCCGAGGTCGGTCCCGCGAGCATCCGAGCAGTGTTCCCGATATTCGGCGTGCCCACGAGGGCCTGATTTTCCTTGCGATACCTGATGTTCTGAGCGGTCGGCGCCGGCGTAGCCCCGAATGGCGCGAATCAGCGGGTGGTGGATCAGCTCGTCCGATATGCCTGGTGATATCGGTCATGGCCGAGGGCGTCATTGGCCCACGTCAGGAATCATGAGGCGGATGCCCCCACCAGCCTGACAGCGAGTGACCCGACTCATAAGAGCCTGGAACTCGAGCGCCATGGTCGCCGTCCCCTTGTCCCGACGTCCGGGTGGTCCTGGTCGAAGGCCGGCCTTCGGCCGGCTGGCGGCAAGAGGTACGCCCGAGGCCATCGACTGGGAGATCGAACTGATCCGCGACAGCGATTCGACGACTCTCAATTAACCGGCCGCCGCACCGCTGCCGAGCCTCCGGAACTCCCGGCTGCCTAAGCCGACAAGGAGCGCCACGGCGATGATGGCCGCGGCGAGCGGAAAGCACGGTACAGGTCCCCACGCGCGTAGGACAGCGCCGAAGAAGAGGACAGAAACGGGGTACAGGCCGTAGCTCCCCAGCATCATGATGCTCATCAGCCGACCGAGAAGATGCCTGGGCGCTAGCTGTTGAATGAGGGTCAGGATCAGTATGTCGGCGAAGCCACTGCATGCTCCTACCAGTAGTCCTGTGCAGACCGGCCCGGTGAGCCCAGGGCTGAAGGGTAGGTAGGCAATCCCGACCCCCTCCAACGCGAAGACTGCGAGGCTCACGAGCGCAGGCCGTGCCAGAGTCCCAATGCGGGCAACTAGGAGGGCCCCAGCGATGATCCCAGTGCCCAGTCCCGTGAGGATCACGCCGTAACCCACCGCGCCCAAGTGTCGATGAGCGAAACCCGGAAGCCCAATATCGACGAGTCCCCCCAGCGCGAAATTGCCCGCGATGCTCATCCCGAGGACGACCTTGAACAGGCGGGAGTGACGGAGGAACGACCAGACGCTGGCAGCAGAGGAGGCCTCGCTCGGGGCGCCACCTCGACGAGCCGAGCCAAGGCTGCCAGGTCTGGTGCTTATGAGACGGACCAGTACGAGACCAGAAAGGGCGAAGCTTGCCGCATCAGCGCCGAAGGCGGAAGCGACTCCGAAGGACGCAACCAAAGCCCCGCCCACAGAGGGCCCGACGACGGTCCCGAGCTGTGTGGCGACCGTCATCGCGGCATTGCCCGCTTGCAGCTGCTCCTCTGGCAGCAGTTTGGGCAGCAGGGAGAAAGATGCTGGCATGAATAGGCCTTCTCCGCCGCCGAGCACGGCCGCGAGGATCGCCAGACTGCTGGCGCGGACCTCGGTCCTAGTTGACGCGAAAACCAGGCACCCCGCGGCCAGACACCGGACCACGTCGGCGGCCAGCATGACCTTCATCGAGCCCCATCGGTCGGCTAGGAAGCCCCCCGCCGGTATCAGTAGTGTGCGCGGGAGCCCATAGGAGGCCATGACCAACGCCAGAAGGGTGGGTCCGCCATGGCGCGAGAGCGCCAGCCACGGCATGGCTACGGCAAAGCAGTAGTCGCCGCCGGTCGAGATGGCGCTGGCCGCGCCAAGTGGAACTAGTCGCCGAGAAGTCGTATTCGACCAGAAGCGGGAAGCCGCAATCTTCTCGTGTACTGGGTTCACAGCGGTAGGCAGGGTGCCGGCTAGGGGTGCGGCCGCGACGCGGAGGGCCTCGTCTTCCGCGAAGGGTCGAACGACGGCACGTAATCCACTAGTACCTGAACCTTCTGGCCGGATCGCGTGCGAGACGTGTAGGGACGGAGAAGCTTCTGGATCTTCTCGCGCAACTCCGCTAGTTCACTCGCACTCACCCGTAGGGTGGCTTGGTCGGCGCCGCCAGCGAGTTGCCACTCTGCGGGGAACTCGTCGAAGTGATGACTGTATTCCGCCAGCACCCGAGACCACTCAGTCCGAAGGGTGCTCTCGAGGGCTCGTGAGGCTGCCCTACCTGGCGGTGAGTCACCAGCATTGAAGCTCATCCGCACGGCGAGCGCCCGCCAAGGCCTCTCGCGTCCGTCAGAGGACGAAGCCTCGCGCTCGACGAAGCCTCTGCGTTCCAGCGACCGAAGGTGATAACTGCACGCCGACGGGCTCAGCCCAACTACCGAGGAGCACTCGGTCGCAGTCGCGGAGCCCGCGCCGGCTAGGAATTCCAGGATCCGGAGGCGCGCCGGATGAGCCAGTGCCCTCATGGCCCGAGGGTCGTCTAGTTCCACAGGGGGGTGTTCTGGTCGAGACAAGGATCCTCCAGTTACAGTCTGAAGCATATCTTTCAGAGTTGGACCAAGTCAAGGGCGCTCATCCCCCTCGCCACACCCCGCGGACGGGGACACAAAAGTCTGAAACAACTGCTTGACATCTGAGGTCTGAAGGATAAGCTTCACAATCATGACTGGGGCGAGCGGCGGCAGCGGCGCCGGACCCGGGCTGGGGGAGACGCCGAGTGCCGGCGACAGTGCTTCAAGAGACAGGAGCTCGACAATTTCAGTTACCGCGTAGAGAACGCCCGACTCTCGGGCCGTCCACCTCCGCTTTCAGAGTGACACATCGCATCCGACCGCCCACATCCCAAGACCATCCGCTTGACTGCCCGGCTGTCTGTAGTCCAGCAGTACCAACCGGCCTGAGCCTCGACGCAGATCGTCTCCCGATCCGTGCGTCTTAGCGAAGCCGAAACCATCGTAAGGGAGGTGATTCAAGTATGACGACAACCATCGCTGAAGGCATGACGCTGGTAGCCCCCGACGCCGTCTCAGTACTGCGAGGTTCTGGGATTGACATCGAAGGCCTTCCGGCCGAGGTCCAGTCCGTTCTCGGTGACCTGACGCTCGAAGAGGCCCTCGCGGTTCTTGAGCTGAAGACCAAGCTGGAGCAGATCGGCGACGGTGATCTGTTCGGAGAGCCCCGAGCCCTCGGACCGATCAACGGCAACGGTCTCTTCTAGAGACTCCTGAACAACAGCCGGGCAGCCAATCGGGCGGTTTTGCTACACAAGGAGAGGAGAACGACAATTCATCTGGCTGACTACATAGGCTTGAGAGCCCAACCTTACGCGGGCGTGTACTTCTCGGTGACGCGCAGATGTCCGCTGCACTGTGCACACTGCTCAACGAGTTCAACCGCCGACGCCGAGCAATTGGAAAGCGGACACTTCTATCGACTTGCTCGGTCCATGACGGCCGAATGTCACCCGGCAGTTGTCAGCCTGATGGGGGGAGAACCACTCCTCCGTCCGCAGCTGGCGATCGGGTTGGCGGAGATTCTGCACGAGATCGGGACACAGATCGTCATGGGCACCGGACTGTATTTCGCCCGTACACCCGGTATCCCCCGCTCAATTCGGGCTGCTGTTAGAGCTGTAGACCTTGTGATCGTGAGTCTCGACATCTGGCATGAGGCGGAGGTTCCGCGCCAGCGGGCGCTGGATGCCATTTCCGATCTTCGCGAGCTCGGGTGCGATGTGGCGATACAGCTGACCGGCCGAAGCTACGAGGACCCGTACATCCAGGATACGACCCAGGAGGTGCGCGACCGGTTCGGCAACGACGTTCCTCTGATGGTCAGCAAGGTGAGCCCAGTTGGGCGCGCCACCGGTTTGGGACTGCTACCGGACGCTCCGATACCACTGCGACGACCTGAGCCGTGCTCCGGGGCATACTGGCCGGTAGTCGCCTTCGACGGGGCGGTCGTGGCCTGTTGTAATCAATCCGTCGTCGACGGAGAGAGGCCCGCCGAGCTGGTACTGGGGTCCGTGGAAAGTGACTCGTGGCCGGCGTTGGTCGAACGTGGTCTGAATTCGACCTACCTAGACCTGATCCGACTCGCGGGGCCTCGCTTCGCAGCGAAATCCGCACTCGGCGCGTCTTCGGATGGCGACTACTGCGGTACGTGCCTGGCCCTGGCCGGGCGCGAGAGCGAGGAAAGGAGAGTTTCCTCGTACGTCGTTTCTCCAAAGGGCCGGCTCGAGCTGGCGCTCCTACGAACCGCCAAGGCCCCGCCTCCCGAGGAGGGATTCATTCCCGAGGAATACCACGAACTCCTGCGGCTCGGCCATAAACCGCCAATTGCTCAGCACACCGCGCCTGAGCAGGTACCGGCGTGAGACCCTGGTCAGATGCTCCGATCGACCCCCTCACAGGGTCGCCGTCCGAGTTATGGGTAGGCACGTATCAGGATGGAGCCGGTGCTGTGCCTGTAAGTGATGACTGCGCCAGTTCTGTCATAGCCAAGCGCCTCGCGCTGGGAACTCGTCTAACAGAACGAGCTTCACAGCGACTAATGGCCTCGATGACCTCCCCGCGACAGTACGTCGTCTACCTACTTGCTATGTACGGGGTCATCAGAGCGAGTGTGCCCCTGATGTCTCTCGCTCGGCGGCGCAGCCTCGACCAGGCGCGATTCGCGCCCTATGTGCAGTACCTAGAACGTCACATGAAAGAAGAGGCTGACCACGACGAGTGGCTTCTACAAGACCTCCAAAGTGTACCCGCCTATGTCCCGAGCGACTTGCCATTGGGGAGCCAGACAATCGCATCGATGGTCGGGTCCCAGTACTACTGGATCAACTTCGCCACCCCTCTGAGCCTGCTTGGATACATGGCCATTCTGGAAGGATGCCCGGCAAGCGCCGGACGAGTCCTCCAGATCCAGGAGGTCACCAAGCTTCCCGAGCAAGCCTTCCGGACCTTGTTGGAACACGCCGAACTCGACCCTGACCACGCGGCGGAGCTATCTCAGGTGATCGACCGGATCGAACCCGACAGCAGGGAGTTGGCGGCAATTTGTCTGAGCGGATTGAACACCATCCGGGGTCTGGCCAGCGTGCTGTCAGAGTGTGTGGAGTATCGCTCCCCCGAGGAGGCTGGAGGGCGATGACCCGGCAGTATCCTGGTGTAGCTGAAGAGCTCCAGCGACTGGCCTCGGATCTTCGCGCGCTGGACAACGTACTCGATGACCGCCTAGCCGAAGAGGCTTCGGCATATCTGTCTGCTAATGCCGGTTGGCTAGTCGACCTCGACTGGGCAGAAGCGGCGAGTTCGTTCCCGCATCTCCTACCCTCGCCGGTCGATGAGATGATGGTGTTTGGGGAACCACCCATCACCTTCTACCGTGGCCCGAGGGTATACGCGGACGCTCTGTTCTGGGTGACCTCAAGCACCGAGATTCACGATCACGGATTTGACGGAGCCTTCGTGAGCCTATTCGGGTCAAGCCTGCATTGCGTCTATAACTGGACGTCGGATGGTCGGTCCCGTGATGGCACGGCCGCATTCGGCGCACTGGCGCTTGAGCAGGCTGAAATCCTTCATCCAGGATCCGCTCGCCAGATCGTTTCCGGTCCTTGTCTGGTCCACGTAGTACAGCACCTTGGAACACCATCCGCGACGCTGGTCGTACGCAACTACCATACTCCTGGTGTTGTGCAACAGCGCTATCACCTATCGGGGGTGGCTCTTCCGTCTAAGCGGGATCTCCGTTGGAAGAGGCTGTTGCGCGTGCTCAGGGACACGTCAGAGTCCAGATTGGCCGACATCGTAGATAGAAGGCTGCGTGCCGCATCGGCAGCGGAGTCGGTCGACCTGCTTGCGAGCGCGATGGGTCTCGTTGAGGAACTGCCTTACGAACGGCTTCTCGAGACGGTCGAGCGGTGCCATCCGGGAGAGGGGCAGCGGCTGGCAGGCGCTGCTGCTGAGTCAAGTCGGTTGGACATCCTCTCGGCGCGTTGCGCGGCTCTGATGACCCCGGAGGCGAAGTTGCAACTGTCGGCGCGGAGCCTCGGACTATCGGGCCACCGCGCCGCCTCGCTAGACGCAGCCTCACCAACTGTTTCTCCGAGCGGTCGCACTAGAACAGCCCTGACAGAGCAAGTGGCTATCGCTTGTGCCGCCTTAGGGGATGAGACTGGCACCAGGAGAGCCATATGACTACGACTACCGTTCCTTCTCCCGCGCTGAGTGAGGCGCTCTCATATGGCGCCGCCTTCGCTGAGTTCTATGACCAGAACTTGACAAACTTCGTGCGCTCAGTGGCGGCGCCTATCTGTGGAGTCTTGGCGGGCCGGTCCGGTATCGGGAACGGCCAGTGGGTCGTAGATCTCGGTTGTGGGACTGGTGTGTTGGCCAGCGCGCTACTACGTCAGGGCTGGCGGGTGGCCTGCATCGATCGGTCTCCTGCGATGCTCGACATCGCTGGTGCACGACTCCGGGAAGCTATCCAGATAGGCGACGCCGTCTTGGTCGAGGGCGACATCGCCTCCTTTGCCCTGCCGGGTGAAGTCGGCGAGGTGGTGGCAGTGACCGCCACCGATGGGGTGTTGGGACATCTGTTGGAAGTCGACCGCTTTCGCCAGGTCTTTGATTGGGTGGGTGCCCGGCTAGTGCCAGGCGGCGTCTTCATTTTCGATCTATATACCCTCAGATCGCTTTTTGAGTTCAACAACGTCTACGTGTTCGATACCGCTGATGAACTCATCGTGGGACGCGGGCTCTTTGATTCCGCTGGAGGAGTAGCAACTATGGTGTTGTCAGGATGTGTGCCAGCGGACCCGACGGTCGCTAGCAACTGGGCCAGGTTCAACGAAGTTATTCGGGCCCGGCATTGGGAGGAGGACGTAGTGGGAGAAGTTCTTTCGAGCAGGGGCCTCGGTCTTGCTCCTGCTACTCCCGAGTCAATTCACCTATGCGAGGCCGTCTCCGAACTTGAGCGTAGGCAGTACATCGTTGAGAAGCCCTAAAGCGCCCGAACACCGGAGCCTTGCCTGATGACGGCCTTGATCCGGACACCGCCCTCCGCCGCGCCGCGACCCCCTCCTCGCCATCTGGTTGCCAATCGAGCAGGAGCGTCTCGCCCTGAGACCCGACGGCCAGGTGGCCCGAACCGCCCATAACCGCGGCGCCATAACCCGTGGTGGTCACGAGCGTCCGGGAGGCCTCTAGACCCCGCTTAGATCCGAAGCGCCCAATAAGCAAGCCTTGCTTGGTTCGGATCCTGTATGAAATCCACCATGGGAAGCTACTCCCTTAGTAGAGTTTCATACATGTCATCGGAGCAGGCGACTGCCGAGCGCCTCCAGAGGCTTGGCCCCGTCTTCCGCTCGGGCGACGCGGTCGGCGCCGGGGTCTCTTGGCGCGACCTGTACCAGGCCAGGGACGCCGGGCTGGTCCTGGAGCTGTCACGGGGCCTCTTCCAGCTCCGGGAGGCCGCCGGCCTCGATCAAGTCGACTTCGTAGCCGCTTGCGCCCGGGCGCCGAGGGCCATGGTCTGTCTGGGCTCGGCGCTGGCGTACTGGGACCTCAGCGACGAGATAACGGCATGGGTCGACCTCGCCGTTCCCTCCGGGGCTCATCGCCCTCGCATCGACCACCCCCCGACCAGGGTCCACGTCTTCAATGCGGGGAGCTTCGGATTGGGCAGGATCAGGGTGGCGGTCACCCAGGGGGCCGGCTTTGCCATCACCGACCCCGAGCGGACGGTGGTCGACTGCTTCCGGACCCGCCAGCGCCTTGGCGATGCCCTGGCTGTCGGGGGACTACGCCGTTACCTCGCCCGGCCAGGCGCCAAGCCCGGGCTGGTCCTCGAGCTGGCCGAGGTGCTTCGAGTCCGTACTCCGGTCCTTGACGCGTTGCGTTTCCTTCAGGAATGAGCCCGGTCAGTCGGGACACCACCGCAGGCCGGGCCTACCTCGACCTGCAGGCCATGGCCCGCCGGACAGGGCGGCCAACCCAGGAGCTGCTCGTCCTGTATGTCTTGGAGCGGTTCCTTTTCCGCCTGGCTTTTTCCACCTTCCGGGACAGGCTCGTCCTCAAGGGCGGGATGCTGCTGGCCGCGCTCGATAGCCGACGGCCCACCGCGGACATCGACCTGCTCGCCCGGGCCATCTCCAACGATGCCGATGAGGTCACTCGCATCGTGTTCGCCATCCTCCAGGTTCCCGTCGACGACGGCGTGGTTTATGACCCGGGCCGCATGAGCGTCCGGGCGATCCGGGATACCGAGCCCTACGCCGGCACTCGCCTGTCGCTACCCGCCCAGCTGGGCCAGGCCCGGGTCGTGCTGCGGCTCGACATCAACGTCGGCGATCCGGTGACTCCGGCTCCGGTCGAAGTTGAGTACCCGGCGCTGCTGGAGGGATCATTCCGCCTGCTCGGCTATCCCCTGGCCACCGTGCTGGCCGAGAAGGTGGTCACCATGGTCGAGCGCGGGGTGGCCACCACTCGCGAGCGAGACTTTGCCGATGTGGTGCTGCTGTCCCGGCGTCACCCCGTCGATGCTGCTGAGCTGCTGGCCGCATTGCGGGCCACGGCAGCCCATCGCGGCAGCACACTGCGGCCGTTGGGGGGATGGCTCGCCCGGCTGGGGGCGCTTCGCCAGGCATCCTGGTCGGCCTACATCGATCGGAGCGGCCTGGCCGAGGTTCTACCGATCGACTACGAGGCGGCGATAGCCGCCGTTTCCTTCTTTGTCGATCCTCTCCTCGATGGCTCCACAACGGCGGGAAGCTGGGACCCGATACAGAAACACTGGAGCAAGGAGACTGGAGCCTGATCCCAGGGCCACCAGCCGGCCCGAAGGGCTGCTCTCACCTTCGGCAGGGTCTCCCCTTGGGCGCCGAGAGGATTGCATCCCTTGGCAGACCACAAAAAGACCACATTTGAAATGAAAACAGTGGTCACCGGTGGGGACCTATGGTGACCAAAAATGGGCCCTGAGCAGGGAAAACATACTTTCCGCCCTGGTGTGGATAACCGATCTGTCCGCCTTGTAAGCGGGTGGTCGTCGGTTCGAATCCGACCTCGGGCTCCCCAAAAAGGCCCTCTGACCAGGACTTTCGCGTCGCAGCGTCGGCTGGTCTCAGCACGCTGGACGCGGGCAGGACGCGAATAGGAGGCGAAATCTTTCCCCACCGTGCGGCATTCGCCTCCAGGCAACAAGGAGGAGGCCGATGGCTGAACCGAGGCGGCTCCCGAGTGGCCGATGGAAGTAATGCTCAGCGTTACGGGCGACCCCTCTCTTCCGAGATCGTGAGTGGAGCCTCTTCGCCGCATCCGTCACTGGCGCTGAGCCAGGATGGACGAATGGAGCTCCGATCGCTCGGTCCCGGTGACGACGCAGAGGTCCTGGCTGCCTCTCATCTCCTCGACGGGATGGCGGAACCCCTGGCTACGACTCGCTTTCTCGCCGATCCCGATCACCACCTCCTCGTCGCCTATCAGGACAGCCGCCCTGCGCGGGAGGGGTTTCCGAAACCAACCAGGTCGTCTTTACCTGGGCCTTCGAGACCGGCCCCGAGACGGCTTGAAGCGTGCTGGCACGGTGCGCCACAACCCGGCGGTCCGGGACGCGCCGGCCGGCTGGCGTATCCGCGTTATCGGGGCGCCGGAGCGTCCGAGGTGATGGGCGGGGCGTCTCCGATCAGATGTATCAGGCTCTCCAGGGGGAAGGGCGTCTGGGCCAGCGGCCGTACGGCCAGACGCAGGAGGAGCAGGGGGCTGTCGTCTCCGGCCGTCCGATTGAGGTGAACGGCGTGACAGGCAGTGCAGCGGTGGACGAGGATCCATTCGCCGGCACCTCGCACCGAGATGGCCACCGGCTCCATGGAGGCGCCGCAGTCGGCGCTCCGATCTCCGGGGCGATCATCGATATGGACGCTCCACAGGCAGGTGGGGCAGTGGTTGCGGTGGGCGGTGCCGGGAGCGGCCATCGAAACATCGAGGCGGCAGTGCCGGCATCGGAATGATTCCGGGGCGCGTCTGTGGACGCGCTGGCGCGGCTGGTGAGTCAAGTTGGTACCTCCGGGTGGCGAAGACCGTACGGAACGGCGTCGCGCCCGGTGGAGTCCCTCCCCTTGGCTAGGCCAGAGGCAAGGTCGGACCGGTCAGGGCACGCGACGCAACGACCTTCGCCTCCACAGACATTCAGGTCACCCCTTCCTCCGGTCGGGCCGGCTACACCGGCAATGCCAGAGGTGATCACATCGACGCGACCCGGAGCAACAGAATTTCCATCCTCCCAGGGCCGGAAGGAGGAACGAAGGGTCTCCGGGCCGGCGTTGCTGCGGAACGGAACGTCCAGCACTTTCTCGGACTCCTCATGGGTTTGACTTGGGGCGCGCGGCACCAGGGGGTCACCTCCGGCACAGCGTTCATCTCAGCAGTCGAAGGTGTGCAGACGAGAAGCCGACCGACCCTCGGTCGACCTACGGTCACCCACCCCCGGCGAGGTGGGGAGCCTGGGGGCAACGGATGGTGGTTGCTATGGGCGGGTTTCCGGCTCGGAGTTGGCCCCCGAGCGTCTGCTCCGGTATCGGCTGAGGGCGACCGCCGACCAGACCGCCTCCACCGCTCCAAAGGGCCAGGCGCCAGAGAGGAACCCGTAGCTGCTCGCGAGGACGCAGCCGGCGACGAAGCCCAAGGTGAACCCCGGACCCCTCTGTTCGAGCGCGTACATCACCATCATCAACACCAAGGAGGCGATACCGAACGCTGTGAGCACGACTGAAGTCTGGCGGTTCTTGCCAGTGTCGCCACCCCGGCGGTACGGGCGACCTCTGCCAAGTCGAAGGGCAGCGGATAGTGGGCAGGCTTCGCGTCAGCCAGGGCCGATCAAGCGGAGCGCGTCTCGGAGCAGTTGATTCTCGTTTCCTCGCGCCATCACTACGTTGGCGTGAAGGACACTGGCAACGGCCAGAGCCTCCCGTGTCAGCAGGTTGAGCCCTCGCCCGGGCCCATCCAGCTGGCTCGCCATCACGGGCGCCACGACCCGCCAGCTCAGGATCTGCACCGCTTCGGGTAGTTCCAGAATCGAACGCAGGGCTCGTTCTCGGCGGGGCGGTGGCAGGGAGAGAAGCGGCCCGGACAGGGAGCCTCCAGCCCCCCGCACCACGGCCTGACACAGCCGCAGATACCAGTGCCCCGTGGTGAAGACCTCCTCCTCGGGCCATGGTCGGTCCTCCCGCAGTAGTGCCGAGAGAGTCTGGTCGTCGACCAGGACGGTCAGGGCGCGGCCCTGCCTCTACTGGTTGGCGAGCTCGGGATCGCCGAAGCCGCTGCGGGCGCCGTCCCAGTCCGCAGCCGCAAGCAACTCCCGGCGCAGGTCATCGATCCCGCCAGGCACGAGCAGCACGGCATCCCCGAGGTCGATCCATCCGATAATTCCCCCGTCATCCAAGCCCCATCGATGCCGGGCCTGGGCCGGGAAGGCCATCTGACCCCGTTCGCTCACTTTCACTTCACCGGTCTGGGACATCTCAACTCCACAATGCAGGGTACGTACCCTGCA
>Ga0307372_10006588_pt1 | contig 16902 bp, 17 predicted proteins | sample OX1MG_FD_202533 | JGI IMG/M metagenome (GOLD analysis project Ga0307372, IMG submission 202533) | Soil microbial communities from Risofladan, Vaasa, Finland - OX-1 | ecosystem: Environmental > Terrestrial > Soil > Coastal area > Acid sulfate soil | place: Finland: Risofladan, Vaasa | collected... | reverse complement strand
AGCTCGCCTCCGACATCGTGGACAAGGGGATCGTGCTGGCCGGCGGCGGCGCGCTGTTGCGCAACCTCGACGTCCTGCTGCGTGAGGAGACCGGGCTGCCGGTGACTCTGGCCGACGATCCGCTGACCGCGGTGGTGATGGGCGCGGGCAAGGCCTTGGATGAACTGTCATTACTGCGCGACGTGACTGTCGACTAGACGGCCCTGCCGATGACGCTCTGAGGCATCGCTGAAGCACAAAGCGGTGAAAAACTACTTCCTGTGGCGTAACCGCGTTCCGATCACGGGCGCGGTGCTGCTGCTCATTTCCGCCCATTTCCTGTGGAGTGGGGTGCGCCCCGACCAGCGGGTCGCCAGGCCGCGCGGCTTGATCATGGAAGGGCTGGCTCCGGTGCAGACCGCCGCCGCGCGGCTGGCCGACGGCAGCGCCGGCATCATCCATGACTACCTCGACCTGGTCGGCGTGCAGCGCGATAACACCCGGCTGCGTGCCGAGCTCGCCCGCGAGCAAACCCAGCGTGCCCGGCTGGCCGAGCTGGAGGCCGAAAATCTCCATCTGAGCGACCTGCTCGAGCTCAAGCAAGCGCTGGCGCTCAAGTCGGCGGCGGCCAACGTGATCGGCGCCGACGCCTCGGGCCTCGCGCGCACGGTGGTGGTGGAGGGGGGCTCCGACCAGGGTTTCGAAGCCGGGATGGCGGTGCTTTCGACCGCGGGCGTGGTCGGCAAGATCATCGCGGTGGGTCCGAGTTCTTCGCGCGTGTTGCTAATCAACGACCACAACTCGGCGTTGGACGCTTTCGACCAACGCTCGCGCGTGCGCGGCATCGTGGCGGGCGTGGTCGACGACGGGCTGGCGATGAAATTCGTCGACCGCTCGGAGGACGTGAAGAACGGGGATACAATAATTACGTCGGGCCTCGACGGGATTTTCCCGCGCGGCCTGTTGGTGGGCGAAGTCACGGCGGTAACGCGCAAGGGGCCGGGGCTGTTCCTGACCGTCAACGTGGCGCCGGCGGCCGACTTTCGCCGCCTTGAACAGGTGCTGGTCGTGACCCAGCGGATTTCCCAGCCGCCGCCGGCGGAGCCAAAGGGCTAAGAGGTTCGTGCGTTTGGTCGCGTTGTTCGCCGTTTTAACCCTGGTTGCGCTGGCGATTCAGACCACGGCCTCGCGCTGGTTGCCGCTGACGGCGCTGGTGCCCGACCTGGTGCTGGTGCTGGCGGTCGATCTCGGTCTGCGGCATCGGCGCGCGCTTGCGCCTATAATGGCTTTCGCGATGGGCTACGCGCTGGACTCTTTTTCGGGCACGCAGCTCGGCGTCAACACCTTCGCGGTGACCCTGACTTACCTGGTCGCCTACGAGGTCGGAGTGCGCACCTCCGCCACCGGGGCGGAGGCCGGCGCCGTGCTGGTCTTCATCGCGGTGCTGATCCAGAGCCTGGGCGGGTTTCTAATCAGCACGCAGTTCAGCGCGCCTGACCAGATCGGAGCGCTGTTGCCGGCGGCGCTGCTGCAGGCGACGGTGACCGCGGTGATTGCACCGCCGGTGTTTGGCTTGACCGCGGGCCTCAAGCGGATGATGGGTCTTGGCCAACAGCGGGGCGGGCGCGGCTGGATCTCGCGGGGAGCCTGAGCATGGCGCGCTGGCGTTATCACAAGAGCAGCAAGCAAACGCGCGCAATCCCCCGCATCGAGCCGCGCATCGCCATCCTCTCGGTCCTCATCGCTTCGGCATTGGCGGTACTCACGGTGCGGCTGTACTACCTGCAGATCATCCGGCACAAGGAATTCGTCGAGCTCGCCGACCGCAACCGCATCCGCATTCATCGTCTGCCGGCGCTGCGCGGCCTGGTCTTCGACGTGCATCATCGCCCGCTGGTCGATACCCGGCCGTCATTCGACGCGGAGATGGTGCCCGAGGACGTGCGCAACACTAAACAGACGGTCGCCCGCCTGGAGAACTTTCTCGGCGAGGACAACGTCGCCGCCAAGCTGACCCAGGCCGAGGACGAGGGACGCCCGCCCTTCGACCCGGTCACGGTCGAGGAGCATCTGGACTGGCAGCAGGTGGTGGCGCTCGAGACCCATCAGCTGCAGCTTCCGGGCGTCAGCCTCGAGGTGATGCCACAGCGCCATTACATCTACGGGCCGCTCGCGGCGCATCTGCTCGGCTACGTCGGCGAAGTCGCCGAGGGTGACCTCCGCCACGCCGGCAACTATCGGATGGGCGACGAGATCGGAAAATTCGGCCTCGAACGCGTGTTCGAAAGCCAGTTGCGCGGCCAGGCCGGGGGACAGGAAATCGAGGTCGATTCGGTCGGCCGCCGACTCAAGCTGCTGCGCGAGATTCCCGAGGTTCCAGGCCAAAGCGTGGTCCTTAGCCTCGACCTCGACCTCCAGCAGGCGGCCGAGCGGGCGATGGGCAACCGGTCCGGCGCGCTGGTCGCGATCGATCCCAACACCGGCTTCATCCTCGCGATGGTTTCGCATCCGACGTTCGACCCGAACATTTTCGCCAACGGGATAACCTCGGCACAGTGGCGCGGACTTACTACCGACCCCGCGCATCCGCTGACCGACCGCGTCATCCAGGGCACCTATCCGCCCGGCTCCACCTTCAAGCTGATCGACGCCATCGCCGCGTTGGAAGACCACACGCTGACGCCCGAAACCACCTACTTCTGCCCCGGCGGGCTGTACTACGGCAATCGCGAGTACCATTGCTGGCGCAAGCAGGGCCACGGCACGATCTCGGTGCATCGCGCGATCGTGAGCTCGTGCGACGTTTTCTTCTACCAGGTCGGGATCCATCTCGGCATCGATCGCCTGGCGCAGTGGGCGCGTATGCTCGGCCTCGGGGAGAAGAGCGGAATCGACCTCGACAACGAACGAGCGGGCGTAATGCCATCCTCGCTATGGAAGGAGAAGCGTTTCCATCAGCGATGGTACCCGGCGGAAACGCTGTCGGTCGCGATCGGACAGGGCTACGTCGCGGCGACGCCCCTGCAGATGGCGATGGTGGCGGCTGAGATCGCCAACGGCGGCACCCGCTACAAACCGCAGTTCGTCAAGGAAGAAGAAGCGCTCGACGGCTCGGTGATCAAACGGTTTCCGCCGATCGTCGAACGGCGCATCCCGCTGGATCCCGCCGTGCTCGACATCGTGCGCAGCGCGATGTGCGACGTGGTCAACGGCGCGGGCGGCACCGGCCATGCGGCTCACCTCGACAACATCACCGTGTGCGGTAAAACCGGCACCTCGCAGGTGGTCAAGGAAGCGGGCAACGGGCGCATCCCCGAAGACAAGGAGCCCTTGAAATATCGCGACCACGGATGGTTCGTGGCTTACGCGCCAAGCGAGCATCCGCAAATCGCCGTCGCCTGCGTGATCGAGCACGGCGGACACGGCGGCAGCTCGGCCGGACCGGTCGTGCACGACGTGATGCAGAAGTTCTTCGAGCTCTATCCGCCACCGGGCAGCAAGCCGGCCGTGCCTGGAAACGGCGCGCCGCAGGCGGCCCCAAGCCCTGCTCACGAGAGTCCGCCCGGGGGCTCGATTGCCCGGCGCGAAGACTGAAGCGGCACCGCGATGGCGCTGGACCGGCGGCTCGTTTATCACTTCGATTGGACCCTGTTCATTATGACGCTGGGGCTGGCGGGCCTTGGCCTGCTCAGCGTGCTGAGCGCATCGTGGGGCGGTCCCAAGCACGCGCTCGATCCGCTCGTGGTGCGCCAACTGCTGTGGATTGGGGTCGGTACGGCGATGATGACGGCGGCGGCGTTCTTCGACTACCGCGCGCTCGCGAGCTATGCCTATCCCTTCTATGTGTTGACGGTGGGACTGCTGACCGTCGTGATGGTGGCGGGGCACGTGACTGGCGGCTCGCGCCGCTGGCTCAACCTCGGCGTGCTACGGCTGGAGCCGTCGGAGTTGGCCAAGCTCGCGCTGGTGCTGGTGATGGTGCGTTACCTGCGCGAGGAGCCGCCGCGCGGCGGATGGAGCTTTCGCCAGATGATCATCCCGGCGGTGCTGGTGGGCGTGCCGTTGGCCTTGGTGCTGAAGCAGCCTGACCTCGGCACCGGGATCATCCTGGCCCTGGTGACCGCGACCCTGGTCTTCGCCGGCGGATTGAACGGGCGCGTGCTGGTGGTCGCGATGCTGGCGGCGGCGCTGGCCGCTCCCGTTGGATGGCACTACCTCAAGCCCTATCAGAAGCAGCGCCTGGTCAGCTTCCTCAATCCCCAATCCGACCCGCTCGGCGCCGGCTACCATATCATCCAGTCCGAAATTGCGATCGGCGCGGGCGGCGCGTGGGGCAAGGGTTTTCTGAAAGGCACCCAGGCGCGGCTGAATTTTCTTCCCGAGCAGACCACGGACTTCATCTTTTCGGTCTTTGCCGAGGAATTCGGCTTCGCGGGATCGATCCTGCTGATGGCGTTGTACGCGGGCGTAATCGCGCGTGGAATCTGGATCGCGCGCCACGCCCGCGACCGCTTCGGCCAACTGCTGGCGCTGGGACTTACCGCGATCGTTTTCTGGCAAGTCGCGATTAATATTGGGATGGCGAGCGGTGTGCTGCCGGTGGTGGGTATCCCGCTGCCGCTGGTGAGTTACGGCGGTTCATCGCTGATCGCAATGATGGCGGCGATGGGCGTAATGATCAGCATCAATACCCGCCGCTACCTGTTCTAGGGCGGGCAATGCCACGATGGCGGAGGCGACGCGGCGGCTGTTATAGTTGGGCGCCGGCGCGCGCGGCGCGCCCAATCCATACCGGGTGCATCAACGATGGCTACCAAGGGCAGGAAATTCGACCGGCCCAATCCGTTTTCGGACCCCGTCGACCGCGAAATCTACGAGGTCCATCGCAGCTTCGTCGAGGTGATGGAGGCCGACCGGCTCGCCACCATCAGTGCCGCAACCAAGGAGCAATACCTGCGCATCATGCGGTCGCTCGCCGAAAAGCTCGCCGTCCCGAGCAAGCCGCTCGCGGAAATCGTCGGCGAGGTCATGTCGGAAGCCGCGCCGCTGCTGTTCCAGGCGATGCAGGGCTGAGGCCTACGCTCCCAGATCGTACGCGTTCTCGTCATGCTCGCTCAGGTCGAGCCCCATGCGCTCGGCCTCGTCGCCGACACGCAGTCCCACCAGCGCGTCGGTGATTCCGAGCAGGACGAGGCTGCCGACGAAGGCGAACGAGATGCTGGTCGCCACCGCGACCAGCTGGATCAGCAACTGCAACGGATTGCCGAAGAACAGGCCGTCGGCGCCGGCCGCGTTAACCGCGATGCTGGCAAAGAGGCCGGTCGCAAGCGCGCCCCAGATGCCGCCCACCGCATGTACGCCGACCACGTCGAGCGCGTCGTCGTAACCGAAGCGCGCCTTCACGCGCACCGCGAAAAAGCACAACACGCCCGCGACCGCTCCGATCACCATCGCGGACATCGGCCCGACGTAGCCGCAAGCGGGCGTTATCGCCACCAGCCCGGCGACCACGCCGCTGGCGACGCCGAGCGTGGTCGGTTTGCCAAGCACGATCCATTCCGCGAACACCCAGCCGAGCGCCGCCGCGGCCGCGCCTATATGGGTCGCCACAAAGGCCGAGGTCGCAAGTCCGTTGGCGCCCAGCGCGCTGCCGGCGTTGAAGCCGAACCATCCAAACCACAGCAGCCCCGCTCCGGTCAGCGTCAGCGTGAGGTTGTGCGGCGGCATCGGCTCGCGCATAAAGCCGCGCCGCCTTCCGATCACCAACACGGCGGCAAGTGCCGAGGTCCCCGAGGAGATATGCACCACCGTGCCGCCGGCGAAATCCAGCGCGCCCAGGCGGTGCAGCCATCCGCCCACGCCCCATACCCAGTGCGCCAGCGGATCGTAGATGAACGTTATCCAGAGCAGGCTGAAGACCAGAAAGCCCTTGAACGAGATGCGCTCGGCAAAGGCGCCGGTGATCAGCGCCGGTGTGATCACGGCGAACATGCACTGGAAGATCATGTAGGCCTGATGCGGAACGGTGGCCGCGTAGGCGGGATAAGGCTCGGTGGCGCTGACCCCGTGAAGTCCGATCCAGTGCAGACCGCCGATAAGCGCGTTGCCGGGCGAAAACGCCAGGCTATAGCCGAACAGCATCCACTGGACCGACACCAGCGCGGCCAGGATGAAGCTCTGCATCAGGATTGCGAGCACGTTTTTGCGCCGCACCATCCCGCCGTAAAACAAAGCGAGGCCGGGTGCGGTCATCAGCAACACCAGCGCCGATGAGATCAGCAACCATGCGGTGTCGCCGCTGTCGATGACGGCCCGCGCGTCGGCGGCGTGTGCCGGGATGGCAAGGAGCAGGGCTGTGGCGGCGGTTCCCAGGCAAACAATCGGCTTCGTGCGCGGCATCGTGTACTTCTCCCCAATAATTGGTGGCCGTATCAGGAACGCCGGCCGGGCGCGAAGCCGCGATCGGACCCCGGCGGCCCGGAGCGAAACGGCATCCAGGATGTGTGTTGGTGCGAGGTTTTTGACAGAACTTGGCGCGGCGGACAAGCGCAATGCGTGCGCAAAACAATTGTCCGCGGCCGGCCGGCGCGCTCGACCCGCAATCTGCGGCCGCCTCAGCCCTTGGGAAGCTGCAGGATGCGCTCGCCGATCATGTTCTTCTGCACCGGCGAGGTCCCGCCCGCGATCGTCATGCTCTCGCTGTAAAGGATGCGCCGCAGCCAGTCGCCGTCGGGCGCGAACGGCGAGCGCCGCTCGAGCAGCGCGAACTCGCCCAGCAGCCGCATCGAGAACTTGACCATCCGCTGCGTGAGCTCGGTCGAGACCAGCTTGCCGATCGAGCTTTCGGGGCCGGGCAGTTGCCCCTTGAGCCGGCGCGTCAGCGAGCGCAGACCGTTGTACTTCTTGGCCGCCACTTCGATCGCGAACTGCGCAAGCTGCTGGCGGACCTCGTCGTCCTCGGCCGCCGAGCGGCCGTCGATAATCGCGCCGCGCGCGATCTCGACCAGTTGCGCGAGCGTCTGCTCGGTGCCGCCGATCGTCTCGCCGATCCCGAAACGCTCGTGCATCAGCGTCGATACCAGAACGAGCCATCCCTGGTTGAGCGGGCCCAGCAGATTGGCTTTGGGCACGCGCACGTCCGCAAAAAAGATTTCGTTGAATTCGGACTCGCCGGTTATCTGCTTGAGCGGGCGCACGGTCACGCCAGGGCTTTTCATATCGACCAGCAGGCAGCTCAATCCCTTGTGCCGGGGAACGTCAGGGTCGGTGCGCACGAAAAGCTGGCAGAAGTGCGAGCGATGGGCGAGCGTGGTCCAGACCTTCTGCCCGTTGACGATAAAGTAATCGCCGTCGAGCACGGCGCGGGTCTTAAGCGCGGCGAGGTCCGAGCCGGCGGCCGGCTCCGACATCCCCTCGCACCAGATCTCCTCCGCGCTCAGGATCTTTTGCAGGTAGCGCCGCTTCTGCTCCTCGGTGCCCCACTGCATCAGCGCCGGCCCGGTCATGATCGTGCCGAGCACGTTGCATCCCATCGGCAGGTTGAGCCGTCCGAGTTCCTGCTGGAAGATGACCTGCTCGACAAACGTTGCACCCTTGCCGCCGAACTGTTTGGGCCAGGTGAGCCCGGCCCATCCGCCGTCGTGGAGTTTTTTGTGCCAGCGCTTGAGGCGCTCCCAGAGGAAATTTTCGTCGACGCGCTCTTTTTCCTCGGGCTTAAGCGGCGGCGGCTGATTGGCCTCGAGCCATCCGCGCACTTCCATCCGGTAGGCTTCCTGCTCAGGTGTGTAGTTGAAATCCATCGCGCGGCCGGCTCCCGTTAGCGTCGGTGATCGACGGCGATGCTAGCGAACCCGCCTCCGCCGGGGTAGTGGCGTGGGATGTACCGTTCGTGGGCGACACGTGAAGGCGGTTAGCCGGGAACTTCGCGCAATACCTCGCTCAGCGTGCCGCGCTCGTAGCAACTGATCAAAAACGACGCGAGCGCGTCGACCAGGTTGCGCTCCGCCTCGTCGCGGGTATGGCCCTGGGAATGCACGTCGAGCAGCGGACACGACGAGATGAACCACTTGCCCTTCTTGCGAATCCGGGCCGGGACTTTGAATTCCATCGCGATCCGCATGCACGATCCTCTACTCGCCCGACATGTCGCAGGCAAGACGCGATTCCGGCGAGCCTCAGATTCGTTGAAGAAATTCCTCATGGGATTATCGCTCTCGATATTTTCGGGTCATCCTGAGCGCAGCGAGTCTGCGAGCGGAGTCGAAGGAACTCGCGCGGTCCTCCGCCCGTAATCCATTATTCCGAAATATTGGCTTCAGCTTTCTGTTACTGGCCTATTGCCTGAGCTCCAGCTCGCGCGGTAGTGCTCGCCGCCTAAGCGCGCGGAGGACCGCGCGAGGTCCTTCACTTCGTTCAGGATGACATACAAGACTGCTGGCGTGGGAGATTGTAAATTGGTTTCCAAACGTTCAGCGCGGACGATCCGGAATAGCAACCCCTGAATGCACGACCCCGGAGCAACGCCGCGGATGCTGGCGGAAAGCAAATTCTCTTACCTCTGCAATCGGTGCGGCCTGTGCTGCCGCGACAAAGTAATCACGCTCTCGCCCTACGACGTTATCCGCATCGCGCGGGCCGCCGGAGTCGGCACCGACGAAGCGGTTGCGCGCTACACGACGCGCCGCGGTTCGCTTCTGCGCTTTCTCCCCGACGGGCGATGCGCCGCGCTTGCGGGGTCGCGCTGCACGATCCATCAGGGACGTCCGCTCGCCTGCCGACTCTATCCGCTCGGCCTCGAACGCGCGCCCGGCGCCGACGGCGGCGGATACGTTGAGCGCTTCGTGCGACTGGAACCGGCTGTCGGCTCGCTCGGAGTCTATGGAGTAGCCGGCACGGTCGCGGAGTTTCTCGACGGCCAGCCAAGCGGTCAGTCAGTCGCGCCATATCTCGACGCGGTTGTCCGCTACTATCCGCTGGTCGCGAAGTTTCGCGAGCGCGTCGCCGCGAGCGTCGATTTCGAGCGCGTCGAGCCGCGCGAGTTCTGGCGGCGCGCCGCGCGCGAAGCGCTGGCCGAGACCAATTACGATCCGAATCCGCTGATCGATGCGATGTTCGACCCCGACGGCCTCGGATGCGGCCGCGCAAGCGCCGCGGAAACCGCCGTCGCGCACGTCGCCGCGCTCGACAACATGGCGGCCCACGAACACCACGGCGCGGTCGTCGCCGCGGCGGCGGTGATGCTCGCCACAAGTCTCGGCTACGCGCCGGGTGAAGTCACCGCGCCGCGCGTTGGCTGACACAGCCTTTTGGATCCAGCCTTTTATTGTGGAGTCGATCTGAATTCCCGCACGCTTGAGGCCGCGACGGCGTGTCGCGCTCACGCCTGCCTTCATTCAACCTTGCTCCCCTCGTCCGGCTCCGGCGTTGCGGCCTTTCGCGGTGCCTGCCGGCTGCCCTTGGCGCCGGACGGCGTCCTGGCGGACGCGGCGGGCGAAGCCGTCGGCGGCGGGCTCGGCGGACGGTCGGCGCCGAGGTCATGGACGATCTGTTTGGCGTGGATGCCGGGATCGACCGACAGGTAGACCTTCAGGATATGTCCGTCCTCGCCGATGACGTAGGTAACGCGGCGGTCGAGCCCGAGGATCGGGATGCCGTTGTCGGCGCCGTAGGCGCGCGCGATGCTGTGGTCGGGGTCGAGCAAAAGCGGAAACGGCAGGCGGTACTTTTTGATGAAGGCCTTATGCGAGTCGGCCGAATCGATACTGCATCCGAGCACCGCGATACCCCAGGCCTGCAACCGAGCATAGCCGTCGCGGAACGCGCACGCCTCCTTGGTGCATCCGGGCGTGTTGTCCTTGGGATAGAAGTAGAGCACCAGCTTGCGGCCATGAAAGTCGGCAAGACTGACCGGCGCGACCTGGTCGCCGCTGACCATCTGGCTATGGAAATCGGGCGCCGGCGCGCCAACCGGGAGCATCGCCGCGCGCGCGATTCGCGGGCGAAAACCGATCGCTCCCAACCCCGCTACCGCGAGCACGATCGCCGCCATGATGATGAGCCGCATCGGCGCTCCCCCCTGCCTGGTTCCCGGATGCCGGCGCGCCGGCGCTCCGGCGTCGCGGGCTAGACGTAATGCAGCCAGTCGCGGTAGCGCGCGTCGCGGCCGTGCAGCGCGTTGCGGAAAACTTCCTGGACCTTGAGCGTCACCGGCCCCGGCACGCCCGCGCCGATCATGCGGTCGTCGAGTTCGCGCACCGGCGTAACCTCGGCCGCGGTGCCGGTCATAAAGGCCTCGTCGGCGATGTAGACCGCGTCGCGTGGGAAGGTTTGCTCGACCACTTCGATCGACGCGTCGTGCAGAATCTTCATCACCGCGGCACGCGTAATCCCGGGCAACACCGAGTTGAGCGGCGGCGTCTTGACCTGGCCGTCGCGCACGATAAAGAAGTTCTCGCCGCTGCCCTCGGCCACGTAGCCGTGGACGTCGAGCAGGAGCGCCTCGTCGTAGCCGTTGCGGCGCGCCTCGTAGCCGGCGAGGATCGAATTGACGTAGTGGCCCGAGGCCTTGGCCAGCGACATCAGGGAGTTGTGATGGAACCGCACAAAGGACGAGGTCTTGAGCCGCACGCCCTTTGTGGCCCCGTCCTCGCCGAGATAGGCGCCCCACGGCCATCCCGCGATCGCCACGCGCACCTTGTTGCCGCGCGCCGACAGCCCCATCTCGCCCTCGCCGTAAAACGCGATCGGCCGCAGGTAACATTCCTCGAGCTTATTGACCCGCACCACGTCGCAGCAGGCCTTGAGCAGCTCTTCCTGGCTGAACGGGATTTGCATCTCGACGATATGGGCCGAGTCGAACAGGCGGCGGATGTGCTCGGGGCCGCGGAAGATCGCCGAGCGGCCGTTATCGGATTTGTAGGCGCGCATCCCCTCGAACACGGCCAGGCCATAGTGCAGGCTGTGGCTGAGGACGTGGACGTTGGCCTCGTCGTAGGGAACCAGCGCGCCGTCGATCCAGATTTTATCCGTGCGTAAGCCGTTCGCTGCCAAAACCGACCTCTTTTATATGGCTCTTTAGTTGATAGGACTCGTCCGCTCGCGCCCCGCGCTCGAGCAAGGCGCAAGTGGTCAAGGTAGTCGAAACCGGGCGATCCGGACAAGCGGCGGTTCGTCCGCGTTAGTCGGCCGCAGTGGTGGGATGCGGTGCCGCGCCGGCCTAGCCGCGGGGACGGTTTGACGGGTCCAAGGGGCGCGGCGGTTCATCGGATGGCCCCGGCGTGCCCGCCGAATCCGCCGCCGCCTCGGCGTGGCGCGTACCGGCCGTCGGTTCGCCGCCGCCGAGCGAGCGCGCCTCGCCGTTGGGCGAGGCCCCGGGCGCGTGCGCCCCAGCCCCGCCGCGGCGCCGATGCCGCGAGCGGCCGCCGCGCCGGCCGCGCCGGCGCCGCCGGCCGCCGCCGGCCGGGCCGGAACCCGGCTCGCGCGGCTCGGTGCGGCGCGGCTCGACGCGCCGCTGCCCGCCACCCCATACCTCGAGCCACGCCTCTGGATCATCGAGAAAGTTGACGAGCGCGTCCGGATCGCCGCCGCAAGCGGGCGCGACGATTTCGAACACGGCGCGCGCCTCGTCGAAGTATGGGCGCTGGATCAGCCGTCGCGTGCGGCGCGACGGCGCCATCAGGTACGGCAGCGCCTCCAGCACCAAACGCATCCGTTCCGTGTCGCCGCGCGCAAAGCCACGCATCCTCAGCTCCGCCAGCAGATCCAACGACTCGCCGCCGGGCATCCCGCACATGCAAAGGTCCGCGAACAGACACGCCAGCACCAGCGAGTGCGCGGGCTCCATCCCGGCCGAAATCCGGCGGCCCATCGCGGCCAGGTTGCGCCCGGTCGGACTCTCGTGCACCGGGCCTTCGCCGGCGCGCAGGAAGCGCGCGAGCGGGTCGAGCAGGAGATCGAACAGCGCCAACTCGTGCATCAGCTCGAAGGCGCGCGCGGCGGCGGCGATGCCCAGTGCGCGGTAGATCTCCTCGACCACGCGCGGCACGGAGGCGTTGAGCAGGTCTTCGCGATGGCGCTCGATGGCGGCGCGCGTGGCGGGCTCGATCTCGAAGCCGAGCTTGGCCGCGAAGCGCACCGCGCGCAGCATCCGGACCGGATCCTCGCGCATCCGGACCTCGGGATCGCCGATGGTGCGGATGAGCCGCGCCTCGAGGTCGGCAACGCCGCCGGTATAGTCGATCACGTGAAAGGTGCGCGGGCTGTAGAACAGCGAATTGATCGTGAAGTCGCGCCGAAACGCGTCTTCCTCGGGCGTGCCGAAAGTGTTGTCGTGGCGGATCAGCGGATCTTCGGATTCGGCCACGTCCTCGGCGCGGCGGCGGAAGGTCGCAACCTCGATATTGTGCTGGCCGAAAAAAACGTGGACCAGGCGAAAGCGCCGTCCGATAAGCCGCGAGTTGCGGAAAAGATCGCGCACCTCCTGCGGATGCGCCGAGGTCGCGACGTCGAAGTCCTTGGGCCGCCCCCCGATCATCAGGTCGCGCACGCCGCCGCCGACCAGGTAGGCGGTGTGCCCGGCTTCGATCAGCCGGTAGAGCACCTTGAGCACGCGCGGATCGATGTCGCGGCGGGAAACCGGATGCTCGAAGCGCTCCAAAATACGCGGCTCGACGTGAGCCTCCGGATGGCCGTGGCTGGAATCAATCATCAGGGTCCGGCCCAATCTAGCACGTGCCGTCACATTTTCATCGGGGTGGAAGCTATCGACCGGCCGCGCGGGTATCGCTACGACGAGCACGATACCATAGGATTTCGGCCACGATGAACAAGCCCGCCACACGCCGCGCAATCCAGGTTATCAGTCACGGTCCGTCGTGCCTTGACGGAGTGATGGCGGCGGCGGCGGTCGCGCGCTTTTACCAGGGGCAGCGCGTGACCACGCGGCTGGTCGCCAACAACGACAGCGACCGCGTGCTCCAGGACCTCGAACTCCGCACCGCCGGCGAGGACGACGAGGTCTGGATCACCGATCTCTCGTGGAACTCGACCGCGACCGGCGAGCATCTGAGCGAGCTCGCGCAAAAGGGCGCGCGCGTCTATTGGATCGATCATCATCGCACCGCCGTGGGCCGCGCCGACGCGCCCGAGTTCAAGGTGCCGTTCACCGGCCGCGTGCTATCGGAGCAGTACTCGGCCGCGCGGCTGACCTTCAACTACCTGCGCCGGCGCATCGCAACGCTCCCGGCGGCCCGCGCGCGCGCCTTCCAGGAGTTCTCCGTCTTCGCCGCGATCGCCGACGATCACGACCGCTGGATCCATCGCATCCCCGAGTCCAGCGACTGGGCGCTCGCCGTGCAGACGCTCGGCGGGATCGAGTCCTACCGTGAGATTTTGCGCCTGCACGAACCGAAGATGTCGCGGCGGATGCGCACGGCGCTGGAGACCGGACGCGAAGCGATGGCGAAGTCGTTGGAACTCGCGCGCTCGACTATGGTCGACCGGATGCTCGACAACGGGCTCAAGGTGCGCAGCGCCTGCTGCTTCGGCTATAGCAGCGAGGTCGCGGCCGCGCTTTACGAGGGGCAGACGCGCACGGTAATCGCGCTGTTCGACCTGCGCAGCCAGGGCGTCAGCCTGCGCCGCAGCGCGGATTGCGAAATCGACCTCTCGGCGCTGGCGCGGGTCTTCGGCGGCGGCGGCCATGCGGCGGCGGCCGGTTTCGCGACCTCCGAGCTCAAGCGCGCGCCGGCCGAGCGGCTGGCCGAACTGCTGGGTGACCGCCTCATCGCCGCCGGTTGACTCTCAATTCCTTCGCCGACTTACAGTGCCCGCGAGGCCATCGCTCTCCGGTAGCTCAGCCGTCGACAGGGGCGAGGATGGAGCGCCGTGCGCGAGTTGGAGAAATATTGACTCGCGTATTACAGTTCCGGCGTGGACGCGGCGCTGCAACGGATGCTCAATCTGCTGCTTGAGTCCGAGCGCGCGGGCGTGGCCGTGCTCGACTCGCTCGCGGCCGAGGTCAAGCATCCCGAGCTCAAGGAGCTGCTGCTCGACGCGCACGAGGAAGAGAGCCGCAACGCCGCGACGCTGGAGCGGCTGGTGCGTGAGGGCGGCGGCACGCCGTCGGCGGCGACCGGGCCGTTCGCGGCCAAGGTGGCGGCGGCCGGCAACACGCGAGGGCGGCTCGCGTTGCTGATCCGCGGCCAGGAATGGGTCGCGCGCAAGATCGAGGAGACGCTCGCGCTCGCGCCCGAGCACGGCCCCGTCCGCGAAAGCCTGAAAAAGATGGCCAACCGCCATCGCCATGAAATCGAATGGGGCCGCGCCGAGCTTATCCGGCTGATGGACACCGTCGACTAGGGGGACGGGCACTTTTGCTCTTGCGACAGACAGCGGCTGGCGCGATAATCCGTTTTCCGGTGGACGCATAGCTCAGCCCGGTTAGAGCGCTTGCCTCACATGCAAGAGGTCCCAGGTTCAAGTCCTGGTGCGTCCACCAACAATTCCCCACACTATGCGAGCATTGTTCCGGACTCAGTTGAGAAGTGCGCCTCCGTGAAGCGCGCTCGAATGGGCTCGTGCGCTCCCGTATCGATCAGGCTGCAGGCGGGCGGGCCGGACAGGGCCTGCTAGAGGGCAACGCGCACCTTAATCCGATTCACCGTGAAACCATCCTGGCCAGTGTGCCCGTGAGACATGAGCAGGACGACAATCATGTCCCCCAGAGAACCGTTCCGGGTTGGATTGTTTGAAAGCCTCGCGTACGATCGCGAACGTCGCGAGCGTTCAGCGGCGGCATCCGGAGAATATCCCGCCGTCGCGGTGAGCAGAGTTCAGTGAGACCGCGAGCGCTGCAATTATAAACAAGGCCAGCCGATGATCAAAAGAACAAAGGCCATGCGACGCGAGCAGTTTCTGACAAAGACGGACAAGTTCCTGGCGGACGCCAGCAGGAGCGGGAGCGTGAGGCGAAGAGTCGGCGCCGCTCCGAAGAGCACAATGACGAAGGCTACGAGCTCAGCTCGGTTCCGGCGCAAGAAGAGCCCTGATTTTCCGCCCCAGGGGGAGGTTTACGATGTCACCTTTGTTACTGATTCTGATCTTGCTTTTGCTCTTTGGCGGTGGCGGAGGATATTACGCCTACGGTCCGTATGGCGGAATCGGAATCGGTGGAATCGTCCTCATCATCCTGCTCGTGATGTTTCTCTCCGGACGATTGTAGACAGGAACACTACCGCCTGATTGCCGACGTATTTGCGGCAAACCGCGCCGGTTCCGAACCGGCAAGTGCCAAAGCAATTCCCCTTACCGCGCACCATGCCATAGCGAATACGACGAGCGAGACAACAACAACAGGGAGCACACCGCTAAGGTCGAATAGTTCATGATACTTCCCGGATACCGCTCGCAGATATGGCGTTTGCTCGGCTAAATAGGCAGTGACCGGCGTCAGAGCGTGGATCGCACACACTGCGTAAACCGAGTAGGCCTCGCCAGCGGCAAGGCCGACCAGAAGGCTCAGACCCTTCACATGTCGCGAGGGATTCCATAGTCCTTCGACCAGGCGTCTCCAATCCGGCTGTGCGGCCCGTAACTCTTTGTGGATACGTAACGGCCCAAGTTTCGCAATCTCGTCATACGTGACCGCTCTGTTGACCATATGCAGCATCAGTTTCGTGTCCCCGTGACAGTAGAGTAGTAATGTGGGCGCGCGTCGCGGATCGGTGCTTTTTCAATTTGCTGTTCGCGCGGTGGCGCGTCGGAGATGTGTGCCGCATTCAAAATTGCCAGGTTGGCGCGTGCCGGCAGATACCCAGGCCAGGTCTGCAGCAGATCGCGCCATTGGGCGGACGCGCTCGCCGAGTCGCCCTGCTCGGCGTAAATCACGGCCAGCATGTTGCTGGCGTCCGGTTGATTCGGATCCAACGACAGTGACACCAGCATTTCGCGCTTGGCCAAATCCAAGATGCCGCGCCGCTCGTAAACCAGGGCAAGATTGAAGTGCGACTCGGGATGCCCGAAGCCAAGCAGCGCCGCGAGTTGCAGAGAGTGCGTAGCGCCTTCCAGGTCGTGAGCGTGAAGGTAGGCGAGGCCGAGGTTCAGAAATAAATCCCAGCGTACCAGTCCGAGCGCGATTGCTTGCCGGTACGCCCGGATTTCGTTCGCCTCATCGTTGAGCATCCCATAGGAAAACCCCAGATGGTAGTAGGCCAGTGAGTTGTCCGGTTGCGTCTTCAGCACTTGGCGGTGAAGGCGAATCGTCTCGGGGTAATTCCCGATACTGAGAAAATAGTCGGCCGCAGGATCGCAGATTCGGGCCTCGGTAGCGGTCGCGGCGGCCACTGTCGAAGGCGGGAGCGATGCGAGTAGCCACATAGCCACCACGAGCAGCGGTAGTCGAACGCTTTTCCCCGTCCTGAGTATTGCGTCTCGTGTGCGCGCCGATGAGCAACGGAGCTTCCAGACCAACGCTACCGTCCCGGCCGTGCCTGTCGAGATCACATATTCATGTTTATCTCGGCCCCCCGGAAGGCGCCAACTAATCGCGGTTATCCTGGAGACACTGATGTCGCTTCCCGGTAATGACGGGAGGTATCACAGCAGCGCGGCATGTACAGAATTGAGAATTTTCCTTCCAAATGCCGCCGGGGGCTGGCGACGAGTGGTCCGAGCGTATACGCCGCGGGCCGTCTCAAGCCGCCTGGAGGCGCCTCGAATTCCCAAGATCCCTGGTACGTACAACGAGTTGGCGCCCCTGGCGAACAACCACCTGCTCACGCTCTAGCTGGGCAAGATGCTCGGTGACTCGGGGCCGCGACGCGCCCACCAGGCTGGCGAGGTCCTTATGGCTGAAGGCTACTCTTAACAGCGTGCCGCGCGAATCCTCGATTCCGAAGTCCTGACACAATTCGAGCAGCGCCATCT
>Ga0307372_10006587_pt1 | contig 16903 bp, 15 predicted proteins | sample OX1MG_FD_202533 | JGI IMG/M metagenome (GOLD analysis project Ga0307372, IMG submission 202533) | Soil microbial communities from Risofladan, Vaasa, Finland - OX-1 | ecosystem: Environmental > Terrestrial > Soil > Coastal area > Acid sulfate soil | place: Finland: Risofladan, Vaasa | collected... | reverse complement strand
ACAAAAAGGCATAAATAGCTGGCTATGAGAATCTGCTCATGGCGAAAAAGAAGATCGAGGATCCTATTGCCTACCTAAACAACTTCTTCACAAGCGACGAGAACATGAAGAATCTCTTCAACGCCCTCGTCAGGGAACTAATCGAGAGCATGGAGGAACAAAGCAACAAGGCGCCTTTGTCCTATGGAATCAACTTCACTGTTAAGAACGGAGCGCCAACCATTGAGCAGATTGGAAGCGCAAAGGTTGTGAATAGCTCTGGTCTGAGCGAGGAGAGGGAGCCACTTGTGGATGTCATGGGAAACGAAAAGCAGATCTCGGTAATCGCCGAGGTGCCTGGAGTCGAAAAGTCAGACATCAAGCTAAGATACGAGCCTGCGATACTGGAGATATCCGCAAAGAGCAAGGAACTTAGCAGGAACTACTTCAAGAGGGTAAACTTGCCATACCACATGACAACAAGGACTGTGAAGGCGAAATACACCAACGGGGTGCTCGAAGTAACTATGAAGAAAGGGAATAAGAAGGTTAACACTGATAGTATTACAATCGAATAGGTTTTGCAATGCAGATTAACGTAAAAAAGAAGCAGAGAAAGATTGGGAAGAACTACAGGAAGAGAAAGGCGGTCAGGCTCAAGGCTCAGGCGAGAAAGAGGCTAAAGGCAACAAGAAAGAGAAAGTGATCAGACAAGGTCATTGTACATCTTGTCGTTGAACTCGTAGGCCGTAACATCCTCCCCGTTTAGGGAGAGGCCTTCGAGCAACTTCTCCAGACTGTCGAATCCTCCAAACCCCTTGTCCATGTCAAATGCAACTATTTTTCCACCGAACTCTGAGTAGACGATAAACCTCCTCTCATTGGGCTTTATCACAGTTATCACCTTGGCCGTCACGTTTCCAAGAGCAATTAGCATGCTGCACAGCAATGTCGCCTGATCGAATATGTCTCCCGCCCCCGATTTTATTGTGTCAGTCGGAGTGAGCCAGAACTCGATCGGCAGGCTTACTGTGGATATCTCGTTCTTCACATATTCGTATGCAAGCTTTGCTGCATTGATGTAATCTTTTCCGAAGGAATAATCGCTGAATGCATTCTTTATCCTGTTCGAGACAGTTATGATGCTTTCGTCCGCAGGAAGGATTAGTTTCGGAAGTTCGGCGACATTGAGGTTCTCCTTCTCCTCAATGTAATCCTTGTAGCGCAGTATTATCGCTAGATACAACTGGTTGTACTTCTTTAGCAATTCGGCCTCTTGCGGTGTCTCCATCCAAACGCTCGATGAGTTAAGTTTAAATATTAACCCATTTTATATAGTCTGGAAAGAGATAATAGCATATTGTTCTGTTGATTTTAGGATGCTGCTTTCTGAATTTTGGTATGATGAGAGTATGGCAGATATCGAAGAAAAACCTGTGGATTTGTATATCGGTTGCGGGGACAGAAGGCTAAACGAATTGTTTGATTCGTACGAAGGAAATATTATTTTCATTAGAAATGCGGCTGGCAACCTAAAGACGTTGGAGAAGACGATTGAGAACAAAGTAAGAGAGAATGTTAAAAGCGATGGCACCTCAAACATAAGAAAAATAAAGATATTTGGACATACGGATTGCGGCGCTTTGGGCATTGCGCTTGGCAATCTGATGGGCACAGAGCAGGTAAGTATACAGATGAGGGAAACGCTGGTCAATCAGTACAAGAATTTTAAAATAGACTACGAGCTAAGCAGAGGGGAAAATGCGAGGAGGCTGGAGAAATTTCACGTAATTAAACAGAAATCCAACGCGAAGGAGATTCTGGGCAAAATCCACGCCAATACAGGAATAGACACTACAAAAATTTCCGTTAAAAGTGCGCTTCTACAGACACACAAGCACGATAAAACAGAAACACAGCTAAATTGCGAGAAGGAGGATTACATTGCAATAGTTGGAGATCCGATACACATCCCAAACTATCTCAATATCGCTTTGCAGGCGAAAGTAAATCCATATTCAATGTATTGCTTTAGCGTAGATCGCAATGAGTGCGCAGGAGGAGTTGAGATTTATGCCAAACTTGGCGTCGAAAAATTTTATGTCATTTATGAGCATGAAAGTGAATTGCCACAGGTATCCAATCGGCTTGCGCAGGTTGAGGAGTCAGTTAAGATGGTGAGGAAGGATGCACAGGTATCCTCGCTTAAGATTGAAGATATCAAGCGTGAACTCCGTACTCAGGTGAGAAAGAATCCTGAAGTTAGAATAAGAGCAGTGTGAAACTGCGTCATTTTATTATTTTTTGGATTTGGAGAGTAGCATGCCGGCTTTGAGTATACCCAATATGAGTGCGTAAGGACTTGGTGGGTTTCCAGGAATATTTATTGCAACTGGTATTACATCTTGGATCCTGCCTTGTCTAAACACGGCTCCGCTCTTTGAAAACAAACCACCGCTAACTGCCCCGTCCCCTGCAGCGACGACTGCCTTGGGAGAAGGCATGGCAGCATAAGTCTTTTCCAATGCTCGTTTCATGTTTACCGAAACCGGGCCGCTTGCAAGAAGAACATCTGCATGGCGTGGGGATGCTGTGAAGTGGATTCCGAACCTTTCGCAATCGACCTGCGGTGAATTTGCGAGCCCCTCTTCGGTCTCGATATCATTGGAAGATCCGCAGTCGACCATTCGCACTGATATTGACCTGGCAAACAGAGAAATTGGGCGCTTCTCGAGCAGCTTTGCAAGTTCTCGAATTTCCTCGGATTTAGAGTCTTTAGAAATCCTGTCTGTTTTCGGAAATTTAAATAATACACCAAATTCGTTCATTTTTTCATCTCAGAGATCAGTTCCTGAATAAGACAGGTTGAAACTTTTGTTTATTACTGGGAAGTCAGCTATTATATTTGATTTTACTGCCTTCTCTATAGCCCTCCAGTTGCGGAACGATGCGGTCCTTATTAGGATTCTTGTAATTTTGCCACCCTCTCCAAGAAAGACGACAAAAGTAGACGCTCCGCGCGGAGCTTCGCAGATGCCAATCCCACTACCTTTTCGTTTGATTTTTGATGTTTTTTGGGAAATTGGACCATTTGATATTTTATTTGTCTCGGATGATATCAGCCTTACAGACTCTTTTATCTCATTTAGCTTTACCATGAATCTGGCGAGGACATCCCCGTCTAAAGCCAGGGATTCTCTGAGCTTATTGTGTTTATATGCGCCATAGGCGAAATGCTTGCGTAAATCGCAACTTATGCCTGATGCGCGCGCTGTCGGGCCTACGAGTGCGAGATCCTTTGCGGTTTGCTGGAACACCATCCCTGTAGTAAACACGCGGTCCAGGAAAGTTGACGATGCCATTGTCAGTTTTTCAATTTCTAGAAGCGTTTTTGAAAAACGTTTCAGGAACTCCTTTGTCTTATGTAATTCGCTGGTTGGGATGTCTCTTGAAAGACCCCCAATCGAGATAAGGCCTCGCAGGAACCTGTTTCCATAAATTGTTTGGTTGTGCCTCATCATCTCTTCCCTAAGCACAAGAAACTGCGAAGAAGAGACATAGTACCCTATGTCCATGGAGATCCCTCCTAGGTCTGAAAGATGGCTGTAAATCCTTTCCAGCTCAAGCAAGATCAGCCTTATCGAGTTTGCTCTGGAGGAAACCTTTAGTGACATTGCGGATTCGACTGCCTGAGCATATGAGACCGAGTTTGCAACGGATTCGTCGCCGGATACTTGTTCGATTAGCGGGAAAAGAGATTCGGGCTCCTTATCTGAGGCGAGTTCCTCAATTCCCTTATGCAGATACGAAAGCCGCACTTCAAGCTTGTTTATCTTCTCCCCGACCACGTGAAATCTGAAATGTCCAGATTCTATAATACCGGCATGAACCGGACCTACGGGTATTTGGAATTCTTCCTCAGCACCGGTTCCAAAGAACTTGTATTCGTGCATTTTCTTTTTCCTTGCAGGCACTTTAGAGAACCGGGAACTTTCAGGATGCGCTATCAGGGGCCGCTCGTCAGGAATTCCGATGAATTCTTTACCCGAAAGCTCGTGCATCTTTCGCTCATCCCAAAGTGAAGCCGGAAGCACTTTGGAGACAGAATGGAAAACGCTGGCGTGTGCCCATAATACTACCATCTTGCCTATGCTGCTGAACCGGAAGAAATATGCTACGGACCATTCGCCTCTTTTTTCATAGGGATATGCGAATGCAGAGTCAAAAACCCCTCCGAGCTCGGAGCATGACTTGCACATTGTTGGCATCTGCTTAGAATCAAGCTCTATCCAAATACCAAAGCCTTTCTCAACGACTTCTAGCTTTGTTTGGGACATTTTGGAAAAGTCTTGTATTAGCTTTTTTGCATTTGTATCCATTTTTACACCTTTATCAGAACAGAAATGGCAGAATTAACAAGTTGCATGAGGATTGTTGGAGCGACTAAGCCCAATACGACTGCCAAAAAGAAAAGGCTCCAGACACATACTTTTGTGAGCATGTCAGGCATGTGCCTTTTTTGCTTGAAGTTTGCAGGGCCGAATGCCATTCCCGAAGACCTAAGCAGGAAAGTTCCGAAAGCTATTGTCGTGAAAACCACTAGCAAGAGCACCACCAGATAGTTTCCGGTGACTAAGGCAGCCGCAACAAGCACTATCTCTGAAATGAAGGTGCCAAACGGGATGCTTCCAGTTATCCCGATATTTGTCAATACAAATATCTTGCCGATGGCAGGCATAAGGGAAGACACTCCCTTTATTTTGGATATCTCCTTTGTGCCGTAGGCCATGTTTATTATGCCGCCTAAAAAGAATGCAAGTGGTTTGACAAGGGAATGCGACACGGTGTGGAAGAGTGCGGCGAACAGGCCAAGAGGGCCACCGACGCCTACCCCGAGGGCCACTATGCCCATGTTCTCAACGCTGGAGTAGGCAAGGAGGCGCTTGTAATTTCCCTGCGAGAAGAGCCTTAACGATGCAAGCACTAGAGAAAGCGCTCCGAAGACCAAAAATAGCGTAGAGCCAAAGGAATATGTATCAACGCTCTGGGACAAGATCGGATAGGTCCTAAGAATCGCATAGAACGCGGTGCTGAGAAGGACCCCGGACAATAGTGCGCTTACAGGCGTCGGTGCCTGAGAGTGGGCGTCTGGAAGCCACTCATGGAGAGGCACTAACCCCATCTTTGTGCCGTAACCGACAAATATGAAAGCAAATGCGAGCTTAAGATATATTGGTAGAATATAATGTGAATTGGCAAGAACATTTGCAAATCCGAAATTCACCGGCAACGCCGCCTGTTGCAGTCCATATCCTAGGATCATAAGGCCCACTAAGGCCATGGTAATTCCCAAGGAGCAGATTATGAAATATTTCCATGCAGCCTCAACCGAATCCTTTGTGCCGTAGAAACTTATCAGGAAGACGGAGGTTAGGGTGGTTGCTTCAAGTGCCGCCCAGATTGTAAGAAAGTCTGAGGCTAATGTGACCAAGACCATGCATGAAAGAAAGAGCAACAATAGGGAATAGTACCCCCACAGGCGCTCTTCCTTGAATACTCCCTCGCGGAGCTCCTCTCTTAGATATCCCCTGGAGTAGACTATGACAAACAAGGTGATGGTCACTGTCACTATGGTGAATAAGAAGCCCAGTGAATCGACATACAAATAGCCAAACAAGCCCGAAACAGGCTCTTGGAATAGGTTGCTTGCAAAAGCGGAGACGATCAACGCAACTAATGAAAGGAAGGCGCCAAGCATCGCGAGCGCTTCCACCACCTTCAAATTGCGGCGAGCAAAGGCTATCGCGATTGCGAATATTGCAGGAATAAATAAGGTCAGTTCAATCATATGATCATCTCATTGCTCCTCCAGCAGGTGGTCAAGGTTCCTGCTGTCTAGACCTCCGATTGCGTCGTTTATCTTAAACGCCAGAACCAATGCCACCACCACTAAGGTGAGCACGTCAAACAATGTTGCTATCTCCCCGAAAAACGGGATTTGCAAGGAGAGGGCGGTCGGCAGGAGCACAAGCCCGTTTTCAAGTATAAGGAAACCCATTGCTTGCAATAAGACGTGCGTCTTTGTGGCAATGATCAACCCTCCGATTAGAATTATTGAAAAAGCGACCGGCAATAGCGGGTTATTGACCCCAAGAACCGAGGTGATAAGATACGAGAGCACAATCAGAAATCCGGACAGGAGCAGGCTCTTGGAAACACTAAGCGGAGAGGCAAGAAATATCGGGTCTACATTCAGGATGTTTTTGGATTCCTTTTGCAGTGCATTGAATGCCCTGAGGAGGAGCAAAGGCAATATGATGACCTTGAAAAGTATCGTCGAACCCAGTCTCCAGTAAGTTGCGCTATCTCCTATCGTAACTGCGATTACTCCGAAAATCAGGGCTAATGCGGCGCTCTGCACAATGTATATCTCAAGCCTTCTCTTGAAAGTCGCGCTGAAAAGGAAGTAGAGCGCGCTTACAAGCATGATAAACGGCAATATCGAATAGAAGCCGCTTGATGCCGCGCCGCCGAACATCTTAGTCAAAAAGGCTATCAGCGACAAGAGGAGCGAAAACGTAAGGATTTTGGGTATTTCGAAAAGCCTCCATTTAGGCGTGAGGCTTTCCAAGACTGCCATTGCAATCCCAAGCAAGATGACAACGGCCGTGAAGATAGCCGCAGCGATCAGTGGATTTGCGGAAATGTAAGGAAGTCCAAAAGGCAGGAACAAAACTGCGAATAATCCGAAGAATACAATTAGTTTTGCTGCATTTGCCCACTCTATCATTGCAAGCAATGGGCCCGAATAGTCAAGCACCATTGCCTCATGCACCATAGTGAGTTCCAGATGGGTTGCCGGATTGTCGAAAGGAAGCCTTCCGGTCTCTGCAAGAATTGCTATAAACAATGCGACTGCTGCAAGCCAAAAGGATGGTGTGGTCAGTATTGCAGGCCAGTTCAAAGCCGCAGTTGAGGTTACAGATGACATGCTCACGTTTCCCCCCATCGTGAATGCGGCGAAGAAAACGATTATGGCAAAAAGAAGCGGTTCGATCAGTATGGAATAGAGCATTTCACGGCTTGCACCAATCCCTCCGAATGCGCTTCCTGTGTCTAAGGCAGCAAGAGCTGTCATGAATCTTCCTGCCGCGAAAAGGTAGACGAAGAGCACTAAATCGGCATTTATTAGATTCCCGCCGAAAAGAATCGGGAGGATTCCTGCCGCTATCGCAACCGAGGCGAAGAATACTATCGGTGCGGCTGTGAAAACCCACGAAGTGGTAGAGCTTACGACCATGCCTTTCGAAAACAATTTCATTATGTCCAGGTATGGCTGGTAGATTGGGGCCCCGATTCTGCTCTGGAATCTTGCCTTTACTTTCCCCATTATCCCTATGGTTAATGGCGCTAAGAGGAAGATGAATGCCACCTGAAGCAGATATTCGATTATGAAATTGTATCCCATTAGTCTCTACCTCATTAAAGCAAACGCCACCACAAAGATCAAGGTGACTAGTAAATAGGAGAGATAATGCAGCAGTTTTCCGGTGTGGAGTCTTCTGGACCATGGCGAGACGGTCAAGAAGAGCACCTCCAGAGGATGGTAGAGCACAGCCTCGAAAAACTGATGGCCGTATGCATTTCCCTTACCAAGAGGGCCTACGGCAAAGCCGAAAGTCCTTATTACGGGCATTGAAAACCCTTTCGCGGTGTATTGCATGCTTCCGTCAATGGCTGGCACACCACAGTCCCAGGTCGGCACTGTCTCGTTATGGATTCTAGTTGTCCTTTTCTTAAGCAGTCGCAAAAAGATCAGAAGCATGGCAGCAATTATCAAGAAGGAAGCAAGTATTCCCAATGTTGGGATTGCACTTGTGATAGGCACGATGCTTGAAGCCCCGCCCATTTTGAGCTGGGAAAGAATCGGCACGAATGCTCGGGCTATGAACACCGGAAAGAGTCCTGCGGCAATGCAGGCGGCTGCAAGAATTCCCATCCCAAAAAGCATTTCTTTAGGCGGATCCTTCGCTGTCTCAACGCTCTTGCTTCTTGGGGTGCCCAAGAACGATATTCCGAAAGCTTTTACGAATGCAACGACAGCTAAAGCGCTTGTTATGGCAAGGAATACGATGGCAACTGCGGAGCTGAATGAGATCACCATGCCGGTCCCTATTCCCCCAAGCAAAGAAGTGAATGTAAGCCATTCGCTAATGAACCCATTTAGGGGCGGAAGGGCAGCAATGGAAGCTGCCCCTATGAAGAAAAGGGGTGCGGTAACCGGCATTTTTTTCATCAGCCCCCCGAGTTTATCTATGTCGTTTGTGTGCGTTGAACTTATCACCGCGCCCGCTCCTGCAAACAGGAGAGTTTTGAACAGCGAATGGTTTAGGGTATGATATAGTGCGGCGAAGAGGGCCAGCGCCGCAATCACCTCAAGTCCCACGGAGGAGAACATTATTGCGGCCCCTAGCCCTATGGCAATTATCCCGATATTTTCTATGCTGCTGTATGCGAGCAGGATTTTTAGGTCGTGCTCCATAAGTGCATACAAAACCCCCAGAACTGCGGATATCACCCCCAATCCCAATAGCAGGATGCCCCACCAAAGAGGGGGAGCCACAGTGCCGACTGCAAGGAAACCGAATATAACGCGGACAAGACCATAGATTGCTGTCTTGAGCATTACCCCGGACATCAGGGCTGAGATGTTGCTTGGGGCTTTTGGATGCGCAATTGGGAGCCAGATGTGGAAAGGCATTATCCCCGCCTTTGCGCCAAACCCTATAAGGGCAAAGACAAACGCGGCGTCCTTGACCACAGGGAGATAAGAGGCGTTTGCAAATGCGCTAAAGTCAAAGGATCCTCCCGCACCTCCTGCAAGGATAAGGTAGAGGATGATAAGGCATGCTGTGCCGAAATGAGTCATCAGAAGATAGATGAATCCTGCTTTCTTGGAAGATTCGGACTTGTGCTCGAAGGAGACCAGGTAATAAGAAGAGAGTGCCATGAACTCCCAAAAGACAAGGAAGGCGAACGCATTTTGTGCGGTCACGACGGCAGCCATGGACAAAAGGAAGAAGTTGAAGAGGAACGCGAATTTGGCAGTGCTGTATCCCTTGCGTTCATATTCGTCGATATACGCAAATGAATATATGGAGATTGAGATGCCGCTAAACCCTATCAAAGCGGCAAAGAATCCGGATAACGCATCGATTCCAAACCCAAAGCTCCCTATCTGAGGGACTGTAGCAACAATCACAGGGGTTATGTTAAAGCCTAAAAGTGCAAGCGCCCCTGCGATAAATAGCGCAGAGCTTGCAAGCAGGGAGAAGCCCAGACCGATTCTTTTACATAAATTATTCCTTTTCCAAAATATTATTGCGGATGCCAAGCCGGCTGTGAATAGCAAAATTGATATCAGTAAAAGGTTAGTGATGAAAAATTCAATTGCGGGCGGTACATATATCGACATGGTGCTTCCTCAGGTCCACATAATTTAGGGCAATGAAATTATGCCTGACGGGTAAAAATTAATTACTCGGTAGGTTTTGGATAATCTTCATACCCCATATATGTTTAAATACACTTATGCGCCGGTTTATTACGGCGGGAAATGACTGCGTTTAATACATCGCTTCCAGCTTCTTTATCCTCTCCTCTATCGGAGGGTGGGTTGAAAACAGGGTAGCGAAGCTCTCCGGCTTAAAGGGGTTTGAGAAGTAGAGGTTTGCGGTTATCTCGTTCACGTTCTGCATCTGCGGGGTGCTTGGGTTCTTCTCATAGTCGCGAATCTTTATCAGCGCGTTGGCAAGCGAGTGCGGATCCCTAATCAGCCTCGCGCCGTTTGCATCTGCCATGTACTCACGCTTCCTTGAGATTGCAAGCCTAATTAGAAGCGCGAAGAATGGCGCAAGCAGGCCTATCACAAATGCGATAAGAAGCAAAATCCCGCCGTTGCGGTTGTTGTCACCGCCCATTCCCCCAAAGAAGAAGATGTTTCTCATGAATGCGGACACTATCCCGATTGCACCGGCGAATACTATGGCGATTGTCATGAACTGGACGTCGTTGTCTGCGACGTGCGACATCTCGTGTGCAAGAACTCCGGTGAGTTCATTCTTGCTCATTATTGAGAGAAGGCCTGTAGTTACTGCGATTGATGAAAGCTTCTTGCTTCTGCCAGTTGCAAAGGCGTTCGGGGTCGGATCCTCGATTATGTAGACCTTTGGCATCGGTATCTGTGTTGCGGATGCAAGCCCCTCGATTATTCCGTATAGGGCCCTGTACTTTGTCTGGTCGGCAAGCTTTGCGCGAGAGACCGCAAGAACAAGCTTGTCTCCGGTGTAGTAGGTTATGAGTGCGTAGATTATGACCAAGAAGATTGCAAGCCCAAAAGAAATTGGTCCGCCTCCTAAGAACACAACGAACAGGTAGATGACCGCTGTGAAGAGGGCGGAGAACACCGCCATCAGGATAATCGAGTTTATCCTGTTCCTAGCTATTTCGTCAAAGAAACTTGTCATTTGCCCACTTTATTACTTCTTTGCTCTTTTTGGCTTGCTTTTCTTTGAAGGACTTGCCGGCTGGTCCTCATCTTCGTCTCCGAAGTCGACCTTCACCGGTGCCTTCTCGCCTTCAGGGGTCTGGAAGAACTCCTGCCTTCCGAATCCGAAGATTCCCGCGAATACGTTTCCTGGGAACTGCTGAATCGCATTGTTGTAATCAAGAACATAGTCGTTGTATGATGTCCTGACAAATGAAATCTTGTCCTCAGTTGTCTCAAGCTGATCCTGAAGCTCCTTGAAGTTTGCGGATGCCTTTAGGTCCGGGTAGCTTTCCGCGACCGCGAAGATGCTCTTGAGCGCCTTTGTGAGCTGGTCGTTTGCCTTTAGCCTCTCATCGGTTGATCCTGTGATTATCGAGCTCCTGAGCTTTGTGACCTGTGTTAGAACGCTCTTCTCGTACTTCTTGTAGCCCTGAACGGTTGCGACCAAATTTGGGATTAGGTCGTATCTCCTCTTGAGCTGAACGTCTATCTGCGCCCATGCGTCCTGAACCCTGTTTCGCTTACCGATGAAGCCGTTGTAGGTAAGGACGATGATTGCAACAATCACTACCACTATTCCGCTGATTATCCATAGGATGTCCATCATATCACATTAATTGCGCATTATAAGAATTTAGCCCTTGCGCTCTTCTAGACCAGGCCGATGGCGACCCCTCCCAGCAGGGCGATTAGCATCCCTGCGAACTGAAGGTGCGTGAGGCGCTCCTTGTAGAGTAAAAAGCCTAACATCGCGACCACCGCAGGCTCAATCGCAAGTATCGCCCCTCCGAGCGCGGCTACATTGTATATCACAAGGAAAACTAGGGAGCCCTGTCCCAGGCCGTCGAGTATCCCTGTGAATCCAGTAAGGAGGTACTCCTTTTTGTTCACATTATGTGCGAAGAGGCTTGCTTTCCTCACTCTTGCAAGTACCAAGAGATAGATGAGCAGCCCTATGAATGCTGAAAGCCTTGCGACAAAGAAGAATGCGGTGGAGGCGCTGTGGTCGGTGTACACGTAGGGAGCGACCACAACAAAGGAGAGACCCCAAAAGACGTTGCCTATCACCGCAGGAATCATCTTCCTGTTGAATTTCATGCTCTTTGAGAGGGAAACCAGAAATGCGCCTATGAAGATTGTTACAAGCGCGGCCATCTCAAGAGGAGGGAGCGCCTCGCTGAGGGCAAATATTCCAAAGAGCACCACCACAATGAACTCAATGTTGAGCAGCACCATCGTGTTTGCTACCTGCTCGGTCTCAAGCGTCTTGTATACAAGTAGGAAACCAAGGGCAAGGAATATTCCGGAGATTACAGAGACAATGACCAGGCTTGTATCAATCACATTTGGCTGAATGACCAGAAAAGAGAGAAAAAGTGGGATTAGGGAGGCTCCAACTATCAGAAGGGCTGATTCGTGGTGGCCGAGCTTCATGGTTATGCGCTTTGAGAGAGTGTCTCCCAGAGCGTACACGAGCATTCCGAACAGCGCCGCGATTATCCCGTAGTTTAGCATGATATCAGGTTGGATTGGAAAATAAGAAATTTATATTAGATTACTTGACTGTGTTAAGTTTTTGCCAGGCCTTCATTATCTCTTTATGGACCGCCTCCGGGGCCTGGTTTCCGTCTATTCTGCACCAGATGGGGTCGTATTTCTTGGAAAGCTGTCGGTATGCATCCTCCTGCGCTTCTAAACTCTCAACTTTATCGTATTGTCGTTTCTCATTGCCCCTGTGGTTTATCCTTTCGAAAGCAACTTTTGAGGGGACGTCTATAAAGAAAACGACTTGTGGAAGCGGAAGCTTGCTGTGAACCTCAGACATCCATTCCAAATCGGAATAAGGCTTAGGGGCAAAGGCGGCAACGTGCACAGCCGTTGAGAACCAGTTTCGATCGCTTATTATTGTATGTCCTTCTGCCATCTTCGGTATAGTAAATCGAATAAAGCGCTCGTATCTTTCGGCAACGAAGAAGAACTGCATCCCCATTATGCCAAGTGGGTTGGTCTTTTCAACCAGCTCGCTTTTTATCATCTTTCCAAGCTTGCTCTCGTAATCAGGTTCTTTAGCAAGAATGCATTTAGGATTTTCCTTTCTAAGTGCCTCGTAAAATAGCTTTACTTGGGTGCTCTTTCCTGATCCTTCAAGACCCTCGAATACGATGTAGTTTATAGGCCTTGTTTTTATTGGGGTCTCCAAGATAACACCATTAAAGGGTATCTGATTTAACCGAATATAAACCTTTTCTAGGATTCGTAGAAAACCATTTATGCCTTAATAGCGATACTGATGTACGTGGTTAAATGGGGGAGTTCAAGGCTTTAGAAAAGATAGATCCAACACTAGCAGAGGCTATGAAGAACGAGGTCAGAAGGCAGAGGAACACACTCGAACTTATTCCTTCGGAGAACTTCGCAAGCATAAACGTCATACGCGCACTAGGCTCTGTCTTGACAAACAAATACTCTGAGGGTTATCCAGGAAAGAGGTATTATGGGGGAAACGAGTTCATCGATGTTGTTGAGAACCTTGCAATAGACAGGGCAAAGGAGCTCTTTAGGGTTCCTCATGTTAATGTTCAGCCATACTCCGGATCTCCGGCAAACTTTGCGGTCTACGCAACGCTTTGCAAGCCGGGGGACACGATAATGGGGATGAATCTCCAAGACGGAGGGCACCTTACGCACGGTTTCAAGGCGAGCGTAACGGGACAGTTCTTTAACAGCGTCGCATACCACGTCAAGCCCGACGGATACATCGACATCGAGGAAGTAAGGAAACTTGCGCAGGAGCACAAGCCAAAACTAATCTGGATTGGCGCAACGGCATATGCAAGGGCGCTTCCGTTTGCGGAGTTCGCAAAGATTGCAGATGAAGTCGGAGCATACCTGGTCTCAGACATCGCACACATAGCGGGACTTGTTGCAGGAGGCGCTCATGAGAGCCCGGTAGATTACGTTCACATCGTCACAACAACCACCCACAAGACGCTGAGAGGGCCTCGAGGTGCAATGATAATGGTGACCGAGAAGGGGCTCAAGAAGAATCCTGAGCTTGGAAACCTAATCGACAAAACGGTATTCCCGGGACTTCAGGGAGGGCCCCATGACAACACTACAGCAGCCCTTGCTCTTGCGCTGCTTGAGGCATCGCAGCCGCAGTTCAAGGAATACGCAAAGCAGATAGTGAAGAACGCAAAGGCTCTAGGAGAGGAACTTTCAAAGAGGGGACTGACGCTTGTGACCGGTGGAACCGACAACCATCTCATACTTATCGACCTCTCAAAGAGATACGGGCCAGGAACCGGTGCTTTCGCGCAGGACGCACTTGACCTCTCTGGAATAGTATGCAACAAGAACACCGTTCCTGCAGAGCCTGCAAGCCCATTCTACCCGAGCGGAATTAGAATAGGGACTCCGGCAATAACCTCAAGGGGAATGAAAGAGGAGGAGATGAAGCTAATTGCTGGATATATCTTCGAGGCGGTTGAGCTGATAAAGGGACACGAGATGCCAACTGACAAAGAAAAAAGAGCACAGGCAATACAAAAGTTCAAGCAGGAGATGAACAGCAGCCCCAAAATCAAGGAGATAGCTGCAAAAGTCCTTGAGCTCTGCAACAGATTCCCGCTTTATCCGGAAATTGAATTATAATTTCGGCATCTGACTCTTCTTCACGGCCATTCTTATCTCCGAATCAAGCCTGCCTAGCGTCTTCTCGCTCATATCCAGATAGATCATGGGATCAGTAACCGTCGGATGCACCGCTTTTACCTTCATTGCCATGTCCTGAACGAGTTTGCGGTAGTCGGGATGCCCCTGATGCGTTGATCTTAGCTCGCAGAGGTGGAAAAGCTGCCTTGCGTTGAGCTTGTAGTACCAGCGGATGTTGAAACCGAATGTGACGACATACTGGGCCTGATAAGGGTTATTTGGAATTAGCTTGTTGTAAAGATCCACAACGCCTGCCATCTTGCTCTCGTAATCTTCATCTATCCCTATCGACTTGTAGGCTTCTCTTGTATCGTATCCCAGCTCGATTCCGAAGTTCTGCCTCTCTTGGGTTCCAATCCTATGCCTCTGGATATCCCTGTAGATTCCGATTCTTCCCTTGAGGTCGAAGGTATAGTCTAGATTCTCAAATGCCCTGCCCGGCTTGTGCCTCCTGTTCGTTCTCTTTCCAACATAAGTGTTAATCAGGCTCTTTCTCTCCTGAACACTCATCTTCTTTGCGTGGTCGGATGCCTGCCTGATGCTAATCCCCCTTGAGAACTTGTAGATTATCGCAGAGGCAAGAATTATCTGGGCGCTTTCGTCAGGATTTGCGCTTCCTTCGCCTGCGTACTCGCTGAGCGAAACTGTCTCCCCCTTTGAGACCATTCCTTTTGTCATCTGCGAGACCATCTCGTATGTGTTTGTGGAGCGGGTTCTGTAGAAGTTCTGCATCGATGTTCCGTAGTCATCGTGGACCCTTTTGACCAGCGACGGGACAAGCTTCTTTAATTCTCCCGAAAGCCTCTGCGCTATCCACCTTGACTCTGCAAGCGGTGATGAGAGCATCTTGTTGAGCATATTTTCGTAGGATCTGGCGTCCATGCTCGCGCCAACGTGGGTCAGTGTGGACATTGGAAGATAGTCGCGCAGGAAGTCAAGCGCATTCGCCTTGATTGAATTCTCATAGGATTTGCGCAGATCCATCTCGGTTATTCCGGATTCCTCTTCGAGCGCTTTTGTGAACTCGGTGACCTTCACGACCTTGCTTCCTATCCTAAATCCTATCTCCTCGATTCGATTTGTGTCGCGGATGTATTTCATCATCGGCTCCATATGCTTTGAATAAGAATCGAAAAGACCATTCATTAACGAGAGGTACTCGTCACCGTATCTTGACTTCGTTATGTCGGGCTCCTTGTAGAACATGTACTCCCCATTAGGGAGCTTCTTGTCGAACGCAACGTATCTTGTTGACTTTTCAATGTACGAGCCTAGCCTGCAGTCCTCTATATCCTTTACCGCGACGTTTGAAACGTATTCGCATGAGGTCGGAAGACCGCCGACCATCTCCTGAATAGAGTCGTCCCCGTAGTCAACCAGCCATGCGTCAAAGAACTCCCTCCCCCTGCTCTTGTTGGGATAGAACTCCTTGAGGTATAGCCTTCTGCTGGTGAGCGCTGTGCGGCTGTACCTTGAAAGGAGCGCGCCCGCCTGCTCTGGGGTGAACTCCTCGGAGATTCTCCATGCAAAGATGTTGCTGTCAAGATTGGTTACGTTTGTGCCGAGAATCTGGGCCTCTTCCTCGCTGAACTGCTCGACTGAGGTGCCCTTGTCGTTCTCGTCTGTCTGAAAGATGTAGTCAGTTGCCATTCTGCCCCCAATAGCCTTTGGTGATAAAGGATTTTATACCAATCATTCCTTCTCTCGCTGCTTTGCGTAGCGGTATAGACCGATTGAAAGCATGGCATTTGTGATGAGAATTACCAGGAATACAATATCTATCAGGTTTGGTATGACTATTCCCACGGTTGCTGGAAGCGTGGCGATTATGGCAGGTGCTAGCCCCTGCGCCACATAGAATCTTACTACCGTGGTCTCGCTTCCCTTGTGCTTCTTGTCGGATATTATTCCACTAAGAATTCCGGAGGTCAGGTACCGTATTCCGAGCATGATCACAGACATGCCTGCCGCAAGCGCGAGGAGGATCTCCTGTGGACCTTGGGGGTTGAAGAGCATGCCGATGTAGACGAAGAAGAATGTGCTCACGAAAAAGGTTATCTCCTTTTGGTAGACCTTTATGTGCGAGATGTCTTCGAGAACAGGGGTTATAACGCTCTTTACAAGGAACTTCATGTCTGGGAGGTTTGCAAGCAGCATTCCGAAGATGAACGTAGAAAGTGCGCCGTTGAAATTGAGGTACTCGGCGCTTCCGTAAACGGCAAGCACTATTGTGAGGGTCAGCATCCAGCTGTATTCGCTGCTGTACTTCTTGAACTTGCGGAGCACGAAGACCCAGAATGCTGCGAAGAGGATGCCGATCAGTATTGAACCTACGATAAACCCAAAGAGCTCGCCTGCGACGAAGTTCAGGGTGTAGGTGCCTGTGGCAAGTATGTTAAAGAAAATGAGGGGGATTACAAGGCTGAACACATCGTTGAAGACGCTCTGGTATGCGAGCGTCGTCTTCATGTTGTCGCTTATCTTGACCACCTTGAAGAGAGCGGGGAGGGTTATTGAGGATGTGCCTGAGAGCGCAAAGCCTGCCATCAGTGCAGCCACAAGGCTCCAGTTCTGGAGGTAGTAGAGCATTATGGTGGCGACAGCTCCGGTTATTACGCTGGTGGCCAGAGTGAATTTGGAAGCCTTGAGGAGTATGTCCTT
>Ga0307372_10006586_pt1 | contig 16904 bp, 15 predicted proteins | sample OX1MG_FD_202533 | JGI IMG/M metagenome (GOLD analysis project Ga0307372, IMG submission 202533) | Soil microbial communities from Risofladan, Vaasa, Finland - OX-1 | ecosystem: Environmental > Terrestrial > Soil > Coastal area > Acid sulfate soil | place: Finland: Risofladan, Vaasa | collected... | reverse complement strand
TGGTTGCCGTGTTCGTCGGTGGCGGTCTTGAACTCCAGGCCGCGGATGAGGTGCCGTCCTGTCCGCCCGTCCGGGCCGGGAACGGGGTCGGGGCAGCAGCCGGCGCGCAGGCCCAGGACTACTGGTGCAGTGCGGCTATTCCGAGTGTGCGGTATTCCCCGAGAGGAGGCGGCTTGGCGTACTGGAGACCTGCATCGGCCGGAGGGGTTTCCATGTGACAGGGACGTCTCGCATCAGCAGTGCGGAGTCGAGTACGGCACTGTCTTGCGGGAATCGGTTTTGGTCGTCGAAGAAGCTGGACCGAACGGCGCGGACTTCGAGGGGCTCCACTTGCCAGGCGTCGGTGTCCAGTGCCATTCCATCCAGCCGACTCCCGTCGCAGGCGCCTGAGAAGCCGGTGGATCCGTGCTGGAAGAACGCGGATGCCTGTTCCAGGTCGGCGAACACCGCGCTGCCCTGAAGTGTCGTAGCAACTCTGGCGTCGACGCTGACGCGGGTCACGCCGTCGTGGCTGTTGTAGGCCACATGCAGGTCATGTGCTGTTTCATGTACCTTGAACGCCGCCCGGTGATGCTCGCCCGGGAACAGGCGCCCGCCAGCCAGGACGTTGACGACCGAGGAGCTGTCTCGGCGCGGGATGTAGACGCCAGTCTCAGGCCCGTCGGGGCCGTCCCACTCGACGGCGATGCGATGTGCGGCGTTCTCGCTGCGAAGCCCGAATCCGCCCGGCACCCATGAGGGCCGGACCTTCCCCAGGCGGATGAGGCAGATGCCGGCGACCGCCCAGCCGCTGACCTCCTGGGGCCTCAGCAGAGCCGGAAGCATCGGAGCGATGATCGCCGGGTCGATGCGGTAGTTCACCAGGATGCGGCGCTCGATGACGCTGGCCAGGCGAGGCTGCCTCATGCCAGTTCCTCCCGCCCGGCCGCCTGCCGCCTTTGCCGCCGCGAGATGGCCTCCCCGGGACAGACCGCGCTCAGGAAGCGGCCGACGCTGAGGGCCAGCCGCTCCTCGACGAGCGAGTACAAGATCCGATTGGCCTCTCGCCGCTCACGTATCAAGCCTGCCGCCTTCAGCACGCCCAGATGCCTGGAGATCGAGGGGCCGCTGATCGGGAACCTCGCTGCGATCTCGCCGGCAGCCAGCTCGCCAGGCCGCAGCTCCTCAAGTATCTGGCGTCGCGTGGAGTCCGCCAGCGCTCGAAAGACGCTCGCCTCCACTTCCGGCCCGGTCTCATTCATGGTTCGTGTTTAGCACAAGAGCTAAAGAGCTAACAACTTTGGAACGGCGAAGCGCCATCCGGCCCATGGCCGGATCTTTGCTGGTCAGGGTCGTTCTCAAGGTCGGCTGCTCGGTCCGCGAGGTAGTCGGTCCAGTCCTTGCGGGCGTAGGTGACCCAGCGGACGGCGGTGTTGATGTGGAGGCCGAGGAGGTCGGCGAGGATCGCGGCGGGCAGGTCGGAGGCGAGGGCTGCGAGGGCTCCGTTGCGGGCGGGCCGGGCGCTGATGCCGTGCCGGTTGAGCAGGTTGGTGAGGCTGTGCTCGTCGATGGGCTGTCCGGGAACGCGGCCGGGGAACAGCCACCTGGGGGTGTTCGGGCCGTGGGGGATCATGAGCGGGGTCGGCGGCCGTGAGGCCAGGTCGCGCAGGAGCATGCCGAGCCGTGGCGGCAGCAGGATCGGGTGGCGGCCTGCCGTCAGGTAGGTATCGTCGTCTTTCTCGGTGAGCTGGTCAGCGGTGAGCTGGCGGATCCGCTGGGCTTGGAGGGCGAGCAGGATGGTGAGTGCCCCGGCGGCCCGGGCCTCGATGGGCAGCGTCTCGTCGGTGAGGCAGCGGTGCAGGAGCTGCCAGCGGTGGTCATCGTCGAGCAGGTCGGCGGGTTGCTGGCGAGGGATGGAGGGGACGGTGAGTCGGCGGCTGAGTCCGCGGTCGGCGGTCCAGCCGAGGAAGTAGCGGACGCGGTTGCGTCGTTGGCTGCTCTCCTCATCCAGCCACCGGTCGAGATCGTCCTGGCGGAGCTCGGCGAGGGTGGTTTCGCGTGCGTCGATCCAGGCCAGGAGGTCGAGGGCGACCAGGATGCGGCGGCGTAGGTCACGACCCGCGGTGGTGCGGTAGGCGTGCCTGCTGGCGCGGCTTCGGGCTCGGCGAAGGAGGTGCCAGCGGAGGAACGGGCGGACGAGGCTGGCGTGCTCGACCGGCTTGTCGGCCAGGTGGTGCTCCAGCCAGGCCGGAACGCGTTCGAGGTCTTCGTGCCGCTCGGGCAGCACCCCGGTCTGCACCAGCATCTGCCGCAGATGCTGCAGGGCGGCGCCGGGCGGCAGCTCGTCCAGGAGGTCGTGGCTGATCGTGCGGCCCTCAGCGACGAACCCGGCCAAGAGCTGGGCGTTGGGGTGTTCGTGGACCCACTGAATGGCTTTGAACGGTGAATGAGTGCCGGTGAGGCCATCGGCGAGGGGCTGTAGCTGGGCCGGGAGGGTCCCGTCCTGGCCTGCGAGCAAGTCGTGGACCTTGTCGGCGAGGACGCAGTAGGCGCACCGGCCGCGGCCGTAGGGGTTCCCGGACCGTCCGCACTGCCGGCAGGCGAAATCGACGTCGTGACCTGCGCAGGGGCCGCAGAGGCCGGCGCCGTTGTCGTCCTGGGCGATGAGCGGGTGGGTCTGGCGGCAGCGGGCGCATTCGGCCGGGGAGCGGACGATGGCGGTGTAGCAGCTCTGGCAGACCGGCCCGATCGGCCAGTAGGTCATGACGGGCTTGTCGCGTCGGCAGCGTGCGCAGGCCACCAGGGGCCGCTCGTCGCGGGCGTAGCAGGTGTGGCAGATCGGCTCGTCGGTGGTGGTGCGCGAGCAGGGGCGCATCCGTCCGCATCGCGAGCAGGTCCGCTCCGGTCCTCGGTAGCAGCCTTCGCAGAGGTCCGGCTGGTCGCCGTGGGCGTTCCGGGAGATCTTCCCGAGCCGTCCGCATCGACCGCAGGTCCGCCGCGGACGTCGATGCCGGTTGTAGCACAGGTGACAGTAGGCGCCTTGCTCGTCGATGAGGGCTGCGGCGGCCTCCTTCCCGCAAGACACGCACGTGTGCATGGGCCGCCGGCTCTTCCAGCAGCTCTGGCAGAGGGCCCGGCCGTCGGGGAGGCGGACGGCCGGGCAACGGCGGGCGCCGCACTCTGCGCATTCCTCGACGACCGCGGGGTCGGAGCGGTAGCAGCGGTTGCAGATGCCGCCCTCGGGCCGCCTGGCCACGATGTTCACCCCGGTGGCCGCGCAGCGTCCGCACGTCCCGTTCTTGCGGGAGCGCCGGTCGCAGGCGCCGCAGATCCGCCCCTCGCCTCGCAGTTGCCGCAGGCCGGTGCGGATCGTTCCGCAGGCAGCGCAGCCGGGACGGACGACCTGGTGTCCGGCCTCGTGCAGGACCTGGGCCAGACGCAGCAGCACCGGCGGGCATCGCGAGTCACCCGAGGTGAGCGCGTCGGGATGCGCGGCCATGTACTCCGCCAGCTCCTCCAGAAACCGGGCGGGGCCCTTCACCGTGATCGGCACCGCGGCCTCCAGCACGGCCGTGGCCTCCTGCTCGCCGACCGCGGGCATCACGGCCGTCACCTGGGTGACCGCAGCGCCCATCGCGGCCTCCATCCGGGCCGCCTGCCGGGCCAGGCGTGCGACCACCGACGGCGCGGTCACAGGCCCTCCGGCCGGCGGATCGAGGTGCGGCGCACCGCCGGAGCCGGGCCAGACGTCTCACCTGCGGTCTTGCGGACCTCGGCGTTGACGGTCTCGACCTCGATCAGATCGTTGGGGGCGCATCCCAGGATGTCGCAGAGCGCGGCCAAAGTGTCCATCGACAACCGCTGCGGCGGCTGGGTGACCAGCCGGAACACCTGCTCGCGCGAGAGCTGGATGCCGCGTTCGGCCAGCAGCGGGACCAGGTCGGTGGTCTGGAACATGTCCCGGGCGGCCATCAGCTTGCGCAGGTTCCACCGGATCCCCATCTTCTTGATCACGGCTTCTCCCAGAGCTCGGCGTGACGGGCGGTGAGCTTGCTCCTCAGCAGCCGGTTGCGGTACTCGTCCGAAACCGAGGTATAGATGCCGGTCGTGGCCGCGACGGCATGCCCTGCCTGATCTTGAACGAACCGCTCCGGATAATCGAACTCCACCAAATGCGTGATCATCGAGTGCCGGAGCCCGTGCAGGTCGAGCTCAGCGGGAAGCCCGGCGGCATGGCGGGCGTGCTCGAACGCCTCGTTCGCCGAGCGCTTGGACAGCCGCCCGCACCGCTCGGTCACCCACAACGCCGGATGGTTGCCGACCTCGAAACGGGGCCGGACCTCGGCCAGGTAGTGCTCCAGCACGTCGACGACCCAGTCCATCTCCGGGACGGTGAACACCGTCCGCCGCCTGGGAGCACTGCCGTTGGAGGACTTGCCGTACCGGACGAACAACGCGCCCAGCCGACCGTACTGCGGCATCTTCGGATTGCGGCGCAGGTCAGCGAGGTCGAGGCCGACCATCTCCTGACGGCGGACGCCGTAGGCGTAGAACCCTTTCAGCAGCGCCGAGTCCCGCATCGCCGTCAGCGCGCCCTTGCGGCCCCGGGCCCGCTTGTCCTCCACCAGGCCGTCGGCGGCGTCGAACAGGGCCTGGACCTCCTCGTAGGTGAGCGGCCGGCGGCCTGGCTGCCCCTCGAACTCGGTCACGTGCGTGACCGAGTTCCACTCGTGCAGGATCTGCTCCGGAGCCTGCCCGAACCGCTCCACACACGTCGACGTCCAGCCGTAACGGGCGTCGCAGACGAAGTCCATGAACATCCGCAGCCCGTTCTGGTACTGCCGCCCCGTCGACACCGCGAAACTCGGGTTCCCCGCCCGGATGTGGTCGAAGAACGCCTCCACCTCGGCGGGCTGCCACTCCCACGGGTACTGGTCGGTGAACGTCGCGAACCGGCGCACCAGCGACAACCGCGGCTTGATCGTCCCCTCCCACTTCAGGAACCGGGTCCGCTGCTGCCGCGCCCACCCCTCCAGCATCGCCTCGAACACCACCGGCGCCGGATCCAGATGCACGACGTTGTCCGCCAGCACCAGATGCGCCGCACCCGGCAGATCGACCGCTCTACCCACACCAACCTCCGTTACATCAGATGCAACATTGTTGGGATGGGGGCGCCGAGGCGCAAGAGGCCCAGGCAGATTTGTTGATCATGTGACGGCGGCGACGAACCCGCCTCTCTGACCTGCGGCGATGCGAGTATCGCGAGCGGGCGAGTCTTGCGTCTAATGCAATTCCGCGCCTTTCTCTTCCGGTCTCATTCCGGACAAGTACCCCACCGTGATCAGCGCGGCGGCCGACAGGTGGAGGGCCAGGTCCATGGCGTCTTCGATGTCGATGGCCGATGTCCAGGGCAGGCTGTCCAGCCGGGCGGTGACCGGCACTGGCAGCGGCGCTCCGGTGCCGAACTGCAGGCCGTCCAGTTCCTCGGGGCGGTCCCGCAGCAGGGAGGCGACCTGCGTGACAGAGACGCTCAGCACGCCGGCGATGAAGGCGTTGTGGATTAGCGGCCGGTCCCCGGCGGTCTTGCCTTGCTGCCTGGCCATCGCCTGGTGCGCCCGGGCCAGTGTCCTGGCCCGGGCGCTGGCGTAGACGGGCAGTGGCTGCCTGGTCTCGCGGAGGTGCCGCAGGTAGGTGAGGATGTCTTCGCGTCCTGCCTGCCTGGCTTTGGAAGGGACACGATCGAGCAGGCGGCGGGTTTCCCGCCAGGCGGCGATGATGTCCGGGGCGAAGTCGGTGATTGTCCGCAGTGCCCAGATCAGCAGCGGGGACATCACGGCCGGGTGGATGGGGATCGTGGTGTTCTCGCCGGGTGATTGCGCCGTCTCGCCGAGGAAATCTTCCATCCCGGCTCCGGCCTGGTCCCATGGCGGCATCGGGATCCGGTCCTCGGGCAGCAGGAACGGCGCGTAGGCCCAGAGGCGGGTGATGGTGAACATCTCCAGGGTGACCGCGGCCCGGGCGAGGCCGCGGTCCCGCAGTGCCTGCGGGTATTCCTCAAGGAGATGCTGGCCTGTCTGGTCAAGGCGGCAGACCTGGCACCCGGACAGCCAGCCGGCGAAGAACCTCCAGGCCCGGAACGTGCGCTGCAGGCTCCCCGGTGACAGCCGCGGCCGGGTGGACGAACCGGATCGATGAAGCAGCACTCCGGGAGTGGGGACGTTGATCACCGCCCAGCCGGCTCGCATGAATCCCGCCTGCAGCGAGGAGGGGAATTCCTCCCAGTTGATGCTCATGGTCTTGCCGGACTCTGCGTGGTCCAGCGCGGCCAGCTGCCAGTGCGGCTCACCGAACCGCGGCAGGTCTGCCTCGCGGGTGCCCGGACGGGCCCGGTCCAGGGGAAAGACCAGAATGGCCGGGGCCGGGTCGATCAGGGGGACGGCATCGCGGGCGAGTTGGTGCGGTCCGGGGCTCACGAGTCCAGCCTTCGTTCCAGCATGCGGTCGATCAGTTCCCGGTCCTCGCTGGTGAGCTGGGCTCGCAGCCCAGCGCGTTCTGCTGCGGTGGTGTGAGTACCGATCAGGTCGGTGACCCTGAAGTGGTGTGCCGCCCAGTCTGCGGCCCAGGTCGCGGCGTCAACCGCGGAGCGCAGGGCCTCCAGTGCCTGGTGCAGGTAGATGATCCGGGGCAGGTGCCGGCCGGTGGCCAGCGCGTTCGGGCAGGCGAAGCACAAAAGGAACGACACCGCGCACGGCCCAGACACGGTGAACGGGCTGTGCTCGAAGTCGGTGCAGGCCGCGACCGCGGTGTCCAGGCGGCCCCCGGCAACGTCGGTGGCCAGGCCGACGGTGATCCCGGTCTGCCTGGCCACCTGCTCGGCGTCCGCAGCGGAGACACCCGTGGCCTGCGAGACCATGCGCATCAGCACACGCGTCTCGGCGTGCTCGACGGCCTCAGCCAGCCCAGCGGCGATCACCTGCGCGGACTCCTCACGGACGTGGTCGTCGCGCAGCAGGTAGACGTCCTCGTGAGTGCGGACGGTGTTGTTGCGGGGCCCGCCGTAGAGGACCTGAACGGTGCGGCGCAATCGCCGGGCACCGATTTCCAGCGGCCCGTCTCTGCCTGTCAGGCCCGCGATGTCCGACCATGCTTTGATGGCGCTCCCGGCGGACTGCCCGCCGGCGAAGACGCCGCCGCCTTCCAGCGCCTTGGCCCGGCGGGCCAGCAGCAGGCTTGTGCTGGGTATCCCCGCATGGGCCAGGGTGGCGCGGGCGTGCTCGGTGATGGCCGTCACCTGCCGGATCGCGTGGCCGGGGCTGCCGTCGCCGAGGTCGGCCAGGTTGCTGCTGCCATGGCGGAGCCGTGGTCCCCTGCGGGGCTTATCGGTCTCCACCCGGTGGATCGCCGGGGATACGGCCCCGGCGCCGGCGTTGGGCCACTGCCCGGGCACCCGCATCGTTTCCAGCACCGACAGGTTCCACGCCTCGTGGCAGATCAGCAGCACCGCGGCGGCCCCCATCTCCGTATACGCCGGGTAGAGCCTGGCCAGCGCTGCCTTCCCGCCTCCTGGTCCCAGCAGCCGCCGCACCGGTCTGGGCAAGTAGCGGGTGCCGTCGGTGGACACGATGCTGCGCGGCAGTTCGCCGGTGCGGCTGAGGTGGTCCAGCAGCCGGCCCCACTGCCAGTCGGCGGAACCCTGCTCGGTCTCCCCGGCCCGCCATCGCTCGAGCAGGAGCACGCCGGCCTCGATGCGGAGCTGCGCGGACCTGACCGTCTTGCGGGCCGCGTCCCGGATGACCTTGAACTCCTGCACCGAGTACGACGTCGCTCGCGGTGCCCGCATGGCACGGGAGCGAGCCTGCATCCTCTCCCGTGTTTCCGGCGGCAGCGATGCCACCTCCAGCAATACGACACGCAGCTGGCGCCTTCTGGGCTTCGGCAGCGTCCAGGTGTTCCAGATCGCGGGGCTGATCCGGCTCGTCTCCGTCACCGGCGGGCTGCAGGAAGCCGTGAACCGCAGGAACTGGCGGATGTATTTCGCGTAGTTGCCGCAGGTCCTGGCGCTGCCCCACGGGCCGCCGGCCGACGCGCACCATGCGAAGGCCGCTACCAGCTCCCGTTTGAAGGGCCCCGGGCCGGGGCAGTCGCGAAAGTCGTAGGTGCCGTGATCCTGCCCGCCTTGCCCGGCCGCGTGCACTATCAGGCCATCCGCTGTCAGGTTGCCGGGTCTGCGATAGCCGGCCGGTGGCAGCACGGCACGCTTGCCGGTTCCGCTCACGCGCTCGCCTGCCCCGGGGCGTCCAGGATCAGGCCCGTGCGCTCAGCCAGCCGCGCCAGAAGCTCGGTGGTGCCGGGATGTTCCTCGTCGTTGAGCAAGCTCTCCAGTTGCAGGCCGCGGACCGGCTCGAGATAAATCGTCCGCGTGGTCTCCTCCGAGCGGTGCCCCAGAAGGTCCTTGACCATCGACCACACGTTGCCGTAGAGCGCTTCGTAATGCCGCCGCTCCGCCGGTGTCAGCCCCAGCCGCCGGTCCAGAGCGTGATTCAGCGAAACGAGCATGCGCAAAGCCATCGAGTGCCGCAGCATATGGGGGGTCGCGAACACCTCCATCCCCAGCGCGGCGCAGCGATCATTGGCCCGCTGGAAGACCTTGCTCCAGCCGCGGTAGCGCATCGGCATCCCGGTCTCGGTCAGCCACAGCGCCAGCGGCTCCAGGCCATCCTCACCCTCGGTGAACAGGTTCAGCCGGTCCCGGTCGTTCAGGGCGTTCAGCGGCGCCCCGGCCCGCTCCCCGTTCTCATCGACCCAGGCCACGCGGCCCCGCCGGCTGATGTCCTGCACGATCCACCGCACGTCCAGCGCGTCGTAGCGGCCCTCGGCACGGGCCCGGCGCACGGCCGCGCCCCGGGTCGTCAGCCGGTAGACCTCCACACCCTTCAGCGCTGCCGCGCTGACATAGAAGTAGCGGCCGGAATGCTTGGCCACCGCCGCAGCGATCCGCCCTGGGTAGTAGCGGCGCGTCTCGGTGATGTCGGGCACCTCGACCGTCAGCAATGTGCCGGCCTCACGCCGGCGCAGCCCGCTGGCGAACAACACGTCAGCGAAGGCCGCATCCCGTCCGTCGTTGCGGCCCCGCCAGGACTCTTGCGGCCGCCCGTCCGCGCCATAGCCCCGCAGGCCCGCATCCCGCCACAGCCGGTAGGCCCGCGGCGTCAGCCACTTCACGTTCGCCGAGCGCACATCCGATGGCGCCAGCTCCGCGACCTGCACCGGCATGCCGTCGCGCGTGCGGACCGTCCGCAGCCGCACTGGGCTGGCCGCCACGTAGCCCCGCTCAGCGGCCCACTCGTAGAGCAACCGCAACGCCGCCAGCTCCCTGACCCACTTGGCCCCGCCGATCCGCCGCTCATTGCCCCGTCCGCGCAGCCGCCAGTCCTCCCAGTCCTCCAGATCCCCGGCCTGCGCCTGGTCCCAGTTCCGGCCCGCCTGCCAGACGAACGAGAAAAACAGCCGGTAATCCAGCACGTACGACTCGCGCGTCCCGGCAGCCCGGGAGGAAAACCGCGACCGGCGGAAGAACCCGCTCAGCCGCGCGTCCACCCGCCCATCCGGAGCAACCAGGATCGGCTGCCGCTCCCCGAACCCGAGCCGCCGCTCACGCTCGGCAAGATCTGCCCACACGCCCGGCCCGTCGCCGGGTGCGGGCACCGGAGTCCGGCCACCCACCCAGAACAGCTGCCACTCGTCCGCCACACGCGCCCCTCAGCCGACAACACGACCTTGCACAACACGCGAAACGTACACGGAAGTACTCGCAGCCGGCGCAGCGGAACCGGACCGGGCAGGCGCCGCCGCCGGCGGCGACGTTGGACGGCTCGGTGCAGGTGCCGTAGGGAACGGCCACCTGCCCGATCGCGTACCGGGCGTGCTCGGTGTCGAGCAGGGCGCGGGCCTCGCGCCAGGTCCGGTTGCCGTGCCGGTCGAAGCTCATCGCGGTGACCTTGTCGATGGCGTCGCGGCGGCGGTCTTCGCCGACGCGGTAATACCCGCGGGTCACGCTGAGGTCCTTGTGGTCGAGGAGTTCGGCGAGCACATCGATGGAGACGCCGGCGTCGGCGTGCCTTTGGGCGTAGGTGTGCCTTCTGTCCGCAGTCGCCGTGTTCGATCGATTCGTGTTCGGTTCCGGCCTGGCGGATCGGAGTGCGGGACAAGGGCACCGGGGTGACTGCTCGTGCCGCGTTTCCAGGGCTGCTGGAGTGACCGATGTCACAGCGGGCTGGCCTGTCCGGGGCGGCGGCCGGCAGCGTGCCGGATCGCGGTGATCACGTGCTGGAGGTTGCCGTCGTCGAGGCTGCTGAGCACGGTTTGGAGGTCGGCGGGGATGCCGTCGGCGAGGGAGGCGGCAAGCCGGAGGATCCGGTTCTCGCTGCCGCTGCCGGCCAGCTGGCCGCGGTCGAGCGCGGCGACTGACCGGGGCCAGCAGATCGCGGCCATCGGCGTGCCGTCGGTGAGGCTGTCGAAGGTATCGACGAACTCGGTGAGGAAGTCGGGCCGGGTCAGCCAGTAGCGGTGGCCGATCAGCAGGTTCACGGCGGCTTCGCGGGCGATCAGGCCTGCGGCGCTGGCCCGCAGGGCGGCGGGGAGGATGTCGGGTTTCATCGGGTGTTCCTTGCTGTCCGGGTGATCTCGGCGGGTGGTTTCAGGCATGCCGGGTGCAGCCGCTGGCGGCGTGCCGGGTCATGGCCTGGCGGGCGGCCGGGCCGGTTAGCTGCCCGGGCCGGCTGCCGGGCCGGGGAGGCGGCGTATGTTCGCCTGCCCGGCCCGGCGCAGCCGGGTGATCTCGTCGTGCTGGGCGGCGAGCCGGGACAGCGCTGATTGCCTGAATGCCGACAGCTCGGCGATGCTGGCGTTCCGGCTGTCGAGACGCGTGGTGAGTGTGGTGATCTGTGCGGTGAGCCGGGCGATCCGGGCGTCGCGGGGGTCGGGGTGTTCTCCGGCCGCGTGCATCGCCTCGATGCGGCTCTCGAAGTCTTGCCGCAGCGCCGCGTAGGGGCGGCTGCCGTAGAACGCGGCACGGTCGACGCCGGCCAGCCGGGCGAGGGTTTTGACGTCGCACCGGCCGCCGGCCGGGATGTCGCCGGACAGCAGCTGGCCGGCGGCGGCGCGGATCTTCTGCTCGTTGAGCTCGCGCTGGCCGGGTGTCAGCCGCATGGCCGCTCCCCGGTGTCGCTGGCGGCAGCGTCGATGCCTGCGATGACGGCCAGCGACCGGTCCAGGTCGTCCCGGAGCCGGGCCTTCTCGGTTGCGCGGGCCGGCCCGATGCTGCCGGGGAAGGTCCTGGTGCTCTCGGCGTGCCCGGCCCAGATGGGCCGGTGGACGGCGTGGTGGGTGGCCTGCGGGCAGCGGGCCGAGTCGCACATTCCCGCGAGCGGCCTGACGGCGTCAGGTGTGCCGGCGAGTTTCAGGCACAGTGCCCGGGACGGATCGGTGAACCAGCAATAATTCGCCGTCGCCAGGTGCAGGACATTGGCGCGCTTGGCCAGCAGGCTTAGTATTTCCCGGTCGCTGTGCTGGACCTTGGCCGTTCCGGCATCAGCCGGGGCAAGCCCGGCATCGACGGAGGCGAAGAACCCGGTAAGTTCGCGTGCGCCCGGGCCGGCGGGCATGATGCCCTGCTGGTAGTTGCGGAACTCAGCCCAGACGAGCTCCAGGTTGCGTTCGCTCTCGTGCTTGTTGACCTCGATCAGCAGTTCGGCTTGCGCGCCGCCCGGCCGGGAGGCGTATCCCTCTGTAGTTGCGACGGTTATCTCCAGCCTCAACTGACGTGTCGTTGACGTCCAGCACGGGCCTCTTTCGGTTAGTAGGAGGCGGTCTGGCCGTGGTTATCTCCTGCCTTGTCCATGACGTTGCGCAAGGAGGAGACGATGCTCGTGCATCCGGTGGTGATCCCCGGCTTGGGGACGCGATCGTGGACGGTCCTGGGGGACGATGACGTGCCGGTCGCCCCGGTGGACCGGTTCCTGGCGTATCTCACCGACATCGGCCGGTCGCCGAACACCGTGAAGGCCTATGCCCATGACCTGAAGGACTACTGGGGGTTCCTCGGGGTCCGGGGCCTGGACTGGCGGGAGGCCCGGCTGGAGGACATCGGGGAGTTCGTCGCGTGGCTGCAGCTTCCCCCGGCGGGCCGGTCCGGTGCGGTCGCGGTGCTGCCGACCGCGACGGCGGAGGTCGGCGCGTCGACGGTGAACCGCAAGCTCGCCGCGGTGAGCGCGTTCTATGCGCACCAGGCCCGCAATGGCGCCGAGGTCGGGGACCTGCTGACCGTCTGGAAGACCGGCGGGCGGGGCGGGTGGAAGCCGTTCCTGCACCACGTCAGCAAGGGAAAGCCCTTCCGGGGCCGGGCGATCTCGCTGAGGTCCCCGCAGAAGCTGCCGCGGATCCTGACTGTCGCCGAAGCGCAGGCGATCCTGGATGCCTGCACCCGGCTGCGGGACCGCTTCTTCTTTGCCTTGCTGCATGAGAGCGGATGCCGGGCTGGCGAGGCGCTTGGGCTCCGTCATGAGGACATCGCCGCTGCCGAGCGCGAGGTCAGCATCGTGTCGCGGGAGAACGCCAACGGGGCCAGGGCCAAGTCCGGCGGGCGGACGGTTCCCGTTGGGCCGGAGCTGATCCGGCTCTATGCCGATTACCTCCACGAGGAGTACGGCGGGATCGACAGTGACTACGTGTTCGTCAACATCTGGGCGGAGCCGAAGGGGCAGGCATGGTCATACCGGGCGGCCTATGACCTGGTGATGCGGCTGCGGGCAAGGACCGGCATCGACTTCGATCCCCACTGGATGCGCCATAGCGCCGCCACCAGGTGGCTGCGGGACGGGGTGTCGATCGAGGTCGTCTCCAAACTCCTGGGTCACTCCTCAGTAGCCATCACGAGTTCCGTCTACGGGCACCTCACGGCCGAGGACGCCCGCAGGGCACTGGAGGCCGCAGGATGGCTCAGCGCCGTCGGCAGCGAGGTGACCTGGTGAGCGGTGGCTGGATAACCCATGCTGACCACGCCCGGTGGCAGATGCAGGCCGCCCGCGAGCTGGCCGTGATCCTCGGTGAGTTCGCCGACCTGCCCCTGCTCGTCTGGACGGTAGTCCCCGCCGGGCCGCTGCTGGAGGCCCGGCTCATCGGGCCCGCCCCGGCCGGGCAGGTGCGTGGCACGCTCGCCGCCTGGCGGAAGGCCCTGGGGCTGGAGGACTACCGGGAGTGGCCCGGCGGTGGCGGGACGACCCGCCTGCACGCGAAGGGGCTGCGGGGCGAGGTCCGGGTCCGGATCTTCGCGTCCGTGTTCGAGGAGGCACGGTGAGCGCCACCTCTGGCCGGACTGCTGCTAGCCCGCGTGAGCAGCCTGCCCGGGTGCACGGGCTCCTGGAGAAGCTGCTGGCCGCCGTCCGCCCAGAGTTCCGCCAGGACATCCTGGCGTTCGGGCCAGGCGACCCGGTCTTCGGGGGGCCGCCCTGCAAGGTCGCCGGGTGCGGGCGCTCCGGCCGGATCGGGGGACTCTGCTTCGGGCACGACCGCCGGTGGCGGGCCCAGGGCAAGCCGGACCGCAGCGAGTTCATCGCCACGACCGCTCCCCGGCTGAAGGGGCACCAGAAGCTGGAATCCTGCCGGGTCCCGGGCTGCCTTTACGGGCGCAAGGAGCGAGGCCTCTGCACCATGCACTTCCGTGCGTGGCGGCAGGCGGGCCGCCCTGACCTGGACCGCTGGCTCGCCCTCCTGCCAGCGGAGGCCCCCGAGGACCCGCCGCGGGAGTGCCGGATCGCTTACTGCGACCTGTGGGTCCACGAGGGCCTGCCGTTCTGCCTCTCCCACGGGACCCGGTGGAAGGAGCGGGGCCGTCCGGGCATTGATGAGTACGCCCTCGGCTACGAGGACGACTCGGTCCCCGGCCACGAGCGCATCGACCTCAGCGGCCTGGACGCCCACCTGCGGCTGGAGGTGCAGTACGCGCTGCAGGGCAGGCACGATGACCGGGCGATCAGGATCGCCCCGGGTGCCGTCCAGACGGTGGTCACGTTCCTGGCCGCGAGCGCCCCGCCCTCGCTGCTGGACCGGGACGAGGACGCTTGGCGGCAGGCGTGGCTCGACAGGTTTCCCCGCAGGAAGTCTCCTGGCCACGGGGACTCCGGCCGGGCGCTGCTGGTCTATGCCCGCCGCAAGGTCGAGGAACTTCACGTCGGCCGCGGCTGGGACGTCGAGTACCCCCGTGACGCCTGGCGGCTCCGCAACCTCGGCGTCAGCGAGGGGCCCGCGACGGTGAGCTTCGCCGGGATCTCCCAGCCATGGCTGAGGGACCTGGCCAAGCGGTGGACCCGGTGGCGCCTGGCCAGCGGGATCGGGGCAGGGACAGCCACCAAGGGAGCCCTTGCGATCACCCGCTTCAGCAAGTTCCTCGCCTCTCCGCCGGCGAGCGTCACCAGGCTCGCCCAGGTCGACCGGGAACTGCTGGAGCGCTACCTGGCCGTCCTGCATGCCGAACTGGCCGGGCGCAACATCCACGCCGAGCGCATCGGCCAGCTCGCCAGCTTCCTGCAGGCCATCCGGCGGCTCGGCTGGGACGACTCCCTGCCCGCCACCGCCATGATCCACTACGACGACTACCCCAAGCGGGGCGAGATGCTGCCCCGGGCGCTGGCCGAGCACGTCATGGCCCAGCTTGAGGACCCCGCCAACCTCGACCGGTGGAACGACCCCGCCAGGCGACTGGTCACTCTCATCCTCATCCGCTGCGGACTCCGCCTCGGCGACGCGCTGCGCCTGCCCCTGGACTGCATCGTTCATGACGCCGACAATGCGCCCTACCTGCGCTACCAGAACCACAAGATGAAGCGGGAGGCGCTCGTTCCTATTGACGAGGAGCTCCAGGCCGCGATCGCAGGCCAGCAGCACCGCGTCCGCGCCCGCTGGCCGCACGGGGCACCGGTGCTGTTCCCCAGCGGCCGGGCCAACCCCGACGGGAGCAGGCGGGCCAGTCACTCCGGCTACCAGCACGCGCTCGGCGAGTGGCTGCTGCGCTGCGACGTCCGCGACGAGCACGGCCACCCGGTCCATCTGACGCCCCATCAGTGGCGCCACACTCTGGGAACCCGGCTGATCAACATGGACGTCCCGCAGGAAGTCGTCCGCCGGATCCTCGACCACGACTCGCACGCCATGACCCAGCATTACGCCCGGCTGTCGGACACCACGATCCGCCGCCACTGGGAGAAGGCCCGCAAGGTCAGCGCTACCGGCCAGGCTGTCATCCTGGAACCGGACGGTCCGCTGGCCGAGGCGGCCTGGGCCAAGCAGCGCATCGGCCGCGCCACCCAGGCACTGCCGAACGGCTACTGCCAGCTTCCCATGGTGAAAAGCTGCCCGCATGCAAATTCTTGTTTCTCTGAACAATCAATGTGAACTTGAGAGTTCTGATGTCGTCCCAGGCCAGGGCACTTGCACGAACGCTCAAGGTCGGTCGGGGCCGGTGTCAACAAGCCGCAACGAGGAGAAGGCAGGCGAACCATTCAGCACCGGATGTCCGCTTTCTGTAGTGCTGGGCCGGGGTCAGGGCCGCTGCGACTTGCCGATCACGACATCCCGGTCAGCGTCGCGGCGTCAGGCTGTGGTCACTCAGCCTTCTGAGCTGCGGCGACGTCCCGTTGTTCAGTTAACAGGGCTTGACTTGCCCGATGTTCGTGACCACGGCGGAGTTCCTCCCGCAGCATCATGTCCAGCGGAAGACCACCCTGCAAATCATCGGCGCTGCCGAGGCCGCCGGGCATGGCCGCGTCGTGGAGATGAACAGGCAGGTCGTCGCCAACCTGGACAAGATCATCACCGCGCTCGAAGCAGACGACGACACGAAGGAGGCGTCCGCCAGTGCGTCCTGACCCCCTCGCCGAGGCAGCGGCCCGGCGCCACGAGCTCACCCGGGCAAAGGCCATCCAGGCCCTGCGCGAGCTCGGCCGGGCCGGGACTCCCGTGACGTTCGCCGGCGTCGCGCAGGCCGCCGGGATCTCGCGATCGTGGCTCTATACCCAGCCCGACATCAGCAGCGAGATCCGCAGGCTCCGTGGCACGACCGATGGCGCCGGCTCCGTCGGCGCCATCCCCGCAGCCCAGCGGGCCAGCGACACCTCGCTCCGCGCCAGGCTCGCCACCGCCCTGGACCGCAACCGGCAGCTCACCGACGAGAACGCCCGGCTCCGCCGCCAGCTCGCCCACGCGCTGGGCGACCAGCGGTCCTCAAGGAACTCGGTCAGGTAACAATCCAGGGCGACCAGGAACGGGCAATCAGGCCGCGAGCGTCCCGTCAGCGACAGTGTCCACGACGGGACGCCGCAGGTCACAGCCCTGGCTGACGCGAAAGCTCAAGATAACCGTGGCCACATGTTTCAAAGCGATCTTGGTGGCGAGCACTCCGCCTGGCCGGTAGGCCAGCTCGATTGCCAGCGTGCCGGAGAGCTCTCAGGCTCACTGGGGCCTCGGGGATAGGTGCGAGGCCGGCCCGCTGCCCGGCTGGGCTGTTCACCCAGTTGCGGAACCACTTGTAGCGGACTCCGAACTCGAACCGGCCGAACAGCGGCCCGCCCTCGCGGGGATCGTCGTGGAGTTGCTCAGCGAGTTCGACAGCCTGGTAGACGGGCTGGATGACGACCCACTCGTCCTGGGTGCCGCCCAGCGGCTGTCCTTTGACGACCTTGCTGGCGATCCGGTAGCGGACGAGCCCGGGGCTGAACTCCTCAGGCTGGCGGCAGCCGACTTGCAGTTCTTTCAGTACTGGTGGAAGGGTGTTATTCCGACCGTGCACTATTCCCCTTCTCGTTGTTCGTCTTCTTCTGGTCTTCGGCCCGGGCGGCGAGGTAGTCGGCCCAGTCGCGTCGTGCGTAGGT
>Ga0307372_10006583_pt1 | contig 16907 bp, 15 predicted proteins | sample OX1MG_FD_202533 | JGI IMG/M metagenome (GOLD analysis project Ga0307372, IMG submission 202533) | Soil microbial communities from Risofladan, Vaasa, Finland - OX-1 | ecosystem: Environmental > Terrestrial > Soil > Coastal area > Acid sulfate soil | place: Finland: Risofladan, Vaasa | collected... | reverse complement strand
CGCCTCGCGGTGCCGCAGACCTTTTTCCACGACCGGCTGTCGCCCGAGGTCGCGGCGGCCTTTGCCGACGCGTGCAGCGCGTTGTCCCGCGCCGGGGCCCGGATCGTCGATCTGCCGCTTACGGAGCTGGCCGAGTATGCCGGGCTGATGACGAAAGGCGGGTTCTCGGCGATCGAGGCCTACACCTGGCACAAATCGCTGATTGCACGGCGCGGCAATGAATATGACCCGCGCGTCCGCGAACGCATCGAGCGCGCACGCGACCTGAGCGCCGTCGAATATATCGAGCACGCCAATGCGCGCGCCGATCTGATGGCCCGCGTCACCCGGCATACCGCCGATTTCGACGCCTTTCTCGCCCCCACGGTGGCGATCACTGCCCCGCCGATCGCCGCCTTTGAGCGCGACGACGATTACTGGCGGCTCAATTCGCTGATCCTGCGCAACACCGCGATCATCAACTTTCTCGACCGCTGCGCGCTGACCTTGCCGATCCAGAAGCCGGGCCAGGCGCCGATCGGCCTGATGATCGTCGGCGAGCACGGCGCCGATCGCCGCCTGCTCGCCACCGCCCGCGGGATCGAGGCGGCGCTGGCCAAGGTTGGACAAGGCTGACGGGGGGGATCGAACGAGATGACCGGGGTGGTCGTTGCGGTCAGCCGCAGCGCGACGCACACGATGTCAAAGCCGAACGAGGGGTCGATCACCCTCGTCGAAGGGCTCGGCGTCGCCGGCGACGCGCATCAGGGCGCGACGGTAAAGCACCGCTCGCGCGTCGCAAAGGATCCGACAGTCCCCAACCTGCGCCAGGTTCACCTGATTCACGCCGAGCTGCACGACGAATTGCGCACCGCCGGCTTCACGCTGGCGTCTGGCGAGATGGGTGAAAACGTGACGACGCGGGGGGTCGATCTGCTCGGGCTGCCGACGGGTGCGCGACTGCGTCTCGGCACCGCCGCGGTGGTCGAAGTGACCGGGCTGCGTAACCCGTGCGGGCAGCTCAACGAGCTGCGCCCCGGGCTGATGGCCGCGACCCTCGACCGCGACGCTGATGGCAACCTGGTGCGCAAGGCCGGGATCATGGGGGTCGTCGTCAGCGGTGGCGAAATCCGGCCCGGGGATGCGATCTCGGTGGAACTCCCGCCGCGCCCGCATCGCCGGCTCGACGCGGTATAATCTTCAGCCGGGCCGCGGCAGCGTATAGAGGCCGGCAAACACCAACGCCGTTCCCACCCCCATCAACAGAAACGCATAGGGCGGGCGGATGCGGCCGCGGCGGTTGAGGTTGAGGCCGGTACCCATCAGGAAAAATCCGGCCAGCATCAGGATGTTCATGCCGAACACCAGGCCGTCGGTCAGGTGCGAATAGAGCGCGGAGGCAGTCATGCAATTCGGTTTCAACCTGCCGATCAGCGGGGCGTTGGCCGCACCCGAGATCATGACCCGCATCGCCCGCGAAGGCGAGACGCTGGGGTACGATTATTTGACCGTGACCGACCACCTGGTACTGCCCGACATGGCCGAGCCGGGCTATCCCTACTCGGAAAGCGGCGCGTTCTATTCGCTGGATACCGCCTATCGTCACGAGCAGCTGACCTGCATCGCCTATCTCGCCGCGATCACCGCGCGGATGCGGCTGGTGCTGGCGGTGATGGTGGTGCCGCACCGGCCGGCGGTCCTCGCTGCCAAGCAGCTGGCGACGATCGACGTGCTGTCGGGCGGACGGCTCGTTGTCGGGATCGGCGCCGGCTGGCTCAAGGCCGAGTTTGACGCGGTGGTTACGACGCCGTTTGCCGAGCGCGGCGCGGTCACCGACGAATACCTCGCGGGGTTCCGCCGGCTGTGGAGCGAAGACAAGCCGAAGATCTCCGGCAAGTATGTGCAGTTCAACGGGCTGGTGCTCGACCCGAAGCCGGCGCAGCGCCCGCTGCCGATCTGGGTCGGCGGCGAGAGCGGCCCGTCGCTGCGCCGCGCGGCCCGGTTTGGCGACGCGTGGTACCCGATCGGCAGCAACAACCAGCACCTGCTCGACAGCCTGCCGCGCTATCGCGCCGGAATCGCGCGGCTGCGCCAGTTCACCGAAGCGGCCGGGCGCGACTCCGATGCGGTGGCGCTGACCTATCGCGTCAAGCGCACCGGCGGCGCGCTGCCGCCGCGCGCCTCGGACGGCGAGCGCCGGCTGTTTTCCGGCAACGACGCGGACATAATCGGCGACATCCATGCGCTCCAGGATCTCGGCGTCACCGCGATCGACTTCGATTTCGAGCACCCGCAGGAGACCGAGGTGATCGCCGGGATGCGCGCGTTTCGCGAGCGGGTGCTGGCAAAGGTGTAGCGGGCAAAGCCAGGCATGTCCGGCGGCGCGTCCGCCGATCGGGTCGTACACCGCATCGGCCGCCACGACGTACCCGAAGACTGGTCGGTCGTCGGCGAGATCGCGGGCAGTTTCACGTCACGCCTGCGCAGCGGCTTTTTCGCCGCCTATATGGCCGGAGACGTGATCCTCGATGTCGGCTATCGCGGGTCGTTCGCCGAGGCGAAACCGATCTTTCCGCACGCAATCGGGGTCGATCTTGATTACCCGGGCTATGACGGCAGGGTCTTGCCGTTCGCCAATGATAGCGTCGACACCGTGTTTTCCAGTCACATGCTCGAACATGTCGCCGATTACGTCGGCGCGATCCGCGACTGGTACCGGGTGGTGCGCGCCGGCGGGTTTATTGTTTGCATCGTTCCGCACCAGTTTCTTTACGAAAAGCGATGGTCACTGCCGTCGCGCTGGAACGGCGATCACAAGCGATTTTATACGCCGGCCTCGCTACTGCGGGAATTCGAGGAGGCGCTCGAGCCCAACTGCTACCGGGTACGGCACCTGCGCGACAATGACGCGGATTACACCTATTCGATCGGACCCGATGAGCATGCGGGCGGGCGTTACGAAATCGAGTTGGTGATCGAAAAGCGTCCTGCACCGAGTTGGACGCTCGCAGGCGGGCCGCCCTCCCGGACGCTCGTGGTCAAGCCGTCGAGCTGGTCGATTGGAGATGTGAGCGCTTGCTGGTTCGACGCCGCCGTCATCGCCGCCGCCGAAGAGGCGTTGCGGCGACGTCCGAGCCTGCTGCGATCGGGGCTGGGTCGGCTCGCTCGCTTCCTGTCGCCGGGCAGGTCGGCGCGCGTTTGCGCCGAGGAGGCGCACGCCGCAAAACAATGGGCGCGCGCTGCTCGGTTCTACGCCGATGCGCTGATCGCCGAACCTGGGGCTGCCGATCTGTGGGTTGGGTTCGCCGAGATGCTCGAGCGAGCCGGTCGCCCCGACGAAGCCGAACTCGCCCGCCACCGGGCGGGCGAGCTGCACCGGCCCGGTCTCTGATCTCCCGCGTCCGAAGCGGCGACTGGAACCAGAAGCATTTCTCACCAGAGGCCGTAGCGCGTCAAAACCCCTGGCCTTCGCCCTGCCCCCGTCGCAGACTTAGGAAAACCTTCGCTCAAGCCTTCGCCCATGGGAGGAACCAGACGATGCAATCGACCTCCGCCGCGCCCGCACAGCGCCATCTGCCGATCCGCAAGGAATGGCTCGCCGCCACCCAGGAAGCGGCGATCGAGCCCGACCGGCCGATTATTGACCCACACCATCATTTGTGGGACCGGCAGGGTAACCGCTATCTGTTTCACGACCTGCTCGAAGACATTTCGAGCGGCCACAACATCCGCGCCACCGTGTTTCTCGAATGCCGCGAGATGTATCGCGCCGAGGGGCCGCCGGATTTACGCTCGCTCGGCGAGACGGGCTTCGTCGCCGGCGTCGCGGCGATGAGCGAAAGCGGCAAATACGGCCCGGCGCACGCCTGTCAGGGCATCATCGGCAATGTCGCGCTGCGCGAGGTCGGCGGTCGCGCCCGCGGCATCCTCGAACAGCACGTCGTAACCTCGGGCGGGCGCTTTCGCGGCATCCGCAACGGCGCAACCTGGCACGCCGACCCACGGCTTCGCGTATTCACCTCCGGCTCGGGCGAGGGCCTTTATCTCGACCGCAATTTCCGCGAGGGGTTTGCCGCGCTGGCGCCTCTCAACCTGTCGTTCGAGGCGTGGATGTTCCACACCCAGCTCGGCGATCTGGTCGATCTCGCGCGCGCCTTCCCCGAGACCAAAATCTGCCTCAACCACATCGGCGGCGCGCTCGGCGTCGGCCCGTTTGCCGACAAACGCGACGAGGTGTGGGGCGAGTGGCTGACGCAAATCCAGAAGCTCGGCCAGTTCCCCAATGTCTACATCAAGCTGGGTGGGCTCGGCATGCCGTCGCTGTCGGGCTTCGAGATGGGCCAGCAGGATCGCGCGCCGTCGTCGGAGCAGCTCGCCGCGGCGTGGCGCCCGACGCTCGACGCCTGCATCGAGGCCTTCGGCCCCGATCGCTCGATGTTTGAAAGCAACTTCCCGGTCGACAAAGGGATGTGCAGCTACGCCAATCTGTGGAACGCGTTCAAGCGCGTCGCCGAGCCTTATTCGCAGGACGAGAAGGCGGCGATGTTCCACAACACGGCGCTGAAGTTTTACCGACTGTATTAGGCAATACGAACGCTCTCCGGCGTAAGCCGGGAAGCGGAACGGAACGAGGGAGAAACGCATGCCGCTACCGCGAAAAGAGGTCGACGCGACGACCCCGAAATACCTGCGCGACAAGTATGCAATCGTCGGGGTCGGTGAGACCACCTACACTCGCGGGTCGGGCAAGACCACTCGCGCGCTCGGCACCTGGGCGGTCAGGAACGCGATTCTCGATGCCGGGCTCAAGCCCTCCGACATCGACGGCATGCTGGATTATTCCGGCGGCGATTCGACATCGGCGACGTTCATCGCCGGCGATCTCGGCATCCGCCTCAATTTCTACATGGACGTGGTCGGCGGCGGCTCGTCGACCGAGGCGCTGATTGGCATCGCGATCGGCCTCATCGAGGCGGGCTGCTGCAAGACCGTCGCGCTGTTCCGGTCGATGAACGGGTTCTCGCAGGTCCGCATCGGCGGCACCGGCGCGCGCTCGGCGGCGCCGGTCGGCGGCGACATGCTGCACAACCGCGCCTATGGCTGGCAGAGCGCCGGGCAGAGCTTTGCGCCCACCTTCATGCGCCACATGTACGATTACGGCACCACGCCCGAGCAGGTGGCGCATGTGAAGATGTTTCACAGCCACCACGCCTCGAACAACCCGAAGGCCTATTACAAGAAGCGCTTCACAGTCGAGGACGTGATCAGCAGCCGCTTCATCTGCAAGCCGCTGCACTTGCTCGATTGCTGCGTCGAGACCGACAACGCCACCTGCGTCATCGTCACCAGCGCCGACCGCGCCAAGGATTGCAAGCACCATCCGGTGCTGATCCGCGGCGTCGTCGGGCGCTGCAACAAGCCGCGGCTTGACATGCACTATCAGCACGGGCCGATTTCGACAGTCGCTGGGTATTACGCCAAGGACATCCTGTGGCCGAATGCCGGGGTCGGGCCTGAGGATGTCGACATCACCGGCTCGTACGACGCCTTCACCTTCACCGCGATGCTGCAGCTCGAGGATTACGGGTTCTGCAAGAAGGGCGAAGGCGGCGACTACGTGTCGAACGGCACGATCGAGCTCGGCGGCAGGCGGCCCAACAACACGAGTGGCGGGCACCTGTGCGAGGGCTACACCCACGGCATGAACATGGTGATCGAGAACACCAGGCAGCTGCGCCACGACATCGACGATTCCTGCCCGATTGGTCCCGACGGCAAGCGCCAGCACACCTACGACTACCGCGAGGGCGGCTGCCGCCAGGTCAAGGATGTCGAGGTCAGCGCCAATCTGGGCTGGGCCAACCCGGCCACCGCCTCGTCGATGGTCATGCGGCGCGGCTGAGCGAGGGAGATAAACGATGCCCGGAATCAACACTCAATATCTCGGCATGGCGCTGCAGATCGCCGACCTCGACCACGAGAACCTCGACTACTTCAAGCACTGCGCGGCACATGATTTCCACTTGCAGGCCTGCACCGAGTGCAACCGGCTCCGCTATCCGCCAACCACCGCCTGCCCGTGGTGCGCCAGCCTCGAATCACGCTGGCAGCGGGTCGAGGGCAAAGGCACGGTGCACTCGTATACCGAGGTGCATCACGCGATTCAGCCGGCCTTCCGGGAGCACACGCCGTACATGGTGCTGCTGGTCGATCTCGACACGCAGAAGGGCGAGCCGACCCCCGACGAGGCGCTGCGGGTGATCGGCAATCTGTGCACGCCCGACGGCAAGCTGGCCCCGCCGGAGCTGATCAGGCAGGTCGGCGTCGGCACCCGCGTGCGCATGGTGTTTACCGATGTCGCCGAAGGGCTGTCGCTGCCGCAATGGGCGATCGACGAAAGCGCCACGCAGCCGACCCCGTGGCGCTATCCCCAGGAGTAAGCGGCGCGGGCCAGGACCTCGGCTGGCTCGCCGAAGAGGCCGAACTCAACGCTTATCCGCCAGTGCGCCAGGCGCTGTTCGGCGGCTGGGTGCTGCGCTTCAGCGAAGGTGGCGCGCGGCGCGGCGGCAACTCGGCGACGCCGATCCGCCCCGATTGCGACGATGGCGATGATTTCATCGCCGCCGCCGAAGCGCTCTATCGCTGGCGCGGCTCGGTGCCGCTGTTTCGCGTGCCGACGATCGTCACCTCGGCGATCGACCACCGCCTGACGGCGCGCGGCTACACGCGCGAAGGCGAGAGCTGCACGATCTACGGGCCGATGCGCGGGATCGCCGCCGAGCGCGACCCACAGGTGCGGCTGTTGCCGGCACCGACCCCGCGCTGGTTCGCCGCGATGGCGCGACTCCAGGGCCACACGCCGGTTCAGGCGGCGGTTTATCGCCGCATCGTGCGCAACATCGCGGTGCCGGCGGCGTTTGCCCTGCTCGCTGCCGACGGTGAGCCGGCGGCGCTGGCCTACGCCGCGCTTCATCGCGGGCTGTTATGCTACGAATCGGTGATCGCCGACCCGCGCCGGCGGCGCCAGGGCCTCGCGCGGCGCGTGATCGCGGGTCTGGCCGATTGGGGAAGCGGGCTCGGCGCCAACGCCGCCTGCCTGCAGGTTGAGGCCAGCAATGTGCCGGCCCGTGCGCTTTACGACCGCTTCGGCCTCACGGTCGAACTGTCGCGCTACCACTATTTCCGGGCGGTGATGTAACGCCAGCGCCGACCGGGATCTCCGCCGTCTCGAGCCCCAGCGCCGCAAGCATATCGCGATCGGCGTCGACGTCGTTGTTGGCGGTGGTCAACAGCTTTTCGCCGTAGAAGATCGAGTTGGCGCCGGCCATCAGGCACAGCGCCTGTGCCTCGCGGCTGAGGCGGGCACGGCCGGCCGACAGGCGCACGCGGGCCCGCGGCATCGTGATGCGCGCGGCGGCGCAAATGCGCACCAGGTCGAGCGGGTCGACCGGCGGCCGGTCGCCGAGCGGTGTACCCTTGACCGCGACCAGCGCATTGATCGGCACGCTTTCCGGGTGCGGGTCCATCGTCGCCAGTACGGCGAGGAGGCCGGCGCGGTCGGCCAGGCTTTCGCCCATGCCGATGATTCCGCCGCAGCACAATGTGATCCCGGCGGCGCGCACGTGGCCGAGCGTTTCCAGCCGTTCGCGGTAGTCGCGGGTCGAGATGATCCGGCCGTAGAATTCGGGGCTGGTGTCGAGATTATGGTTGTACGCGGTGAGCCCCGCCTCGGCGAGCCGGTCGGCCTGCGCCGCATCGAGCATGCCGAGCGTGACGCACGCCTCCATGCCCAGCGCGCGCACGCCGCGCACCATCGCCAGCACCGAATCGAACTCGGCGCCGTCACGCACCTCGCGCCACGCGGCGCCCATGCAGAACCGCGTCGCCCCGACCTCGCGCGCCTGCTGCGCAGCCGCAAGCACCATGGCAACCGGCATCAGCGCCTCGCGGGTGACCCCGGTGCCGCGCGCGTAATGCGCGCTCTGCGGGCAATAGGCGCAGTCTTCCGGGCAGCCGCCGGTCTTGATCGACAAGAGGCTGGCGAGCTGCACGCTGCCATCGTGGTGGCGACGGTGCACGGTCTGCGCGCGATAGACCAGATCGGGCAGCGGCAGCCGCAGCAATTCCGCGATCTCGTCCGCCGACCAGTCATGGCGAACGCAGTCTGTCGCAGGCAGGGCCGCACCTTCAGAAAGATTGGGCATCGTGCCTCCAAATGCCACGGGCGAGCGCTGTCCTCTTTTTACTCCTTGCTTCGGCGAACTTGAACCATGCGGACGAGGGTCTATGGTGGGACCGCCGTGCCGGCCCGGTCGGCGCGCACGTTCTTTTATGTTCCATCACAAGGCCCTGCTCGTGACCGAGATTCTTCCCGATTCGTCTATAATGCCCAACGCCGAGGGGGCGCCGGCTCTCGCGGTAGCCACCGCGGCGCCGCCCGCATCGACCCTGCCGACTGGCTGGGATGTCGGCGCGCCGCGATTCGGCGTCATCGGCATGACCCTGCTGGCGGTCGTCGTCGGGCTGATTACCGGGGTTGGCGCCTGGGTGTTTCGCGAGTTGATCGGCCTCGTCCACAACGTATTCTTCTTGAAGACGTTTCAGTTTGCCTACGATTCCAGCGTTTTCACCCCGTTCAACCCGTGGGGCGCGTGGGTGATCCTGGTGCCGGTCGTCGGCGCCATCGGCGTCACTTTCATCATCCGCAACTTCGCACCCGAGGCAAAGGGACACGGCGTCCCCGAAGTGATGGACGCGATCTATTACAATGACGGGCGCATTCGGCCGATCGTCGCGGTCGCCAAATCGCTCGCCTCGGCGCTGGCGATCGGCAGCGGCGCGGCGGTCGGCCGCGAAGGGCCGATCATTCAGATCGGCTCGGCGCTGGGCTCGACCCTCGGCCAGCTGATTCGCATGCCTGCCGGCCAGCGCATCACGCTGGTCGCGGCCGGTGCCGGCGCCGGTATCGCCGCGACCTTCAACACGCCGATCGGCGGCGTGATGTTTGCGATCGAACTGATGCTGCCCGAGGTCAGCGTCAACACCTTCCTGCCGGTCGCCGCGGCAACCGGCGCGGCCACGTTTATCGGGCGCTTGGTGTTCGGGCCGCAGCCGGCCTTCAGCGTACCGGCGATCGACGCGCTGCCGATGAGCCATCCGGTGGCGGCGGTCGGGTCGATGGCGCTTTACGTTCTGCTCGGCGCCGTGTGCGGCGTCGCCGCGACGCTGTTCATCCTCGCGCTGCACTGGGCCGAGGATCTGTTCGAGCACGTGCCGGGCAATTATTTCCGCCATATCGTCGGCATGGCCCTGGTCGGCGTGCTGATCTTCGCGCTCTACCACTATTTCGGGCACTATTTCGTCGAGGGCGTCGGCTACGCGACGATCCAGCAAATCCTCAACGGCTGGAACATGGTCGGCTGGCTGCTCGGCCTGTTGTTCGTCTGCAAGCTGCTGGCGACGTCGTTGAGTCTCGGTTCGGGCTCGTCGGGCGGCATCTTTTCGCCGTCGCTGCTTATGGGCGCGACGCTGGGCGGCGCCTTCGCGATGATCGCTTCGGCGCTGCTGCCCGGGCTGGCGATCGACGTCCCGGCCTTCGCCATGGTCGGGATGGGGGCGATGGTCGGCGCCGGCACCGGCGCCGCGATGACCGCAGTCACAATGATTTTCGAGATGACTCTCGATTATCACATCGTGCTGCCGATGATCCTCTCGGTCGCCGTCGCACTCGGCGTGCGTCGCGCCCTGTCACGCGAGAACATCTACACCGCCAAGCTGGTCGCGCGCGGCCATGTCATCCCCAAGGCGCTGCATGCCAACATGTTCCTGGTGCGCGCCGCCAAGGACGTGATGGAACGCACCTTTCAGTTGGTGCCCGCGGCCAAGCGGATGGACACGTTCCTGCGCGAGTTCGGACACCACGACGGCATGTGCCACATCATCGTCACCCACGGCGACCACATCGCCGGCGTACTGCGGATCAACACCGGCATCCGCAGCAGCCTCGCCGAGCTTGAGGCCGGCGTCACGTTCGGCGACGTGGCGCGCCGCGACTTTACGATCGTGCGCGAAAGCGATGTCGCCTTCGACGTGATCGTCCGCCTGTGGCGCCGGCATGGCACGATGGCGGTCGTGGTGCGCGACAGCGCCCACCGTTTTCACGTGCCGCGGCCGGCCGACGTGATCGGCGTCATCACCAAGGAGCATGTCGCCGACGCGGTCGCCGCCGGTATCCAGGCCTATCCGCGCTGAGCCGCCCGGCGCCCTACCAGGCGGGCTTCGCGCCCCACGCGAGAAAGCCGTCGTTCTTGAGGCCCGGCTTGCCGTAGCCGAGCCGCTCGCCCGCGAGGTTGACGACCGAGCCGCCGGCGGCTTCGAGCAGCGCCTGCCCAGCGGCAGTGTCCCATTCCATCGTCGTGCCGAAACGCGGGTAGAAATCGGCCTCGCCGGCGGCCAGCAAGCCGAATTTTAGCGCGCTACCGCAGACCCGGCGTTCGCGCACCGGGCGCCCCGCGAGATACTCGCCGAGGCGACGGCTGTTTTCATGGCTGCGGCTGTGGATCACCACGATCCCGTCAGGGGCCGGAGCGCGCGCCGCGATCGGGGTGAACGGCCCGCCGCCGACCCGGCGCCGCGCCGTCCCCGCGCCATGTGCGGTATAGGTGATATTGACCGCCGGGCCGTGCACCACGCCAAGCACCGGAACTCCGTTTTCGACCAGGCCGATCAGCACGGCAAACTCGCCGTTGCGAGCGACGAACTCGCGGGTGCCGTCGAGCGGATCGACCACCCAGAACCGCGCGGCCGGCGACACGAACCCGTCTTCGGGAACGGTTTCCTCGGACACGATCGGGATGTCGGGAAATGCATCGGCCAGCATCGCGACGATGACCCGCTCCGAGGCGAGGTCGGCCTCGGTCACCGGGGTCTTGTCGTCCTTTTGCCGCACCTCGAACGAGTCGGCATAAATGCGCATGACCGTCTCCCCGCCAACTTCGGCGGCACGGAGAGCGATTTCGAGCAGCGGATCCGTCATGGCCCTGCTTTTAGCATCAACGGGTTGCCAAAATATGATTGCGACGGTCAGGCGGCCTTTACCGCCGCCTCGCGGGTGTGCCGCCACAGATATTCGTGGGTCAGCGGCATGTCGAGGTGCTCGATGCCGAGCTCGGCAAGCGCATCGACCACGGCGTTGACCAGCGCTGGCGGCGCCCCGATCGCCCCGGCCTCGCCGGCGCCCTTGAGGCCGAGCGGGCTGGTGCGGCACGGCACGACATTGTAGCTAAACTCCAGCGCCGGCAGGTCGTCGGCGCGCGGTAGCGCATAATCGGTCAGCGAGCCGGTGACGAGCTGCCCGCTGCCCGGGTCGTAGACGACGCGCTCAAGCATCGCCTGCCCGACACCCTGCGCGATCCCGCCATGAACCTGGCCGGCAAGCAGCAGCGGGTTGACCACGGTGCCGAAATCATCGACCACCACATAGCGCAGGATCGTGATCTCGCCGGTTTCGGGGTCGATTTCGACCTCGCAGACATGGCAGCCATTGGGGAAGGTCGGCGCCGGCGGGGTGAAATGCCCGCTTTCAGCAAAGCCGGGCTCGACCCCCTCGGGCAGCGCGCCCGCCGTGAACGCGGCGCGCGCCACGTGCTCGATCGACACGGCGCGGTCGGTGCCGGCGATCGTGAACGCGCCGTCGGCAAAGCCGATGTCGGCCTCGGCCGCCTCGAGCAGATGCGCTGCGATCTTCTTGCCTTTTGCGATCAACTTGTCGGCGGCATGGGCCAGCGCCGCACCGCCGACTGGCAGCGAGCGCGAACCGCCGGTGCCGCGGCCGAAGCCGACCGCGTCGGTGTCACCCTGCACGACCCGCACCTTGTCGGGCGGCACGCCAAGCCGGCTGGCGGCGAGCTGGGCATAGGCGGTGTGGTGCCCCTGGCCGGAGGATTGCGTGCCGATCAGGATGGTCAGCGTGCCGGCCGGGTCGAAGCGCAATTCGGCAAACTCGTCGGGCGGCATGCCCGACTGCTCGATATAGACCGCCGTGCCGAGCCCGCGATAGCGGCCCCGGCCGCGCGATTCGGCACGGCGCGCGGCAAACCCGGCGCTGTCAGCGGCGGCAAGCGCGTCCGCCATGTTGCGGGCGAAATCGCCGCTGTCGTAGGTCAGGCCGAGCGGCGTCGTGTACGGCATCGCCGCCGGCGCGATGAAGTTGCGCCGGCGCAATTCGGCACCGCTGACGCCGAGCCGGCGGGCGGCGACATCGAACAGCCGTTCGAGCGCATAGGCGGCTTCGGGCCGCCCGGCGCCGCGATAGGCATCGACCGGCACGGTGTTGGTGAAAACGCCCTTGACCTGCACATGGATCGCCGGGATGCGATAGACGCCGCTATGCATCACCGCACCCGAATAGGTCGGGATCTCGGGCGCGAAATTCGAAAGATAGGCGCCCATGTTGGCGGTGATCGACACGTCAAGCGACAGAAAGCGCAGGTCGTCATCGAGCGAGAGAACGAGGGTCGTTAAATTGTCGCGGCCCTGGGTGTCGGTCATGAACGAATCCGACCGGTCCGGCACCCATTTGACCGGCCGCCCGATGCGCTTTGCCGCCCACAGCACCAGCGCGTGCTCGGGATAGCAGAACAGCTTCATCCCGAACCCGCCGCCGACATCTGGGGTGATCACCCGAATGCGGTTTTCCGGGATGTAGAAGACGTGCTCGGCCAGCACGTTGCGGATGAAATGCGAGCCCTGGGTCGAGCTCCATAGCGTATAGGCCGCAGTGCCGGGATCGTATTCACCGATCGCCCCGCGCGGCTCCATCGAGTGCACGACGATGCGATTGTTGACGAGGGTCAGCGACACCCGGTGCGCGGCGCCAGCAGCAGCGCGCGACACCGCGGCTTCGTCGCCGACGTGCCAGTCGAAGCACAGATTGCCGGGCTGCTCGTCCCACACCGCGGGCTGGCCGGGGTCGAGGGCATGCGCGGTTTCGGTGGTCGCGGGCAGCGGCTCGTAATTGACCGCGATACGCTCGGCCGCGTCGCGCGCGGCGGCGACGGTCTCGGCGACGACCAGCGCCACCGTGTCGCCGACATGCCGCACCCTGCCCTGGACCAGCGCCGGGCGCGGTGGCAGAAACGCGCCGGCGACGCCCGACAGGCACGGGATTGTGCCGATCCCATCGGCGGCGAGGTCGGCCCCGGTCAGCACCGCCAGCACGCCGGGCAGCGCCGACGCCGCGCCGGTGTCGATCGCGCGAATGCGAGCATGGGCATGCGGCGAGCGCAGCATCACCGAATGTGTCTGGCGCGGCCTCACGATGTCGTCGAGATACTGGCCGCGCCCGGTGATGAAGCGTCGATCCTCGACCCGGCGGACCGGCTGGCCGATCCCGAACTGCCTCGTCTGCTGCATGAGCCACCCTCCTGCCGGACAGCGCCCTACCATAGTCCAATTTCTCGGGCGGCCGAAAATTGCTGCCGCTACCCCGCCGCAACCGCCTCATCGAGCCAGTCCTCGACCAGCGCCGCGATGTCGAGGCTATTCTTTTCGAGCATCAGCATGTGCCCGTTGCCGTGAATGCCGCGGTCTTCGAGCCGCACGAAGGTGACCGCGACCCCGGCATCGCTGAGGTACTGCGCCGTGCAATGATCGTACACCGCGTGGTACGACGCCTCGCCGGTCACGATCAGCACCGGCTTGCCTGCGAAGTTGACAAGGCGCCGCGCCGGCGCCTTCTGCCGCCAGCAGCGGATCAGGTCGGGGTGGTCGGGGGTGTCCTGCTGCTCGATCGCCAGCTCGTTGGGCGAAGCCGCCGGCGGGTCATAGGCCAGCGGCAGATCGGCGACGCCCCAGGCCCGTCCTTTGCCGGAAGAGATGATCGTATTCTCAAAAGGCGGCCCGGACGGTTCGAGGGCGACCACGGCCTTAACCAGATCGGGCCGCGCGTCGGCAAGAATCCAGCCGAACGTGCCGGATTGGGAATGGGTCAGCAGCGCCGCCGGGCCGATGCGGTCGAGCAGCGCCGTGCCGGCGTTGCGCACCAGGCGCTGCGTCTCCACCGGGTCGGCGAGAAACGGCACCTGCGTCGCCTGGAACGCGTCGAACGCCGGGTCTCCCGGCCGGCCGGTTCCCGGCCATTGCGTCTGGCGCACCGCCTGCGGCCAGCGCGGATCGGCGGCCGATGCGGTAAGCAGCCATTGCTGCATCGCCGCGTTGAACGTGGTCAGCGCGCCATCGACCGCCGGCTGCCATGCCGAACGCCCGCGCGCCGGCTGGTCGACCAGGTAGACCGTATAGCCGACCCCGACGAAATATTCGCCCCAACCCGGGCGACCGTCGGGGGTGCCGAGCCAGTTGGTTGCGGTCTGCCCGGCCCCGTGAAACAGCACCAGCGGATAGAGCCGGCTCGGCCGGCGCGGCACCAGCACCTCGACATACATCTGGCCGTGCATGACTTCTGCGCCGGGCGGACCGGCATACTCACCGCCGACATAGAAGAAGTCGCGGGTGGCGACCTCGCTGTGATCCATTTCCGTTCCTCCTCGGAACATTCCCGGGACATATTGACTTAGGCTGCGTTCGGGTGCACCGATCCGGCAAACCCCATTCACCCGCCAAAGGAGGCGATCATGGGCTCACCGACCAAGCTGTCGCACCTGGTATTGCAGACCAATCGCCGCCCCGAGATGATCGAGTGGTATTGCACGGTCTTGGGAGCAGAGCTGCTCTACGAGAACAAGTTCATCGCCTTCATCAGCTACGACGACGAACACCACCGCGTCGCCTTTATCGACCCCGGCCCGCTCGCCGAAAAGGCGCCGGCCGAGGGCAAGACCGCGCGCGCCGGCGGCGAGGTGGGCCTGCACCACGTCGCCTTTACCTTTGCCGGGCTGGAAGAGCTCGCCGACCACTATGTCGAGCTCAAGGGCCAGGGCATCGGCCCGCATCGCTGCGTCAACCACGGCATGACGACGTCGATGTACTACTACGATCCCGACCATAACCAGGTCGAGCTGCTGGTCGACAATTTCCGCACCGCCCAGGAAGGGCAGGACTACATGCGGAACCGCTCGGCGACCGACAAGAACCCGGTCGGCATCGATTTCGACCCCGACGAACTGGTCGCCCGCGTCCGTCAGGGCCTCCAGATCGAGGAGCTGGTCGACATCAACGCCTGACCGCTGGCCGTCGCCCGGAGGTGCGGCGCGGCGCCGAATTGACCCGGCGGCGGCCGACGTTGTTATGACTCCAACGGGCGACGCAGCACGGAGCGTGTGATGAAGACGGTGGTGTGCCGGGAATGGGGCGGGCCGGAGAGCCTGCGGCTCGAAGACATCGAGTACCGCCCGCTCGGACCGCACGAGGCGCGGATCCGCGTCCGGGCCTGCGGAGTCAATTTCGCCGACACGTTGATGATCGCCGGCAAGTATCAGGTCAAGCCCGAGTTCCCGTTCACCCCGGGGCTCGAAGCCGCCGGCGAGGTGGTCGAGATCGGCAGCGAGGTCGGCCATCTGAGCGTCTGCCAGCGCGTGCTCGCAGTAATGCGCTTCGGCGGCGCCTATGCCGAAGAGATCATCGCAAACGCCGACGCGGTCGTGCCGATTCCCGACGCGATGGACTTCGTTACTGCGGCCGGCTTTCCGGTTGCCTACGGCACGTCGCATTTTGCGTTGACCCACCGCGGCCACTTCAAACCCGGCGAAACGCTGCTGGTGCTCGGCGCCGCCGGCGGAGTCGGGCTGACCGCCGTCGAGATCGGCAAGCAATTGGGCGGGCGGGTCATCGCCGCTGCCGGCGGGCCCGAAAAGCTGGCGATCGCGCAGGGCCGCGGCGCCGATGAACTGATCGACTACACCAAGGAGAGCATCCGTGACCGGGTGCGCGAACTGACCGGCGGGCTCGGCGCCGATGTGGTGTTCGATCCGGTCGGCGGCGACGCGTTTGACCAGGCCCTGCGCGCGGTCAACTGGGAAGCGCGGATGCTGGTCATCGGCTTTGCCGGCGGGCGCATCCAGCAGGTGCCGGCCAATCTGATCCTGGTCAAGAACATATCGGTGATCGGCGTGGTGTGGGGGGCGCAGGCGGCGCGCGACCCGGTGCTGGTCAGCCGCGCCCTCGCCGAGTTGCTCGACTGGTGGGAGGCCGGCCGGCTGCACCCTTACATCGCCGAATCCTTTCCGCTCGCCAAGGTCGGCGCGGCAATGGAGGCGCTGTTGTCGCGCCGCCATGCCGGCAAGATCGTGTTGAAGGTGTAATCCACCGTCATTGCCAGGCGCGCGGCACCGCGGCAATCTCGGGCCGATGGCTGCGCTGCAACGAGATTGCTTCGCGCCGCTCGCAATGACGAGCAGCTGATGGCTGACGAGGTATCCAACCTCCGCGCCCGCCTCGTGGCACTCGACGCCGAGATCGCGCGGCTGCGCTATAGCCACGACATCGCGATGTCGGCATTCCGCTTTGAGGAGGCGACGGCGCTCGGCGGGCCGATCGCCGCGCTCGAACGCGACCGCGCAGCGCTGGCCGCGGCCCTGCCGCCGGCGGAGCCGCCGCGCCCTACTCCGCCCGCTCCGATTCTCGCACCAGCTCGGCGCGGAAGGCCGGATCGGCGACCGCGATAAGCGCCTCCGCCCGCTCGGCCAGCGTGCGGCCACGCAATTCGGCGATGCCGTGCTCGGTCACGACGCAATCGGCCTCGGCGCGCGGGGTGGTGACGATGCCGTTGGCGAGCCGGGCAACGATGCGCGAGCGAGTGCGGTCGCGATTGGTCGATTGCAACGCGATGATCGAGCGGCCCTCCGGCGCGCGGTTGGCGGCGCGCACGAAATCGACCTGACCGCCGGCGAGGCCGATCGCCCGCCCGCCGGCGGTCTCGGCGTTGCATTGGCCGCCGAGATCGACCTCGAGCGCCGAGTTTATCGCGACAAAGC